>Ga0302314_10008868_pt1 | contig 17852 bp, 14 predicted proteins | sample III_Palsa_N2_3_FD_200533 | JGI IMG/M metagenome (GOLD analysis project Ga0302314, IMG submission 200533) | Peat permafrost microbial communities from Stordalen Mire near Abisko, Sweden - III_Palsa_N2_3 | ecosystem: Environmental > Terrestrial > Soil > Palsa > Peat permafrost | place: Sweden...
GAGGGGAATGCAAAGCTATGTCCAGCCGGCGGGCGCCATCGCCGTCCGTTGTTCGAATCCTGGGCGATGGAGGTCGGACCGCGGCGGCGGCGGCGTCGTGGCTGCAAGGCGACGCCGAAGCGGAGATGATGACGGTCATGATGTCTGAATCGACTGAGCTTTCGCTGCGGCTGGCCCTGGAAACCGACCTTCCGACGCTCAACGTGCTGATGAATTCGGCGATCGGCGAACTGCAGGAAGCTTTCCTGACGCCCGAGCAGGTCGCCGCGTCCTATGCGGTCATGGGCCTGGATACCCAGCTAGTGGCTGATCGCACATATTTCGCCGTCGAACTGGGCGGCGATATCGTCGGCTGCGGCGGCTGGAGCCGGCGCGCGACCTTGTTCGGCGGCGATCACTCGGCGAACCGCGACGCGGCCCTGATCAATCCGGCGACGGACGCGGCCAGGGTGCGGGCGATGTACACCCGCCCCGGCTTCGCCCGTCGCGGCATCGGCCGCATGATCCTGGACGCCTGCGAGGCGGCGGCGGCGGCCGAAGGCTTCATGCGTTGCGAGCTGGCCGCCACGCTCTCGGGCGAGCCGCTCTACCTGGCCTGCGGCTACCGGCAGATCGAGCGGTTCACGGCCGACACCCCGCAAGGCGTCGCGGTGCCCCTGGTGCGCATGGGAAAGTTGCTGGCTGGCGGTGACATGGCGACGCCCAAGGGGTGACGAGCGTCGCCTTGCCCACCGGTTAGGCATGAATACCGGCCTTCGGGCAATTACGAAGCAATTGAGACAGGTCGAAAACCATTTCGATCCCTTCCGACCTGTAACTCTTGCACGCGGACGCGGCCGGCACTCTCCTGCATGCTGACGGGTCAGGGGTTCAGGGGACGTTAGTCGGGTCGGCGCTCGCTTCGGGAAATCGCGCGAGCAAATTAGAGAACAAAGAAATCAAGCCAGCGAGACCTCGATACTTTGGGTCTGCGTCGGGACGAAGTTACGAGAGCATCGCGAGAGCGAGTTCGTCTTTCGTGATTGAGGGGAAACACGCCTGGACGGTACAAATATTCAACCGACGGAGATCAGGACGTGAATAAGTTTATGTATAGCGGGAGCCTCACGGCCCTGCTGATGGCGATGGGGATCGCCGCACCAAGCATCGCCAACGCCGCGACCGCGGACGCAACGGCCGACACCGCGCCTGCGGCGACGGTCTCCGAGGTGATCGTCACCGGCACACGGCAAACCGGCGTCACCGCGGCCGACAGCGCCGCGCCGGTGCAGGTAGTTGGCTCGAGCGCGCTGTTGAAAACCGGGTCGATCGACCTCGCCAGTTCGCTGCAAACCAGCGTGCCATCGCTGAACATCGACACCACCGGCGGCGACATGGCCGCGCTGACCATCCAGGCGGCGCTGCGTGGCCTCAGCCCGAACGACACCCTAGTGCTGGTCGACGGCAAGCGCCGGCACACCACCTCGAACCTCGCGGTCGACGGCGGCAGCCCCTATTCCGGCTCGGCGACCACCGACCTCAGCTTCATCCCGGTCGACGCGATCGACCACGTCGAAGTGCTGACCGACGGCGCGGCGGCCCAGTACGGCACCGACGCGATCGCCGGCGTGGTCAACGTGATCCTCAAAAAGAACGCGTCCGGCGGGGTTTTCGACGCCACGGCGGGGGAATTCTACAACGGCCAGGGCCCCACGGCGGGCTGGGGCATCAACAAGGGCATGACGCTCGGCGACAACGGCTGGCTGAACGTCACCCTGGAAGAGCGCTACCACGACAGCACCTATCTCGGCATCGGCGACCGCCGTTTCCAGGATTCAAACGGCAACCTGCTGCCGGGACTGACTTTCCCGGAGGGGAATGTCACAAAGGCGCAGGATTACCCGCACGAAAATAAGGTCAACGGCGACCCTGAGTTCAATCTCTACAACGCAGAATTCAACACAGGCTACGACATCACGCCGGACCTGGAGCTCTACGGCTTCGGCACGCTTGGTTATCGCAACGCCGAACACTACGAAAACTACCGTACGCCAAACAAGGTTTGCGGGGAGTCGGGGGTGGTCACCTCGTCAAGCTGCACCACGGCCGCAGGCGGTCCCTTGCCGCCGGCAGCCTACCCGCTGCCGAACGGGTTCGACCCACTCGAACAGATCAAAGAACTGGACTATTCGATCACCGGTGGTCTCAAGGGCAAGGTGGTCGGGTGGAACTTCGACGCCTCGACCACCTTCGGCAAAGATCACAACGAGATTGACGTCGTTGACTCTGCGAACGCGCAGCTATTCCCAATCTTGCAATCCGTTTCGCCAACGCCGGTCACCCCGCAGCGTAATTTTGACAACGGCGCATTCGACTCGACGCAGTGGACCACAACGCTGGACTTTGACCGCGGCTTCGACGTCGGGCTTGCCGCCCCGTTGAACGTCGCCTTCGGCGGCGAGTATCGCGTCGACACCTTTGCCATCACGGCGGGCGAGCCCTCGTCCTACTTCGGGGCCGGCGCGCAATCGTTCGACGGTTACACCCCGCTCGACGCGGGCGGGCACTCGCGCAACAACTACGCCTTCTACATCGACGTCGCGACCGACCCGATCGAGAAGCTCCACCTCGACCTGGCGGGCCGCTACGAGAAATATAGCGACTTCGGCGACGCGCTGGTCGGCAAGGGCACGGCCCGGTACGACTTCAGTCCGACGTTCGCCTTGCGTGGCACCATCAGCACCGGCTTCAGGGCGCCGACGCTGGCGGAAGAGTTCTACACCGGCACCAACGTGAGCCCGACGTCAGCGGACGTGCAACTGGCGCCGAACTCCCCGGCGGCGGCGTCCGCTGGGTTCAAGCCGCTCAGCCCCGAGACATCGACCAACTATAGCATCGGTTTCGTCGCCCACCCGATGGACCACATGCAGGTGACGCTGGACGTCTACGACATCGACCTGAAGAACCGTATCGAGGTCACCAACTTCATCTACGGGACTTTCACCTTCGCCGGCCAGACGGCGCCGACAGTCATTTCGCCAGGCGTTTTGGCGGCGATCGCGAAGAAGGGCGTCAGTCTCGACACTGGCCTGAGCTACACGGGCATCTCCGCGTTCACCAACGCCGCGGATACGCGGACGGTCGGCGTCGATCTGACCGCCAACTACGCGACGGACTTCGACGCCTACGGCCACGTCGATTGGACGCTCGGTTTCAATTATAACAACAACAAGTTCACTCACATCAACGCCCTGCCGACGCAGGTCACGCCGACGGCCGCGCAGATCGCCGCCAACCCGTTGATCGCGACTCTGGGTCAATCGGGGACTATCCTCGGCGCGGTCGCCCAGGCCTCGCTGACGGACGAAACCCCGCCCGAGAAAGCGATCCTTCAAGCGCTCTGGACACGCGGACCGTGGAGCGTGAACGCCCGTGGCAACGTCTACGGCTCGACCTCGGAGATCGTGACGGGTGGTTCCGGCAGTTTCAGGGAGACGGTGCCCACGTCGGCGACCATGGACCTCGATATCGCGTACAAGTTCACCCCGAACATCAAGCTGGCGGTCGGCGCGAACAACCTGTTCGACCTGACGCCGCCGACGATGCCGATCGTTAACGGCGCGCCGGCGGATGGCGGCCTGGTCTGGAAGGTGCCGCTGCTGTTCTCGCCCTACGGTGTGAACGGCGGCTACTACTACGGGCGTCTGACGATCACCTTCTAGCGCGACTCTGCTTCCTCCCCGGCTAAGGCGCGCGATCCAACCGGGTCGCGCGCCGCTTGCTTTGTCGAGCCGCCGTTTGTGCTAGGGGAGCGCCGATGGATCAGGCCGCCCTGAAAGCGACGATCGGACGAGCCGCGGTGCTGCTGGCGACCGATCCAAAGGCCGCCGAACGCGAGGCGCGGGCGGCGCTGCAGGCCGTCCCGCGCGAGCCCAACGCAACCCTGATCCTGGGCTCGGCGCTGCGCCGTCAGGGCGACGCCAAGGGCGCACTCGCCGTACTGGAGCCGCTGGCGCATGCGTTTCCGAAAGCGGCGCTGTCGCAGTTCGAGCTCGGCATGGCCTACGCCGATCTGGGCCGCGCCAAGGCGGCTATCGCGGCGCTGCGCAAGTCGACCGAGGCCAACCGCGAGAACCCCGACGCCTGGCGCGCGCTGGGCTCGCTGCTGTTCGACAGCGGCGACGGCCGCGGCGCCGAGGCGGCGTTCGCCGAGCATCACCGCGCGCTGGTCCGCGATCCGCGGCTGAAGCCGGCGGCGCAGGCGCTCTACGGCGGCCGGCCGGCCGAGGCGGAAGCGCCGCTGCGCCAGGCGCTCTCGGCGAATCCGAACCATGTCGAGGCGCTGAACCTGCTGGCCGAAGCCTACCTGAAGCAGAACCGGTACGCCGACGCGGCCACCCTGCTGGCCCACGGGCTGACCCTGACGCCGCAGGACGCCAACGCGCGCTTCCGCCTCGCCCGCGCGCTGTTTCACCAACAGAAGGCGGCCGAAGCGCTGCCGCACCTGGAGCGTTTGATCGCGGCGGAGCCCGCCAATCCGGCCTATCCGAACCTGTTGGCCGGCTGCCTGGCGCTGGTCGGCGAGTTCGAGCGCGCGATGGCGCTCTACGAAGGCCTGCTGCAGACCCACGCCAACCAGCCGCAGATATGGCTCAACTACGGCCATGCGCTGCGGACCATCGGCCGCAGCGACGACGCCAACGCCGCCTTCCGCCGCAGCGTCGCGCTCGATCCCAGCCTGGCGGAGGGCTACCTCGGCCTCGCCAACATGAAGGTCGCGGCCTTCACCGACGCCGAAGTGGCGGCCATGCGCACGATCGCCGCGGGCACCGATCTTCCGACCACAGAGCGCCAGCAGCTCGATTTCGCGCTCGGCAAGGCGCTGGAGGACCGCCAGGACTACGCCGCCTCGTTCGCCAGCTACGCCGCCGGCGCGGCGCTTCGCCGGGCCGAGACGCCGTACGACGCGACCGCCTTTACCGAGCAGATCGGCCGCTCGATCCGCCTGTTCACGCCGGCGTTCTACGCCGAGCGAGCCGGCTTCGGCGCCGAAACGGACGATCCGATCTTCATCGTCGGCCTGCCGCGTTCGGGCTCGACCCTGATCGAGCAGATTCTCGCCAGCCATTCGGCGGTGGAAGGCACGATGGAGTTGCCCGACATCGGCTTTATCGCCGACGGCCTTGGCGCCTACCCAGACGGCGCCGCCGGCTTGACCGCCGAGGCGGCGCGCAAGCTGGGCGAGGGCTTCATCGAGTCGACCCGGCTGCACCGCAAGCTCGGCCGCCGCTTCTTCATCGACAAGATGCCCAACAATTTCCAATATTTGGGCCTGATCTGCCTGATCCTGCCGAACGCGCGGATCATCGACGCGCGGCGCCATCCGCTGGCGACCTGCTTCTCGGCGTTCAAGCAGCACTTCGCTCAGGGCCAGGCGTTCTCTTACGATCTCGCCGACCTGGGGCGGTACTACCGCGACTACGTCGACCTTATGGCGCACGTCGACGCCGCCTTGCCGGGCCGGGTCACGCGGGTGATCTACGAGGACATGATCGAGGACACAGAAGGCCAGGTGCGGCGGCTGCTGGAGCGTCTCGGCCTGCCGTTCGAGCCGGCGTGCCTGACGTTTTACGAGACCGATCGGGCCGTGCGCACGGTCAGCTCGGAGCAGGTGCGCCGACCGATCTTCCGCGACGGGCTGGAGCAGTGGCGCAACTACGAGCCGTGGCTTGGCCCGCTGAAGGCCGCGCTGGGACCGGCGTTGGAGGGGTGGCGGTAGGGCGCTCTTCCCTTCGCGCAGCGAGGGGAAGTGTCGCTAGCGAGGCCCGATCGGGCCGATGCGCGACGATGGGGAGACCGACCGCGCAGGATTGAGCTTGATCCGCGGACATCTCCCCTCCGGCGTGTCTCGCGTCGCTTTCGCTCCGCTCGCCTCACGCCACCTCCCCTCGCTCCGCGACGGGGAGAAGCAGGGCGCCCCTAATTCTGCACCGCCGCCGTCGCGACCCCCGCGGCGATCAGGACGCCGCCGCTGGCGCGCTTGGACCAGAGCATCGCTTTCGGCCGGCGCAGGAACGTCGCCGCGTGGGAGGCGATCAGGGCGTAGGTCGTGTCGGTGCAGCCTACCACCGCGCCGAAGGTGGCGACCAGGATCGCCGCCTGGGTGAGGTAGTCGCCCTTCGGGCTGATGAACTGCGGCGCGAAGGCGACGAAGAAGACGATCGTCTTGGGGTGGAACGACCCCAGCAGGATATTGCTGAAAAACGCTGTGCGCGGGCGGATCGTCGGCGCCGCCGCCGCGTCGGCCCGCGGCTTGCCGCGGCTCTGGATCAGGGTGAGGAGGCCAAGCCCAACCAGATAGGCCGCGCCGCTCCACTTCAGGATCATGAACGCCATCGCCGACGCGCGCAGGATCGCGCCGACGCCGGCCAGCGAGAGCGTCATCGCAATCACGCTGCCGACCGACATACCCGCCACCGACGCCAAAGCCGCCTTGCGCCCCGAGCCCAGGGCGTAGCCGACGATGCTGGTGACGGCGGGGCCCGGGATCGCGCCGATCACGAACGCGGCGGCGATGAAGCCCAGCCAGAGATTCCACTGCATCGTCCCGTCCTCCTCCGCTCGATCTAGAACTTATCGCGGCTCTCGAGGTGGGCTTCAACCTCGGCGCGGGTGCGCCACGCATCGCGGAGCGCATGTTGCGCCAACAGCGGCGCCTGGTCGGCAATGTGGGGCGAGCCTGCCTGAGAGGCATTGCCGTAGGTGGTCATCACCTTGGCGCGCGCCTTGCCGTCGAAGCTGACGATGGCGATGAAGCTGTCGCCGAAATTGGCAGTGCGCTTGCCCCCGTCGGGCGCCGCGAAATCGAGCACGTCGAACACGCCGAGCCGGCCCGGTCCGCCGCTCGCCGGCAGGTCGACGCCGCCCAGACGGATGCGCATCACATCGCCCCAGGCCGTGTCGAGCGCGCCGGTGGTCGCCAGCATGTCCCTGGCCGCGGCATCGAGCGCTATGGCGGCGGCTTTGGGATCGGCGAGACCCGCGGGCGTGGTCAGCGGCTGCGCCAGGTCGTACGGTTTGGCCCAGCCCTTGGGGTCGTAGCCGCCGGCCGCGCCCGGGCGATCGACCCAGTCGAGGAACAGCAGCGCGCCTCGGCTGTCGGCCAGCGTGGTTCGATCCCACTTGGCGAGCACAGCGGCGGCATGCCTGGCGAGATCGGTCCCGTAGGCGTTTGCGGCCTGCTGGAGGTCCGGCAGCACGCGGTCGGCCAGCTCGGATCGGTCGGACCACTTCATGGCCACCAGCTCGTCGAAGCCTATTTTCGGTTTCTCACGCAGCATGCGGATGCCGCGCGCCATGCGCAGGCTGACGGCCTTGCTGGCGATCAGGTTCGCGTAGGGCTTTGGGTCGAGGCTCGCCGGCCAGGCGGCGTTCCAGGGCGGATCGTTGGAGTTCTGCACCGTGCCGCCGGCTGGGTCCGACACCTTCGGCAGCTCGTCGTAGCTCAGGTAAGACGTCCACAGCGTATCCGACCGGTCGCCCGGCACGATCGAGCTCCAGTAGGCCAGGTCGCCGCCGGGCTTCTTCGGCACGAGGCCGTTGAACAGGTATTGGATGTGACCGTCGCGGTCGACGTAGACCACGTTGAAGCTCGGCACCTGCTGCATGCGCAGGCCTTGCTGGTAGCCGGCGAAGTCGTGCGCGGTCTCCATGCGCCAGTACTGTTCGAGCGCCCGCGGCCGATCCAGTCCCGCCACCCGCATCGCGATCGGCGCGCCACCCGCCTCGGCGACGACCGGCCCCTGGACGGTGGAGCGTACGTCGAGCGTCTCGGTGGTCATCGAGCCGTCGGGCTGGCGCACCTTGATCTCGTGGTGCGTTGTCTGGAACGGCAGCACCTTGCCGTCGAACAGATAGCCGCCGGGCGCGGGCGTGATCCGATAGAGGGTGACGCCGCCGACGTCGTCCACGGTCTGGGTGAAGCCGAGGTAGTCGCTGAACACGAACCGCAGCACAGGCAGGCCCACCTGCGAGGCGCCGTAGAGATCGACGCCGGGCGCCTTCAGCTGGATCTCGTAGTAGGTCGGCCAGCCGGTCGCCCAGGGCAGGTGCGGGTTCATCAGCAGCATGGCGTGGCCGCTGGCCGAGCGCGACGGGGCAATCGCCCAGCCGTTGCTGCCGGCCGGCTCCCCCTTTGGACGAGTGGGCGGTTCGGTCGCCACCGCGGGCAGATGATCGACGATCTGCGGCGGCGCGAGATAGTTGAACTGAAACAGGCGCTGGGCGTAGCCGACCACGTCGGCGGCGTTGACCGGCAGCACCTGCCTGGCCTCAGGAGACAGGGCCTCGGGGTGCGCGGCGGCGTAGGCGTTGATGCCGTCGGCGAACGCCTGGAGGTAGCCGAGGAATTCAGGCGACTGCGCCTTCACCCAAGCCTTGGTGCGATCGGCGACGCCGTTGACCGCCATCCAGCGGTCGCTCTTCAGCTCAGACGGACCCCAGATCTCCGCCGCCCGACCGCGGCCCTCGGCGTAGAGCTTGAGCAGTACATCGCCGTGGCTCTTCGCCTGCGCCCAGCCGTAGCCGAAGAACAGGCCGGCGGTCGACTTGGCGTCGACGTGTGCGACGCCATAGCTGTCCCAGAGAATCTCGCCACCGGCCGCCGGCGCGGCGATCAACGCTCTCGGCCACAGCGTCAGCACCGCGCCGAGTACGCAAACCAGCCGCCGGACTACGCGCACGCGACCTCCCCGCCGCTAACTCGCGCAATCCTTAGGCACAGCGCCGATCCGGCCAAGCCCTATCGGCGCGGGCGGGCCGCCGAGCGCGCTCCTGCTTCCAGGCGCGGCGCCGCGTCCAGTGCGCGGTCAGTTCGAGGCGAGCGCGCGGCCGCCGTAGAGCTGGCTCACCGTTGGCGCGCCGACGGAGGCGACGGCGCGGTCCATGCTATCGCGGTAGCAGGCCGAGCGTTCGACGCTGAGACGGTAAGCCGCCACGCTGGCGTCGGAGGCGCCGCAGGCTTCGAGGGACGCCTCGTGCAAACGGTGCAGCAGCACGGCCGAGTCGTGCGGGCTCGAAAGGTTGAGATCGCCGTAGGCGACCGGCACAGCCGATGGGCTCTCGCTCGCCATCGCGGCCGGCGCGGCCATCGCTGCCGCAAGGGCGCAGCCGACGGCTAAAATCATGTTTCTGGTCAAGACGTTCACTCCCTAAACAGGTCCGGTTTCTCGGACGTATCCGGGCCCCCGCCCCCACTCAGGCGGCCCGATGCTCGGAATATAGGCCCAATTCGCGTCAATCCGACGCAATTTGCGTGAATAATAATCCATATTCGCGAAATTCTCGGTCAGCGGCGACATCGACTTGACTATGATGTCAGCCCCTTGCCCCGCGCCTCAACTGCTCAAGCTTGGCGTATCGATGCGCCACATGGTGCTTCACGGCGCTGACGATCGTGTCGGTCGCCGCCCGCCGCTTGGCGAGGGCGTCCGGCGTAAAGCGTTCTATTGGCGTCTTGGCGTTAAACCGGGCGACGGCGGCCATCGCGGCCATCTCGCCATCGGTGGGCGCAATCCCAAAGTGCGGCAGGACCGTCGTCCGCATCGCATCCGGCAGTTGATCGTAGTTGACCAGCCGGCCGCCACCCATCGGCAGCGCGCGCGCCGCCGCGGCGCAGATCGCACCCAGAACCTGGGCGAAATAGTCTTCGCGCGGTGCGCCGCCGTCCCACGTGATGCCGTAAGTCTCGGGCGACACGAATTGCGGGATCATCTGCGAGCCCGGCTGGCGCAGGTGCGAGACCATCACCTCGACCGGGTCGCGATAGAGGAACACCCATGGCGTATCGGGGAAGGCGGCGCGAAACAGCGGCAGGGCGGGTGTATGCCAGCAGTCCAGCTTGAGGAAGCAACGCGTTTCGCCCTCATGCCGGGCCTGGCCGAGCACGTTCACCACCTGCCGCAGCAGCGCCGCGCGCTCCGCCAGCGGCGCGTCCAGGCGCACGACCGCGTCGATCGGGCTGGCTTCGGCCACGACGATGTTGGCCGGGTTTGCCGCCAGCATCTGCGCGGCCAGGGTCGAGCCGCAGCGCGACAGGTGGAAGATCAGGCCGCTTGGGCGCACCGGCGGCAGCCGGTCGGCCCAACGCGGCAGGTCGGCCACCGGGGTGCGGAAGCCGAGCAGTCGGTTGAGGGGGCGAAATCGGGCTTGGGCGAGTGTCTGTTCGTAGGTCGGGTCGGTGAGGCGCAGATCGCCGAGACAGACCCACTCGAACTCAGCGATGGCGCCCCGCGGTTCGACCAGGATCGGCAGCCAGCCCAGCGGGGGCGGCAGAGTTGCGGCGTCAGCGGCCGAAAGGCGCGACGGCCTGCGTGAGTCAGGGCCGAGCAGATCGTTCAGTTCATCGGCGCCCAGAGCGATTCCCCGCGCCGCCGCCGCCGCGGTGGCCTGAGGGACGAGTGCGGCGGGATCGAACATCGCGGCGAGCGAGCGCGCCAGCGCCCGATCCTCGAAGAGGACGGCGCGCAGCCGCGCCAGCGCTTGCGGCATCTCCCGTCCCCCCGCCGGCATCATCTTGCCTTTCGCGCCTGGTCGCGTAGTCGATCGCCATGGATTTCGCCGATCGACTGCGGCTGCCCCTGTCGTTCGACCCGGCGCGGCTCGAGCGTGACCTCGATGCGCTGTCGGGCGTCGCCTGGATCGAGCATTTCGTCAAACAGAACTACGATGGCGACTGGAGCGTGATCCCGCTGCGCGGCGTCGCCGGCGCGACGCATCCGGTGATGATGATCTACGCCAATCCGACCGCAACCGAGTTCGCCGATACGCCGGTGCTTGCGCCCTGCCCATATTTCCGCGAGGTGCTGGCGGCGTTTGCGTGCGAGTTGCAGTGCGTGCGGCTGATGCGGCTGACGCCCGGGTCGGTGATCAAGGAACATGACGACAACGATCTGGACGCCGCCAACGGGGTCGCGCGTATCCACATCCCCGTCACCACCAACCCCGGCGTCGAGTTCGAACTCAATCGCCGGCGCATCGCGATGGATCCCGGCAGCGCCTGGTACCTCCGCCTTTCCGATCCGCACCGCGTCGCCAACAAGGGGACGACCGACCGGGTGCACCTGGTGATCGACGCCGTCGTGAACGACTGGCTGACGGGCCTGCTGCGCCGCGCCGAAGCCGCCGACACAGCCGGGCCCGCCAGCCCTTGGTCACTCAGCTCTTGATGAAGGCCAGCAGGTCGGCGGCGATCACGTCGGCGTGGGTGGTCGGCATGCCGTGCGGATATCCGGGATAGAACTTGGCCTGGCTGTGCTTGAGCAGCTTGGCCGAGAGCGGGCCGGAGTCGGCGAACGGGACGATCTGGTCGTCCTCGCCGTGCATCACCAGGGTGGGCACGTCGATCGCCTTCAGGTCCTCGGTGAAGTCGGTTTCCGAGAACGCCTTGACGCAATCGTAGTGCGCCTTGATCCCGCCCATCATGCCCTGGCGCCACCAGTTGCGCCGCACGCCTTCGGAAATCTCCACACCCGGACGGTTGTATCCGTAAAACGGCAGGGTGATGTCGATGTAGAACTGCGCGCGATTGAACGCCGTGCCCTTGCGGATGTCGTCGAACACCTCGATCGGGGCGCCGCCCGGATTGGTCGCGCTCTTGACCATGATCGGCGGCACCGAGCTGATCAGCACCGCCTTAGCCACCCGCCCCTTGCCGTGCTGGGCCACATAGCGCGCGACCTCGCCGCCGCCGGTGGAGTGGCCGACATGGACAGCGTCGCGCAGGCCGAGATGCTCAACCAGCGCATCGACGTCGGCGGCGTAGGTGTCCATTTCGTTGCCGGTGTCGGTCTGGGTCGAGCGGCCATGGCCGCGGCGATCGTGCGCGATCACGCGGTAGCCGTGCTGCAGGAAGAACATCATGTGAAAGTCCCAGTCGTCGGCGCTGAGCGGCCAGCCGTGGTGGAACACGATCGGCTGTCCCTCGCCCCAATCCTTGTAGAAGATCGATGTGCCGTCCTTGGTGGTGATCGCGCCCATGGGGGTCTCTCCTCGTGTCCCGAAGCTCGCAAGCTGCGCCTTGATTGCGACAATCGATCGGCGGCGGCTAGGACCGATCTGCGGTCGTCAGCTCCGCGGCGGCTGGCCGCTCCTGCCTTTGCCCTTGATCGGATGGATCGCCTCGCCCCTCGCCAACATCGCCACCAGTTTCGCGATCATGGCCGTGCGCGCGGCGCCGCTCTTGGCGTGGTGGACGCGGTAGAGCACCGCGTAACGGTTCGCCGAGTCCAGACTGGCGAAGAACGACTTGGCGGTGGCATCGCCGTCCAACGCAGCTAGCAAGTCGTCCGGCACGCTCGCCCCGCTCTGCGACGGGTAGGCTGCCGCCCAGCGCCCATCGGCGCGCGCCGCTTCGATCGCGGCGAGACCCGCCGGCTGCATTCGTCCGGCGTCGATCAGCCGCTCGGCGGTCGCGCGGATGATCTGCGACCACCGGCTCTTCGGGCCGCGCGGCGTAAAGCGGACCAGCCAGGCGCGCTCGTCGAGCGGATTGATCTGGCCGTCGATCCACCCGTGGGCGATGGCGGCCTCGATCGCTTCGGCCTTGCCGACGCTGACGGCGCCCGAACCCTTCTTGGCGAACTTCAGCCACGCGCCTGGCGAGGCCGCGGCGTTCCCGGCCAACCACTCGCGCCAGTCCGCGACCGACTCGAACGCCAAAATTGGCAGGCCTTTGTGTTCCACGAGTTCGTACTCCAGAGGCGGACATCAGCCCTCGGCTCGCCGCAAGCGCGGCAGCGCCAGGTAGCCCAGGCCGATGCAGAGCCCCACGCCGCCGCACGCCGCGAACGCGATCCGATAGGACGCCCACGCCGCCAATGGCCCGAAACTCATGTAGAGGATGGTGATGCCGACCTGGGCCAGGAAGCTCTTCACCGAGCCGATCGTCGCGCGGCGGTCTGAAGGTATGAGATGCTGAAGCCGGCCCTCGAACACGACGGCGACCAGCTTCATCATCCCGCTGTAGAGCGCCAGCAACAGCATCGCGGAGGGGGTGAAGATCCCAGCCGCGGTCGCCAGCAGTAGGCCGCCCAGGCCGAAGAGGGCGTAGAACCCACGCGTTGGCAAGCCGGAGAGCCGATAGGCGATCAGGCTCACCAGCATTTCCACGGCGTTCTGTGCGCCTACGAAGACCGCGATTACCGGTCGCGTCAGCCCCACCTTGGCGCCGAAGATCGGCCAGAATTCCTCCAGCCCGGCGCCGAGCGCCAGAACGATCGCGGAGAAGGCCAGCACGCTCAGCACCGCGCGCTCGCGAAATGCGGCGGCGAGCCCGAGGCGGAGGTGGGCCAGATAGTCTTGCACGCCCGCGGACGCCGCCGGCGGAGCGGGTGGCAGGGACACCGCCGCGGCGAACGCCAGACCGACCGAGACCAGACTCGCGATCAGCATGGCGTCGTAGCCGAGCCGCGCGACCACGGACGCTCCGAGCGCGGCCAACAGCACCCCGCCCGACTGCACCGCCCGCGTGCGGCCGAAGATGCGGATGTAGCCCTCGGCTTCGCCCCGCGCCTTCAACTCGTCGTAGAGTAGCGCCTCGAAGGTTCCTGACGTGAACGCGCTCTTGATACCCCAGAGCTGTAGGCCGACGAAAAAGCCCCAGAAATGGGGATAGAGCAGCCACACCACGAACCCCGCGCCGCGAACGAGCTGTGACCAGGCCAGGATTTGCCGCCGCGACCAGCGGTCGGCGACGACGCCCGACGGGACCTGAAGCACGAAACTGGTGATCGACCACGCGGTGAGGCAGACGGTGATCTCCACCGGCTTCAGTCCCGCATCCACGAACATGACCGTGTAGAGCGGGAAGATCAGGATGAATTTGTCGAAAAAGTTGAAGGCGTAGACGCGGGCAAGGAAGCTGGTCATCGCAATGGCCCCCGGTTGGCTCGTCCCGGCCCCTAAACGTCCCGGTTCACGGCGGGCTGTCGAGCGGTTTATAGAGCGGCGTTCGGCGGGGCGGGCGCGCAACGCAGATCCAAGGGAGAGTTTCTGGTGACCAGTTCGAGCGTATCCGCCGGCCAAACCGTGAGCGGCAAGGTGCTGGGCGACGGCGATTTCCTCAACGTGCTCTCCGGCGGCACGGTGGTGGCGACGGACGTCGGCAGCGGCGCGATCGACTACGTTTCGGGCGGCGGCGTCGCCAGGCGCACGGTGGTGGAAGCCGGCGGCCAAGAGATGTTGTTCGACGGCGCCGCCACCACGGCGACCACGGTGGAGGGCGGCGGCTCACAGACCATCTTCAGCGGCGGCGTCGCGAGCGGGACGACGGTCGACGCCAACGGGCTGTTGAGCGTCCTCTCCGGCGGCGCGGCCGTGAGTGCGAATGTCGGCGCCCACGGCCAGGAGGTCGTTTCGCAAGGCGGTCAGGATCTGGACAGCGTGATCTCCGGCGGCATCGAGGCGGAGGCGTTTTTGTTCGTCATGAGCGGCGGTTCGACCACCGGCGCCACGATCGGCGGTTCGGCCGGGCTCCTGCTCGAATCTGGCGGCTCGGCCGTGAGCGTGACTGTCACGGGCGGCGGTGATGTTAGCGTGGCCAGCGGCGCTTCGCTCAGCCTCGCCACCGTCGATAGCGGCTACGTCGAGGTCGATAGCGGCGGCTCAGCGAATGGAACGACCCTGGCGGCGGCTGGCGAGTTGGTGGTGGAATCGGCCGGCAGCGCGGGGGGCGCCACGGTTTCTGGACTGGCGGTGATCTCGGCCGGCGCCAACGTCAGCCGCTTCACCATCGGCGACCTGGGCGCGCTTGAGGTGATAGGCCAGACCTACGGCACGGTCGTCAGCGCCGGCGGGGTGGAGGACGTGCTCATGGGCGGTCTGTCCGTGTCCGCCACGATTTCCGGCGGGGGACTGCAGAGCGTGGGCCTGGACGCCGAGACCATGGACGCGACCGTCATCGACGGCGGTCTGCTGAGCGTCACCTTCGGTTCGGCGGTGCAGGACGTGGTGGAAGGCGGTGGGTCCGCGCGGATCGGCCATTTCGCGCATAGCGACCTTGCCATTGTCCTCTCGGGCGGCGTCATGGACCTCAGCGGCTCCGGCATGGGTGGCATAACCCTGGGTGGCGAGACCCTGGTGCAGTCGGGCGCCGTCGATTTCGGCGAGGCGGTGCGGAGTGGCGGCGTCGAGCGGATATCGTCCGGCGGCCTCGGTCAGGTTATCTCCGTCGGCGAGGCAGGTCTGCTGACGGTGCTGAGCGGTGGCGTCGTGCAGACCGCCATCATCAGCCACGGCGGCCAGCAGCAGGTTTCCGCCGGCGGCTTTGGCCTGAGCAGCATCATTTCCAGCGGCGGCCTGGTGCTGGTGGGCGGCGTGGCCAGCAGCGCGACCGTTTCCAGCGGGGGTATCATGCGCATCTCCGCGGGCGGCGTCGCCTCGGCGGCCCTGGTCAGCAGCGGCGGCGTGGAGACCATCGCCGCGGGCGGCCTGGCTAAGGTCACCGCGCTCTACGGCGGCGTCGAGTACGACTATGGAACCGCCTCTGGGACCCTGGTGCGCGCCGGCGGTCATGAGGCGGTGGCGGCCCACGCCGTGACCTCGGCCCCGCAGATCAGCAGCGGCGGGCGCGCGGCGATTTCGTCCGGCGGCGCCATCGTCGGCGCGAAGCTGTTCAACGGCGGCGTCCTGGTGGTGGCCTCTGGCGGCGTCGTTTCCGGCGGCCTGATCATCCACGCCGGCTCGGCCACCCTGAACGGCGCCATGGCGGCGGGCCAGACGGTCAGCTTCGCCGGCGCCGCCGGCACGCTGAAGCTCGATAACCTGGCGGCCTTCCAGGCCAATATCTCCGGCTTCGGCGGCCCCTCGGAAAACCTCGACCTCGGCGGATTCGTCCACGACGCCGGCGAGATGGTGACCTGGACTCAAGAAGGAACCAGCGGAACCCTCACCGTGCACGACGGCGCCAAGGTCGCCAGCCTCAGCCTGATCGGCGCCTACGCCACCGGCGACTTCAAGCTGTTTGCCGACGGCGCCGGCGGCACCTTCGTCAAGGCGCCGGCGATCTCCCCGGACGCGCACCTCGCGGCCGCGCCCGCTCAGGCAGCCACCCGATTCACCCAGGCCGCCGCCGGCCTTGAAAGCGGCCGGGCCGCGGCCGCGGTTTTGACGCAAGGCGCGCCCGCCGTGCTGGACGCCGCGCCACTCGTCACGGCAGTGACGTCGGGTCGTTAGTGGTATGGGTCAGATCCGAGTTGAAGCATATGAGCGCTCGGCGGCCAGTCCTTCGGCGATCTAGGCGCTGGCGAAACGATCGTCAGGCTATCCCGACTGGTCGATGATCGGCTCGTTCAAGCTGGTCCGCCCGGGCGCGGAAGCTCGATAGATCACCAGGGCACCGTGCGCCCCTGATAGTCGAGGTACTGCAGGCCGGGCTTGCCCTCGACGCCTACCAAAACATCTACGAGGCGCGGAATGCTGTCCTCGATGGTCAGCGGCGCCCGCGGGCCGCCGAGGTCGGTGCGCACCCAGCCAGGCGCCATCAGCACCATTGCCCGGGCGCCATCCGCGTGGCGCGCCGCGAAGCTGCGCATGAAGGTGTTCAGCGCCGCCTTGCTGCCGCGATAGACTTCCCGCAGGCCGTTGGTGTTGTTCGCCACGCTGCCCTGGCCTGACGACATCACCCCGATCGTGCCCGTCGGTGGCACGAGATCCTGCAGCGCTTCGACCACGCGCATCGGGCTGAGCGCGTTGGTCGTCATCACTCGCACGAACTCGTCGGTGGAGACCTGGGCGACAGTCTGCTCCGGATGGTCGTTGGTGATCCCGGCGTTGACGAACAGCAGGTCGAACGTACGCCCGGCCAGGCGGCCGCGCAGGGCGGCGATCTGGTTCGGGACGTTGATGTCGATGGTTTCGATCTCAACGCGGCCGTCGGACCGGGCCGCGAGCTCATGCAGCGGCGTTCCCTCGCCGCGGACGGTGCCGACGACGCGCCAGCCGCGCTTCAGATACTCTTCGGCCATGGCGTAGCCGAGGCCGCGCGAGGCGCCGACGATGATAACGGTGGGGGTCGAAACTGAACTTGGCATGGCCGCATCATGCCGGATGGATCAGCGCGCGGTAAGACACCCGATCAGACCGACGGCGCCCACGACCAGCGGCAGGAAGGCCAATGGGTAGGCCGGCGCGTGGCGGCGCAGCGAGACGGGGCGAACTGGACTGGGACGCATGGCTTCCTCGGGCTGATACGAGGATCGCAACGCGGGCCGGGGACGCATGTTCCTCGCATCGAACGGAGATCGAGCACGCATGACCCGCGACCTTGGCCTTGAAACGCTGCTTCGGGAGGATCTGGCTGACGTCCAGGGCCTGACCGAAGTGACCATGTTTGGCGGTCGCTGCTGGTTGTCACACGGCAAGCTGCTTTGCGGCGCCCGAACGGATGGTCTGCTCGTGCGCCTGGGCCGAGAGCAGGCCGAATGGGCGCTGACGAAGCCGGATGTGGCGCCGATGACGATGGGCGCGCGACACATGCGGGGGTGGGTGCGCGCGGGACCAGCAGCTTACGGCGATGACGGGGTGCGCGCGGCGTTGCTCGCGGCGGCGCTCAGGTTTGTTGAAGCGCTGCCGGCGGAGGAGCGCTGACGGATCGCAATACGCCTGTCACCCGTACTTCCCGCGCGCTAATTCCCGCGCATAGGAGACGTTGGCGCGCTGCATCGGACCTCCTCCACCACTTCGTGGTCCCCCTCCCCCTCCGAGGCTGTGAATCTTTCCATCGGGGGCGGTTGAGGGCGGTCGCGTGTTGTGATTCCTGATGTCCGTGTCGCGTTGAGCGGGGCGGTGATGACTGAGCAAGACGAGCTGTTTGACGA
>Ga0302314_10008871_pt1 | contig 17850 bp, 16 predicted proteins | sample III_Palsa_N2_3_FD_200533 | JGI IMG/M metagenome (GOLD analysis project Ga0302314, IMG submission 200533) | Peat permafrost microbial communities from Stordalen Mire near Abisko, Sweden - III_Palsa_N2_3 | ecosystem: Environmental > Terrestrial > Soil > Palsa > Peat permafrost | place: Sweden...
TGACCGACAGCCCGGTGGCGCGCAGGAGGCCGTCATTGGCGACGAGCCCGGCGAGCCAGTCGTTGATGGCCGGGGTCGCCTCCATGTAGGCGGCCGAGAGGCCCCGGGTGAAGCCCATGTTCAGCACCGACAGGGCGGTCTTCACATAGTGCTTGGCCGGGTCGGTGGTGTTGAAGAAGGTCCGGATCGACTGCTGGGCGAGGTACTCGTCGTCTCCGGGGCCCAGGCAGACCAGGTGCCGCCGGGCCACCTCGCCGGCGAAGGTCACCGACAGCCTGTTCCACCACTGCCACGGGTGGACCGGGATGAGGAGGTAGTCGCCGAGGTCGAGGCCGAGCTCTGCCATGGCGTCGCCGAAGCGGCCCAGGACCTCCTCGCCGAGTTCCTCGCGCATCAGACCGTCGTAGTCGAGATCCGCGCACGAGGTGAAGGTCGCCCGGTCGCGGTGGGCGGCGAGCCAGATCAGCCGGACCGGGCTCGCGGCCTCCGGGGCGTGGGCGCGGTACTCGTGCACCCCGAAGCCGAGTCGGCCGTTGTTGGCGACGAAGCAGGGGTGCCCCTCGGTCATGCCGGTCTCGATCGCCTGGAATGCGGCTCCGGCCAGTTCGGCGGCGGTGACCGGCGGCTTGGCGAGTTTGAAGGCGGTACCGGCCAGAGTGGAGCCGATCTCCTCCAGGTAGACCGGCAGGACCTGCTCGGTCAGGCCGAGGGCGCCGCGCAGCTCGATGCAGAAGTCGACGGCGTCGAGCGGGAGTTCGACGCCGTCCCGGTGCCGGGTGAGGCCGGCCGCGTCGATCTGCCAGTGGTCGAGGGCCAGGACGCGGGCGGTGAAGCGGTACTCCGTGGTTCCGTCGTCGCTGCGCACCCGGTAGCGGGCCGCGTGCGCCGGGTCGGCGGGGGCGGGCAGCGGCTCGGGGGTGAGCAGCCGCTCGTGGGAGAACTCGGCGAGGGCCTTGCGGACCAGGAGCCGGTTGGCCTCGGCCCAGTGGTCCGGCGTCAGATGGGCCACGGCCGCTGCGGGCGCGGGAAGGTTCAGCACGGGGTGACTCCTCGGGTGAGGCGGGTGGTGCGGGTGGTGCGAGTGGCGCGGGTGGCGGACAGGAACCGGTCGCGGGTGCAGACGCTGAGCAGCGCGTCCTTCTCGGGCTTGGCGATGCGGCCGACGACCTCGAACCCGACGGCGGCGTTGAGCGCGTGGACCGCCGCGTTGCGCACATCCGGCTCGACCACGACGCGCCGCGCGGAGGGGTCGGCGAAGAGGAAGGCCAGGACGGTGGTGATCACGGCGCGGGTGAAGCCGTGGACCGGGGCGTCGGCCGGTGCGCAGAGGAAGTGCATGCCGACGTCGCCCGGCCGGGGTTCGTAGAGGCCCACCAGCTCCACCCGGGCCGGGTCGTAGCGCTCCACCAGGAAGGCGGGTCGGCCGCCCGCCAGACCGAGGAAGGCGTCGTGATGCGGGTGCCGCTCGATCGTGCGGTACTCCTGCCGGACCTGTTCCACATCGGCGTCCTGCATCATCCAGAACGCCGCCCCGGGGTGGGTCACCCAGCTGTGCAGCAGGTCGGCGTCGGCGTCCGGGTCGAGTGGGCGGAGGGCGAACTCGCCCAGCCGGTCGTCGGTGCGGGTGAAGACGGTCATGTGGCCGTGCCCTCCGGTGCACCGAACTCCTGGAAGGCGATCGCCTTCTCGACCGGGTACACCTCGCGGCCCAGCAGCTCACGGATGATGTAGGAGTTGCGGTAGGGGCCCATGCCCAGGTCGGGCGAGGTGACGCTGTGCGTGTGGGTGGCCGCGTTCTGGAGGAAGATGCCGCGGCCGGTGGTGTCGATGCTGTAGTTCCTGGCCACGTCGAAGCGGCCGTGCGCGTCCCAGCGGATGCGGTCGCGGACCGGCTCCAGGAAGGCGGGGGTCCGGTGGCGGTAGCCGGTGGCCAGCACCAGCCCCTCGGTGGCCAGCGAGAACTCCCGCTCCTGCTCGACGTGGCGAAGCCCCAGCGTGTACGTCCCCGTGTCCCGGTCGTACGACGCGTCGCACAGCGCGGTGTTGGTCATCAGCCGGGTGGGGACCGTGCCCTTGACGCTCTTCTGGTAGAGCAGGTCGAAGATGGCGTTGATGAGGTCCGCGTCGATGCCCTTGAACAGGCTCTTCTGCTCGGCTTCGAGCCGGTAGCGGGTGGGTTCCGGCAGCCCGTGGAAGTAGTCCACGTACTCGGGCGAGGTCATCTCCAGGGTGAGCTTGGTGTACTCCAGGGGGAAGAAGCGCGGGGACCTGGTCACCCAGTTCAGCCGGTAGCCGTCGGTGGCGTCGATGTCGGCCAGCAGGTCGTGGTAGATCTCGGCGGCGCTCTGGCCGCTGCCGACGACCGTGATGCTCCGCTTGGCCTGCAGTGCCGCCTTGGCCTCCAGGTAGCCCGAGTTGTGGATGACGTCACCGCCCAGGCCCCGGCAGCTGTCGGGGACGTACGCCGGTGTCCCGGTGCCCAGGACGAGGTGCCGGGCATGGTGCCGGGTCTCCTCACCGGTGCCGGCGTCGACCGCGAGGACGGTGTAGCGGCCCTCGGACTCGTCGTAGCCGACGGCGGTCGCCTGCTGCCCGAAGCGGATGCCGGTGAGCCTGGCGGCGGCCCAGCGGCAGTACTCGTTGTACTCGCTGCGCACGGGGTAGAACATCTCGCGGATGTAGAAGGGGTAGAGCCGCCCCGACTCCTTCAGGTAGTTGAGGAAGGAGTAGGGGGAGGTCGGGTCCGCCAGGGTGACCAGGTCGGCCATGAACGGCGTCTGCAGGGTGGCGGAGTCCAGCATCATTCCGGGGTGCCAGTCGAATTCCGGCTTGCTCTCCAGGAAAAGGCCGTCGAGATCGTCGATCGGCTCGGTCAGGCAGGCGAGCCCGAGGTTGTAGGGGCCCAGTCCGATCGCGATGAAGTCGTGGGTGGACATGCGCGTCTCTCGTTCGGGGGTGGGTGCTTCAGCCGGCGCGGCGGTAGAGCTCGGGGGCGGCGGCTGCCTCCTCCAGGCGCCGGCTGACATACCGGCTCGCGTGGTCGGCGAGCAGGTCGACGACATGCGCGATGTCGTCCGCCGAGGTCTCCGGGTTGAGCAGGGTGAACTTGAGGTAGTGCCGGCCGTCGACCCTGGTCGCGGCGACGACGGCCTCACCGGAGGCGGCCAGTGCCTCGCGGGCGTAGAGGTTGGCCGCGTCGGCCAGCTCCCTGGCCGGCCCGGCCGGGGGCAGGTAGCGGAAGACGACGGTGCTGAGCCGGGACCTGGTGACGACCTCGAAGCGCGGGTCGCCGGTGAGCAGTTCCCAGGCCTCGGCCGCACGGTCGACCACCTCGTCGAAGAGTTCGCCGATGGCGTCGGCCCCCATGATGCGCAGCGTCAGCCAGAGCTTCAGCGCGTCGAAGCGGCGGGTGGTCTGGAGGCTCTTGTCGACCTGGTTGGGTATGCGCTGCGCGACCGTCCGGACCGGGTTGAGGTAGTCGGCGTGGTGGGTGACATGTCGCAGCACCGCACCGTCCCGCACCAGGAGGGCGCTGGAACTGACGGGCTGGAAGAAGGACTTGTGGAAGTCCACGGTCACCGAGTCCGCACGCTCGATGCCGTCGAGCAGATGGCGGCGGGTGGGTGACACCAGCAGACCGCACCCGTACGCGGCGTCCACATGCAGCCGGACCCGGGCCGCGGCGCACAGGTCGGCGATCTGGGGCAGCGGGTCGATGGAGCCGAAGTCGGTGGTGCCGGCGGTCGCGACCACGGCCATGACCACCAGGTCCTCGCTTCGGCACTGCTCCAGCGCGCGGGCCAGCGCGGCGGGCTGCATACGCCGGTCCCGATCGGTCCCCACCGTGATGACGGCGTCCCTGCCGAGCCCGAGCAGCTTGGCCGACTGCAGGACGCTGAAGTGGCCGGCCTCGGAGACGAGGATGCGCAGCCGGGGCAGGAGGTCCTGCCTCCCCCGGGGAGCGGCAGCGGCGGCGCAGGCCTCCTCCCGGGCGAGCATCAGGGCCTGGAGGTTCGACTGGGTGCCGCCGCTGGTGAACACGCCGTCGGCATCCTGGCCGAGGCCGAGGCGCGCTGCCGTCCAGTCGATCAGGCGACGCTCGATCAGGGTGGCGCCCGCGCTCTGGTCCCAGGTGTCGAGGGAGGAGTTGACGGCCGCCAGCACCGCCTCGCCGAGCAGCGCCGGGATCACCACCGGGCAGTTGAGGTGCGCCAGGTAGCGGGGGTGGTGGAAGTAGACGGCGTCGCGCAGGTAGACGTCCTCCAGTTCGTCGAGGGCGGCGGTGGAGTCGCCCAGCGGCCGGTCCAGGTCGACGGAGTCGATCTCGGGGGCGAGCCGGGACGGGGACATCCCGCTGAACGGCTGCTCGGCGCCGGCGATCCGGGTGGCCACCCGGTCGATCCCCTGGGCCAGGGAACTCCGGTAGCGGTCGACCGTGCGGTCGTTGAACAGGTGCGCCCGTGCGTCGGTGGGTGCCTGGACACTCATGGTCAGCCCTCAAGGGTCGGGGACAGTGGAAGTTAGGTTAGCCTAACCTAACTTAATGGACAGGTCGTCACATCACCGGATCCGTCCCGGGGATGAGCGGACGCCCCCTCCCCCGGCGCCGCCGCCGGGCCGCGGGAACGACCAGCGGGGTTCCGGTCTCGGGATCGTCGATCACCCGGCAGGGCAGCCGGAAGACCTCCTCCACCAGCTCGGCGGTGACGATCCGTCCGGGAGGACCGGACGCGACCACCCGGCCGTCGCGCATGGCGATCAGGTGGGTGGCGTAGCGCGCCGCGTGGTTGAGGTCGTGCAGCACGGCCACCAGGGTCCGGCCCTGTTCCTCGTGCAGTTGCGCGCACAGGTCCAGCACCTCGATCTGGTGGGCGAGGTCCAGGTAGGTCGTCGGCTCGTCCAGGAGCAGCAGCGGCGTCTGCTGGGCGAGGGCCATGGCGATCCACACGCGCTGGCGCTGCCCGCCGGAGAGTTCGTCGACCGGGCGGTCGGCCAGGTCCGCGACGCCGGTCGCGGCCATGGACTCGGCGACGACGCGCTCGTCCAGCACGGACCACTGCCGCAGGAAGGTCTGGTGCGGATGGCGCCCTCGGGCCACCAGGTCGGCGACGGTGATGCCGTCCGGTGCGACGGACGACTGCGCGAGCAGTCCCAGGGTCCGCGCCACCTGCTTGGCGGGCAGCCCGGCGATGTCCTGACCGTCCAGCAGGACGCTGCCCTCCCTGGGCTTGAGCATTCGCGCCAGGGCGCGCAGCAGGGTCGACTTGCCGCAGGCGTTGGGTCCCACCACGACGGTGAACGACCGGTCGGGGACGGCGACGGTCAGGCCCTCGGCAATGGTGCGGCGCTCGTAGGCGAGGGTGAGATCGGATCCCTGCAGGCGGGTCCCGGTCTGGGTCATGTCCGGCTCTCCGTCTGTGTGGTGTCTCGTTCGCTTCATATCCGGCCTGCTCTGCGTTCTGCCGCGAGCAGCCCCACCAGGTAGCCGCCGCCCAGTACGCCGGTCACCACGCCGACGGGCAGCGGGTTGTCGGCGATCAGCCGTTGGGCCAGCCAGTCCGCGCCGACCAGCAGGGCGGCTCCGGTGCACAGCGAGGGGAGGAGGTTGGGCCCCGGTGCGCGGGTCAGCCGGCGGGCGAGTTGGGGCGCGGTGAGCGCCACGAAGGAGACCGGCCCGGCCGCCGCGGCCGCGACGGAGGTGAGCAGCACGGCCGACACGAGCAGGGCCAGGCGTTGCCGCCCCACCCTGACGCCGAGGGAAGTGGCCGCGTCCTCGCCCATGTCCAGCGCACGCAGGCCGCGTCCGCAACCGATCAGCAGCACGGGTACCAGCACGGCCATGGCGGCCGACAGCAGAGCCGCCACACCCCAGCCGGCGCCGTCCAGGCTGCCGGTGAGCCAGAGCACGGCGCTCTGGGCGTCCTGGAGTCGGGCTCTGGTCAGCAGGTAGCCGTTGATGCCGGACAGGAACGCCGCGACACCGACGCCGACCAGGATCAGCCGACTGCCGTGCAGACCCTTGCGCCAGGCCAGGGCATGGATCAGCGCTCCCGTGGCCAGGCCGCCGACGGTCGCCCCACCGGCGACGGCCGCGCTGCCGCCGCCGATGACGATGATGACGACCAGGGCTCCGGCCGCCGCGCCCTGGGTGAACCCGAGCATGTCGGGGCTGCCGAGCGGGTTGCGCACCAGCGATTGGAACACCGCTCCGGCGAGTGCCAGCGCGCCGCCCACCAGCAGGGCGGTGAGCACCCGCGGCAGCCGGATCTGGTCCACGATGAACGTGTCCGCCGAGGAGCCGCCACCGGCGAGGGTGCGCAGCACATCGGCCGGACCGATCGGGAAGTCACCGGTGCCGATCGACAGCACCGCCATGGCGAGGGCGAGCAGTGCGCTGCCGGTGCCGACGAGCAGCGGACGGGGTCGCAGCCGCAGCGACAGCAACCCTCCGACGCGGATCACCCGGACAGGTGGGGTCATGATGCGCGCACCCCCCTGCTCCGTCCGGCGAGGGCGACCAGGAGTGGTCCCCCGAGGACGGCGGTGACGACGCCGACCTGGATCTCGCCGGGCCGGGCCACGACCCGTCCCAGCACGTCGGCGCCGAGCAGCGCCGCCGGGGCCAGCAGGGCGCACAGGGGCAGCAGCCGTCGCAGGTCAGGACCGGTCAGCGCGCGCACGAGGTGCGGTGCGAACAGGCCGACGAAGACGATCGGCCCGCAGGCGGCCGTGGCCGCCCCGCAGAGCAGCGTGACGGCGGCGACGGCGGACAACCGGACCCCGGCCGGACGGGCGCCGAGCGCGCGGGCCGGGTCGTCGCCCAGGGCGAGGGCGTTGAGCGGTCGGGCGAGGGCCAGCGCGATGAGGGCGCCGACCACGACGAACGGCGCCAGTCGGATCACCGTGCCCGGTTCCGCACCGGCCAGCGAACCGACCGTCCAGAAGCGCATCTTGTCGAGTGAGGCGCTGCTCAGCAGCATGATCGCGCTGACATAGGAGTAGAGCGCGGCATTGAGCGCGGCTCCGGCGAGGGTCAGCCGGGTGGGGGTGGCGCTGCGGCCGCCGCCGACGGCGTAGGCGAGGGCGGAGACGACGGCCGCGCCCAGGAAGGCGAACCACAGGTAGCCGCTGAAGGTGCTGACGCCCAGGAAGCAGATCGCCGTCGCCACCGCCGCCGAGGCCCCGGCGTTGATGCCCAGCAGCCCCGGGTCGGCGAGCGGATTGCGGGTGAGTGCCTGCATCATGCCTCCGGCGAGGCCGAGGGCGCTGCCCGCGAGCAGCCCCAGCAGGGTCCGGGGCAGGCGCAGTTGGTGCACCACGGTGTAGGAGGGGGCGGCCCTGTCGAACAGGCCGCGCCACACCCCGGTCGCCGAGAGCGGCTCGGCCCCCACCGCGATGCTGAGCGCGAGCACCACCAGCAGCACCAGCACGGCGGCCGACAGGACGGCAGGGAACGGCAGATGACGTCTGCTCGGCGCGGTGACGGGCATACGGGCTCCGGGGCGACTTGACGATGAGTAAGGTTAGGCTAACCTAACTTGACCTCCGCAGTCCCACGAAAGGCGCGCCATGCCGCACGTCAGCACCACCCTCCGCCTGTCCCGCCGCAGCGCACTCACCGCAGGCGGGGCCGTCGGGCTGGGGGCCCTGCTCGCCGCCTGCGGCACCGGCGGCGGCAGCGCCCCGAGCGCGACCGGCGGCAGCGGATCCCCCGGAGCCGGCTCCTGGTCGTTCACCGACGACCGGGGCAAGAGGGTCACCGCCGCGCGCACCCCGCAGCGGATCGTCGCGTTCACCGGAACCGCCGCCGCCCTGTGGGACCTCGGGCTGCGCGACCAGATCGTCGGCGTCTTCGGCGAGACCCGGCTCCCCGGCGGCAGGCCCACCCCGCTCGCCGGAAACCTCGACGTCGACAAGGTCCAGGTCATCGGCAACGCCTACGGCGAGTTCGACGTCGAGAAGTACGCAGCCGTACGCCCCGACCTGCTGGTCACGGACATGTATGCGGCGAATCAGCTGTGGTACGTGCCGAGCAGGAGCAGCGCGCAGATCCTCTCCCTCGCCCCCACCGTGGCGATCAGCACCGCGTGGACCCCCATCACCCGGCCCATCCAGCGCCATGCCGACCTGGCCGCGTCCCTGGGCGCCAGGGCGAACGCCCCCCAGGTCACCGCCGACCGGTCCCGCTTCCAGGCCGCCGCCGAGGCCCTGCGCCGGGCCGCGCAGGCGAACCCGGGTGTGAGGGTGATGGCGGCCTCGGCCGGCACCGACCTGTTCTATGTCTCCAATCCGAAGTACGACGCGGACCTCATCTACTACAGCAGCCTGGGCGTCGACTTCACGGCCCCGGCGAAGCTGGACGCGGGCGGCTACTACCAGGGGCTGAGCTGGGAGAACGCCGGCCTTTACCGGGCGGATGTGATCCTGCTCGACAGCCGGGGCACCGCGCTGCAGCCCAAGGACCTGACCGGCAACCCCGCCTGGGCCGCCCTCCCCGCCGTGAAGGCCGGGCAGGTGATTCCCTGGGACACCGTGCCGCGCTTCTCCTGGGCCGGTGTCGCACCGGACGTGGAGAACCTGGCCGGAGCGCTGCGCCGCGCGAAGAGGCTCGGCTGACCATGGACACCTCTGTGACGGGCCGGGTGCCCGCTCTCTCCGCCGATGCCCCGTTCCGGTTCTTCGCGGCGCAGGTGCTGCGCACCGAACGGCTCGGCCCCTCCATGGTCCGGATCACCTTCGGTGGGCCGCAGTTGGCGTCCTTCACGGCCGGCGGGCGGGACCAGAGCTGCTCGCTCTTCCTGCCTCAGCCCGGCCGGGGCGGGGTCCCGGTGCTGCCTGCCGACGCCGGCGACGGCTGGTTCGCGGCCTGGCGCGCCATGGACCCGGGCGTACGGGCGGTCATGCGCTCCTACACCGTGCGCGAGGAGCGCCGCCACCAGGCAGAGGTCGACATCGACTTCGCGCTGCACGGCGACGCCGGACCGGCCTCGCGCTGGGCGGCCGGAGCGCGGGCCGGCGACCCGGCCGCCCTGCTGGGACCGGCGGTCGCGGACAACAAGAGCGTCGGCTTCCGCCCTCCCCCGGACACCGACTGGGTGCTGCTCTGCGGCGACGAGACGGCCCTGCCCGCGATCGCCGGCATCCTCGCCTGGCTCCCGGCGGGCCTGCGGGCCGAGGCCTGGATCGAGGTCCCGCACCCGGGCGACCTGCAGGACCTGCCGACGGCGGCCGACGCCAGGATCACCTGGCTGGTCCGCGAGCCCGCCGCGACCCGCACCGGTGCGCTGCCGGCCGCGGTCGAGGCGGCGGAACTGCCCGACGGCCTCCCCTACGCCTGGATCGCGGGCGAGTCGGCCACGGTCCGCGCCCTGCGCAGGCATCTCGTCGGCGGGCGGGGATTCCCGCGCAACCGCGTCACCTTCTCCGGGTACTGGCGCCTGGGCGCGTCGGAGGAGGACCTGCGCGCCGAGTCCCTGTCAGGAACCCGGCGCCGCACAGCCTGAGCCCGTCGGGCTCACCGGCGAGGACAGCGGAGTGTGGGCCCTCCGCAGCCGGACCACTGCCGGCTGCCACTACCGACTGCGCGAGGCCCGGAGGCTGGTCGCGGTCGTCACCGCGAGGACCAGGACGATGAAGCCGAGGGAGAAGGGGATGCCGATCTCCGGGGCCCAGTGGGCCCCGGACTCGTGCATGGCGTGGAGCAGCAGCTTCACGCCGATGAAGCCCAGGATGACGGAGAGGCCGTAGGAGAGGTGGACCAGCCGCTTCAGCAGGCCGCCGATCAGGAAGTACAGCTGGCGCAGGCCCATCAGCGCGAAGGCGTTGGCAGTGAAGACGATGTAGGCGTCCTGGGTCAGGCCGAAGATCGCCGGGATGGAGTCCATGGCGAAGAGCACGTCGGTGGTGCCGATGGCCAGCATCACGATCAGCATCGGCGTCATCAGCCGCCTGCCGTTCTCGATGACGAAGAGCTTGGTGCCGTGGTACCGGTCGGTCGCGGGGAAGCGCTTCTCGACGGCCTTGAGGAAGGTGTTCTCCTCGAACTCCTCTTCGGTCTCCCCCGCGCGGGCCTCCTTGATGAGCTTCCACGCGGTCCAGATCAGGAAGACGCCGAAGATGTAGAAGACCCAGGAGAAGCTGGCGATGATCGCGGCGCCGGCGGCGATGAAGGCCGCGCGCAGGACCAGGGCGATCAGCACACCGACCATCAGCACCCGCTGCTGGTACTGGCTCGGCACCGCGAACTTGGCCATGATCAGGACGAAGACGAACAGGTTGTCGACGCTCAGCGACTTCTCGGTGATGTAGCCGGCGAAGAACTGCCCGGCCGGGGTCGCACCCGAGTGCCACCACAGGAAGCCGCCGAAGAGGGCGGCCAGGACGATCCAGACGACCGTCCAGGTCCCGGCTTCCTTGAGGGAGACGTCATGGGGCTTTCGTCCGCCGATGAAGAAGTCCGCGGCGATGAGAGCGACCAGGCCTGCGACGGTGGTGGCCCACATGGCCCCAGAGACATCCACAGCTACTGCTCTCGCCCTCTCAGTCCATGCGGCGAAGATCGCTCCGCATGGGAGAGAGCGTAACAGTATGGTAAAAGAAAGATAACGCTCAGAGATACGGTGCTATCGCCGGGAGCATGTCCTGGAAGGTCTTCCCGCGCGCCGGGGCACCGATCGCCGCCATCTGCCAGCCGCCCTCGGCATCGCGCACGACCTTCGCCATCACCTGGCCGGTGTGCGCACCGCCGCCACTGAGGCTGTACCGGGCCAGCTCCTGCCCCGTGGTCTCGTCCACCAGGCGGCAGTGGGCGAGCCGGACCTCCTGGAAGGTCTGCCCTGTGTAGGAGTTCACGGTGAAGACGATCTGGTTGACATGCTCGGGCACCCGCGGGAGGTCGACCAGGATCGACTCGTCGTCCTCACCACCGGAGCCGCCGGTCAGGTTGTCGCCGGTGTGGCGCACCGAGCCGTCATTGCTGACCAGGTGCTGGAAGAACACCACATCCGCCAACTGGTGATCGGAGAACATCACCGCCGAGGCATCCAGGTCGATCTGCCGCGACCGGGAGCCGAACAGGCCCTTCTTGGGAGCGGCCTGCCAACCCAGGCCCATCCGCACCACGGTGAGCGTCCCCCCGCCGGACTTCTGCAGGCTGACGCTCTGTCCCTTGCTCAGACTCACCGACATGGTGGAAGCCCTCCCCGTACGCCCCTGGCCGCAACCTCTGCTGCTCTCTCCGACGAACCTTACGCAATGGCCGTTCCCCGCGGGTCCGCGGTCAGGCCATTCCGGCCTCCCGCATCTGGCGCAACTCCTTCTTCAACTCATTGACCTCGTCACGCAGCCTGGCGGCCACCTCGAACTGCAGCTCGGCGGCCGCCGTGTGCATCCGGTCGGTCAGCTCGGCGATCAGATCCGCCAGTTCGGCGGCCGGGAGCGCCTTGGTGTCGCGCTTGGCCGCCCCTGCGCCCAGTGCCGGAACGGGCGACCTCGAACCCTTGCCGGCCTTGCCGCCGCCACCGCCGCTCTGCCGGTAGCCGGTGCTCAGCAGCTCGCCGGTGTCGACGTCCTCGCGGGCGATGGAGTCGAGGATGTCGCCGATCTTCTTGCGCAGCGGCTGCGGGTCGATGCCGTGCTCGGTGTTGTAGTCCTGCTGGATCTCGCGGCGGCGGTTGGTCTCGCTGATGGCCTTCTCCATCGCCGGGGTGATCCGGTCCGCGTACATGTGGACCTGGCCCGAGACGTTTCGGGCGGCACGCCCGATCGTCTGGATCAGCGAGGTGCCGGAGCGCAGGAAGCCCTCCTTGTCGGCGTCCAGGATCGCGACCAGCGAGACCTCGGGCAGGTCCAGGCCCTCGCGGAGCAGGTTGATGCCGATGAGCACGTCGTACTCGCCGGCCCGCAGCTCGCGCAGCAGCTCGACCCGGCGCAGCGTGTCGATGTCGCTGTGCAGGTACCTGACCCGGATGTCGAGGTTGAGCATGTAGTCGGTGAGGTCCTCGGACATCTTCTTGGTGAGCGTGGTGACCAGCACCCGCTCGTCCTTCTCGACCCGCAGCCGGATCTCGTGGATCAGGTCGTCGATCTGACCCTCCGTCGGCTTGATCACGACCTCGGGGTCGATCAGGCCGGTCGGGCGGATGATCTGGTCGACCTGGCCCTTGCCGCGCGACAGCTCGAACGGGCCCGGGGTCGCCGAGAGGTAGACCGTCTGGCCGATGCGCTCCAGGAACTCCTCCCACTTCAGCGGGCGGTTGTCCATCGCGGAGGGCAGCCGGAAGCCGTGCTCCACCAGCGCGCGCTTGCGCGAGGCGTCCCCTTCGTACATCGCCCCGATCTGCGGGACGGTGACATGGGACTCGTCGATGACCAGGAGGAAGTCCTCCGGGAAGTAGTCCATCAAGGTGTTCGGCGCGGTGCCGGCCTCGCGGCCGTCGATGTGGCGGGAGTAGTTCTCGATGCCCGAGCAGCTGCCGATCTGCCGCATCATCTCGATGTCATAGGTGGTGCGCATCCGCAGCCGCTGCGCCTCCAGCAGCTTGCCCTGCTTCTCCATGGTGGCCAGGGACTGCTCCAGCTCCGCCTCGATCCCGGCGATGGCCTTCTCCATCCGCTCCGGCCCCGCCACATAGTGGGAGGCCGGGAAGACATAGAGCTCACGGTCCTCGCTGATGACCTCGCCGGTGAGCGGGTGCAGCGTGGTGAGCGCCTCGATCTCGTCGCCGAACATCTCGATCCGGACGGCGAGCTCCTCGTAGACCGGGAAGATCTCGATGGTGTCGCCCCGCACCCGGAACGTGCCGCGGGTGAAGGCGACGTCATTGCGGGAGTACTGGATGTCGACGAAGCGGCGCAGCAGGGCGTCGCGGTCGACCTCCTCGCCGACCTTGAGCCGAACCATCCGGTCGACGTACTCCTGCGGGGTGCCGAGGCCGTAGATGCAGGACACCGACGCGACCACGATGACGTCGCGCCGGGTCAGCAGCGAGTTGGTGGCGGAGTGCCGGAGCCGCTCCACCTCCTCGTTGATCGAGGAGTCCTTCTCGATGTAGGTGTCGGTCTGGGCGATGTACGCCTCGGGCTGGTAGTAGTCGTAGTACGAGACGAAGTACTCGACGGCGTTGTTGGGCAGCAGCTCGCGGAACTCGTTGGCGAGCTGCGCGGCCAGGGTCTTGTTCGGCGCCATCACCAGGGTGGGCCGCTGGAGCTTCTCGATCATCCAGGCGGTGGTGGCGGACTTGCCGGTACCGGTGGCACCGAGCAGGACCACGTCCTTCTCGCCCGCGCGGATGCGGCGTTCCAGGTCGGCGATGGCGGTGGGCTGGTCGCCGCTGGGCTGGTAGGGGCTGACGACCTCGAAAGGCGCCACTGTTCGCTCAAGATCGGTGATGGGTCTCACAGCACCCACCGTACGACCTGCCACTGACAATCCTCAGCCGGTCGCTCAGCCGGCAGCGACCCTGTCCGCCACCCTGCTGCTGTCGCGGGCCAGGGCGACCAGCCGGGACACCGCTCTGAGGTACTTCTTGCGGTAGCCGCCGTTGAGCATCTCGGCGGTGAATATCTCGTCGAACGGGGTGCCGGAGGCCATGACCGGCAGCTCCCGGTCGTACATCCGGTCCGCCAGCACGACCAGGCGCAGCGCCGTGCTCTGGTCCTGGACCGGCCGCACCCCCGTGAGGCAGACCGCGTCGACGCCGTCGAGCAGGGCGCCGTACTTGCTGGGGTGGACCACGGCGAGGTGGTCGAGCAGCTCGCCGAATCCGTCGAACGCGGTGCCGGGGCCGAGCCGCTCGGCGGTGGCGAGGACCTCGGCGTCCGAGTAGGGCGGCGGGGCCTCGGGCAGGCCGCGGTGCCGGTAGTCCTGCCCGTCGATGCGCACGCTGCGGAAGCGGGAGGACAGGCCCTGTATCTCGCGCAGGAAGTCGGCGGCGGCGAAGCGGCCCTCGCCGAGCTTGCCGGGGAGGGTGTTCGAGGTCGCGGCGAGCTTGACCCCGGCCTCGGCCAGGCGGCTGAGCAGCGTCGACACCAGCACCGTGTCGCCCGGGTCGTCGAGTTCGAATTCGTCTATGCAGAGCAGGCTGTGCCCGGACAGGGCCTGGACCGCCTGCTGGAAGCCGAGGGCGCCGACCAGGTTGGTCAGCTCCACGAAGGTGCCGAAGGCCTTGGGGCCGGGCGCGGTGTGCCACAGGGAGGCGAGCAGATGGGTCTTGCCGACTCCGTAGCCGCCGTCGAGGTAGATCCCGCCGGGGGCGGCGGGCGCGGGGGCCGAGCGCCCGAACCAGCGCCGGCCGAGGCCGCCGGTGTGGCCGATGCCGCTGGCGTGGCTCCCGGTCCTGCCCGCCCTGCCGCCGGAGGGGCTGGCGAGCGTCGCCGCGAACGCCTCCAGGATGCGTACGGCCTCGCTCTGGCTGGGCTGCTCGGGGTCCGGGTCGTACGTACCGAAGCGCGCCTGCATGAAGCGCGGCGGGGGCGCCATCTCGGCGACCAGGCGATCGGCAGGCACCACCGGCAGGCGCGAGGCCAGGGCTATCGCGTCGGCGGGTCGGTCGGTAGGCAGTTCCACGGAAGGCACAATTCCCAAGCGTACGGTCCCCGTCCTCGTGGAAGACTCCCGAACATGCGCCGACTCCTGCCCACGGGCCCCGATGTGACCGACCTCACCACCTTGGAGGGCCTGGCCGAGGCGTATGCCTATCCGCAGGGGCCCGGGTCCTGGCTCCGGGCCAACATGGTGTCCAGCGCGGACGGCGCGGCGCAGGTGGGCGGCCTGTCCGAGGGCCTCTCCTCGGAGGCCGACAAGCGGATCTTCGGTGTGCTGCGGGCACTGTCGGACGTGGTGCTGGTGGGCGCGCAGACCGCGCGGGCCGAGGGCTACCGTCCGGCGCGGGCACGCGCGCAGTTCGCGGCCGAGCGGGCCGCGCGCGGACAGGGGCCGGCCCCGGTGATCGCGGTGGTGTCGGGCCGCCTCGACCTGGACCTGAAGCTGCCGCTGTTCAGCGAGCCGCTGGTCCCGACCGTGGTCGTGACCTGTGCCGGTGCTCCCGCCGAGGCCCTGCGGGCGACCGCGGAGGTGGCGGAGGTGGTGATCGCCGGGGAGCAGCGGGTGGACCTGCCCGCGGCGGTCGCGGCGCTGGCGGAGCGGGGGCTGACCCGGCAACTCACCGAGGGCGGGCCCAGGTTGCTGGGACAGCTGGCGTCGGAGGGCGTACTGGACGAGCTGTGCCTGTCCTTGGCGCCACTGCTGGCATCCGGCGACGCCCCGAGGATCACCGGTGGCGCGGCCGCGGTCGCCAAGCGGATGGATCTTGTTTCGCTTTTGGAGGAGAAAGGTTTCCTCTTTGCTCGCTACACCCGTAGCGTGACTAATGCCGCATAGCGGAACTTGATCCTTACCCAGGATCCCTGCCCGGCGGCATGTGCGCCAGACCGGGGACAGGGAGCCTGAGCGAGAAGGGAAACGCGTGTTCACGACCGTGCTTTTGATCGAGAAGACCCTCTCGAATGCCGACCTCGAACTGATCACCACCCTGCACGGCGACGAGAAGGCTGCGTTCCACGTCCTCATGCAGCCGCGCGGCACCCAGGACGAGCTGCTGCGGGCCGTGGACGACGTCGCGTTCGGCTACCTCAACCGCGCCGTGCACGAGCACGACGAGCCCCGCGGCAGCGACGCCCTGAGCACCTCCGCCGCGGAACTCGAACACACGCTGCAGCAACTGCGCGCCGCGGGCGCCACGGCCGAGGGGCGGGTCGTCTCGGACAACCCGCTGCAGCGGCTCACCGAGCTGGTCGACCAGGTGCGGGCGGACGAGGTCGTGGTGCTGGCCGCCCCCCAGTGGATCGAGGGCCTGTTCCACCGCGACTGGGCCTCCCAGGCCCGGCACAAGGTGGGCGTCCCGGTACTCCAGCTCTTCGCCCAGCAGGACTGACGACATCGGTAGGGGGCCGCGTTTCCGGCCGGACGGCCCCGGTACGGCACAATCGGTGCCGACAGCCGTCGGCCCGACCCCCACCGGGAGCGCAACCCGTGAGCCCTACTGACCTTTCCGCACCGCACTTCATCGGGATCGGCGGCGCGGGCATGTCCGGCCTCGCCAAGATCCTCGCCCTGCGCGGGGCCCAGGTCTCCGGGAGCGACGCCAAGGAGTCGACGACCGTCCTCGCCCTCAGGGACCTCGGCGCGCAGGTCAGCGTCGGCCATGCCGCCGAGAACCTCCCCGCCGCAGCGAGCTGCGTCGTCGTCTCCAGCGCCATCCGCGAGAGCAACCCCGAGCTGGTCGCGAGCCGCGAGCGCGGACTGCCGGTGATCCACCGCTCCGATGCGCTGGCCGCCCTGATGGAGGACCGGCGCGCCCTCGCCGTGGCCGGCACCCACGGCAAGACCACCACCACCAGCATGCTCGCGGTCAGCCTCGCCGCCCTGGGCCTCGACCCCTCCTACGCCATCGGCGGCGACCTGGACGTCCCCGGCAGCAACGCCCGGCACGGGAGCGGCGAGATCTTCGTCGCCGAGGCGGACGAGAGCGACCGCAGCTTCCAGAAGTACTCCCCCGAGGTCGCGATCGTCCTCAACGTGGAGCTGGACCACCACGCCAACTACGCCTCCATGGACGAGATCTACGAGTCCTTCGAGGCCTTCGTCGCCCGGATCGTCCCCGGCGGGACGCTGGTCGTCTCCGCCGACCACCCCGGCGCCCGCGAGCTGACCTCCCGGGTCGCCGACCGGCCCGAGCTGACCATCGTCACCGTCGGCGACTCGGCCGACGCGACCCTGCGCATCCTCGGGATCACCGCCCGCGGCATGACCAGCGACGTCACCGTGCTGGTCGACGGCGCCGAGCTGACCTTCCGGGTCTCCGTGCCGGGACGCCACTACGCCCACAACGCCGTCGCCGCCCTCGCCGCGGGCATCGCCCTGGGCATCCCGGCCGCCGAACTGGCCGAGGCCCTCGGCAGCTACACCGGCGTGCTGCGCCGACTCCAGCTCAAGGGCGAGGCCGGGGGCGTCCAGGTGATCGACTCCTACGCCCACCACCCCACCGAGATCTCCGCCGACCTGGACGCCATCCGCGCCGCCGCCGGGGACGCCGGACGGGTCCTGGTGCTGTTCCAGCCGCACCTCTTCAGCCGCACCCAGCAGCTCGGCACCGAGATGGGCGAGGCCCTGTCGCTCGCCGACGCGGTCGTCGTCCTCGACATCTACCCGGCCCGCGAGGACCCGATCCCCGGCGTCACCAGCGACCTGGTCATCGACTCCGCCCGCAGCCACGGCACCGACGTCACCGCGGCCCACTCCGCCGACGAAGCCGTCGAACTCCTCGCGGGAATGGCCAAGCCGGGTGACCTTGTTCTGACCATGGGTGCCGGCGACGTCACCTTCCTCGGCCCCGAGATCCTCGCCCGCCTCGTCTGAAGGCTCGACAGAAGGAGTCACCGTGTCCTACGAGATCGAGAAGTCCGACGCCGAGTGGCGCGAGCAGCTGACCCCGCAGGAGTACCACGTCCTGCGCGAGGCCGGCACCGAGCGCCCCGGCGTCGGCGAGTACACCGACACCAAGACCACCGGCGTCTACTCCTGCCGCGCCTGCGGCAACGAACTCTTCAGCTCCGAGACCAAGTTCGACAGCCACTGCGGCTGGCCGTCGTACTTCTCGCCGCTGGCGGAGGACCGCGTCCAGTACATCGAGGACACCGCCATGGGCATGCGCCGCGTCGAGGTCCGCTGCGCCAGGTGCGGCTCCCACCTCGGCCACGTCTTCGAGGGCGAGGGCTACGACACCCCCACCGACCAGCGCTACTGCATCAACAGCATCTCCCTGAAGCTGCGCCCCAGCGAGGGCTAGTTCA
>Ga0302314_10008872_pt1 | contig 17847 bp, 18 predicted proteins | sample III_Palsa_N2_3_FD_200533 | JGI IMG/M metagenome (GOLD analysis project Ga0302314, IMG submission 200533) | Peat permafrost microbial communities from Stordalen Mire near Abisko, Sweden - III_Palsa_N2_3 | ecosystem: Environmental > Terrestrial > Soil > Palsa > Peat permafrost | place: Sweden...
CATGCCTGCGCGCTGAGCGCGTATCTCGGCATGCCGCTGCCGCGCTGGGTGCCGGAGCCGAAGGCGAAGGACAGCTGGCAGACGGTCCCGCGAGGACGCACGGAGACGAGCCATGCGGATCATGGGCACTAGAGACAGTTGTTAGTTATCAGTTATCAGTTTTTAGTGGATGCTGTGCGCTGAGCTTATTTAGAGAGAACGGCTTTTAGTTCTACGAACCACGCTTGCAGTTGCTGTCCCTCGGCGGGCGTGAGCGGGTCGGGCAGTTCCAATACTTCTTCGATCAGGCGGGCCAGATCGGTGCCGCGCGGATAACCGAACATTCCCAATGTGCCGGCGAGCTTGTGGGCCACGTTGGCGGCGTCCACCTGTATCTCGGGTGCGAGCTCACCGGTTGCCATCAGCGCGTTGATAGCGCTTTCGAGGATGGCAAGGCGCTCTTCGACCACGGGAAGGTTACGTTCCCAAAGAACGGCCAGCAACTGAGCGGTCTTCGCGGCGGGCGTGCTGATTGTCATACGTCCAGACCTGAAACAAGGGTGTTAGTCAGTCCAGCCTAGCACGGCGGCCATCTCTTCGGAGAGAGTTAAAGGGTCGAAGGGCTTGAAGAGTACCGCCTTTACACCTAAGGACGCGAAGCGGCGCTGGTCCACCCCCTGCACCTTGGCCGTCAGCAGAAGCACGGGGATGTGGCTGGTCTCGGGGTTGGCCTGCAGGTTTTTGAAGGTGGTGGGGCCGTCCATTTCGGGCATCATCACGTCCAGCAGGATGGCGTCCGGCTTTTCGGCGGCGGCTACGCGGATGCCCTCGGCACCGCAGTGCGCCGTGACCACGGTCCAGCCGGCGACGGCCTCCAGGCTGAGCGCGGCCACTTCGCGGATGTCGTCTTCATCGTCAATGATCAGAACTTTACGCATGTTTCTCCGTTCTTGTTACACCTTAAACTTTATCGGTGGTTGCGCCGGTTTGAGCGCGCGACTGCCGCACCATGGTCAGCACCAGCGCTTCCACATCCTTGGGCTGCACCTTGGCCTTGGTCAGGAACTGGGTTGGCCCCAGGCGGAGCTGGCCCATCTCGCGCTCGGAGACCTCGTGCCCGGAGTAGACCACAACGGGCAGGGTCCGCATCTCCGGATGGCGGCGCAGCCAGTCGATGACGCCGAAGCCGTCGCCGTCCGGCAGGGTGAGGTCGAGGATGAGCAGATCGGGGCGCTGGCTGCGGCACATGGCGATCGCTTCCTGCCGCGTGGCCGCATGCGAGATGTGGATACCGGCGCGCTCGAAGCTGGCCAGGATGATGCTCGCCAGATCGTGATCGTCTTCCACGAGAAGAATATGGGTTGGGCCTTCGGAGCCGTGCAGCACGCGGCCCAGCTCATTGAGGAGAAGATTTTCGTTGAAGGGCTTCTGCACCCAGCCGTCGGCGTCGCCGGCCAGCCGCGGGCGTTCGGAGGGCGAGAGCACGCTGAGCACGACGATGGGGATGTCCGCCGTGAGCGCGTTGCGCTTGAGCCGGTTCAGCGTCTCCCAACCGCTGATGCCGGGCATGTAAAGATCGAGCAGGATCGCGTCCAGGTTGTGCTCCTGCGCCATGGCGATGGCCTGTTCGCCGCGGTCGGCCTCGACGACGGTATAGCCGTGCAGGCGCAGTTGCTCGGCGACGATGGTGCGGATGCCGGGGTCGTCGTCGCAGACAAGGACAGTTGCGGGGCCGTGAATCTCCATCGCCCGCAGCTTGGGTATATCTGTGGTGGCGACAGCGTGGCTGCGCGGCAGCTGCATGGCGAAGGTGACGCCGCTTGTGGCATTGTGCTCCGCCCAGATGTTGCCGCCGTGCTGCTGCACGATGCTGCGGCAGATGGCCAGGCCGAGGCCGGTGCCGCCCTTCTGCCGCGCGTCGGCCACGTCGACCTGCTGGAAGCGGTCGAAGACGGACTCGAGTTTGTCTGCCGGAATGCCGCGGCCGGCGTCGGTTACGCGCAGCGTCACCATGCCGGTGCGGTCGCTGGATTCCACCGTGATCTGGACCGCCGAGCCAGCGGGCGAGAACTTGATGGCGTTGCTCAGCAGGTTGGTGAGCACCTGCATGAGGCGGTCGGAGTCGGCGTCGAGCCGCTGCGACGGTACCGATGATTCGAGCTTCACGCCGGCGGCGTCGGCCATGGGCGCCATCGTCTCTACGGCCTGCCGGACGAGTTCGGCCAGATCGCAGGTGCCGAAGTGCAGCGGCGCGCGGCCGGACTCCATGCGCTCGAGGTCGAGGATGTCATTGATGAGCCGGACGAGCCGGTCCGTGTTTGTCACCGCGATGCGCAGCAGGTGCGACGCCTTCTCGGACATCGTTCCCAGCACGCCGGCGGAGAGCAGGCCGAGCGCGCCGCGGATGGAGGTAAGCGGCGTGCGCAGTTCGTGGCTGACGGTGGAGATGAATTCGTCCTTCATCCGCTCCAGCGCATGGCGCTGGCTGACGTCGCGGAAGCTGATGACCATCCCGGTGATCCGGTTCTCTTCGATCACGGGCATGGCGGCGAACTCGACCGGAAAGCTGGTGCCGTCGGCGCGGAAGAAGGTCTCCTCGCCGCCCTGGGGCTCTTCCGCCATCAGGCTGCGCAGGATGCGGCAGGTGGGGCCGCAACCATCGTCATCCTGGCGGGATTCGTGGACGATCTCATGGACGAGGCGGCCAATCAACTGGCTCTCGGCCATGTCGAACATCTTCGCTCCGGCGGGATTGACCAGCAGAAGGCGGCCTTCCAGATCGATTCCGAAGATGCCGTCGGCGATGGCGTTGAGCAGGGAATGGTTCTGGCGGTGCAGCGCGTGCAGGCGCTCCTGCTCGCCGCGCTGGCGCATCGCCATATCAGTGGCCACGCAGAGCAGGCCGCAGATCTCCCCGGCGAGATCGCGCAGAACGGTGAAGACCGCGAGTGCCGGCAGAGGTTCGCCATTGGCGCGCTGCAGGCGGACCTCTGACTCATGCATCACGGAGGGCGAGGTGCTGGAGGCAAAGTCGAGGAAGTAACGCAGTGCCCCCTGCTCCGGCGGGCCTGGAGGCATACCTACGGCACCGAGCGAGAGCCAGCGGCCGCGGCCGGCCTGCTCCAGTTCGTTTTCCGGGAAGAGCGCGAAGAAGCTGGGCGGCATGGCTGAGCTATAGCCAAGCGCGCGCGCTGCCGCCGGATTGAGATAGGAGACCTGCCCGTGCAGGTCGGTCGCAATCACCAGTTGCGCTTCTGCGGCGAGCACGTTCTGCGGCGGAACCGCGTGCGTCTCGGTGGGAGGCGGAACCATCACCAGCGGGTACTTCAGCTTGCGGAAGAGAGTGATGTAGTTGCCGATGATGAAGGCGACGGTGACGAGCGAAAAGAAGATGGTGTGGGCGAGGGTGGCTTTGCCGGCGCTGAGACGCCACAGGAACAGGCCGAGAAGGCTGGTCCAGGCCAGTATCTGCACGAGCAGGAAGAGTTTGAGGCGCGAGTTCGTCTGCTGCATGCGGCGGCTCCCTCCTGCTGTTGCAGCCATGATAGCGCAGTGGTGCGGGCATCACGAGTAGCGAATTGTGGTCCGGAAGCGAATGGATGCAAAAGAAAATGCCGGACGGCGTGGGCCATCCGGCATTCTGTGTCGCGATTGCGTTATGCGTTGACGGGCTCGAGCACCTGGGCGAAGTTCTTGCCCTTGCGCGCGGCGTGCGCCTGCTTGTGGAAGGCGTAGCCGGTGATGAGCGGGAAGGCGATGGTGGCTTCGGCGAAGACCATCTGCTCGTAGGTGAGGTCGACCTTGCCCCAGGAGCTTGCTTCCTTCAGCGTGGAACCCGAGAGAGCGCCGTCGCGGGCGTCGGCCACGGTGATCTGGATGGCGTACTTGTGCATGGACGCTTCCACGCCGAGGATGTCGGCTGCGACGACGATGTCCTGCGCGAAGTTCTTGGGCACGCCGCCGCCGACCATCAGCAGGCCGGTGGTGGGGTTCTGGATCTTCAGCTGGGTGAGCTCGTAGAAGTCCTTGGCGGAGTCGATGGAGAGCATCGGCTTGCCCTGGCGCGCGTGCTGGTGCGCGACGAGGCCGAAGCCGGCCGAGCAATCCGAGAACGCCGGGCAGAAGATGGGCACGTTCTTCTCGTAGCAGGCGAGGACGATGGAATCAGGATTGCCCTTGGCGGGTGTGCGGCCTTCGCGGACGAGGTAGGCGCCCATCTCGCGGATGAACTCGCGCGAACTGTGCGGTCGCGTGGGCAGGGAGTTGGCGATCTTCTCCGTGGTCTCGTCGCAGATGCGCAGTTCTTCTTCATCGATGAAGGTGTCGTAGATGCGGTCGATCATCAGCTCGCGCAGCTCGGCATCGCCGCCGCCGTACTTGTACTCGTCGTCCGCGATGTAGTGGCGGAAGCCGAGAGCTTCAAAGAAGTCCTGGTCCACGATGTTGGCGCCGGTGGAGACGATGGCGTCCACCATGTTGTTGCGGACGAGGTCGACGACGACTTTTTGCAGGCCGGCCGAGATGAGCGAGCCGGCGAGGCAGAGGATCACGCCGCATTCGGTGTCGCGCAGCATCATCTCGTAGATGCCGGCGGCGCGGGCGAGATCGCGCGAGGAGTAGGCCATCTGCTGCATGGCGTCGACCAGGGGAACGACGTTATGCTGCGCGATGTCAATGTGCTGGACGGGACGGTTGAGGAGTTCTTTTTTCTTGGACATATCGTTAACAGGATATCAAGCAAATCGGCTGGATTGGCGCGGGAATTGTGAAATTTTGGCCCTATGCATGAGGAAAACCGGATATGGAGGAAAATTCTATTGTAAAGCGTATCGTTACGGTATACAGTGAGGCCTGTGATCAGAAGTTTCCGGCATGCGGGTCTGGAGAAGTTCTTCCGGACAGGATCGAAGGCAGGCATTCAACCGGCGCATGCCAAGCGGTTGAATTTGCAGCTTACGACGCTCCATGCAGCCACACGGCCTGAGGATATGTCCGTTCCGGGATGGAAGCTGCACCCATTGGGACGTGATCTGGCAGGGCATTGGTCGGTGTGGGTGAACGGAAACTGGCGGCTGACGTTTCGCTTCAATGGGATAGACGCAGAAGTCGTGGATTATCAGGATTATCACTAGGAGAAAACTATGCGGATGCACAACCCGGCTCATCCAGGCGAGATATTGCGGGAGTACATGAACGATCTTTCCGTCACCTCGCTGGCACAACATCTCGGCACCACGCGCGTGAATCTCTCGCGGATTCTGCATGGTCGAGCAGGCATCTCGGCGGAGATGGCGCTGCGTTTGAGCGAGGCCTTCGGCACGTCGGCTGAGCTTTGGCTGAATATGCAGACGAACTTCGACCTCTGGCAGGCATCGCAGGTCCGGCGCAAGAAGATTGCGATGCTGGGCACACGCAAGGAACAGAAGCGGAGTGCAGCCTAAGGCAGCCGGGCTATACTTCTGCAATGGAAAAATTTACCCGCACTCTCCGCTTCGCCGCAGCCGTTTCGCTTCTGCCCGCTCTTATCGTGCCGCAGGCCTTTGCATGGGGTTCGGATGGCCATCGCATGATCGCTCACGCTGCCGCCGTCGCTCTGCCGGCGGACGTGCCCGCCTTCCTGAAGACGCCGGAGACGATTGCCACGCTCGAGTACCTGACCGTCGAGCCGGACGAGCGCTGGCGGCAGAGTGACGCCGAGCCGGAGCTGAGCGCGGCGCAGGCGCCGGAGCACTATATCAATCTGGAGACTGCCGATCTCGTCGGTCCTCTGCCGCGCCGCCGCTACGACTTCCTACGCGCGCTCGACGCCGCGCAGAAGACGCATCCCGATATGGCCGCGAACCTGACGGAGAAGGTTGGTCTGCAGCCCTGGGTGACGAACGAAGTATGGGAGCGGCTGAAGGCGGCCTTCCGCGAGTATCGCAAAGAGACGGCGGCGAAGCAGGACACGCACGCTGTGGAACTGACGATCATCTTCTACACAGGCTGGCTCAGCCACTACGTGGGCGATGGTTCCATGCCGCTGCACACCACCGTGATGCATGACGGCTGGATCGGGCCGAACCCCAACGGGTATACGACGGTGGGCGGGATCCACTCGAAGTTCGAGTCGGTCTACGTCCATGCCAACATCGTGCGCGGCGATTTTCAGTCGCTGATCCCGGCGCAGCCGAAGGTCATCGGCGATGAGTTTGACGACTATCTCGCCTACCTGCGCCACTCCAACACGCTGGTGGAGCAGACCTACATCCTCTTCAAGGCCGGCGGATTCACCGGTACGGGCACGCCGGAGGGCAAGGCCTTTACTGACGAGCGCCTTGCCGCCGGTGCTGCGCAGCTGCGCGACATGATCGTCGCCGCCTGGGTGCAGTCGGCTCTGCCGGTGAAGCAATACGTCAGTCCGGAAACAAAGATTCCGCGGCCGCCGGAGAAGTAAAAACCCTTAAGGCAAATGCAAAAACTTCAGCACGGATTACACGGACTGAACGGATCAAGGCGGATTTAAAGGCCAGCACGGATTAAAGAATTAAATAATGAAGAGATGTAAGACTGAAAAGTCTTATCCGTCTTTATCCCGCCTTTTCCGTGTCATCTGTGCTGAGCTTTTGTTTTTGCTTTTCGCGATATGCCATCGTGTGCCGCAGCAGTGGCGTGAAGAGGAGCGCCAGCACAGGCGTAATCACCACGGCGACGATCGCCCAGGCCACCAGCGCGTGCCACTCCCACTCCCACAATAGCTTTGTGGTCTGAATCGGCGCGGTGCGGGCCATGCGGAATATCTCTTTGCTGACGATGGGCAACGGGCCGGTGTGAAATATGCGTTCGCCTGCGCGCATGAAGGGGACGAAGAGCGCGATCTCCAGCGGATACATCAGGTGGTTCGCGAGCTGGCCGGCGACGGTGTTCAGGCGGAGGAGCAGGATGACTGCGAGGCAGAGAAGCGTGGTGGTGCCGACCAGCGGATTGATGCCCACGGCGACGCCGATGGCGAGCGACCAGGCCAGCTTCTCCGGCGTTGCCCCCATGCGCAGCAGAGCGAGCAGCGGCAGCACGATCTTGCGATAGAGAAGCGTGTGATGTGCCGGGTTGTCCGTCATGGCCGCAGCACCGGCAGCAGGCCCTTTGCGTGCAATTGCTGGAAGACCTGTTCGACCGACCAGTCGAGTGAGCCGGTTGCGTCGACGCGGAGCGAAGCGTGCTTTGCCGAAGGCTGCACGAACTGCCGTGCCATGGGCTTTGCGGTCGCCTCATACTGGGCTTTCACGGACTCCGGTGTGCGGCCGCGCTCCTTTACATCCCGCGAGAGCCGCCGCTTGAAGCAGAGGTCCTCGGGGCAGTCGACATAGATGCTGAAGTCATAGAGCATGCGCAGCGCTTCATAGTGCAGCGCGAAGATGCCTTCCACGATGACGACCGGCTGCGGCGTGATGCGCTCCGTTTCGCCGAGGACGCGTGTGTGTGCGGGGAAGTCGTAGATGGGGCGGTCGATGCTGCGGCCTTTGGCGAGTTCGGCGACGTGCGCGGCGAGGAGATCGTTCTCGACTGAATCGGGGTGGTCGTAGTTCACCTGTTTGCGCTGGTCGAGCGTGAGGTGCGCGAGGTCGCGATAGTAGAAGTCGAGCGGGAAGAGCGTTGCGTTCAACTGCTGCGCGAGCTCGCGCGCCAGCGTGGTCTTGCCGGAGCCGGAGCAGCCGGCGATGCCGAGGATTGCCGGTCGCTGCATGCGCAGCGGAAGCTGCTTTGCGCGCGCCGGACTCATTCTGCCGGCGTCTCCAGTGCGCTTTCGACGGCGATCTGCGGCACCAGCGAGACCAGCAGGTCGGTGAACTGCTTCTCCACGCGCTTGCCGGTCTCCATCACCTCTTCGTGGTTGATGACCTCGTCCAGCACGCCGGCGGCCATGTTCGTCACCAGCGAGATGCCGAGCACCTCGATCCCCATGTGCCGCGCCACGATCACCTCATGCACGGTGGACATGCCGACCAGATCGGCGCCAAGCGTGCGGAAGGCGCGAATCTCGGCGGCGGTCTCGTAGCTTGGGCCAAGTACGGCGAGATAGACGCCTTCGGGCAGTGTGAATCCCTGCAATGCCGCCTCGGCGATGGCGAGCTTGCGCAGACGCGGCGAGTAGGCGGTACTCATATCAAAGAAGCGCTCGCCCCAGCGCGGCTCGTTCGGTCCCAGCGCGGCGTTGGTGCCGGTGTGGTTGATGTGGTCGCTGATGCAGACCAGCGAGCCCTGCGCATAGCGCGTGTTGATGCCGCCGGCCGCGTTGGTCACAATCAACTGCTTCACGCCCAGCATGCCGAGCACGCGCATGGGGAAGGTCACTGCATCCATCGCATAGCCTTCGTAGGCATGCACGCGCCCCTGCATCACGGCCACGGGGATGCCGCGCAGCGTGCCGAGGACGAGCTTGCCGCTGTGTCCGGCGACGGTGGATTGCGGAAAGCCGGGGATCTCGGCGTAGGGGATCGCGACGGCGTCCTTCACCTGCGAGGCGAAGCCGCCGAGACCGGAGCCGAGGATGATGCCGATGCGCGGCGGCGTGGCATGGTGCTTGCGGACGTGGTCGGCGGCGATGGTGGCGTTGGCGTAGAGCTGGCTCATAAGGAATCCTCTGAAAAGCGATCAGTAAGCAGACCCGGCAGGTCGCGTGAAGCATGCAGAATTGCCAGCACTTCAATTTGATTGTCCTTCAACCAATAGACAATGAAATAAGTACCGATAGGCCAGAAAAGTACCTGGGCTTGTGTGAATTCGGGCCGAGCGCGACCAGCATCAGGAAATTCGGCGAGCAATTCAAAGCCGTGGCGCATATTTACAGCGAGCTTTTCAGCAGCTTGAGCACTGCGCTCCGAGAGATAGACAAGCGAGTCGCCGAGGTCTTGAAAAGCTTCGGGTGTGAGAGTGTACTGCATCATGCATAGACTCCATTTTCAATCGAAGGTTCAGCTATTAGCTGATACGAGTTAATACTCCTTTGATCAACGGCTCTATGCACTTAAATGAATCTTCCGCTTTCAATAGTTCCAATATGGTGCAGCACTTACAGGGTCATCCTATGCCGGCTTACGTATGTGTTTGCTGAGCAGTTTCTCAACCTCTTCCTGAGAGACGAATTTACCTTCCTGAGCCTGCTGCAAGCCAATCTCAATCTTCTTTCTGGCATAGGCAATCCACTGCTGCTCCTGTTCCAGCGAACGAAGGGCGGCGCGTACGACCTCTGAGGCCGAGCTAAAACGGCCCGTAGCGACCGTGTCATCTACAAACTTCTCGAGTTCCGGCGTTAGGGAAACGTTCATAATCAACACCTCCTGTGTCCAGCCTAGAATAACAAAGATTGTCAATCTTTGTTATTTAATCAGCATGCTCACAATCGAGGCCGACATCAGGTTTGCCATGGTTCCGGCGAGCATGGCGCGCAGGCCCAGCTTGGCCAGATCGCTGCGGCGCTCCGGCGCCAGGGCGCCAATGCCGCCGATCTGCATGCCGATGGAGCCGAGGTTGGCAAAGCCGCAGAGGGCGAAGGTAGCGATGGAGAAGGTGCGGGGCGAGAGCGTGTCGCGCATCAGGCCGAGCTTGGTGTAGGCCACGAACTCGTTCAACACGGCACGGGTGCCCAGCAGGTTGCCGACGATCGGCGCTTCCTTCCACGGAACACCAATAAGCCAGGCGACAGGCGCGCCGAAGACGCCGAGTACGGCGTCCAGCGAGTGCGGGAAGCGCATGTGATGCTCCCATGCCCATGAACTGATGCTGCCCATCACGCCGTTCACCAGGCCAACCAGCGCAAGGAAGCTGAGCAGCATGATGGCCACGTTGAAGGCCAGCTGCCCGCCGTCAATGGTGCCGCGCACGATGGCGGAGATGAAGTTGTCGTCCTTGTGCTGATCGCCCGGCGGCATGTGTACGGTACCGGCGGTGGCGGGAACTTCAGTCTCCGGCACCAGCATCTTGGCGACGAGGATGGTGCCCGGCGCGGTCATGATGACGGCGGAGAGCAGATCCTGCGCGTGGATGCCGAAGCTGATGTATGCCGCCATAATGCCACCGGACACGTGAGCCATGCCGCTGGTCATGATGGTCATCAGCTCAGAGAGCGTAGCGCCGTTCAGGAAGGGACGGATGGTCAGCGGCGCTTCCGTCTGGCCCATGAAGATGCTGGCAGCGACGTTGGTGCTCTCCGCGCCGGAGGTGCCCATCGTCCGCTGCATCACCCACGCGACGACCTTGATGATCTGCTGCATCACGCCGATGTGGTAGAGCACGGCGAAGAAGGCCGAGACGAAGATGATGGTCGGCAGAACGGCGAAGGCGAAGGTGGAGATGGGGTCGCCCGGCGTGCCGATGCGGCCGAAGACCATGGACGAGCCGTCAGCGGAGTGTGCCAGCATGCTGGTGACCGCCTGCGAGCCGGCGTGCAGGGCGATCTGCCCGTACGGCCACTTGATGACCAGAACGGCGAAGAAGAGCTGCAGCCCAAGTCCCCACAACACGGTGCGCCAGCGGATGGCGCGGCGGTTGGTGGAGAGGCAGTAGGCCACGATAAGCATGGTGGCGAGTCCGAGCAGTCCGGTAAAACGTCCCAAGGGGTCTCCTTACAGCGTGTGCAGTGAAGTGAGAGTGAAGTGTACCGAATCGGCGCGGGCCGCGACAGCAAAATGTGTACGGGGCAGCCACAGTGCCTGCCCGGTGGGTTATTCCTTCACATCGTCCGCGGTGATGATCTTGCGCACCAGCGGGATTGGCTCCGGCTTGTCCGCCTCGATGCGGATGGACTCGCAGAGCAGCTGCTCCGGGCCGTCCAGCAGCTTTGCATCCTCGGAGTAGAGGGTGCAGATGGGGTCGCCCTCGTTCACGTGGGTGCCGATCTTGAGGTGCATCTCGATGCCGGCATGCGCGGCGACGGGATCGCCCACCTTTTCGCGCCCTGCGCCCAGCCGCTGTACGGCCCAGCCGGCCTGCTTGCAGTCCATTCCGGCCAGGTAGCCGGAGCGCCATGCGCGCAGCACGCGCGTCGCCTTGGGTTTGTGGAAGGCGGCGGGATCATCGAAGATGCTGGTGTCGCCGCCCTGCAGCGCAACCAGTTCCAGCCAGGTTTTGTACGCCGCGCCGCTGATAAGCAGTTCATCGGCCAGCTTTACGCCGTCTTCTGCGGAGGTGGCCTTGCCGCCGAGATAGAGCATCCAGCCGGAGAGCAGAAGCGATAGCTCGATCAGGTCCGCGCTCATGGGATGGCGGACGTTCTTCAGGATGTCCACGCACTCCCACACTTCGATCCAGTTGCCGGAGAAGCGGCCGAGCGGCTCGTCCATGCTGGTGAGCAGGGCGGCGGTGCGGGTGCCCGCGGCCTCACCGGTAGCGACCATCAGCCGGGCGAGATGCTCGGAGTCTTCGAACTTGCTCATGAAGGCGCCGCTGCCGGTCTTCACATCCAGCACCAGGCCGTCGAGTCCTTCGGCCAGCTTCTTGCTCATGATGGAGGCGCAGATCAGGTTCGGCGACTCCACCGTGCTGGTGTGGTCGCGCAGCGAGTACAGGATGCGGTCGGCGGGGACGAGTGTCTTGGTCTGGCCGATGAGGCACGCGCCGCACTTGTCGATGATGGTGAAGAAGTCCTGCAGCGAGAGCTGGGTGTTGAAGCCGGGGATGGTTTCGAGCTTGTCCAGCGTGCCGCCGGTGTGGCCGAGCGAACGGCCGGAGATCATCGGCACGGCGAGGCCTGCGGCCGCGATGATGGGAGCGATGAGCAGGGAGGTCTTGTCGCCCACGCCGCCGGTGGAGTGCTTGTCGATGGTGAACTTGTTCAGCGGCTTGGAGTTGAAGACCTCGCCGGAGAAGCGCATGGCGGTGGTGAGCTCGTGCAGTTCCGCGCGCGTAAGGCCGCGCAGGAAGACCGCCATCAGGAACGCGCCGATCTGCGCGGTGGAGATGGTCTGCTCGGTCACTTCGCGGACGAAGTGCTGTATCTCCTCGTTGGTGAGTTCGAGGCCGTCACGCTTCTTATGCAGAAGGTCCATGTTGTAGATGGTCTGCTTTGCCGCTGCTGTTTTTTGATTCGCCATTCGTTGTGTCGTTGACCCTTAAATGAAATAGCGCAGAGCTGACTCTGCGCGGTTAAAAAGAAAAAGGTTAGTCGTGCGCCAGGTGAAAGCCGAAGGGGATCAGGTCCGCGAGCGAGACGTCGGACGCGCCGTTCTCTCCGGGGAAGAATATCCAGGTGTCAGGGCCGCCGAACTCGAGCAGCGTCTGGCGGCACGCGCCGCAGGGCATGCTGGCCGCGCCGTTCAGATTGGCGACAGCGACGGCGCGCAGCTTGATCTTCGGGCCGACCTCGCTGATGGCCTTGGCAATGGCTGTCTGTTCGGCGCAGGTGGTCAGGCGATAGGAGGCGTTCTCCACGTTGCAGCCGGTGAAGATGCTGCCGTCGTCGAGAAGAATGGATGCGCCGACGCGAAACTTGCTGTACGGCGAGTAGGAGCGTTCGGCGACTTCTTTCGCGAGTGTAAGGAGTTCGGCGACCTGTTCGGTGGAGAGTCCGCTGGGATGTTTTGCACTAGACATGAGGTTGTAAGGCTATCGCTATGCGGGGCTATTGGCAAGCGGGCTGGGCTACACGAGCTCGATGCGAAGGCCCCGGCCGATGGCGGCGGCCGCGCGGGAGAGCGTCTGCAGGGTGACGGCGGCATTGCCGGGGTCGAGCAGACGGTCCAGCGCCGCACGGCTGGTGTGCATGCGCCGCGCCATCTCGACCTTGGTGATATTTTCTTTCTCCATCGCCTGCTGCACCTGCCATGCGAGAGCTTCCTTGATGGCGATGGTACGTGTCTCTTCGAGAATGCCCTCTTCCTTAAGGAAGTCGTCGAGCGATGAACCCACATGCTTATTCTGTTTCTTCATCTCGTCACCTCTGTCATCCTTCGTCTCGCCAGCGTTAGATCGTCGGCTGGGGTCTTCTGCGTCTTCTTGATGAATCCATGCAGGACAACCAATGTGTTGTCGTGAAAGCACAGCACCAGCCTCGCGATCCGCTGGCTGGGCAGCGAGGAACGTACCTCCCATAGCCCATCTTTCAGGCTTCGCACCAGCGGCATACCGATAGGCCATCCGAACTGCACCCGCATCAAATCGAGTCCAATGGCGCGGCGGTCCTCGCTGTCGAGGCCACGCAACCACTCCCTCACAGGCTCCTTGCCCGTTTCAGAGCGATAGAACCGAACTGGGACTTCCGGGGGCGATGTCTTGCTCATTCCGCCTCCTTATTATTATGTATCAAAAATGGTACATAATCAAGTATGCAGTAAAGATTGATTATGTTGAACTACGGCTGCTGCGGTTTGTCCCCGCCGCCGAAGAGTTTCTGTATCAAACCCTTCTTCTTCGGCGCATTCGGGTCGGGCGGGGTGCCGTCGGCTGGGGCGCTCTTGTCTTCGCCGAGGCCGAGGATCTTCTGCACGATGTTGCGATCGTCGCTGCCGCCCATCTGGCTGCAGTAGTTGTTCGGCGCGGTGCCGTCGAGGAAGGCGGCGTCGAAGTCGTTGGTGCAGGTGTCGTTGGCGAGCAGGCCGGTGGCTTTGTCCAGGCGCACCACGTGCACGCCGTCCGGTGGCACAAACTCATGCGTGTCTGAGTACTGCGGGAGGGTGATGGCGCGCTTCATGAAGTCTGCCCAGATGGGCGCGGCGGCGTCTGCGCCCTGGAGCTTCACGTCCGTGTAGTCGTCGTTGCCGACCCAGATGATGCAGAGGAGGTTGGTGGTGTAGCCGGCGAACCAGGCGTCGTGGCTGGTGCCGGTCTTGCCGGCGGCGGGCACGGTGAAGCCATGCGCGCGAACGCCGGCGGCGGTGCCGAAGTTGAGCACGCCTTCCAGCAGGCTCGTGGTGAGGAAGGCGGCGCGCGGGTCCATCACCTGACGTGCTTCGGGAGAAAAGTCGCTGACCACGTCGCCGTTCATGTTGCGCACGGAGGCGAGCATCCACGGGTTGAGATGCACGCCGTTGTTGGCGAAGACGGTGTATGCGCCGGCCATATCGAGCGGCGTGGCGTTGTAGGTCCCGATCGCGACTGACGGCGTGCCGCGCGCCGAGAGGATGCCGGACTGGCGGCCGAGTTCGGCGACAGTGTCATACCCGATCTGCTGGGCGAGATTGATGGTAGCGATATTGAGCGAGTGCGCGATGGCCTGGTACGCGGGGACCATGCCGGGGAATTCGCCGTGCTCAAAGTTGCCGGGCTCGTAAGGGGCTGCGGCGGTGCCGAAGTTTTGCGGATCGTCGTTCAGCCGGGTGAGCGCGGTGAAGGTGCCGTTGCCGCCGAGCGACATGCCGTTCAGGCTGGTGTTGTACGCCGCCGCGTAGACGAACGGCTTGAAGATCGATCCCGTGGGACGGCTGGCGATGGCGTGGTTCAGCTGGCTCGTCCCATAGTTGCGGCCGCCGACCAGCGCGAGCACCTGGCCGGTATGCGGATTGAGCGCGATGAGCGCGACCTGCGGCAGCGTGACGTTGGGGTCCACGCTGATGCCGTTCTTGTACTTGTGCGTGTGCATGGCCATCACGAGCTGGTCCACGTTCTTCATGCCCTCTTCCACGGCGTCGCTGGCCAGGGGCTGCAGTTCGGGGTCGAGCGAGGTGTAGATGCGCAGGCCTTCGCGATTGATGTCGCGATCGCCGAGCTTCTGCGTCAGCTGGTCATGCACCAGGTCGACGAAGTACGGCGCTTCGCTGGCATCGACATTCGGCGGCGCAAGGCGGATGGGCTCGGCCTTGGCGCGGTCGGCTTCGAGTTGCGAGATCGCGCCGGTTTCCACCATCGAGTCGAGGACAAGGTTGCGGCGCTCCATCACGCGGTCGGCATGGCGATAGGGATTCAGCTTGTTCGGGCTCTGGATCATTCCGGCGAGCATGGCGCATTCGGCGAGATCGAGCTGTTTTAAATCCTTGCCGAAGAACGCTTCCGCCGCCTCGCCGAAGCCGTTGATGGCGAAGCTGCCGCGCTGGCCCAGGTTGATCTGGTTGGCGTACATCTCGAAGATCTGCTGCTTGTTGAAGCGCGCTTCCAGCTGGAAGGTGATGAGGATCTCGATCAGCTTGCGCTTGTAGGCCTTTTCCGGCGAGAGAAAAAGTCCGCGCGCCAGCTGCATGGTGAGCGTGGAGCCGCCTTCGGCCTTCTTATGCAGCACCACGTCGGTGAAGAGCGCTTCGGCCATGCGGTAGTAGTTCACGCCGCCATGTTCGAAGAAGCGGCGGTCTTCGATCGCGAGCACGGCCTGCACCATGTGCGCGGGAATTTCGTTGTAGCTGACAAGGCGGCGCTTGATGCGGTTCTTGTCGGTGGAGAGGCCGGTGATGAGCTGCGGCTCCAGTTCATACGCGCGCAGGGGAACGCCGTTCTCCGCCGTGATGCTCATCACCGAGCCGCCGGTGGTGTTGATGGTTGCGCCGTCAGTGGAGTGGTAGCTCTGCGCGCCGGGCTTGACCAGGATGGTGTCGCCGCGCAGCTGGAAGTTGCCGAGCTGCATGTTGCCGCTCTGGCCGTTGCTGGCGTAGCCGGCGGTGCGCAGCTCCTGCGCGATGGCGGCGGCGGTGAGCTTCTGCCCGGTGCGCACCTCGCGCGGCGCGGCGTAGACCTGCGCAGTGCTGGCGAAGATGGGCGAGTTCATGCGCTCGTCCACGATGCCCTGGTACTTGTAGTAGTAGAAGCCGAAGACGCCGGCGAAGATCAGCAGGCCGAAGAGCCCGCAGACCAGTGTGAAGCGCAGCAGCCGCTTCCAGAAGCTGTCCTCATGCTCTGTTGCGCTATTGCTGCGATTGCCGAGTTTGAGCTTCAGTGCCACGTTCACGTCCTTATTGCTAAAACCCGTTCTTGCTTTAAAACTTTTATACGCTCGCCAGCAGAGACGTTACCGCACTGGCCACATCATCGAGCGAAACATCTTCGTTGGTCTTCGCGATGCGGTCCACCAGCTCCACTTTGCCTTCAGCAAGCTTCTTGCCCACGTTGATGCGGTAGGGAATGCCGACCAGATCGGCGTCCTTGAACTTCACGCCGGCACGCTCGTCGCGGTCGTCGAGCAGAACATCCACGCCAAGCGATTCGAGCTGCGCGGCGATGCTCTCACCGGCTTCCAGCAGCGGCGCTTCCGCCGTGTTGGTGATGGTGACGACGACCTGGAAGGGCGCAATCGACGGCGGCAGCACCATGCTATTGCCGATGGCGCGCGGATCGGTTTCGGCAGCGGCGGACTGCTCGATAGCCGCCGTTAAGATGCGCTCAATGCCGATGCCGTAGCTGCCCATGATCGGCGTGACCTCTTTGCCGTCCTTGTCCAGCACGCTCGCGCCCATGGACTTGGAATACTTGTAGCCGAGTTTGAAGATGTGCCCGATCTCAACCGCTTTGCCGAGCTTGAGCGCAGCGCCGCAGGTGGGGCAGGGCTCGCCTTCGTTGATGTTGCGCACGTCCGCGGTGAGCGTGGGTTTGAAGTCACGCGCAGGCGTTACGTTGCGCAGATGATGCTCGTCCTTGTTCGCGCCTGCGATTAAATTTGTGCGGCCAGAGAGTGCGCTGTCCAGAATGACGAGCGTTCCCGGCTTCTTCGGATGCGGTGCGGCTTCAATGCCGATGGGGCCGAGATAGCCTGCGCTCGCGCCGAAGATCTTTTCGATCTCGTCAGCCTGCGCTGGGCGAAGTTCCGCTGCGCTGGCGATGGCGTTCAGCTTGGCCTCGTTGAGCTGGTGGTCGCCGCGCAGGTAGACGATGACGGCGCGTGTGCTGCCGTCGGCGGCGATGGCGGTGTAGACCATCGTCTTCAACTGCTGCGTCGGGGGCGTCTTTAGAAATGCGCCGACCTCTTCAATGGTCTTCTGCCCTGGCGTGTGGACGAGTTCGGGCAGGCCGTCGCCTGTGGCCGCGAGGTCTTCGATGGCAGCGAGCGCGGAGGTAGCCTTCTCGATGTTCGCCGCGTAGCCGCAGCTGCCGCAGCTGGCGATCAGGTCCTCGCCCGCGTCGGTGTAGACCATGAATTCCTGCGACTGCGAGCCGCCCATGGCACCGGAATCGGCGTCGACGGCGACGAAGTTCAGTCCGCAGCGCGTGAAGATCTTGCGGTAGACCTCATCATGCTTCTTGTAGCTCTCATCCAGTCCCGCCTCGTCAATGTCAAACGAATAAGAGTCCTTCATGGTGAACTGGCGCACGCGCAGCAGGCCGCTCTTCGGCCGCGGTTCATCGCGAAACTTGTTCTGGATCTGGTACCAGATCTGCGGCAGCTGCTTGTAGCTGCGCAGCTCGTTGCGCGCGATGCTGGTCATGATCTCCTCGTGCGTCATGCCCAGGCAGAGCTCGGCGTTTTTTCGATCGGTCAGACGAAACATATTCTGTCCCATCGATGTCCAGCGGCCGGACTCCTCCCAGACCTCCTTCGGGTTCAGGGCAGGGAGCAGAAACTCCTGCGCGATGGTGTCCATCTCCTCGCGCACAATGCTGATGATCTTGTTGACGGCCCGCTGCCCGAGCGGCAGGTAGCTGTAAAGGCCCGCGCCGAGCTGGCGGATGTAGCCCGCCCGCAGCAGAAGTTTGTGGCTCGCGACCTCGGCATCAGCCGGGGCTTCGCGGAGGGTAGGAATGAAGAGTTTCGACCAGCGTTGCATTCTTACGATTGTATCGAAGTGCGTGTTGTGCCGTAGATTGTCTTCGCTGTTGTATAGGCAACGATATGAGCAAAGAAAATTATGAGTAAATCGAAGATATGTCGATGTAAGAAGCTTGCAAATCCCGTATTGCCGCCGCCTTTAATGATGAAGCCGCATACGCCAAAATTAATCCATGCGGTAAGCGGCAAACCTGCGGGCCATTTAACGTGAA
>Ga0302314_10008873_pt1 | contig 17847 bp, 13 predicted proteins | sample III_Palsa_N2_3_FD_200533 | JGI IMG/M metagenome (GOLD analysis project Ga0302314, IMG submission 200533) | Peat permafrost microbial communities from Stordalen Mire near Abisko, Sweden - III_Palsa_N2_3 | ecosystem: Environmental > Terrestrial > Soil > Palsa > Peat permafrost | place: Sweden...
TGCTCGCCCGCGAGCAGCTTGAGCCACGCATATTGCAGCTTGTTCGTATCCTGGAATTCGTCGACCATCACATGGCGAAAACGGGCCTGGTAATGGTTGCGTAAAGACGCATTGTGCTGGAGCAGTTCGTAGCACCGCAGCAGCAGCTCGCCGAAATCCACCACGCCCTCGCGCTGGCATTGCTGCTCATAAGCTTCGTACAGTTCGACGCATTTGCGGTTGAAACTATCGTTGGCTTCCACTTGGGCCGGCCGCAGGCCCTGCTCCTTGGCGTTCGAAATAAAATATTGAAGATTTTTAGCCGGATATTTCTCATCGTCGATATTCAACGATTTCATCAGCCGCTTGATCGCCGAAAGCTGGTCCGCGGTGTCGAGGATCTGGAACGTCTGCGGCAGGCCGGCATCGCGGTGGTGCGCGCGCAGCATCCGATTGCACAAACCGTGGAACGTGCCAATCCACATGCCGCGCGTATTGATCGGCAACATCGCCGTCAAACGCGCCATCATTTCACGCGCAGCCTTGTTGGTGAAGGTGACAGCGAGGATGCCGGAGGGGCTGACCTGCCCCGTCTGGATCAACCATGCGATGCGCGTGGTCAGCACGCGTGTCTTGCCACTTCCGGCGCCGGCGAGGATCAGCGCGGGCTCGGCGGGCAAGGTGACCGCGGCGTGTTGTTCGGGATTGAGATTTGCAAGCAGATCGGGCATTTAGAGGCTTCCGGTAGGACGCTTATTATAAAGGCCCAGCACTTTTCACAGCGCCTCATCTGAGGATCGCGCGCCAATTACGCGCCGTCAGGTCAGCCAGCGCACCGCCGACCCCTTATAATCGTGGGTTCCATACGTACCTCCGGCAAAAATTACCATGAGCGACAGCGAGAATCAGGCCACCCCCAGCGCATCGGCACCCGGCGCGGCACACCGTGCGACAGACAGCACGGCAGGCACCACGACAAGTAGCGCGGGGCAAGCAGTGAACCAGGACGTGGTCCAAGGCACGCTGGCGAAGAGCTTCGAGCCCCATACCCTCGAAGCGTATTGGGGCCCGCAATGGGAGGCGCGCGGTTACGCACAACCGACCTTGGACGAGGCCCGCGAAGATTTCTCGATCCAGTTGCCGCCGCCCAATGTGACCGGCACGCTGCACATGGGTCACGCGTTCAATCAGACCATCATGGACGGCCTGACCCGCTACCACCGGATGCGTGGCGCCAACACGCTGTGGGTGCCCGGCACCGACCATGCCGGAATCGCCACGCAGATCGTCGTTGAACGCCAGCTCGACGCACAAAAATTATCGCGCCACGACCTGGGTCGCGAAAAATTCGTCGAACGCGTGTGGGAGTGGAAGGAGCAGTCGGGTTCGACCATTACGCGGCAAGTGCGGCGGCTGGGCGCCTCGGTCGATTGGTCGCGCGAGTATTTCACGATGGAGCCGAAGATGTCGGATGCCGTCCTGGAAGTGTTCGTGCAACTTTACCAACAGGGCCTGATCTATCGCGGCAAGCGCCTGGTCAATTGGGATCCGGTGTTGCTCACCGCGGTGTCCGACCTCGAAGTAGTCAGCGAGGAAGAAGACGGCTCGCTGTGGCACATCAATTATCCCCTGAGCGATGGCAGCGGCCATCTGACGGTTGCGACCACTCGCCCTGAAACGCTGCTCGGCGACGTTGCGGTGATGGTGCATCCCGAGGACGAGCGCTATGCGGCGCTGATCGGCAAGACCGTCAAATTGCCGCTTACGCAGCGCGAAATCCCGGTGATTGCCGACGATTACGTGGACCGCGAGTTCGGCACCGGTGTCGTGAAAGTCACCCCCGCTCATGACTTCAACGATTACCAGGTCGGCCAGCGCCATCAGTTGCCTATCATCGAGATTTTGACGCTGGACGCCAAGGTCAATGAAAATGCGCCCGAGCGTTACCAAGGGCTGGATCGCTTCGCGGCACGCAAGCTGGTCGTGGCCGATCTGGAAGCCGCCGGCCTGCTCGATTCGGTCAAGCCGCACAAATTGATGGTTCCGCGCGGCGACCGTACCGGCGTCGTGATCGAGCCGATGCTCACGGACCAATGGTTCGTCGCCATGAGTAAGGCCGCGCCGGCCGACTCGCTGCACCCGGGTCAGTCGATCGCCGAAGTGGCGCTGCAGGTGGTGCGCAACGGCGAAATCAAATTCGTGCCGGAAAATTGGAGCAACACCTATTACCAATGGCTGGAGAACATCCAGGACTGGTGTATCTCGCGCCAACTGTGGTGGGGCCATCAGATCCCTGCGTGGTACGACGAAGCGGGCCGTGTCTATGTCGCGCGCACGGCCGATGAAGCGCTCGCTCAGGCCCGCGCCCAGGGTTATGCGGGTGAGTTGCGCCGCGATGAAGACGTGCTGGACACCTGGTTTTCATCGGCCCTGGTGCCATTCTCGTCACTGGGCTGGCCGGCGTCGACACCCGAGCTCGCGCATTTCCTGCCGTCCTCGGTGCTGGTCACCGGCTTCGACATCATCTTTTTCTGGGTGGCGCGCATGGTCATGATGACCACGCACTTCACCGGCAAAGTCCCGTTCGACACCGTCTATGTGCATGGCCTGGTGCGCGACGGCGAGGGCCAGAAGATGTCGAAATCGAAAGGCAACACGCTCGATCCGATCGACCTGATCGACGGCATCACGCTGGACGAGCTGGTCGCCAAGCGAACCACCGGCTTGATGAACCCCAAGCAAGCGGCAAGCATCGAGAAAAAAACCCGCAAGGAATTTCCGGATGGCATCCAGGCGTTCGGCACCGACGCGCTGCGCTTCACGTTTGCGTCCATGGCTACCTTGGGTCGCAATATCAATTTCGATCTGGCGCGTTGCGAGGGCTACCGTAATTTCTGCAACAAGCTCTGGAATGCCAGCCGTTTCGTGCTGATGAACTGCGAAGGACACGATTGCGGCATCGGCGAATGTGTGAGCGACTGTGGCCCCGGCGGTTATCTGGATTTCTCGCAGGCCGACCGCTGGATCGTTTCGCTGCTGCAGCGTGTCGAGAGCGAGGTGGAAAAGGGGTACGCAAGCTACCGCTTCGATAACATCGCCAGCGCGCTCTACAAATTCGTCTGGGACGAATACTGCGACTGGTATCTGGAGCTGGCGAAGGTCCAACTGCAAAATGGCACGCCGGAGCAACAGCGTGGCACGCGTCGCACGCTGCTGCGTGTGCTCGAAACCATTTTGCGTCTGGCGCACCCGATCATTCCGTTTATCACCGAAGCGCTGTGGCAAAAAGTGGCGCCGCTCGCGGGCCGCTATCCGCAAGGGCTGCAAGACGGTGAAGCATCGATCATGGTGCAGCCGTATCCCAAGGCGCAGCCCGAGAAGATCGACGAAGCAGCCGAATTGTGGGTCACGCAGCTCAAAGCGGTGATCGATGCATGCCGCAACCTGCGCGGGGAAATGAACCTTTCGCCGGCCGTTCGTGTCCCATTGTTGGCTACGGGCGATGCGGTCCGCTTGCAATCGATCGCTCCGTACGCACAGGCATTGGCCCGACTTTCGGAAGTCCAGGTCATCGCCAACGAAGCCGATCTGGATGCACAGGCGCCTGGCGCACCTGTCGCAATCGTCGGCACCGACAAAATCGTGCTCAAAGTGGAAATCGATGTTGCTGCCGAGCGCGAGCGACTTCAAAAAGAGATCACGCGCTTAAGCGGCGAAGTGGTCAAATGCGGCGCGAAGTTACAAAATGAAAGCTTTGTCGCTAGGGCTCCGGCCGCAGTAGTGGATCAAGAGCGGAAAAGACTGGCAGAATTCGAAGTAACACTGGAAAAGCTTCATGTCCAGCTCGCCAAGCTTCCGGTTTAATTTAACTGATAGATAAATGAGAGGTTTTTCGACATGCTAAAAGTGACCAAAGCAGTCTTCCCCGTTGCGGGGCTGGGTACACGCTTTCTGCCCGCCACCAAGGCGAGTCCGAAGGAGATGCTGCCGGTGGTCGACAAGCCTCTGATCCAGTATGCCGTCGAAGAAGCGGTCGCCGCGGGAATCACCGAGATGATTTTCGTTACCGGGCGCAGCAAACGCGCCATCGAGGATCACTTCGACAAATCCTATGAAGTCGAGGCCGAACTGGCAGCTCGCGGCAAGGAGAAATTGCTGGAGCTGGTGCGCAGCATCAAGCCTGCACACGTCGACTGCTTCTATGTTCGCCAGCCCGAAGCGCTGGGCCTCGGTCATGCCGTGCTGTGCGCCGAAAAACTGGTGGGCGACAATCCGTTCGCGGTAATCCTCGCCGACGACTTGCTCGACGGCAACCCGCCGGTACTGTCGCAGATGGTCGACGTGTTCGACCACTACCATAGCTCGGTTATCGGAGTCGAAGAGATTCCGCGCGAAGATAGCCGGTCTTACGGCGTCATCGACGGCAAGGAGTGGGAAGAGAACATCATCAAGCTCTCGGGCATCGTCGAAAAACCGTCTCCGGAAACCGCACCGTCCAACCTCGGCGTGGTGGGACGCTATATCCTGAAACCGCGGATTTTTCAACATTTGCGCGCGCTTAAGCCGGGCGCCGGCGGAGAAATCCAGTTGACCGACGCGATCCAGTCGCTGCTCGACGATGAGCAGGTGCTCGCGTATCGCTACAACGGCACACGTTTCGATTGCGGCAGCAAACTCGGTTATTTAAAGGCGACCGTCGAATTCGCGTTGCGCCACCCGGAAGTCAAAAACGAATTTGCTGCTTACTTGCAGCAACGCAGCATGTTGGCGCAACCGGGCTAAATTTTTTGCACACTCAACGGCGGCGCATCAGAAACGTAAAAACCTTCTCATGGACTGCCGTCTCAACCAGCTCATTGCCGGTCTGTTTGGCAAATGCGGCGAAATCGCGCTGAGCGCTCGGGTCCGTGGCCAGAATTTTCAGGATTTGTCCGCTTGCCATGTCGGCCAGCGCTTTCTTTGCGCGCAAAATCGGCAACGGGCACAGCAGGCCCCGGGCGTCGACTTCCTTGTGTATGTCCATCTGTTGCTTACCTCGTTGATTAATAGAGCTGACTGAGAGAGCTGCACGAGAGAGCTGAATGAGAGAGCCGCATGGCGCTATCCGCGTGCGATGGTCGATTCGATGTGACTTATTGTGACTTACTCATGTGACTTACTGCCCCGGCCGCTCGACGAATTCCACCGGCAATCCTCGCCGCCGCATCCATTCGGCCAAAGCCAACCCGGTGCCGGCACGCCACGGACGCAACTCGGCCGGCTCGACCAGTTTGTAAGCGGCCAATTCAGGCGATAGTGACACTGTTCCGCTCGCGCGTATGTGGTACGCGATAATCAATTCGTTTTTGCGGATAAATTCATAGACGCCCAATAGCTCGATCGATTCGGCGACCAGCGCGGTCTCTTCCTGCAATTCGCGAGCCACGCCCTGTTCCGGGGTCTCCCCCTCTTCGAGAAAACCGGTAATCAGCGCATACATGGGTTCGGCCCAGGCAGCGTTGCGCGCCAGCAGGATTTTGTCCTGGTATTCGACCACCGCGGCCACCACCGGCAGGGGGTTGTTCCAGTGCACATAACCGCAATCCGCGGCGGGACATAGCAAACGCAGCCGCTCTGAGGCGTGCCGTTCGATCAACGGCGTGGCGCAGCGCGGGCAGAATTGATGACTCATTGTCAGCCCTCCAGCAGGGAACGCACGTCGGCGGCAAACCGCTCGACAGTCTCGGGCGTGGTGTCCCAAGCGCACATCAGGCGGCAACCGCCGGCGCCGATGAACTGATAGAACTTCCAGCCACGCACGCGCATCGCGGCCGCGACCCGTGGCGGCAGCTCGGCGAATACCGCATTGGATTGAACGGGGAACATGACGCGCACGCCCGGAATCGCTTCGAGCCGAGTGCGCAACAACTGCGCCATGGCATTGGCGTGGCGGGCGTTGTGCAGCCAGACATCGTTATCGAGCAGTCCCAGCCACGGCGCCGAGATAAAGCGCATTTTCGAGGCAAGTTGACCGGCCTGCTTGACCCGGTAGGCAAAATCCTGCGCCAGTGCGCGATCGAAAAACACCACCATCTCGCCTACCGGCAAGCCGTTCTTCGTGCCGCCGAAGCACAGCACATCGACGCCGGCTCGCCAGGTAATCTCCGACGGATGAACGCCGAGCGCGGCGACAGCATTCGAAAACCGCGCGCCATCCATATGGACCGTCAAATGTCGTCGTTTCGCGATCGCGGCGATCGCCCTGACCTCCTCGACCGAATAGACCGTGCCGACTTCGGTGGACTGGGTCAGCGTCACGACCTTGGGTTTCGGATAATGGATATCGGCACGCCGCGTTACCACGGCCTCGATCGCATCGGGCGTGAGTTTGCCGTTGACACCCGGTGCGGTCAGCAGCTTGGAACCGTTCGAAAAAAATTCCGGGCCGCCGCATTCGTCGGTTTCGATATGCGCGAGTTCGTGGCAGATGACCGAATGGTACGACTGGCACAAGGACGCCAGCGCAAGCGAGTTGGCGGCCGTGCCGTTGAAAACGAAGAACACCTCGCAATCTGTCTCGAACAGCTCGCGTACCCGATCGCATACCCGCTGGGTCCAGGAGTCTTCGCCATAGGCGACCTCGTGGCCGCTCTGGTTGCATTCGATCAGGTAATCGAGTGCTTGTTGACAGATGCCTGCGTAGTTGTCGGAAGCGAAGTGCTGGCCGCCCAGGCTTACGGCGGGCGCGTTGGAAGCGTGGCTCACAATACGGATCCTCGGCCAAGCGACCGAGCGGTCTTGAGATGGGGAATCGACATGGAATGGCGTATTAACAGTCGGGGCGCGCATGCGACATGCGCGCAAAGCTCGATTTTATCGACTTTAGCGCGCCCGAGTATGACAACGCCTTACATCGGGTCTTACATATTGTTTTATACCCGCTTTTACATCGACTTTGATACGGGTCTGATGCGCGTCTTGTCGCGGGTCTTAGTCAACTCCGCTGCCAGCCCACGGCCGCCGCTCGCCCGTTTCAACTTCGGTGCAACGGCCCTAGCGAGCGCGCCACGGCTTGACGCCAAACCATGATCAGCATTACCGCACCGGCGACCAGCACCGTGGCCGCAAGCAGCAAAGCGGGCGCAAACGATCCGGTATAGTCCGCGATCGGGGCCGCAATCAACGGGCCGGCAATCTGCCCCGCTCCGTAGGATGCCGTGGCATACCCCATCAATCCGGCGGCCTCATTGTGACGCAGGCGGCGCGCCTCGCGCATCGCAAACAAGGTGATGGCGGTAAAGGGCAAGCCGATCAGCAGGCTGCCCACCGCAAACCCGGGCACCGTCGGCCAGACGACGCCCAGTACGATGCCCGCGGCCTGCATCAGGTAGCTGATAGCGAGCAACAGCCTGTTATCCCAGTGGACCGGTGTGCGTGACGCCGAGATCGCACCGACGATAATCGCCAAGCCGAACATCGGCCAGAACCGATCCGGCCACAGCGAACCGGGTAAAGCGTGGCGTGCGATCACCGGCAAGAAGGTCGCAGTAATGATGTAGCCGAACCCTGGCAGGCCATAGAGAAACACCAACCACGCCGCGTCGCGGTTGATCGCTCGCGCCTGAACGCCGGTCTCGGTACGCCCAATCGCTCGCACGCGCTGCAGATCCGCTTCGTTCACCGGCGCGCTGATCAGAAAAGCTCGGTCGCCCGGCTCGGATTCGTCCTCGTCGGCAAACTCGAACGGGCCCGAGCCGGGTAACGGTGCGGACCCGACCGACGTCGCGCTCAACGGTGGCGACGGTGGCGACGGTGGTGGACGCGATGGCGACGCGGGCTGTGACGGGACCGCTACATGCGGCACCGTCGCGTCGAAGATCTTCCAGACGCATGCCGACAGAATGAGCGCGAGCACGCCAAAGCTCAGCCAGCCGACCTGCGATCCATACTGGCCGTCCGTGCTGACCAACAAGCCGGTAATCAGAATACCGAGACCCGGTCCGGTATAAATCACGCCGCTCCAGCCATGCTGATGCAATTCGGCGAGACGACGCAGTCCCCACTGCGAAGCGAACACGAAAGTCCACGCACTGACAATTCCTGCGATCAGCCGCAAACCACCCCATAGCGCAAACGTATGTGTGAGCCCCATCGACACGGTCAGCACAGTCGTCATCACGAGGCCGAAGCGCAGCAGCTTGCGGTGATCGAAGGGCATGAAAGCACACGACAGCGCGCCGATAAAATAACCGGCGTAATTCAGCGACGCGAGCAGACCGCCCGCGTTGATGCTCAGGCGCCCCTCCTGCAGCATCAACGGCAGCAATGGCGTGAAGGCGAAACGGCCTATCCCCAGCGCCACCGCCAACGTAATCGCGCAAGCCAGCGCACTGAGCGCCGCCGTGCGCTTGACGCTCGTCTGTGGGGCAGTTGGGTCTGGAGTAGCAGTGGGCCGCGACGGCAAAGTCATCATGTGTCTCCTGAGCAGATTTGCCACTGTGCGTGCCCGATCGTGCGCCGGGCATCGCTGTATTGCTGTCACGTTTTATTGGCTCCCCCAAATCAAAACGCCGCGAACCGTTAGGCTCGCGGCGTTTTGATTCAGCGCAACCTGCGTGCTGAATTGGCCCACCCCTGTTTAGCCCATCACTGCTTGGGTCGTCGCTGGGCCGTCGTCGGGTCTATGTTGGGTCTATGTTTACAACCGCGCCTCAACCCAGGCTTTAACCCCGGCCAGCGCCGCCGGCAGGTTGGATGCGTCGGTGCCCCCCGCTTGCGCCATGTCGGCACGCCCTCCCCCCTTGCCTCCGACTTGCTGCGCCACGAAATTCACCAAATCGCCCGCTTTCACTTTCAGGCTCGCGTCCGCTGTCACGCCGGCGATCAAGCTGACCTTGCCCTCGCTCACTGCGGCCAGCACGATAGCCGCATGCTTGAGCTTATCCTTGAGCTTGTCGACAGTCTCGCGCAGCGTCTTTGCATCGGCGCCCTGCAGCGTCGCGGCCAGCACCTGAATGCCGCCAACGTCGACCGCTTGTGTCAGCAGATCGTCACCCTGATTGGACGCGAGTTTCGATTTCAGTTGCGACAGTTCTTTTTCCAGTACGCGTACCTGCTCTTGCACCTGCGTCACGCGCTGGATCAATTCGGACGGCTGCGCCTTGAGCACCGCCGCTGCCGCGTTGATGCAGGCATCGAGTTCCTGGACAAAGCGCAAGGCGTTGTCGCCGGTGATGGCCTCGACGCGGCGTATGCCTGCCGCCACGCCGCCCTCGGACACGACCTTGAAGAAGCCGATGTCGCCCGTGCGCTGCACGTGGGTGCCACCGCACAACTCGCGCGAGAAGCCGATGTCGAGCACGCGCACCTCATCGCCGTACTTCTCGCCGAACAAAGCCATGGCGCCGCCTTTGACCGCATCGTCGTAGGCCATCAATTGCGAGTGGACCGCCGCGTTGCGCAAGATCTCAGCGTTGACGATGGCCTCGACGCGACGGATCTGGTCGTCGCTCATCGGCGCATTGTGTGCGAAGTCGAAACGGGTCTTGTCCGCGTCGACCAGCGAGCCTTTTTGCTGCACGTGAGCGCCCAGCACTTCGCGCAACGCCTTGTGCATCAAGTGCGTGGCCGAATGGTTGCGGATCGTGCGAGCGCGGCGCTCGGTGTCGACCTCGGCCGCCACCACGTCGCCCACCTTGAGCGTGCCTTGCGCGAGCGCGCCATGATGCCCGAACACCTCGGCTTGAACCTTGAGCGTATCGGTCACGGCGAAGCGCGCATCACCGGCATGCAGCACGCCTTGATCGCCGACCTGCCCGCCCGACTCAGCGTAGAACGGCGTGTGGTCCAGCACCACGATGGCTTCCTGGCCACGCTGAATCGTATCGACCGAAGTGCCGTCCACGTAGAGCGCGATCACCTTGGCGTCGTCGACGGTCAATTTCTCGTAGCCGTGGAACGTCGTCTTGGCGCCGCTGTAACCCAGCGCTTGCGCCATCTTGAACTTGCCCGCTGCGCGCGCCTGGTCGCGTTGGCGCGCCATCGCCGCATCGAACGTGGTCTCGTCGACCGTCATGCTCCGTTCGCGACACACGTCCGCCGTCAGATCCAGCGGAAAGCCATAGGTATCGTGCAGTTTGAACGCCACTTCGCCGTCGAGCATCGTGCCGCCGCGCTGCTGCAATTCGCCCAGCGCTGCATCGAGAATCTCCATGCCGTTTTCGATGGTCTCGAAGAAACGCTCCTCTTCCTGGCGCAGCACATCGGTGACGCGCTGCTGCGCTTGCGCGAGTTCGGGATAGGCGGCCCCCATCTCGGCCACCAGATCGGCGACGATGCGGTGGAAAAACGCCTGCTTGCGGCCGAGTTTGTACCCGTGTCGAATCGCCCGGCGGATGATCCGGCGCAGCACGTAGCCGCGCCCTTCGTTACCTGGGATCACGCCATCGACGATCAGGAAAGAACAGGCGCGGATGTGGTCGGCAATGACCTTGAGCGAATTGTTGCCGAGATCGGACGTGCCGGTTTCGCGCCCCGCCGCCTTGATCAACGATTGGAACAGGTCGATTTCGTAATTGCTGTGTACATGCTGCAGCACCGCCGCAATGCGTTCCAGGCCCATGCCGGTATCCACGCAGGGCTTGGGCAGACGCGGCATATTGCCTTGCGCGTCGCGATTGAACTGCATGAACACCAGGTTCCAGATCTCGATATAGCGATCGCCGTCTTCCTCGGGCGAGCCCGGGGGACCGCCCCACACGTCCGGACCGTGATCGTAGAAGATTTCCGAACACGGACCGCACGGTCCGGTATCGGCCATCTGCCAGAAGTTGTCGGACGCATAGCGCGCACCTTTGTTGTCGCCGATCCGGATGATGCGCTCGACCGGCACGCCGATTTCACGCGCCCAGATGTCGTGCGCTTCGTCGTCTTCGTGATAAACCGTTACCCAGAGCTTGTCTTTGGGCAACTGGTACACGCCGGTCAGCAATTCCCACGCGTAGTGAATCGCATCGCGCTTGAAATAATCGCCGAACGAGAAGTTGCCCAGCATCTCGAAGAACGTGTGATGACGGGCGGTATAGCCGACATTCTCGAGGTCGTTGTGCTTGCCGCCGGCCCGCACGCTGCGCTGCGAGGTGGTCGCGCGCGTGTAGGGGCGTTGCTCGGCGCCAAGAAAGACATCCTTGAACTGCACCATCCCGGAGTTGGTGAACAGCAAGGTCGGGTCGTTGGACGGCACCAGACTGGAGGAGCGAACGATCGAATGACCTTTCGCTTCAAAGAATTTCAGGAATTTTTCGCGGATTTCAGCGGCTTTCATCGTGTGCTTTGGTCGACCTGGCGCAACGGTAGAGGGTGTGTTTGCAAGCGGTTGATTATACGGGAAATAGCCAACAAAGCGGCCACTGGGCGCAGCTAGAGCGCGCAGATCGCTTAATATGACGCCACAAATTACTAGACGGAGATTCTCAGCCATGGGCGCACTCAGCCATATTCGCGTGCTGGACCTCACGCGCGTTCTTGCCGGACCGTGGTGCGGCCAGACCCTTGCCGACTTTGGCGCCGACGTGATCAAGGTCGAGCGTCCGCATGCCGGCGACGATACTCGCCACTGGGGGCCGCCCTACTTGCAGGACACAGAGGGCGCGCCCACCGCGGAGGCCGCCTACTATCTCGCCGCGAACCGCAACAAACGTTCGGTGACGATCGACATTTCTACGGCCGATGGCCAGCAACTGATACGTGAGCTGGCAGCGCAAAGCGATGTGGTGCTGGAAAACTACAAGGTCGGACAACTCGCGAAATACGGTCTCGATTACGACGCATTGTGCAAGATCAAGCCGGACCTGATCTACTGCTCGATTACGGGTTTCGGCCAGAGCGGCCCCTATGCGGGACGCGCCGGTTACGACTTTATCGTGCAGGGTATGGGCGGCTTCATGAGCATCACCGGCGAGCGCGACAGTTTACCGGGCGGCGGCCCGCAAAAAGCGGGGGTTGCCATCGCCGACCTGATGACCGGCATGTATTCCACCGTGGCCGTGCTGGCCGCACTGGCGCACCGCGACCGCACGGGAACCGGCCAATATATCGATATGGCTTTGCTCGACGTGCAAGTGGCGATGCTCGCCAATATGAACACCAACTTCCTGGTCAGCGGCACACCGCCCTCGCGCTGGGGCAACGCGCATCCCAACATCGTGCCGTACCAGACCTTCAAGACCAGCGACAGCTGGATCATCGTCGGGGTCGGCAACGACGCGCAGTTTCGTAAATTCGTCGAAGTCGGGGCATGCCCCGAACTCGCTCTGGATCCGCGCTTTGCGACCAACCCGCAGCGGGTGAACCACCGCGATACGCTGGTGCCGATACTCGCCGCCATGGTCGAACGCCGCAGCAAAGCCGATTGGATAACGGCGCTGGAATCGGCCGGCGTGCCGTGCGGCCCGATCAACGACCTCGGCGAAGTATTCGAAGATCCGCAAGTGGTGGCGCGCGAGATGCAGGTCAAGGTCGCGCATCCGTTGGCCGGCGAGGTAAAGCTGGTGCGCAGCCCAATCAGGATGAGCGTCACGCCGCCGGAGGTCGCTAGCCATCCGCCGCTGCTCGGCGAACACACGGAAGCGGTGCTCCAGGAGCTACTCGGGATCGACGCCGAGCGCTTGGCGAGCTTGCGCGCGGCCGGCATTGTGTAACAGTCTGCGCGGCCGCGAACGGGGGGCTGCGCCGCCACATGCGCGTGCGCAGCCGCGCGAATCAAGCCAAGTGACTGATCTGACTGGAATTTTCCTGGTTAGAAGTGATCAAATTCGAAAGCGGGTTTGTAACAACCGAGGCGAACACGCGGCCGTGCCTGGAACTATCGACCCGTACCCTATATCAAACCAGCCGCGTACCTTAGATGAACGATGCTCCATAGATGAACGATGCGCCGTAGGCTCGCTTTGCATCCTCGTTTTACCTGTCTATTTCGAGTTGCCACTTTTTTTATAGGGAAAAAACCATGAAAAAAATTATTGTTGTCGCCGCTTCCGCACTCTTCATGACGGGTGCTTTCGCCCAAGGTACCGCACCGGCCGCTACCGGAACGCCGCCGAGCGCGCCGATGAAACACCCTGCGACCAATGCCGGCGTCGAGGCGCATATCAAAGACTTGCACAACCAACTGAAGATTACTTCGGCAGAAGAAGATCAATGGAGCAAGGTCGCTCAGGTGATGCGCGACAACGCCGCGCAAATGATGGACATGATGAGCAAGCGGGACGCCAATGAGTCCACGATGAGTGCCGTGGACGACCTGAATTCGTACGGCGATATCGCGCAAGTGCACGCCGATGACGTGAAAAAGCTTTCTGCCGTGTTCGAGCCGCTTTACAACAGCATGTCCGACGCTCAGAAGAAAACGGCCGATACCGTTTTCCATCCGCACCCGCGTCACGCCAAAGCCACCAAGTCTAATTAAGCGCGCCAGTCAGCGCGCGTCGCAGGTGGCTAGCGCTATGCACATCGCGTGAAAGGTCCCGGAGTTCGGGCCGCCGCGCAAAAAAGAAGGGGAATTCTTATGAAGCATTATCTGATTGCATCGATCATCGGTCTGGCGGCGCTGAGCGCAAGCCCGCTAGCCAGCGCACGAGTGAATTTAAATATTGGCATTGGCCTGCCGGGCGTCTATAGCGCCCCGCCGGTCGTTTATCAACCGCAATATTACAATGCACCGCCGGTGGTTTATGGCGGTGGCGGCTGGGGGGGACGCCGCGATGACCATCGTGGCGGCGACTACCGTCACGACAACGGGCATCATGACGGTCGTCACTGAGTCTTGAGCCACGCCGACACCCGCTGATGCGGGATATGGCGCAAACCACCCTACCCGCGGACACCGCCGGTAGGGTTTTTTTATGCCGCGACATGCGCCGCTTTCATGACCCACGATTTTTTATGAGCGCCTGCGCACGACCGCGTGCGGTAAAATGAGGGGATCACTTAAAGGCCCTCGCGCATGAGCAACGAACGTAAGAACAGCCCGGACACCGCACCCGTATCGAATTTCATCCGCAACATCATCGACGAAGACAACCGCACCGGCAAATGGGCTTCGCGCGTTGAAACCCGGTTTCCGCCGGAACCCAACGGTTATCTGCACGTGGGTCACGCCAAATCGATCTGCGTGAATTTCGGTATCGCGCGCGATTACCAAGGCGTATGCCATTTGCGCTTTGACGATACCAACCCGGAAAAGGAAAGCACCGAATACGTCGATTCGATCACCGAGTCCGTGCATTGGCTGGGCTTCTCGTGGGTGGGCGACGCTCAGAATCACCTCTACTACGCAAGCGACTATTTCGAACAGCTCTACACCTACGCTGAACTGTTGATCGAGCGTGGCCATGCTTACGTCGATAGCCAAAGCGCCGAGGACATGCGCACGAACCGCGGCACGTTGACCGAGCCCGGTCGCGCTTCGTCGTTCCGCAGCCGCACGCCGGCCGAGAACCTCGACCTGTTCCGCAGGATGCGTGCCGGCGAATTCAGCGACGGCGCCCATGTGCTGCGCGCCAAGATCGACCTGGCGTCGCCCAATATGAATATGCGCGACCCGGTGCTGTACCGGATCCGGCGCGCCCATCACCACCGTACCGGCGATGCCTGGTGCATCTACCCGATGTACGACTACACGCATTGCATTTCGGATGCGCTCGAAAACATTACGCACTCGCTGTGTACGCTCGAATTCGAAGATCACCGCCCGCTCTACGATTGGGTGCTGAATCAGTTAGCCGAGGCGGGCGCGCTGGTGCGGCCGCTGCCGCAGCAAATCGAGTTCTCGCGGCTCAACCTCACCTATGTCGTCACCAGCAAGCGCAAATTGCATCAACTGGTCACCGATAAGCACGTCGACGGCTGGGACGATCCGCGCATGCCGACCATCGTGGGTTTGCGGCGGCGCGGCTACACCCCCGGCAGCATTCAGCTATTTTGCGAACGCATCGGCGTCACCAAGGTCGATTCGTGGATAGACATGAGTGTGCTCGAACAATCGCTGCGCGACGATCTCGACCCGGTCGCGCCGCGCCTGAGCGCCGTGCTTGACCCGGTCCGGCTGATCGTCGATAACTTCCCGGAAGATGAGACGCACGCGTGCAGTGCGCCCGTGCATCCGCATCGCCCGGAACTCGGGTTGCGCCATTTCCCATTCACGCGCGAGCTGTGGATCGAGCGCGACGATTTTCAGGAAACGCCGGTCAAAGGTTTTTTCCGGCTGTTCCCAGGCAACCGGGTGCGCCTGCGTCACGGTTACGTGGTCGAATGCATCGGTGCCGACAAGGACGCCGACGGCAAGATCACGGCGATCCACTGCACCTATCTTCCCGACAGCAAGTCGGGAACCCCGGGTGCGGACACGTACAAGGTCAAAGGCAATATTCACTGGATCAGCATCGCGCAGGCGCTCGAGGCGCAAGTGCGCATTTACGACAGACTGTTCACCGAGGCGCAGCCTGACGCGGGCGGACGCGATTTTATCGAGGCGCTGAATCCGCAAGCCAAGCGGGTAGTCCATGCTTACCTCGAACCGTGTGCGAAAGACGTCAAGGCGGAGGACCGGGTGCAATTCGAACGCCACGGCTACTTCGTTGCCGATCGAGTCGATTCGCAGCCCGGCAAGCCGGTCTTCAATCGCATCGTCAGCCTGAAAGACAGCTGGGGGAAACCCGGCTGATTATCCGGCTGCAGCCCGGCTGACCATCCGGCTGACAACGCAGCTGCAACCCGGCCGCTTCACTGCCGCTCGCTGGCCGAAGCGGTGGTGAACGCTGCCGATGAATGAAAAAACGCGCGGTGCCGAGTGGCGCCGCGCGTTTTTTCATTCATCGAGCGCGCGAGGCGCTCGTACAGCCCAAACTTATACTTATTGCTTGTTGCCGTTCGGACCTGTTTGAACAGGCGAAGCCGGCTGCTTGGGTTTGTGAATCCGGACATGCTTGGCTTTCTTAGCTTTGGTGGCTTTGGTTGCCTTGGTGCCGCTGGCGGGTGCAGTTACGGCGGGTGCGGCGGCGGGAGCTGTGGAAGCAGAAGCCGGAGCCTGAGCAAACACGGCGCTCGAAGCCAACAGGCCAGCGGTCAATGCGATCAAAAGCTTGTTCATGACAAAATCCTTTCTCGATTAGCACGCGACCAGTTCGCGCTTACCTGATAAAACGAATGCCATGACATTTGGGTTGACGTCCAAACTCGATAAAAGTAAAAACTTGTAAGTAAAATCCAACCAAAATGTAAACCCCAAGTGACCGTTAGCTGTTTCAGCGTCGATCGCCCTCCCTTCATCCCTGAACTGCCGGAGCCGCTGCCATGACCGCCCCCCTTGTGATTCTCAAGCCGCACAGCCGCGATCTGGGCGGCTTCACCGTGCGCCGGATTCTGCCCGCACAAGCGGCCAGGACGGTAGGCCCGTTTATTTTTTTCGATCACCTGGGCCCCACGGAGCTCGCGCCCGGCGGCATAGACGTGCGGCCTCATCCCCACATCGGCTTGGCCACTGTGACTTTTCTGTTCGAGGGGGCGCTGATGCACCGCGATAGCCTGGGCACCGTGCAGAAAATCGTCCCGGGCGATATGAACTGGATGACCGCCGGGCGTGGAATCACGCATTCGGAACGCACTCCCGACGAGGATCGTCAGGGCGGCATGACCATGCACGGCTTGCAAAGCTGGGTGGCGCTGCCTCATGAGCAGGAAGAATGCGAGCCGACATTTGTCCACTATCCGGCCGCCAGTTTGCCGGTCAGCACGGTCTCGGGCGTGACGGTGCGGGTACTGGCCGGACAGTTCAAGGGCCTGGTCTCGCCCGTCGCAACGCTTAGTCCGACCTTATACGTCGCGGCCGAGTTCGATGCCGGCGCGACCCTCGCTGTGAACGCGGACTACGCGCAACGGGCGGTCTATCTAGCCCAAGGCACCTTGACGATAGACGCACAAGTACTGCAAGCCGGTGAGATGGCGATCTTGCCCGCCGATTCGCTGGTGAATCTGCATAGCGCCGACGGCGCCCGGGCCATGTTGCTGGGAGGCGCGCCGCTGGATGGCGAACGCTTCATTTGGTGGAATTTCGTTTCGAGCCGGCGCGAACGTATCGAAGCGGCGAAAACCGCGTGGCGCGACGGCCAATTCGCCGCGGTTCCCGGCGAAAGCGATTTCATACCGCTGCCGGAACGCTAAGCGCCGGCGTTGGAAGCTGCGTTTGCAGCCGCGTCGGCGCCGGCGTTGGCGCGAACAGCGAGCGCGCGCAACACATACGCTGCAGCGGCGAAGCCGAAGCTCGCGGTCACGCATACGCTGGAGCCGAAGCCGGCGCAGTTCAGGCCGATCGGCCCGCTAGGCAGGTTCGTCTCCGCGTCGGCGGCAGCGCCCGCGTCGCCGCCGGGCGACGCCGTGGACATTTCGCGTTCTGCCAGTTCCGGATAGATCAACGGTTCGTCCGAATAGACCGCCGGGATTTTGAATTTCGTCTTGGGGCCCCGCGCGAATCCGTGTTGCTTGCGCAAACCGGCACGCACCTTGGCAAGCAAGGGATCCTGGATGGTTTGAGCCAGGTCGTCGATCCTGATTCGCGTCGGGTCGAGCTGTCCGCCCGCGCCGCCTACCGTAATGACCGGCTGGCGATGTGCGACGCACCATGCGAGCAGCGCCGTTTTAGTCCTCACGCTGTCGATGGCGTCGATGACGTAATCGAAACCGCCGCCCAGCAACCGGTCGAAATTATCGGCTTCGACGAAATCCTCGACCTCGGTGACTTCGCACTGCGGATTGATCAACGTAATGCGCCGGGCCATCGCTGTCACCTTGGCCATTCCGTAGTTTCCGTCCAACGCATGGATCTGCCGATTGGTG
>Ga0302314_10008875_pt1 | contig 17846 bp, 20 predicted proteins | sample III_Palsa_N2_3_FD_200533 | JGI IMG/M metagenome (GOLD analysis project Ga0302314, IMG submission 200533) | Peat permafrost microbial communities from Stordalen Mire near Abisko, Sweden - III_Palsa_N2_3 | ecosystem: Environmental > Terrestrial > Soil > Palsa > Peat permafrost | place: Sweden...
ATGTAAAGCAGGCGCCAAAGAATGACCCAACTAAAGGGACCCTCGAGGCGCTATCCAGCATGTGGGCTGTCCGGTGATCGCACCGATGCGGTCAAAGTCCTCGTCGTAATGGAGCACTGTTATGCAGGCAAGTTCCGCGGCGGCTGCAACGAGTAGGTCGGGATGCTTCACCGCTCGATGATGCAGGCCGCCTTGGTCGGCCAACCTCTGGTACACGTCAAGCGCGCGTTTCCACTCACGCTCGCCAATTGCTAGCTGCGGCAGCGATTCAAGAGCGATGCGGAGATTCGCGAACTCCTGAGACCCGCGAGCGCTGTAGAGCAATTCCAGTTCAACCGCTGCGCACGTCGCGATCAGACCCGCGTCTACCGCCGCATCGAACCTCGTTCGCAACTCCTCGCCGGCGCGGCGGGACCACGTCCAGGCGCTCGTGTCAGCGATTTGCACTAGCCAGCTGGACGCGGTCGGCGAATGCTCTCGAGGACCTCAGGCGTCAAATCCTCAAACTCGAAACCGGCCAGCGATTCGCGCCGTGCGCGTGCGACGACGTCGCGTAACGCCGCGTGCACCGTGTCGGTAGTGCGGGCCGTGCCCAGGACAGCCGCTGCTGAGTCGACTAGGTCACCGTCGAGGTTGATGTTGGTACGTCGAATTGCTGATGCCGTCATGATCTCAGGATACACCTAACCGCGACGTGGTGATACACATCGTTGTAAGCAGCCCTGCACTGCAGGTATGTTCCGCCCGACGCTGCGACTTGGAGTCGGCGACCCGCGTAACGCAGCCCCCTCAAGCGATCAGGAGGTCGGATGTCTGAGGTCAGCGACACGTTTCGTGCACGAGCGCGGGCGACATGGGCGTCCGGCAACTGGGACGGCTTCGCCGAGTTGCTCCGTCCAGTCGGCGCCCTGGTCCTCGACCGGATCGGGCTTGTGCCCGGACTCACGCTGCTGGACGTCGGCACGGGTTCAGGTGGCAACGTGGCGATCCCAGCCGCCCAGCGCGGCGTTGAGGTCGTCGGCGCAGACGTCACTCCGGAGCTGTTCGATCATGCTCGACGCCGCGCGGCGCAGGCCCGCGTGCACGTGACCTGGGTTGAAGCGGACGCTCAGGATCTCCCGTTCGCTGATGCAAGCTTTGACCGTGTGATCTCAACGTTTGGCGCGATGTTCGCGCCCGATCACAGACGCGCCGCGGCCGAACTTGTCCGCGTGTGTCGATCCGGCGGGCAAATCGCGATGACGACCTGGGTCAATGACGGCTTCGTGGGTGAGCTCTTCAAGCTCACAGGATCTGCCACCCCACCGCCGCCGCCGGGAGTTGGAACGCCTCCGCAATGGGGCATCGAGACGCACATCGAGGAGGCATTCGCAGCTGCCGGCGCCACTCCGGTAATCGCCCACGAGAGCGTTCAGTTCGTCTTCCCTTCCGTTGAAGACGCCGTCAAGCGCTACGCGGATGAGTTCGGTCCGTTTGTGATGGCACGTAAGGCGCTTGAGCCGCAGGGCCGGTGGGATGCGTTTCTCGACGAGTTCGGCGATCTTGTCAACCGCTTCAACCCGGAACAGGACGGCAGCGCCAGGATCCAGTCTGATTACTTCCTGATCACCGTCAGCCGCTGAGCAACGGCGGCGGAGGGCCCGCAGAAACGACCGTCAAGCGCCAGTCCCGCCCGGACCGCGCCAGCATGCATCGGCGCTGATGCGTGTATGATGCAGTAGTGCGCACAACTGTCGATCTTCCTCCTGCAGTGCACCGGCGTGCCCAGGCTCTTGCCAACACCCGCCACCAGTCTCTTTCTGCGACCGTTGCGGAGCTAACTGTCCGCGGGCTTGCGGCCCTCGGGGAGCCAGTGGTGATTGCGGCCGACCCGCTGAGCGGCCTGCCGGTGATTAGCCTCGGGCGTTCTGTGACCGCCATCGAGGTCGCTGACGCGCTGGACGACGAGTGAGCGCGACATATCTGCTCGACGCCAATGCGTTGATCGCTCTCGTGATCGCCGAGCACGAGCATCACGAACGCGCGGCCAGGTGGACCGCAACGGTCAAAGCCATCGCGCTTTGCCCGATCACTGAGGGTGCGCTCGCGCGCTACCTAATCCGCGTCGGTGAAACACCAGCGACGGTCTACCAGCTGCTCACCTCGCTAGGCCAGTCGCCGAAGACAATGTTCTGGCCCGACTCAATCTCCTACGCCGCGGCCATGCTCGATCACGTAACTGGCCACCGACAGCTCACCGATGCCTACCTGGCGTCGCTCGCCGCGAGCCACGCGGAGTATCTGGCGACGTTCGACCGTTCCCTGGCAGGCGTGCTTCCCGAGCACGCGCTGCTTATCCCCTGAAGCCGACCAACACCGGTCAGCGGTCGACTGGCCGTCAGCTGATCCGAGCGGATTAGTGACCGGTGTCGAGCCCTGGCGCGCGCGGCGGTTCCGTGCCTTCTGGAGGCTCGGCGAGGTAGTGGTTCAGTGTCACGCCGATTGCACCCATCACAGCAAGTGCGCCAGCGAGTACCAGCGCGACCATCCAGTAGGAGCGGTCGTCGGTGGACAACACCGCGATGCCCGGCGCGATCACAAGCGCGCAGGTGGCGAACACAGCCAGCATCGACAGGCCGCCGGCGCTGTCATCGGGGACCTTGTAGTTCTCAGAACCTGCTTCGCTCATACCCGCTCCTACGTGTCAGGGAAACCGATGTTGCGCGTAAGTATCTACCGAATCGCGGCAGACGCTACGGCAGAAGTTCAAAAGCATCGCAATGCCGCGGACGGACCGCACCAAAATGACGCCGGTCAAGGGTCACGACCACCGTCGCCTCAAGCCGCTCGGCAAGAGCGACCACGGACGCGTCGGTACCACCGAGCGGGAAGTCGCCGTACTGCTCGACCAGCTCCGCCATCCGCTCGAAGTCCTCTGGAGTCGGGCCTGTGACTTCTAGGGTGCCTACTCCGGTGAGGAACGCTGCCTCGGCGTGCGGCCCCAATGCTCGCCCTACAAAGTATGTCGCTTCGGCAACCGCAAAGGCGGGTACCACAAGCTGGAGATCACTGCGGCTAAGGACGTCCACGGATGCTTGATGGAATGCCTCGTTTTCGTTCGCCACCGCGTAGAGCGGCCCGGCGTCAACGATTGCCAGTCGGGTCAACCCACTCCTTGGCGAGAAGCTCCTCCATATCCCGACCGATGTTTGGTGAACCGCTCGAGCCGAGCTTCGCGAATGGGAGTACCCGCCTCTCCCCTTCGGGTATGAACCGGAGATGGGCGGCAACAGCGTCCCGCGCGATCTGAGAGACGGGAAGATGCCGACGCCGGGCCTCGCGTTCGAGCGCTGCACCAACGTCGTCAGGAAGCGAGATGGTGATGCGGCGCATACGTGCATACTACCGGCGCACCGGTCAGCAGTAGAGCGCCTGGACCTTGACCTTGCCGACCTCGAGGCTTGCGGCTGGCAGTCTGATACCGGGATCATCGAGGCACATTCCAACCGCCTCCTCAAGCGCCTCGGCGAGTTCCTCTAGCGTTCGGCCTGACGCGAGGCAGTTCGGGATTTCGACGACTGAAGCCCAATAGCTTTCGTCGTCGTCGAGATGTACCGCGACCGTGAGTTCCATTTGCCCTCATTGATTCTGTCGATGCCGCTCTTCTCAAGAACGGACTTGGTGAGACCGCGTCCATAGTCGCGGCCCTGATGATGGGGAAGCGGAAACGGCCTCTCCCCCTTCTTGAGCATCTTCACGCCGTGCTTCCCGCCCGATGTGCGCTGCCAGCCGTTGCGCTGCATCAAGCGGATCGCCTGACGTTGGTTGAGCGTGTTTGCCATCGCTCGACACGTTCCGCCGCCCAAACACCGTTGTGAAGAGCAAAGCAGCGAACTGGCACAGAGGATTTGCAGCCGTGACGCACTCCTGTAACGAACCGAGCGCTGGCGGCAATAAACAGGCGATGGGCAACACTAAGACCGTGGCGGGAGCGCGTGAGGACATCGAGCGATTTGAGGGGATCTTCCGCCGCCACCACAAAGCCGTCGTCGCGTACGTGCGCCGACGTGCACCGACCTCAGTCGTCGACGACATCACCGATGAGACGTTCCTCGTCGCCTGGCGGCGGCTTGACGACGTCCCCGCCGAGGAGCTGCCGTGGCTGATGGCGGTGGCTTCAAACGTGCTCGCGACTGAGCGCCGCGGCGCCGGCCGACGGTTTGCGCTGAACCTGCGTCTTCACTCCCAGACGCGGCCGAGCGATCTCGCCTGGGATCCGACAGTCGCCGTTGAGGCAACCGACGTCCGGCTCGCTGCAGCGCTGGGCCAGCTACGCCCGAAGGAGCTCGAGGCGCTGCTACTGGTTGCCTGGGAGGAACTCGAGCCGCAGGAGGCGGCGATAGTCCTCGGCGAATCGCCGGGTGCCTTCCGCACACGGCTGCACCGCGCGCGCGCCCGCCTGCAGGAACTACTCGAACCGCACTCCCCCACTTCCGCCGCAATCGCTGTCCAGCCGCCGAACGCGGCCACGAAAGGAGCAATCTGATGTCTGATGATCTAGACCGGCGGCTCCACGCCGCCGATCCAATCGAACCCGCGACCCTTCCGAGCGCCGCGGACACCAATGAGGCACTCGCGCGCCTCAGCGCGCTGCGCGCTCGTCGCTCACGCCGCGTGAAGTTGTCGAGACCGACCTGGGTGCTCGGCACCACCAGCGCGCTCGCGGCTACGGCGGTCGTCCTCGTGCTGCTATTCACAGCGGCCGCAACCCCGACGCCGTCATATGCCGTCACCAGGCACAAGAACGGCACCGTGACCGTCCGCCTGGCAACACCCCTGGCCGTCGCAGCGCTCAATCGCCACCTCCAGCTGATGGGCGTGCCGGCAAGGATCACCCTGGCGCAGGACGCAGCCGCCTTAGCGGCCTCGCGCTGTGGCGTCGGCGCAGCCGCGTCGATTCGGACGTTCAGCTTCAACCCGAAGGCGATCCCGCCTGGGCGCGTGCTCGTGCTGACCGGCGATCAACGGTTGCGATTCCTGTACGCGCGAGCGGTCGCGATGAAGATGGCGCAGGTCGTCCACGGCAACGTTGCCGTTCGGCTGTCGAAGCTGACGATGCTTCACATGTCGAGGGCCGGGCTCGGCTCGCCGCTGCTGAAGACGATCGATCTGGTCCGCGCCCGTCTGCTGCGCCTCGGTTTCCTCGACCGCCCCAACGTGGCCGTCAAGCTGCCGAAGCTGCTGATGCTGCGGATGATGACGCTACAAGGACGGATGACTGCCCGACCACTGGCTTTCACCTACGCCCAAGGGCTCCCTAGCCCATCCTTGGCGAGGGCTCCGCGCACGATCCGGCTGATCTGCGCTGCACGCGCGGTGGAGCAAGCTCGGCACTAGGAGCGCTTTGGCCCGCCAGTGGTCCAGCTGGACCACTGGCGGGACGCTACCCCGCTGCAGGGATGAAAGTCATCGCCCGCTCGGTCATCGCGGTGATCGTCAGGCTCGGGTTTGCGCCGACGTTGGCCGGCACCGCCGAGCCATCGCAGACCAGCAGGTTCTCGTAGCCGAACACGCGGTGCCGGCTGTCGATCACGCCGCTGTCAGGGTCTTCACCGATCACCGCGCCGCCAAGGATGTGGGCGGTTGAGGGGATCGCGAACAGCGCCTCGGTGACACCCATGAAGGCGTCGCCGCCGAGGCGTTTGGCGAACCAGTGAGCGGCCTCGTAGGCGGCCGGGATGCTGGTCGGGTTCGGGTGTTCCGGATCCTGCTCGGTTGTCAACACAACGGATCCGCCCGGAAGCCGGCGCTTGACCTTCAGCCGCATCGAGTTATCGAGCGTCTGCATCACCAGCAGGATGATCGTGCGGCGTGAGGTGCCCTTGATCTTCATCGCGCGGAACGCGCCCCCGGGGTTGCGCACGATCGCCGCGATGAAGTGCAGCCACTTCGTGCCCTTGGTGCCGGCCTCGACCATCATCGTGAACAGCGTCGACTGCGAATCGCCGCCGGAGCCGTAGGTGACGACCTCGATGTGGGTGTCCTTGTCCAGGTACGCGGAGGAGGTGATCGCGATCGACTTGGTGAAGTCGCGCGGATCGCCCTTCGGCGCGGTCACGCCCATGATCGACTCGCTGTTGGTGCGGACCACGTAGCCAAGCCGCTCGGACAACCGCGGTAGCGCGCCGCTCAGCTTGTTACGCGCCAGCAGGCGGTTGGTGCCCAGCGCGCCGGCGGAGAAGATCACGCCGCGGGCGCGGAGCGTCTCGGGGTTGCGCCGCAGCACACCACCGGAGCGAATGTGAGTGACCTCGTAGCCCTCCGAGCCGTCGGCGGACGGGCCGCCGATCGGTTGTACGCGGGTGACGGTCCGCTCGGGCCGCACCGTGACGCCTAGCCGCTCGGCGAACCACAGGTAGTTCTTGACCAGCGTGTTCTTGGCACCGTGGCGACAGCCAACCATGCACGAGCCGCAGCGCAAGCAGCCAGTGCGCTCGGGGCCCTCACCACCGAAGTAGGGATCGGGAACCGTCTCGCCGGGCTTACCGAGAAAGACACCGACGCGGGTCTGCTTGAACGTGTCCTGCACGCCGATCGCCCCCGCGTACTCCTTCAACAAGAGGTCAGCCGGGCCCTCGGCGTCGTAGTCGACCACGCCGAGCATCCGCTCAGCCTCGTCGTAGTGGGGGCGCAGTTCGTCCTCCCAATCGGCGAGCTCGGACCACTGCGGGTTCGCGTAGAAACCTGGCAGTGCGCGGTACAGCGTGTTGGCGTATCCGAGGCTGCCGCCACCGACGCCGCAGCCCGAAGCGATGAAGACGTCCTTGAACAGCGTCAGCCGGAGAATCCCCTTCATCCCCAGCTGCGGGATCCAGTAGTAACGCTTGGCGTCCTTGGTTTCCTCGGCGAACTCGTCGTCGCTAAAGCGCCGGCCGCACTCGAGCACACCAACCTTGTAGCCCTTCTCCGCGAGCCTGAGGGCCGAGACGCTGCCACCGAAGCCTGAGCCGACAATCAGCCAGTCGTAGTCGTAGTCAGTGCTCACCTGTGGATCTCCTCACGTACGGTCGACGTTCGTCGGTCGCGAGTCTATGGCGCAACCGACACCGGCGTCGGCATAGGATTCACGCCAGATGCCCAACTTCGGAGATTTCCAACTCGAGCTGTATATCGGCGGTCTCGCTGGGAACCGCCCGGCAATGCCGATGACGTACGCCGAGCTCCGGCAGCGTGCCGAGGCAGCGCTGCCCGCCGACGTGTTCAGTTACGTCACGGGCGGCGCCGGCAATGAATTCACGCAGGACCATAACGTCAAGGCTTTCGATCGGATCGGCCTGATGCCGCGCATGTTCACCGGCGCGGCGGAGCGCGATCTCAGCATCGAACTGTTTGGCCACAGGCTGCCGACACCGTTGATGCTGGCACCGGTAGGTGTAATCGGACTGTGTGCCCAAGACGGGCACGGAGACCTTGCGACGGCGCGCGCGGCAGCCCTTACCGGCGTGCCGATGGTCGCCTCGACCCTGTCCGTAGATCCGCTGGAAGAGGTCGCAGCGGCACTCGGCGAGACACCGGGGTTCTTCCAGCTCTACACCCCTGCAGACCGCGAACTGGCTGAGAGCTTTGTGCGGCGCGCGGAGGCGGCGGGGTTCAAAGCGATCGTCGTCACGCTTGACACACAGATCCTTGGCTGGCGACCGCGCGACCTCGGGCTGGCGTCGTTCCCGCAGTTGCGCGGCCATTGCCTGGCCAACTACTTCTCCGACCCAATCTTCCGCGCCAAGCTCGAAAGGCCTCCGGAAGAGGATCCCCGCGCGGCAGCGCTGCTCTGGGCGCTTGGATTCTCGGACGCGAATCTCAACTGGGACGACCTCGCGTGGTTGCGCTCTCTGACGAAACTACCGTTGCTGTTGAAGGGGATCTGCCATCCCGAGGACGCCCGGCGGGCGATCGCCGGCGGCGTTGACGGGATCTACTGCTCAAATCATGGCGGCCGGCAGGCCAACGGTGGCGCGGCAGCGATCGACATGCTGCCGGGGGTCGTTGAGGCGGTCGACGGCGAGGTGCCGGTGCTGTTTGACTCCGGGGTCCGCGGCGGCGAACACGTTGTGAAGGCGATCGCCCTGGGTGCCTCAGCGGTCGGAATTGGCCGGCCTTACGCGTGGGGTTGCGCGCTTGGCGGGACCGACGGGATTGTGCACGTGCTGCGGTCGCTGCTGGCCGAGACCGACCTGCTGATGGCCGTCGATGGCTACCCGACGCTGGGCGATCTCACTCCCGAGACTCTGATCTAGACTCTGGCTCCAGATGGCACCGGAGAAGCAGCGGGCAATCAGGGTCGACCAGCGCAGCCAGATGGCAGCGATGCAGGCGCTCGAGTCGAAGTCTGATGAAGAGCTTGAGCGGGAGACGCGCTTCAAGTCGGCGGCGCAGACGATTCTGGGCGCCCGCGCGGCTGAGCGCTACGACGCCAAGGCCGCCCGCGCCCACTTCCAGCGTGCGCTGACCGCTGCCCGGCCGCAGGAGCGTCTGCAGATCCGCCGGATCGCCGACGCCAGTCTCGCTTTGGCCGAACGCCGGGCGGGCGATCTGAAGACGGCCTCCGAGAGGCTTGGTGTCGAGGCACCGTCGGGGCGCCAGCTGTTCACGCTGAGGCTGTTTGGGCTGATCGCGCCGCCGTCAAGCGCCGGCATCGTTGCCCGGCTGCGCGGGGTCGTGCTGGTGATCATCCTGATAGCGGCGATCCTCGGAATCGCGTTTGGCCTCGTCTCTCTCGTTGCCCTTCCGTTCGGCGGGCTATCGCTTGACCTACGCATCTTCTACGGCCTCCTGCTGCTGGTCGTCGCATTCGGCGTGTTGTTCTACTTCGGCAGACGCCGCCAGCGCGCCGCCAACGCCAAGCGCGCCGAAGAGATCGCCGCCCGCAGCAGCCGTTAGCGAGGCGGAGTTCGATGTGCGGGCGCTACACGCTGACCGCACCTGACCCGGCAGCGTTGCGGCTGCGTTTCGGGCTGTCGGCGCAGGTACGGATCCGCGAGCGCTTCAACATCGCCCCCGGCGATGATGTGCTGGCGGTGACGACCGACAAGGCAGGTGCTCGACGGGCCGAGGAGCTGCGCTGGGGGCTCGTACCGCCCTGGGTACTGACGCCTGGCGCGGCGGCGAAGATGATCAACGCGCGTGCCGAGACGATCACCGAGAAGCCGGCGTACCGCACCGCGTTTGAGCGGTTCCGCTGCCTCATCCTCGCCGACGGCTTCTATGAGTGGGGACACCCTGACGGCGGGCCCAAACGGGCGTTTCACGTGACGCGGGCTGACAAGCAACCGTTTGCGTTTGCTGGCCTGTGGTCGGTCTGGCACCGAGGAGGGGCCGACGAACTCCGCTCGTGCACGATCATCACGACTGCCCCCAACCATGTCGTCTCGCCGCTGCACGATCGGATGCCGGCGATCCTCGCTGCCGGTGCCGAGCCCGTCTGGCTGGCAGATGACACACCGGCGCCGGCGCTGCTTGACCTCTTGCAAGGGCTACCGGCGGCTGAGACCGCGATGCGTCCGGTGGGCTCCGCGGTGAACGACGCCCGCTACGACGGGCCGGACTGTCTCGCCGAGCCCGAACCGACACTGTTCTGAACCGACCGGCTCCGAGCCAGCCCGGGTCTGAACTGCCGGCTCGGGATAATCCCTCGCCGTGCCGATCTCCGCGCTACTGGCTGCATACGACAACCTGATCCTCGACCTCGACGGAACCGTCTGGGTCAGCGACCAGCCAACACCGCGTGCCGCTGAGGCAATCGCCTCGATCCGCAGCGCGGGTAAGCGAGTCGCGTTCGTGACCAACGATGGCCGACTCACACCAGAGGAATATGTGCAGAAACTGTGGGGCATCGGCTGCACCGCCGCCGTTGAGGAGATCGTCAGCGTCGGCTCGGTAATCCAGCATGTGCTCGCCGAGCGACTGCCCGGGCAAGGCGCGTTTGTGATCGGCGCACCCGCGATCTTTCGCCACGTCGCTGATTCCGGACAGCGGATCCTCAACCGCACCGACGAGGCGGAGAGCGCCGATGTCGTAGTGGTTGTCGCGCACGACGAGCTGACGTACGCCGAGCTGCGGACCGCCACCCGCGCCGTAACCGCCGGCGCGCAGATGATCTGCGGCGGCAGAGACCCGAGCTTCCCGTCTGAAGGTGGCCTGTCCCCGGGGACGGGTGCGGTGGTGGCCGCACTCGAATACGCGACCGGGCGCAGCGCGCGCAACGTCGGCAAGCCGGACCCGCAGGTGTTTGAGGTCGCGCTGGAGCGCCTAGGCGGCGGCGAGACGCTGATGATCGGTGACCATCTGGTGTCAGACCTTGGGGGCGCACACAGCGTCGGGCTACCTGCGGCAATCGTTCTGACCGGTGTCACTGATCGCGAGGGCGCTGAGGCCGCGACCGACCCACGCCCGGTGGCGATCGCGGAGGATCTAGCGACGCTCGTGCTGGGACCTCAATGATCGCCTCGCTGATCGTCAATCCTGCATCGGGGGGCGGTAATGCCGGCGCTCAGCTGCCGCTCTACACCGCGGAGCTTGAGCGGTTGGGGGTGCAACACACCGTCACGGTCACCCGCAGCATCGAGCATGCGCGTGAGCTGGGGAAGCAGGCGGCTGCTGAGGGTCACATCGCCGTGGCCGTCGGCGGTGATGGACTGGTCAGCGCGGTTGCGGCGGGGCTGGTCGAGACCAGCGGCACGCTCGGAATTCTCCCCGGAGGGCGCGGCAACGACTTCGCCCGCGTGCTCGGAGTGCCCCGTGAAACGGTCGGAGCTTGTCAGACGCTTGCCGCCGGTAACACGACCAAGGTCGATCTCGGATCAGTTAGCGGCCGAACGTTCGTCGGCATTGCGACCTGCGGCTTTGATTCCGACGCGAACCGGATCGCCAACGAGGCCAAGCACGTTCCCCACAAGCTGGTCTACGCCTACGGCGGAATCCGCGCACTGATTCCGTGGAAGCCGGCCACCTTCCAACTCAAGCTCGACGGCGTCGAGCGGGAGTTGTACGGCTATAACGTTGCCGTGGCGAACTCCGCCGCCTACGGCAGCGGCATGTACATCGCGCCAGACGCCCGCACCGACGACGGTCTGTTCGACGTAGTGATGATCGCTGACGCGCCCAAGCTTGCCTACCTGCGCCACCTTCCCGACGTGTTCAAGGGCACCCACGTCAGCCTGCCGATGATCGAGATCGTTCGTGCGCGCGAGGTTGAGATCTCAGCATCGCGTCCGTTCGCGCTGTACGCGGACGGGGACCCACTGGCCGACCTCCCGGTGACGATCTCAATCCTGCCAGGGGCGATCAACGTGATCGTCCCGTGACCGCCGTAGACCCGTGAGCTTGGTCGGTCCGAAGGTGGTTGCTGCCAAGGCGATCGGCGCCGCTGCACGTCGCAGCGGCCTCGGCGGCGGAACCAGCTTGCCGGGCAAGGTGCTGCTGAAGCTTGACCCGCAGGCAATCGCCACGCTTGCCGAGCGCTTGCCAAAAGGAAGTGCCGTGATCTCGGCAACCAATGGCAAGACCACAACCGCGGCGATGACCGCGTCAATCCTTGGCCAAGCGGGTGTAGCCCTGGTCCACAATCGCGCCGGGGCAAACATGGCGAGCGGCGTAGCCACCACGCTGGTGGAGGCCAGTCACAGCAGACGACGAATCGACGGCGAGCTCGGCCTGTTCGAGGTCGACGAGTTCTGGCTTGACTCGATAGCCACGGCCCTAGCTCCCCGCGCAGTGCTGCTGTCAAACCTGTTCCGCGATCAGCTCGACCGCTACGGAGAGCTGGACACGATTGCAGACCGCTGGGCCGCCGCGGTCGACAAGCTTCCGGGCGCGAGCTCCCTGGTTCTGAACGCCGATGATCCGCTGATCGCCGACCTCGGCCGGGAACGCCCAAATGTCACCTACTTCGGGGTCGAAGACCGCAGCGTTGCCCTGCCGGAGATGCAACACGCCTCCGACTCCAAGCACTGCCGGCGCTGCGGAGCGGCATATCGCTATCAAGCGATCTACCTCGGCCACCTCGGGCTCTACAGCTGCCCGAACTGCGGTCAGCAGCGTCCCGCCCCCAGCGTCAGCGCGCGTGACGTGAAGCTGAATGGGACCAGCTCGGCTGCCTTTCGGCTTGACACGACGCTCGGTTCAAGAGAGATCAAGCTCCCTTTACCCGGGCTGTACAACGTCTACAACGCTCTCGGTGCCGCCGCGCTCGGCTTGGCGCTTGGCGCCGACCTTGACCAGATCACGGCCGGTCTGGCGGCGGTGGCCCCGGCCTTCGGTCGGGCCGAGACGGTGGACGCCGGCGGTGTCGAGCTGACGCTGTTGCTGATCAAGAACCCAGCCGGCGCCAACGAGGTGCTGCGCACGGTGGCGCTCGAATCCGGACAGCTGGACCTGCTGGTGATCCTCAACGATCGGATCGCCGACGGCCGGGATGTCTCCTGGATCTGGGACGCCGACTTTGAGCTGCTCGTTTCGCAGATCCGCGCGATCACTTGTGCCGGCACACGCGCGGCCGAGATCGCGCTGCGCTTCAAGTACGCCGGTCTACCGGCGGAGCGGATCACAGTGCGGCCGGTGCTCGCGGACGCGCTTGACCACGCGCTCGCCGACACAACCCACAACCGGCTATATGTCTTGCCTACGTACACGGCGTTACTCGCACTCAGAGATGAGCTGACCGATCGGGGACACGTTTCGCACTACTGGGCTCGCAGGGCATGACTCGTCGGATCGCACGATGAGCACCGTGGTCTGGCACGACCTCGAGTGCGGCACCTACACCGAGGACCTGCCGTTGTGGCTGGGCCTGGCCGCCGAATTCGGATCCCCGATTCTGGATATCGGCGCAGGTTCAGGGCGTGTGGCGTTGGCGCTTGCCAGGGCAGGCTACCCGGTCATCGCGCTCGACAGCGACCCGCAGCTGCTTGCGGCCCTCCACAGCCGCGCGCGGAGCGAGGACTTGCCGGTCTCAACCGTTCACGCGGACGCCCGAGGATTCCGGCTGACTAAACCCGTTCCGCTGGCGATCGTGCCGATGCAGACGATCCAGCTGCTCGGCCGCGCACCGGGGCGCGCGCGATTCTTCGCTGCGGTGCGTGCCAATCTCCGGCCGCCTGCTGCCGTCGCGGTCGCCTTCTCGGCGACCGTCGAGGAGTTCGAGTGGCGAGACGGCGATCAGCTCCCCCTACCTGACATCGTCGAACATGATGGAACCGTGTATTCCAGCCAGCCGACGGCGGTCCGCGGCAGGGGCGACACCTTTGTCCTGGAGCGCAGACGCGAGATGGTCGGCCCTGGCGGCGAGCGCTCCGTCGAGGAAGATGTGATTGTGCTCGATGTCCTCGACGCCCTCTCGCTGGTTGCGGAGGCCGCGTCTGCCGGCTTGCGTTGCTCTGCTCACCGGCGCGTCGACCCCACCTCGGAGCACGTCGGAAGCGAAGTGCTGATCTTCACCAGCGCCACTACCAGCCCGCCGCTTGCAGGGAGCCGCCAATGAACGGTGTCTCGCCCACCCTCCGCGTCTGCGCACTGTATCCGGATCTGATGAATATCTACGCCGACCGCGGCAACCTGCTGATGCTCGAGCGCCGGTGCCGCTGGCGTGGAATCGCCTTTGAGCTCAGCGGCCCCGGAGTCGGTGACGAGCTGACTGGTGAGGAGGCCGACCTGTACTACATCGGCGGCGGCCAAGACCGCGACCAAGCCCTCTGCGCCGAGGATCTGGCCGGGCCCAAACGCGCGCCAATGCACGCCGCGGTCGATCGGGGAGCGATCGTGCTCGCCGTCTGCGGTGGCTACCAGCTGCTTGGCCACGAATACCAGCTCGGCGAGCAAACGCTCCCGGGGGCGGGGTTGATCGACATCCGTACGGTACGCGGCGACGGTAAGCGGCTGATCGGCAACGTTGCGATTGAGACCGACCTTCCGGGTGTCGGCCCACACACCCTTGCGGGGTTCGAGAACCACGGCGGCCGTACGCACCTGGGGCCCGCGGCCACTCCGCTTGGACGGGTCCTGCGCGGTCACGGCAACAACGGCGTGGACGGGTATGAAGGGGTGATCAGCGGAAGCGTGATCGGTACTTACCTGCACGGTCCGTTGCTGCCGAAGAACACATGGTTCGCCGACTGGCTGATCGCCACGGCGCTCGGTTCGCGCCCGGGCTCGGCCACCCCCACGCCGATCACGCTCGAGCCGCTCGACGATCAGCTTGAGGACCTAGCCCACCTCGATGCGTGCAAAGCAGCCGGCCTATGAGAGCCGGCCGCACTGGCGTAACTGTGACCGCGGTGGTCGTCCTGGCCTTCACCGTGGCCGGCTGCGGTGGCAGCACACTTGCCGCCAAGAAGCTCAGCCTGGGGCACCTGCCGGGCGTCGGCAGACCCGCTGTCCTGCTCGGCGATATGAACACGCCAGAGCAGTTCGTGATCGGCGAGTTGTACGAGGCAGCTTTGACCGCGCAGGGCTACACCGTCGCGCTCGACCGCAACATCGGGACGGCAAGCGTGCGCTCAGCCGCCCTCGGGAACGGCAGCCTCGACATCTACCCGGAATACATCGGCGTATGGGACAGGCAGGTCGCCGGTCTGACTCGCCGCTTTCGCACGCTGAGCGCCGCTTATCAGGCGGGGCTGACCTACGCGCGCCGGCAACATCTGGACTTGCTGAAGCCAACCCGGTTCAGCGATACCGGCGGCTTGGCGGTTTTGACCAGCTACGCAATTCGCCATCGCATCCGCACAATCGCCAACCTCCGTCGCGTTCAGGGCCAGCTGACGATCGGAGTGCCGCTCGATTTCTCCGCGTTCGCGTCCGGGCTTCCCGCGGTCGATCAGGCATACAGCCTCAGGCCGCACGCGGTCGCCCCGGTCAACATCGGCCTGCAGTACATCGAAATGCGGCTGGACCAGATCCAAGCCGCCTATGTGTTCACCAGCGACGGGCAGCTGTCGCAGCCGTCCTACCGCCTGCTACAGGACCCGCTGCATCTGTTCGGCTTCGGCAACGTCGTGCCAGTGATCTCCGACAAAGCGATCGCAGCTGAAGGGCCGGCTCTAGCGGCGACGATCAACCGAGTTGACGCGCTACTGACAACCTCGGCGGTGCGCGGGTTGAACGCCGAGGTTGCGCTCGGTCACCACACGCCGCAAAACGTCGCAGTCGAGTTTCTACAGGGCAATGGGGTGCTGGCACCGACGGTTTGGCCGACCACCGTCACAACGACCACCACGACGACCACCGTCACCACCACGACCCGCACGTCAACGACGCCCCGTCGGGCTAAGCGCCGCTAGAGCCGAAACCGCCGCCACCCCGCGCTGAAGGCGCGAGCTCGCTGACCTCGCGGACCGCCGGAGTGTGGATGTCGACGAGCACAAGCTGCGCGATCCGGTCGCCTGGCTCGACTGCGAATGACTGTTCAGCGTCGGTGTTCAGCAACAGCACGCGCAACTCACCGCGGTATCCGGCGTCGATCAGGCCCGGCGCGTTGACCAGAGCGATCCCGTGCCTCGCGGCGAGACCGGAGCGCGGCAGGACCAATCCAGCCTGACCCTCAGGAATCTCAACGGCGATACCGGTTCCAACCGACACCCGCTGCCCGGCCCAGATCGTCGCCGCTTCAACCGCGTACAGATCCATCCCCGCGTCGGCGTCAAAGGCGCGTGTCGGCAGCGTCGCGTCCGGACGCAAACGCTTGACCGCGAGGAACTCCCCAGTACTTCTCACGCTTTCACCTCGGCCACGGCAAATCGTGAGAAGCGCTCGGCAACAGCCGCCTGCAGCCGCACCGTCACCCGCACACCCTCAGCCGTGTCCTCGCGGTGAAGGTCCCCCGCCAACACGTGCAACTCAGCGAGCTTCGCGCCCTCGGAAAACGGGATCAACAGTTGCACCGTGACCAGGCGGCTGGCGAACTCCTGCTCGATCCGCTCGGTCAACTCGCCCAACCCTTCACCGGTCATCGCTGATACCAGGGATGCCTGCGGGTGCCGATTGATCAGCTCCTGGCGGCCGTCGGCGTCGAGCAGGTCAACCTTGCCAAACACCTCGACGCGCGGCACCTCATCAGCACCGATCTCGCTCAGCACGTCATCGACCGCCCGGGCCATCTCGACCCTGTCGGCCTCGGACGCGCTGCCGTCGGCCATCAGCAGAATCAGGTCGGCTCGCAGCGTCTCCTCAAGCGTCGCACCGAACGCCTCGACCAGTTGGTGCGGCAGTTTGCGAATGAACCCGACGGTGTCGGTCAGCAGATAGTCGCGCCCGCCTGCACGAAGCACCCGCGTTGTCGGGTCGAGCGTGTGGAACAGCTGATCGCGCACGCCGACCTCGGCGCCGGTCATCGCGTTCAGCAGCGTTGACTTGCCGGCATTCGTGTAGCCGGCGATCGCAACCTGCGGCAGGTGGGCGCGCTCACGCTCTGCGCGCATGACCGCGCGGTTCGCCGACACGTGCGTCAGACGCCGCTTGAGGGCCGAGATGCGATTGCGCGCCAACCGGCGGTCGGTCTCGATCTGCGTCTCGCCAGGGCCACGGGTGCCGACGCCGCCCCCAAGGCGCTCGAGGTGCGTCCACAAGCCGCGCATTCGCGCCAGGTTGTACTGAAGCTGCGCGAGCTCGACCTGCAACTTCCCCTCGGCGCTGTTCGCGTGAGCAGCGAAGATGTCGAGGATCACCGTCGTGCGGTCGACGACGGGAATCCCCAGCGCCTCCTCGAGGTTGCGCTCCTGCCGTGGCGACAGCTCGTCGTCGCAAGCGACGACGTTCGCGTCGGCTGCTTTCAGCAAACCCTTCAGCTCAACAAGCTTGCCCGGACCGAGGTACGTGTTGGGATGGGGCTGCTCGCGCCGCTGGACCATCTCACCGACGGTCACTACCCCCGCCGTCAGCAGCAACTCGCGCAGTTCAGCGAGCTGTTCCTCCCCCCCGTCCGCGACTGCCGCGATGCAGTACGCACGCTGGCGAGCGCGTCCGGGTTTGACGCCATTCGCGCTCTGGTGTGTGGGGGTGGTGCGTCCGTTTCGGCTTTGCGGCAACAGCTCTGATGGTAGTCCCGTGGACTACAGCGCCCGCAACCGCTCTACCGCCTCAAGCAGGCGATCATCCGGCGTCGTCAGCGAGATCCGGAAGAACCCCTCGCCGCTGGCGCCGTAGGCACCGCCCGGCGAGATCACCACTGCCGCCTGCTCGAGCACATGCGCGCAGTATTCGGCTGAGCTGCCAAACCCTTCGGGCACCGGCGCCCAGACGTAGATCGTGCCCTTTGGCTTCGACACCTTCACACCGGCCGCCGCCAGCGCGTCGCAGACCAGATCCCGGCGACGGGCGTAGACCTCGTTCATCGCCGCAACCTCGGCGTCGACAGCGGGATCGAGCGCGGCGATTCCGGCCAGCTGCACGGCCTCAAAGTTGCCCGAGTCGATGTTCGACTTCAGCCGCCAGTAGGCGGCGATCGCATCGGCGTTGCCAACGATCGCGGCGCAGCGCCAGCCGGTCATGTTGTAGCCCTTCGACCAGCTGAAGACCTCAACCCCGACCTCTTTCGCGCCAGGGGTCTGCAGGAATGACGGCGCCACGTAGCCGTCGTACGTGGTCTCGCTGTAGGCGTTGTCCGACACCGCAAGGATGTCGTTGTCACGTGCGAGCGAGACGATCTGCTCAAACAGGCCCTCGGGCGCAATCGCCCCTGTCGGGTTGTTCGGGTAGTTGAAAAACATCAGCTTCGCCCGCCGCAGCGTCTCGGCATCGATCGCGCCCAGATCAGGCGCGAAGCCGAGCTCCGGCTTCAGTGGCATCAGCACTGAGCTAGCCCCCGCCAGCAGCGGCCC
>Ga0302314_10008876_pt1 | contig 17846 bp, 15 predicted proteins | sample III_Palsa_N2_3_FD_200533 | JGI IMG/M metagenome (GOLD analysis project Ga0302314, IMG submission 200533) | Peat permafrost microbial communities from Stordalen Mire near Abisko, Sweden - III_Palsa_N2_3 | ecosystem: Environmental > Terrestrial > Soil > Palsa > Peat permafrost | place: Sweden...
GGGACTTGGCGGGGTCGCTCGGCGCGGCGGGGCCGGGGCGGGCGGCGGCGCCCGGGCGGGCGGCGGCGCCGACGTTCGTCTGTGCTGCGGCGCTCGAGGTACCGCGCAAGCGGGTGGCGCTGCTGCTCGATGCGTTCGCGCTCGTCCGGCGCCGCCGGCCGGACGCGCGGCTGATCCTGTCCCGGCCGCCCGGCGGGCCCGAAACTACGCGGCGCGTGATGAGAAACCTCACACCCTCAACGGTTATTCATCACGCGCCGCCGCCAGCGGGCATCACCACCCCGCCCGGGGTCGAATTCGCCGACCTCGATGACCGGGCAGCGCTCGCCGCCGCGTACCGCCGGGCCTGGGTCTCGGTGCTGCCCTCGCTCGGCGAGGCGTTCGGGCTGGTGCTCGCCGAGGCGCTCGCGTGTGGCACGCCCGGCGTGGGGACCCGGGACGGCGGGATCCCCGAAGTGCTCGACCGTCCCGAGATCGGACGCCTGTTCGACGGCGAGGGGCCGGGCGCTCTCGCCGACGCGATGCTCGAGGCGCTAGCGCTCGCGGCCGATCCCGCCACCGCGGATGCCTGCCGCGCGCGGGCCGAGGAGCTATCGATCGACCGCTGTGTCGAGCGGTATGTGGCGCTGTATCGGGAATTGATGGGTGTCGCGGCCACGGGACGTGTGTCGCGTTGACCACCGCATGGGTCGTCAACGCGACACACGTCAGGAGTGGTGCGCACCGGCGATCCCGCCAGCGGGCAGCGCTCGCCGCGGCGGCGCTGGCCGCGGCCCTCTCCCTTACCGCCTGCGGCTCGAGCTCCCACGCGATAACCACTCAAGCGGCCCTGCGCCCGATTGGCGCCGGCCTGCGCGGGCCGGCGGGCCTGAAGGCGACGGTCTATGCGTCCGGCCTGCCCACAGTGGCGACGCTGACCTTCGACTCGCGGGGTCGGCTGTGGGCCGCCGCCGCCGGGCTGCAGGACCATCGCCGCGACGGCGTCTACCTGATCGCGCGGCCGGGCGCGAAGCCAGAGCGCATGATCGCCGGTCTCGACGATCCGCTCGGCTTGCTGTGGGAGGACGGCACCCTGTACGTGGCCTCGGTCGGCCGCGTGGACGCGTTCAGCGGTCTGCGCGGGGGGCGGTTTACGCGGGACCGGGAGATTGTGGTCGGGCCCGTTGCCCACGCGGAGAACAATGACCTGGTCGCTGCCGCCGGCGGACGCCTGCTGCTCGGGATCACGGCGACGTGTGATCACTGCACGCCGAAGTCGCCATACTCGGGCTCGATCGTGTCCTTCCGCACCGATGGGCGGGGGCTGCGTCTGTACGCAGCGCGAATCCGGGCCCCCGTCGGGCTCACCTACTACCCCGGAACCACCGACCTGTTCGTGACCATGAATCAGCGCGACGACCTCGGCGCGCGTACCCCCGGCGACTGGCTGGCGGTCGTCCGCCAGGGGCAGAGCTGGGGGTTCCCGCAGTGTTACGGCCAGGGTGGAGCGGCCTGCGCCGGGGTCCCGAAGCCGGTCGCGGCGCTCGACCCACACGCGGCGGTCGGTTCGGTGGTGATCGTTGCCGCGACGCCGAGCAGCCGTGAAAGTGGCAGCGCCGCCGGGTCGCCTACTGCGGTCGCGACGTCGAAGCTCGGACCCGCCGTGGGAGCCCCGACCGCGCTGGTGGCGCAGTGGGCGGTGCCGAAGGTGCAGAAGGTCGCGTTGACGCGGGTCGGCTCGACTTATCGGGGATCGGTCACGCCGTTCCTGACCGGCCTCCAGAACCCGCTCGCGCTCGTGCTCGCGCCCGATCACTCCCTACTCGTCGGCGACTGGGGAACGGGCCGTATCTACCGCATCGCGGCGGCGTCCTAGCCGTCTGCCGAAGCCGGCCGCCCGCCCCGGTTCCCGCGGCGGGCCAGCCGCTGCGGTCTCCGCGGCGGGCCAGCCGCCGCGATCCCGACGGTCTGCCGCCCCTCCGCGAAGTCGATGGAAGCGGCCCGCGGCCGCTTCCATGGCTCCTGGAGGCAGCCGAGCTAACTGCCGGCCGTGCTCGTTCCCATGTTCGGGCAGTTGTGGGAGCCGCCGGCGTGCGCGCGGCTCGGGGCGGAGCCGCTCGGTGCCGTCGCCGGCGCGGTCTGGGTGGTCTTGGCGGCGCTCGACGTCGAAGAGCTCGACGTCGTCGCGGCACTCGCGATTGCTGCCCCACCGGCGGCGAGCGAGCCCGTGACGGCGAGGGCCGCTAGTGCGGTTCTGATTCGATGTCGCATTCTCTGCATCCCTTCCTTTCTTCGAGGGGACCTCAGTCAACTCGGTTCGTGTCGGAGCACCGTAAGACGGGCATAGGACTATGCGAAGGGCGCGCGTGTCCGCGGCGGACCCCAGCGTCATAAGACCCCAGCCCGGCGTCACAAACACGCGAGCGTCATAGACTCTGACTCCATGTCCGGTCATTCGAAATGGCATTCGATCAAGCACAAGAAGGCGATCGTCGACGCTCGTCGCGGTCAGCACTTCACCAAGCTCGCTCGCGCGATCTCGGTCGCCGCTCGTGAGGGCGGCGGTGATCCGGAGGGGAACTCGGCGCTCGGGCTGGCGATCCAGAAGGCCCGTGATGCGTCGATGCCCAAGGAGAACATCGAGCGCGCGATCTCCAAGGGAACGGGCGAAGGGTCCGACGGCGACCAGATCGAGACGGTGCTCTACGAGGGTTACGGCCCCGGGGGGGTGGCGCTCCTGATCGAGGCGCTGACCGACAACCGCAACCGCACCGGCGCCGATGTCCGCCACGCCCTCTCCAAGCACGGAGGCAATCTCGGCGAGCCGGGGTCGGTCTCCTACCTGTTCGACAAGCGCGGGGTGATCGTGGTCGACGCCACACGCTACGACGAGGACGACCTGATCCCGGCGATCGACGCCGGGGCGCTGGACATCGCCGTCGACGACGATGTTTTCGAGGTCATCACCGAGCCTGGGGATCTCGCTTCGGTCAGGGCGGCGCTGGCTGACGCCGGGGTCGAGATCGAGAGCGCGGATGTCACCCAGCTGCCCCAGGTGAAAGTGCCCGTGGAGGAGGCTGATGCATCGCGCCTGCTGAAGCTGATCGACGCGCTCGAGGAGTCAGACGACGTCGGCGCCGTGCACGCCAACTTCGACGTCGATGCGGACGTGCTGGAGCGGATCGCCGGATAAGAGGTCCGTAAGGGTCAGCCGGGGACGGGGTGACGACGGCGTCGCGCCCGCTACCCTGCGCGATCTATGACGAACCGATCCCTCGCCGTCCCAGCCTTAGCCGTCCTCGCGCTCGCCCTCGCGGGCTGCGGCAGCTCCAAGGCCCCAGGCATTCAAGCCGCCCCGTCCGCCGGCCTCACCGCAGCGCCGGCGACCACGACCACGCCCACGACGACCACCAGCACCACCGCCACCACTCCGAAGAGCACGACGCCGCTTCCGGCCGCCTTCAACACCAAGCCGAAGGTCACGATTCCCAAAGGGCCGCCGCCGAAGAAGCTCCAGGTCATCAACCTGATCAACGGCACAGGCCCGGCGGCAACCGCGAAGTCCACGGTCACCGTCCAGTACGTCGGCGTCCTTTACAGCAACGGCAAGCAGTTCGACGCCTCGTGGGATGACAGCGGTGGTCAGCCGATCTCGTTCCCGCTCAGCGGCGTGATCAAAGGCTGGACCGAGGGGATCCCGGGCATGAAGGTGGGCGGCCGGCGCGAGTTGATCATCCCGCCGAGCCTCGCCTACGGCAAGAAGGCGAGGCCGGCCTCCGGCAACAAGGGCGATGTCGGCATCCCGGCTAACTCGACCCTCGTCTTCGTGATCGACCTGCACGCCGTCTCCTAGCGTCCGAGGGCCCGCCGCGGCGTTCCGGCCTGGACTCGGGCTCTGGCTCTGAGGCCGTCTGCGCCCGGCGCCGCGCGCGGTGAAGGGGAACCGGCTCGGCGACCCCCTTGAACCTGAAGCGGCCGGCGAATGACCAGGCGAAGTCCTCGCTCGCGGCGTCACGCACCTCCTGCGTACAGAGGACGCTTCCCGGGCGCGCGACCCCGGTGACACGGCTGGCCAGATTGACCGTGTTGCCGTACCAGTCGCCGCCGCGGCTGAACGCGGGGCCGATCGCCAGCCCGGCACGGAGGCTTGGCAATTCGTTCGCCTCGGCCGCCTCGACCAGCGTCAGCGCGGCATCAACCATCGGCGCCACCTCGGGGCTCACGAACATGGCGGCGTCGCCGATCGTCTTCACGAGTCGGACCGGAGGGCGCGGGATTTCCGCGGCCAGCTCGGCCAGCCTGGTCGCGACCGTCCCGAGCTCCTCGGCCGCAACGTTGCCGCCGAGCAGGGTAAAACCGACGAGATCGGAGAAGCAGACCACGGTCTCCTCCTCCACCGGCAGGTGCCCGCGCTCACGCTCCGTACGCCCGATGATGCCCCTGCGGGCGCTCTCGCGCATGTGGGCGCGCAGTGCCGAAGCGACGATCGGTGTCGTCGCCGGGATCAGCTGCTTGGCCATCTCGGCGTAGCGAAGCGCGACGTCGCGCTCGCTGTCGCCGGGGCGCAGGAACGCGTCCGCGAACGTCGCCGCAACCGTGGCGGCGAACCTCGACATACCCTCGCCGAGCACCCGTGTCAGCTCGATCACCGAGCTCTCGGTGATCCCCGAGCTCAGCGCCAGCTTGATCGCTCGCGCGGCGTCCACGTCCTCCTCGCCGAACACGCGGTCCTCCGGGCCCGGCTCCGGCAGGCCGAGCGCGCGCCTGACGTGGACGATCAACGGCGTCTCGAGGCCGGTGAGCTCCTCGACCTCGCCGGCCGTGTAGCGGGCTCCCAGCACCCGCTCGACGGGCAGCAGCGCGAGCCGGTCCTCAGCGACCGCGGCCTTCAGTTCCTCGAGGCCGACCCCATCGGCGGCGAGCCGCTGCAGCAGATCGAGCCGAGCTGAGCGCTCCTCGCCGTCGAGCCCCTCGAGCAGTCCGGCCGCTTCGAAGTCCATCAGGCAATCTTCCCTCAGTACGAGGCACACCGGTCATCGGCTAGCATCGCCGCCCTCGCGGGCGGAGCCCTCCAACAATCCGCCCGCTCATTCACCCCGGCCCACCGCTCTCGCTCATGCTCTCGATCCTGATGCCCGTATACAACGAGATCGAGCGGGTCGAGAAGGCGATCACCGAGGTGCTGGCGATCCACCTCCCCAGCGACTTCGAGCTGATCGTCGTCGATGACGGCTCGACCGACGGGACCCGCGAGCTCCTTCGCGAGCGGGAGTGGGACGACCGGGTGAAGCTCCACGAGCACGAGGTCAACCAGGGCAAGGGCGCCGCCGTGCGCACAGCGCTCACCCACGCCAGCGGGGACTTCGCCGCGATCTTCGATGCCGACCTCGAGTACGACCCCGGCGATCTGTCGCTGCTGCTGCCGCCGCTGCTCGACGGACGTACGACCGCGGCCTTCGGCGTGCGAGCGTTCGACGGCTACACCAGCCACTCGTTCCTGTTCGTGATGGGCAACAAGGGGGTGACGCTCGCGTGCAACATCCTCTTCAACGTCTACCTGCACGACATCATGACCTGCCACAAGGTGATCCGGACCGACGTCTTTCGCAGCCTTCCCCTGCGCTCCCGGGGGTTCGCCATCGAGCCCGAGATCACCGCCCGTCTGGTCCAGCGCGGCGAGCGGATCTTCGAGGTGCCGGTGCACTATCGCGCACGCTCGAACGAAGAGGGCAAGAAGCTCACCGCCGCCGATGGCTTCCGGGTGCTGGGCACCCTGGTGCGCTGCCGGTTCGGCAGCTCGTAGCGCTACGGCGGGGCGATCTGGACGGTCGCGCGGTAGGCCTGCTGGACGACCGCGAACGCCGGCTTGGCCGCGCCGGCCAGGTTGATCAGCCCCTTCTGGAAGATCGGGGGGTCGGGGAACGGGTTCCCGCCCGCCCACTGCGGCCGGCAGACGAAGTCCTGCAGGGCCCAGTAGACGGCGCCCGCGAGCCATGGCCGCTGCGCGAATGCGCTGAGGTGATACGCGATCGAGTTCGACTGGAACGCGTAGGTGCCCTGGTCCTCGACCGGCCCGGAAGCGCTGGCTTCGAAGCCGAACTCGCTCACGAACATCGCCTGGTGCGGGTAACAGGCACGGAACGAGTCGAGATAGGGCCCGAGGGCGGCGCGGTCGATCGTGGAGCCGTCGTTCTCGTCGTACCAGCCGAAGTACTCGTTGAGCCCGATCACATCGAGCGGCGCGTAGGCCTTCTGGCAGGGGACCCCGGGCCAGCCCTCGACCGCGAGCCCGACGGGGCGGGTCGGATCGAGCTGATGCGCGAGCCTGGCCGCGCCCGCGATGTACCTGGCCTCGGAGGCGTCCGCGGGCGTGGTGAGCTCGTTGCCGACGCTCCAGAGGAGGATCGCAGGGTGGTTCTCGTTGTCGAGGATGTTGTCCGCCAGCATTGTGTGGGCGAGATTGAGCGTGCTCGCCTTGGCCAGCTGTGAGCTCTTGACCTGGTAGACGGGGATCTCCGACCAGATCAGGATCCCGTAGCGGTCGGCGAGCTCCTCGAGCAGGGGGTCGGCCGGGTACTGCACGCGGATCAGGTCGGCCCCCGACGCGCGGACCCAGGCGATCAGCTGCTCGATCTGGGCGGGGGTGAGTGCGCCGCCCGTGTTCACGTTCGATTCCTGCAGACCGACGCCACGGAGCTGAAGCCGGCGTCCGTTGAGCTCGAGCAGGCCGTCGTGGGTGACCTCGATGCTGCGAATCCCACTGTAGGTGACGTAGCCGGCGAGCCGGCTCCCACCCGACCCCGAGAGCGTGAGGCTGGCGCGATAGAGCGTCGGGCTGCCCGGAGCCCAGAGCCGGGGATGGGCGAAGCGAATCTCGGCGTGGGCCGTCCAGGTGGCGCCCGGGGCGATCGTCGCCGCCCCGAAGTCGACCGGCCTCGAACCGAAGGAGCCGCGCAGCCGGACCCGGATCGGCGCCGCGGTGACGTTGGCGACGGTCGCCTGCTCGACGATCTTCGCCGCGCACGTGGGGCACGGCAGCTCGGGCCGGACGATCACCTGCTCGAGGTTCGCCTGGTCCACCGGCCGGATGTAGACGTCGCCGAGGATCCCCCCGTAGTTCCACCAGCCGCCGACCGCGTCGGTACCGCCCGAGCGATATGGGCCGGGCGGTAGGTCGGCCGGCGTGAGCCGGTTCTCGACGCGCGCCACCAGTCGGTTGACGGCGTGCGCCTTCAGACCGGTCAAATCGAGCTCGAAGGGCAGGAAGGCACCGGCGTGCGAACCGATCAGATGCCCGTTCAACCACACCTCCGCGCCGTAGTTGACCGACTCGAAGCGGACGATCCACCGCTCGCCGGCGGGACCCGAGGGAACGTAGAAGTCCTTGCGGTACCAGCCGATCGAGCCGATGAAGCTCGCGGTCGAGTCGTTTCCGGCGTTGTAGGCGTTGGGCACGCTCACCGCGGACCAGCCCGCGGTCGAGGCCACGTCGCGCCAGAAGCCACGGCTGATGCCCACGCCCGAGCTGTCGGCGCGGTAGAGCCAGCCCCCATCGAGCAGGTAGCGGTCGGTCCAGCCGTCGCGCGTGACCGCTCCCAGCGCCGGTGTCGAGGCTCGGTAAACGGGTCCGTGCTCGCGCGTTCGGGCGAGGGCCGGAGCCGCCGCGAAGACGAGTCCGAGCAGGGCCACGATGGTCAGCGTGCGGGCGGTGGACGAAGGCAAGGGTAGCCGGGCGAGCGGCGCGGGGTCGTCGCGCCCGTCGAGAAGGACCCGCGGATTAAAGCGAGTCGCGCCCCCGCGGTGCGCCGGCTGGCCGATCCCGCGGTACACCGGCGGGCCGATCCCGCGGTACACCGGCGGGCCGCCCCCGTGGTGCGCCGGCGGCCGATCCCGCGGTGCGCCGGCGTGTCGGACGCCTCGGCTACAATCCGCCGGTCTCATGCCCGCTCGCGAGTATGCGGGGGGCCAGATCGTCGCCGACCAGCCGCCCTCGCGGTCGTCCGATTCTGAGTCTCCCATCGACGCCCCCGCGCGCGGCCGCGTCCGTTCGGCGTGGTCGTCTCCGCTGCTGATCGCCTTTGCCGCCTCGGTGGCGCTCGGGTACGTCTGGGCGTTCACGGAGCCTTCGCTGCCGAGCTACGACCCGTTCTCCTGGGTGGTCTGGGGCCGCGAGCTGGCCCACCACATCATCGGTCCGCACGAGTCGTTCATCACCGGCGGGGGGCCCTCGTGGAAGCCCTTCCCGGTCATCTTCACCACCATCTTCGGGTTCTTCGGGCAGGCCCCCAGGCTATGGATCGGGGCCGCTCGCGCCGGCGGGTTGTTCGGCCTGTTCGTGGCCTACAAGCTTGGGTCGGAGCTCGCCGCCACGCCGCGCTGGCGGCTCGCCGGGCCAATCGCGGGAATCCTGTCGGCGCTAGGCGTGTTCCTCACCTCGGAGTGGTGGCATTACATGTGGCGCGGGACCTCCGAGCCGATGGTCATCACCGCCACATTGTTCGGGATCGAGCGGCATCTGGCGGGACGGCGCGTCACGGCATTCCTGTCGGGGGTGGCGCTCGCGCTGATGCGCCCCGAGGCGGGGATCTTCGTCGGACTGTATGCGCTGTGGCTGTTCTTCACGGACCCGAGGGTGAGCACGCGACTGGTCCTCGTGGCGGGGATCCTGGCCATCCCGGTGGGCTGGTTCGTGCCGCCGTGGATTTCCTCCGGCGAGCCGTTCCTGTCCTCCCAGCATGCTCAGCTCTACAACGGCCAGCTCGGTGCGCACCCGGTGCTCGAGGTGCTCAAGCGGGCGACCAACCTGTCGGTGTGGCCGGTGATCATCGCCGCCCTTGCCGTGACCGTGCTCGCGATCCGCAAACGCGACTGGTTGACGGTGACGCTCGCCGCCGCCGGGCTCGCCTACGTCGCCCTCGTCGCCCTGATGACCCTCGACTCCTATCCGGGGCTCGAACGGTTCATGCTCCCGGCCGCGGCGATCGCGGCCGTCCTCGCCGGCGTGGCGGTGTCACGCTTCGCGCTGCTCGCGGGCGGCGGGCTCGCATCCCTGGCCGTCGCGGCCGTTCTCGTCGCGATCGCGGTCCCCTTCTTCGCGGGCCGGGTATCGGCGGCGGGCCCCGAGCGAGGCATCTCGCAAAGGGCGGTCAAGATCTACGACCAGATGGTGACGGCCGTCCACAAGGCAGGCGGTCGCAAGGCGATCCTCCCGTGCACGCATAGCCTGGCGGCGGTCAATCACTCGGTGCAGAGCAGCATGGCCTGGGTGCTCAGCGTCCCGCTCACCCACGTGCTCACGGTGACCAAGGTCGATTCCTCGCTGCGCCGCCCGGCGCTCGCCTTCTTCGCGCACCGCAACGCGATCAACGGCGGCGCGCCCACGCGCCTCGTCGGCGGCCTCAAGGGGCACCTGATCACGCGCGTCGGAACCTGGAAGGTGATCCGGGTCACCAGGCCGGGCGCGACGGCCTTGAACGCCTGCGTCGGCAGATAGGCCGGCCGGGCGCCGGGTGGCGTCGGCTCAGGCGGAACCGACCCCGGCCGGACGCCGGTGGCGTCGGCTCAGGCCGAAGCGACCCCGCCCTGACGGCGCCCGTAAAGGTGCCCGATCAGCGCGGCGGTAACGTCTGGGTCGAACTGCGTGCCGGCGCAGCGCATCAGCTCCTCGACCGCGTGCTCGTGGGACTTGGCCGCGCGGTAGGGACGATCCGAGGTGATCGCATGATAGGTGTCGGCGACGATGATGACCCTGCTCCCGAACGGGATCTGGACGCCGCTGAGCCCATCCGGGTAACCGCCGCCATCCCAGCGCTCGTGCTCGTGACGGACCATCCGAGCCACCGCTCCCAGGCCGGGCAGCACGCGTAGGATGCGCTCGCCGATCACCGGATGCTGGCGCATCAGCTTCCATTCCTCGTCGTTCAGGGGCCCGGGCTTGCGCAGGATCTCGTCGGGAATCGCGACCTTGCCGATGTCGTGCAGCAGCGCCGCGGAGCGCACGCGCTCGACCTCGACCGCGTTGCAGCCCAAGGTGCGCGCCACCGATGCCGACATCTGGATCACCGCCTCGGAGTGCTCGCCGGTGTACTTGTCGCGCTCGAGCAGCGCCACGGCGAGCGCCTCGATCGCCTCGCGTTGCGGAGCCTTGGCCGGGTCGAGAATCGCGTCGGTGTCAGCCGCTATCGTCGCTCGGCCGCCGCCGATGGCTCTAGAGCTCGCGAGCGCCTGGCGCGCATGGGCAAGCAGCCCTTCGGCGCTCATGCCCCGCTGCAGGGCGGCGATGCCCATCGAGGCTGCGGCGGCGCGAATCTTTCCTTCGCCGGCCAACTCGAGCTCGACCAGCAGGCGTTCGAGCGCCGGCAGTGCGGCTTCCGCGTCGGTGTCCGGGAGCAGCAGCGCGAACTCGGCACTTCCCGTCCGCCCGAGCAGATCATGCGAGCGCGTGGATCCGCGCAGGCGTCGGGCGACGGCGGCCATCAGCTCGTCGCCGGCCTTGAACCCGTGTCGCAGCTCGAGCGCGTCGAAGTCGTCGACGGCCACCACCGCGACGCACAGGGGCCGCTGGTAGCGCCGTGCGCGCTCGCACTCCTCGGTCAGACGACCGCGCAGGGCGCGTGGCGAGAGGAGCTCGGTGACCGAGTCGAACCGGAGTCCGTGGGCGTGCTCCGCCTCGAGCTCGCGGATTCGCTCGCGCAGTCGCTCGAGCTCCTTGAGCAGCTCCTCCTGCTGTCCGTGTCCGAACATCTCGCCTGATATCGGCAGATTTCGCGATCAGCTGGAGGCGTCCGGCCGCCGACGCAGAATGTCGATGAGATGATCGTCCTCGGCATCGACCCGGGTACCGCCAGCACCGGCTACGGAGTCGTAGAGAGCGTCGGCTCGCGCCTGCGCGCGCTCGACGGCGGGGTGATCGAGACTGCCGCGGCGCTCGCGCTCGAGCTGCGTCTGGCCCAGATCCACGCCCGCGTCGGCGAGCTTCTCGACGAGCACTCCCCGGATGCGCTCGCGGTCGAACAGCTCTACTTCGGCGCCAATGTCCGCACGGCGTTCGCCGTCGGACAGGCCCGGGGGGTCGTCCTGCTGGCCGCGGGCATGCGAGGGGTGCCCTGCCGTTCCTACACGCCCCAGCAGGTCAAGGGCGCGGTGTGCGGTAACGGACGGGCGGCCAAGGATCAGGTCCAGCACATGGTCGGCCGCCTGCTCGGCCTGACCGAGGTGCCCCAGGCGGACCACGCGGCGGACGCGCTGGCGGTCGCGATCTGCGATGCCAACCGGATGCCCCTCCAGCAGGCGGTGGCGTCGCTGTGATCGCACTGCTCTCGGGGCGCGTGGCCGTCCGCCGATCCGATCACGTGGTGATCGACTGCGGCGGCGTCGGCTACCGGCTCGCGGTCTCCAGCGAGACGCTCCGGCACGTGCCGGCGATCGGAAACGAGATCCTCCTGCACACGCATCTCGCGGTCCGCGAGGATGCGCTCCAGCTGTACGGGTTCGCGACCGAGGAGGAACGCGAGCTGTTCCTGCTCCTGCTCGGGGTCCAGTCGGTCGGCCCCAAGGTCGCCCTCGCCGTCCTGTCCGCCGGCGCGCCCCGCGAGCTGATCGCCGCGCTGGCGGCGGGGGATGCCGCGCGGTTCCAGGCCGTGCCGGGGATCGGCAAGCGGACCGCCGAGCGGATCATCGTCGAGCTCCGCGAGAAGGTCGGGGTGTCGCTGCCCGAGAGCTCGTCGGTCTCGGTCACCCGCCTCGATGACCCGAGATCGCTCGCGCGCGAAGGCCTGCTCGGCCTCGGCTTCGCCCCGGTCGAAGCCGATGAGCTGCTCGACGGCGCGCCCGGGGAGCGCGCCGAGGAGCTGATCGCCTACGCGCTCAGGACCGCGCGCCGATGACGAGCGGCGGACCTCGCATCCAGACCCCGCAGGCGCTCGCCGACGAAGACGAGCTCGAGCGGTCGCTGCGGCCGCGCCGGCTCGAGGATTTCGTCGGCCAAGAGCGACTGAAGGATCAGCTCTCGGTCTCGATCGCCGCCGCCGCCTCGCGCGGAGAGGCCCTCGACCACGTCCTGCTCGCCGGTCCGCCGGGCCTGGGGAAGACCTCGCTCGCGCAGATCGTCGCGCTCGAGCTCGACGTTCCCTTCGTTCAGACCGCCGGCCCGGCGCTCGAGCGCAAGGGCGACATCGCCGCGTTCCTGACCGCGCTGGAGCCGCGCGCGGTGTTCTTCGTGGACGAGATCCACCGCCTGCCGCGAGCGCTCGAGGAGACCTTCTATCCGGCGATGGAGGATGGCTGCCTGCCGATCACGGTCGGCCAGGGCGCCGGGGCCAGGGTGGTCACGCTCGACCTGCCGCCGTTCACGCTGATCGGTGCGACCACCAGGACCGGGCTGCTGACCACTCCGCTGCGTGACCGGTTCGGGATCCAGCATCGGCTGGCGCACTACGGGCCGGACGAGCTCGCGCGAATCGTGCGGCGATCGGCCCGGTTGCTCGAGATCTCGGTACAGGACGAGGGCGCGCACGCGATCGCCGCGCGCAGCCGCGGCACGCCGCGGGTGGCCAACCGGCTGCTCAAGCGGGTGCGCGACTACGCGGAGGTCCGGGGCGACGGGATCATCACCGGGTCGCTCGCCGCCGACGCGCTCGATCTGCTCGAGGTCGACGCGCTCGGGCTCGACCGCCTGGACCGCGAGATCCTCCACACCCTGTGCGAGAAGTTCGGCGGCGGCCCGGTCGGCCTATCCACGCTCGCGGTGTCGGTGGGAGAGGAGCAGGACACGATCGAGGACGTATATGAGCCCTATCTGCTCCAGTGCGGGCTGCTCGAGCGTACCCCGCGCGGACGGGCGGCGACGCCGCGCGCGTATGAACATCTGGGGCTGGCCGGACCGGCGGCGCTGACCCTGATGTGACCCCGCCGAGACGGGGCCGCCGAGTGGCGCTGTACGGCGCCCGAATCCCGGCAATCAGCCATGGCTCCCCGGTCCGCCGCCGTCGCCGTCTATCCTCACGCCGATGCCCCACGAGTACCACTTCATCTGCCCCCATTGCGGACACCGCATGATGGCCGCCGATCGGACCGCCGGCTTCGGCCGCGATACGAGAGGCTGCGAGAAATGCGGCTTCGGCTACATGTTCGAGCTGCTCGACGACTACTACCCGGCGCCCAACGCCGCCTTCTTCGCGATCGACGCCGACGGCAAGGTGCTCGACTGCGGGAAGGGCTCGTTCGAACTGACCGGACTGAAGACCGAGCAGGTGATCGGCCAGCCGGTCGGCGACGTCCTCGGCCTCCGGTTCGAGGACGGCTCGGACCACGTGGGTACGGCGCTCGAATGGGAGGTGCGCGTCCAGGGCAAGCCCGTCGAGGTGACCGCCCATGGCGGCCTCAGCCACACCACCAAGGCGGTGGCCGACCTGTTTCCGGCCTACGATGACGAGAACGGTGGACTGCTGATCGTGCTCACCCCGGCCAACCACCATTAGCGGTGAATCTCGGCGGCGGAGCGACGAGCATCGGCTAAAGTGGAATTTCCGCTCAGTCCTGAGTCGCTTCGCGGCGGCGGGCCCACGCGTGGCGGCGCGCTGGCAGGGCGCACCGAGCCGACCCGTCCAGCCGTCCTTCGATCCTCGCGCGTGAATCGGGCCATGACCTCCCGGACGTACGACCTCAAGCCATGACAGACCGCCAGCGCAACGGCTTCATCCTGCTTCTGGTCGCCGCCTTGGTGGCCGCTTCGCTGGTGGTCGTGTTCACCAAGAAGACGGTGCTCGGGCTCGACCTCAAGGGCGGCGTCGAGCTCGTCTACCAGGCCGAGCCCACCGCCCACGGGAAGGTCGACTCGACCACGCTCAACCAGGCGGTCAACATCATGCGCCAGCGGGTCGACCAGCTCGGCGTCACCGAGCCGGAGATCCAGACCACCGGCAATAACCAGATCACCGTCAGCCTCCCGGACATCTCGGATCTCGCCAGGGCGCAGCAGCAGGTGGGCTCGACGGCCCAGCTCTACTTCTACGACTGGGAGAAGAACGCGCTCATCACGAGCGGCCCGGACGTCGGCCAACCCGTCGCCAACCAGCTGCAGACCCAGGATCCGACCGCGGCCCTGATCAGCCAGGGCGACTCGTCGCTCGCCCCCGGGAGCCCCGGCGCGGGTAGCCTCACGCTCTACCCGGCGGTCGAGCTCGCGCACAAGCAGCCGGTGGCCCCGCTGACCCAGACCGAGAGCCACAGCGGCCCGCTCTACTACCTGTTCGGCGCGCCCGGCAGCGCCGCTTGCAAGGTCGCCGCCCAAGCTCGGCACTCGACGCCGATCGTCGGCGAGCACTGCCTGCTCGCGGGGCCGGAGAGCGCGGGGCCACTGAGCAAGACCCAGTACATCAAGGAGGACCTGTCGGCCGCGTTCGGCAGCAAGGTCACGCTGTCCCAGGGCCAGCTGGTCACCGTGCCCCAGGGCACGGTCGTCCTCCAGGCGGTCGACTCCAGCGCGACCAACCAGACGCCGATCAACTCGCCGCTGGCCCAGTTCTACGTGCTGAAGGACAACTTCGCGCTCCAGGGCAGCGACATCACCAGCCCGCAGGAGGGCACCGACCAGTCGGGCAATCCCGACGTCAACTTCAACTTCACGAGCACCGGGCGGAAGTTGTTCTCGAAGGTCACCGCCCAGATCGCCAACCGCGGGTTCACCGACCACCCGCCGGGCCAGGACTACTACCAGCACTTCGCGGTCGAGCTCGACGGCAAGCTGATCACCGTCCCTTCGATCAACTACAGCCAGAACCCCGACGGGATCAACGGCGACAACGGGGCCGAGATCACCGGCGGCTTCACCAGCACGAGCGCCCAGGACCTCGCGACCCTGCTCTCGGACGGGGCGCTGCCGATCACCCTGCGCCCGATCTCCTCTTCCCAGGTCTCGGCCACGCTCGGCTCCCAGGCGCTGCATGAGGGGCTGATCGCGGGCCTCGCCGGCCTGATCGTGATCGTCGTCTTCCTGATCACCTTCTACCGCGTCCTCGGGCTGATCGCCACCGGCGCCCTGCTCGTCTACGCCATCTACTTCTATGCGCTGCTGAAGCTGATCCCGGTCACGCTGACGCTCCCGGGAATCGCCGGTCTGATCCTCACGATCGGGGTCGCCGCCGACGCGAACATCGTCATCTTCGAGCGCGTCAAGGAAGAAGTGCGCGCGGGCCGCTCCGTCCGGGCAGGCATCGTCGAGGGCTACAAGAAGGGCCTGACCGCGATCGTCGACGCCAACGTGGTGACGCTGCTGACCGCGTTCATCCTGTTCGTGCTCGCGACCTCGGACGTCCAGGGGTTCGCGTTCACGCTCGGTGTCGGCACGATGGTGTCGCTGTTCACGGCGGTGATGGCGACCCAGGCGATCCTGATGACCCTGGGCAACTCGCGCGTGGTCGGCACCGCGCAGGCGATCGGCGCCGCCAAGCCGAAGCGGACCTGGCGCTTCGACTTCATGGGCGCGTCGAAGTACTTCTTCACGATGTCCGGGTGCATCCTGCTGATCGGAGCCCTGGCGATCGGCGGCCGAGGGCTGAACCTCGGGATCGACTTCACCTCGGGCACGCGAATCACCACGAGCCTCGACCGGCCCGCCACCCAGAAGCAGGTCCAGTCGATCATGAGCTCGCTCGGCGCCGGTGACGCGGAGGTGCAGCAGGTCAAGAACAAGACGCTCGGCAGCTACGTATTCCAGATCTCGACCAAGCCGCTGACCAAGGGAGTCGGGACCCTCGAGAGCGACCTCAACGCCCACTTCGGCGTGCGATCCTTCGATCAGAACACGGTCGGCCCGACGTTCGGCAAGACCGTGGCCAACAGCGCGATCGAGGCGATCATCGCCTCGCTGCTGGTGATCTCGGCCTATATCGCGCTGCGCTTCGAGTGGAAGTTCTCCGTCCCGGTGCTGATCGCCCTGATGCACGACCTGCTGATCACCGCGGGCGTCTACGCCCTGACCGGACGCGAGGTGTCGACCGACACGGTGGCGGCCTTGCTGACCATCCTCGGGTACTCGATGTACGACACGATCATCGTCTTCGACCGGGTGCGGGAGAACATCCCGCGAATGCCGCGCGCCGCGTTCTCCCAGATCGTCAACCGGTCGATGTCCGAGGTGCTGACGCGGTCGCTGGCGACGACGTTCTGCACGCTGATGCCGGTCGTCGCGCTGCTCCTGTTCGGCGGCAATCAGACGCTTCAGGACTTCGCCTTCGCTCTGTTGATCGGAGTTGCTTCCGGAGCCTACTCGTCGATCTTCATCGCCTCGCCGGTGCTCACGCACTGGAAGGAGCGCGAGCACTCGTTCATCAACCGGCGCCGGCGGATCGAGAAGGAGCTCGGCGCGGTGCCCGCGTACGCCGATTCGCGCCAGGACGTCGATCCGACGCCGAAGCTCGGGCGGCGCCGGACGGGGCGCCTGACCTCGCCGGAGCCCGACACCGTGTCCGCGGCCGAGTTCGAGCAGATGAAGCGCGACCTCGCGCTCGAGGAGGCCGCCGGGCGAAGCACCTCGACGCTGACCAAGCGACTGGCGCACACGCAGGGAGCCGACGTCCCGGCGCCGCGGGCCAAGCCCAAGCCGCGGGCGAAGCCGGCGCAGCCGCGGACCAAGCCGGCTCAGCCACGGACCAAGCCGGCGCAGCCACGCACGAACGGGCCGCAGCCGGCCACGCCTCCGCCGCCGCCCGAGGGAGCCCCGAAGGCGCCCGAGCCGAGTAGCGATGCCCCGGCGGGCGACGAGGCCGCGCGCACGGCGGGCGACGGGACGCGGATCGAGGCGGCTCCGCCCGCCGGCGCGCCGCCCGCTCCCGCGCCGGACATCGCCGAGAACGACGGCATGTCACCGATTCCGAAGGCCAAGCCGCCGCAGCGGAAGTCCGCGGCGCGCAAGGGCCGGCACGGGAGGCGTCGCTGATGTACGAGCTTGCGATTGCCGAGCTACGAGGAGGCAACTGATGGGACTGCTCGCGTGGGTGATGATGGGCCTCGCTCTGTGGCACTTCACGGTCTGGCTCCCCGACCGCTACTGGGGCGGGATCGTCGGCGCCTTCGTCGGCGCCTTGCTCGGCGCGATCGTGTTCGGGTTTGCGATCAACGGCTTTCACATCCCCGGCCGTCACGCGACCCATGTGGGCACGGCGCTCGAAGCGATTCCTGGCGCGCTGATCGGGATGGCGATCATCTACTTCGAAGGGGCGCGGCGCGAGCGCGCGAACCAGTCCACCGACATCGGACTGAGCTGAGGACGCCATGCTCGACTCGGTCAGAGGCGCGCTTCGCTCCGCGATCGGCGCAGCCGAGCACGTCGAGGCCGATGTCGAAACCCACTCTCCGGCGGGGGTCGAGGCGAAGCTCGACGAGATGATCTTGGTGCTCCACCGGACCTGCGAATCTGCCGAGAAGCACGTCGAGGTGGTCGAAGCGCTGGCGCAGTCGCTCGTGCCGCTGACCGACTCGGTCTCGAAGCTCACCGATCAGATCAACCTGCTGCTTCAGGTCACGGCGCCACTGGCCACGGCGGAGCGCGACATCACGCGCGTGCAGGGGATCTTCCATCACCGCACGAAGGATCCTGCCCACGGCCCGGGAGGGTCGGGGGCTTAGCGGCGACCCAGCGCGGCTTCTGCGCAAGGTTTACCGTCCTCGCTCGCGCTTAACCTGCGCGAGATGCTCGAGCTCTCCAGTTCCCCCGCTGCCGTCGAGCCAGTCGTGGCGGCGCGGGCGCCGGTGGCGCGGCTCGAGATTCCGCCGTATGACCTCGACACCGCTTGCGCGCTCGAGCGCGAGCTGGGCGTGAGCCATGTGCTCGGCCAGGTTCTCGTTCGGCGCGGGCTGGGCGACCCGGC
>Ga0302314_10008877_pt1 | contig 17844 bp, 20 predicted proteins | sample III_Palsa_N2_3_FD_200533 | JGI IMG/M metagenome (GOLD analysis project Ga0302314, IMG submission 200533) | Peat permafrost microbial communities from Stordalen Mire near Abisko, Sweden - III_Palsa_N2_3 | ecosystem: Environmental > Terrestrial > Soil > Palsa > Peat permafrost | place: Sweden...
AAGGCGGCGCTTCAGGCCTGCCCCGCGTCCTTTGGTTGGAGGCAATCTGCGACGGATCAACCCGCTCTGGTGGGGATCTTCGTTTCATGAGTGAAAGCACATTTCCACCTGCCGTCTTTCCGGAGCCAAACGTCTGTCTGACGCTCCATCACATCGAAAGGTTTTCCGTCAAGCGTCCCCGACGTCTTCACTTTCGTCGTCACCAGCGCAACATTGTCATAAACCCGGACCCTAGGTTCCGAGGTCTCGAATGTTTTGCGCGTTAGCGTGCCAGTCTTGATTCCTTCCGGAAAAATCGACGCCCCTTCGCCGAGACCGCCGGTTGTAGAAACCACCCCCCAGTCCTGGTCGAGCCAACGCGCAATTCCATCCGCATTGTTTTCCCGGATTGCCTTCGACAACTCGTCGTCTGCCGCGAGTGCGCTTGCCGCGGTTGTCCCAGTGTTGGGCTGCGCCTCCGCCGCGTGGAGGCTAACAGCCAGCGCGCACGCGGTTCCCGCGAGCGTTACGAAGGCCCACGCGACCGAAGCGAGTTTTATCGGTTTGGCTTTAGAAACTTGCATTGCTGAATCCCCGTTTCTGTTGCCCAACCGGGCCCTCATCATCGTTGCCCACTCGTGCTTTCATATGGAAAGCGGTCACATCTTGCAAGCAGAAGCGGATGGTCTTCGGGTCCGAGCGGCAGCGAGTGGCCAGATTGACCGAACCGCACCATCACTGCTGTGACGCCCTAAGTGATTAACAGTTAAGACGGAGAGCATGCGCAACGATTTGAAATCCGGTTGCCCCATCAACCTGACGCTCGAGGTTCTCGGCGACCGATGGAGCCTGATCGTCATACGCGACCTGATGTTCGGAAACCGCCGACGCTATCGCGAATTGCTGACCCGATCCGAGGAGCGCATCGCTTCGAATGTTCTTGCAGATCGACTGAAGCGACTTGCCAGCGCCGGACTGATTTCGCGACAGGAAGACCCCGGCTACAAGCAAAAGGCCATCTACAGCTTGACCGAGCCGGCGATCCAACTCGTGCCGCTCCTTGCTCAAATGGGCGCCTGGGGCCGCCGCCATACGCCGGCGTCGGAAATCCTGTCGATCCGCGCCCAGCTTTTGGAGGAGGGGGGGGCGCCGATGTGGGCCGCCTTCGAGGCGGAGCTGCGGAGCATCCATCTTGGCGCACCAGCGCCACTTCGCTCGGTCTTCGCCGAGCTCCAAGCTGCATTCGAAGAAATGAACGCCCAAGCGACGGAATTACGGTGACAGTGCATTCGCTCGCCAGCCGGCTGGACTGACCCATTGAGCGTTTCCACTGTCTTGCCGGCAATGGCGGCTGCGTATCGCCGAATCTACTCGTCGTGCGAGGTCGGTGCGCTGGTGTTCGCAGGACCGCCGCCGCTGCGTCGTTGAGCCTCCAGCGCCAAGCGCGTCGCCTCGAGGTGACTGCGCAAAGCGCTGACAGCCCGGACCGGATCGCGCGCCTCAAGAGCGCCGAGGATGGCGATGTGTTCGTCCAGAACGCGCGACTGTCGCTCCGACTGGGCGATGGCGCCCAGGCCGGCCAAGCGCATACGCTCGCGCAAGGACACCAGGATATCGGCCGTCTGGGTCAATCCGGCCTGGCGGCTGATCGCGATATGGAAGCGCTCGTCAGCGTCCAAAAACTGTTCCGCGCTTCCGGCGCGCTGCGCCTTGCGTTGCTCGTCAATGAGCCGTTTGAGCTCGGGAAGCCCGGAGGTGTTCGGATTGGCCGCCCACTCCTTGACCGCCAATTGCTCGAGCGCCTCGCGGACCAGAAACAGCTCGCGATCCTCACTCTCGGACGGCTTGTGGACCACGTTGCCGCCGCCTGGAACGGCGACGACCAGGCCGTCGCTGCGCAGGCGGGCGAGGGCTTCTCGCACCGGCGTGCGGGAAATCCCCAGCGCCTGACCCAGCTCCACCTCGGCCAGCGGCCGGCCCGGCGCCAGACGTCCGGACAAGACGGCGTCTTTCAACTCGTCATAGGCGCGTTTGGCCAGGCTGGTCTGCTCAAGGCGCGGTAGGTGAGCGGTCATGGGCGAGTCCTGATCCGATACAAGCATGAGAGCTGCTGTCGAGTCACCGGGTTATACAGCGAGGCTCGAAATCCGTCAGCCGCCGTCTCCATGCCGTGCAGAGCCGGCACCGTGCCGCAGAAAATGACGGTGTCCTCGCGGCCGCCAAATCGTTCGACGAACCACTCCGGTTGAAGCAATTGGCTCAGAAAACCCTCCTGATACCGGCGCCACTGGCCGTTCACTTCCACATCCGAGCTGAGCGCGATCTGATCCCATGCCGGGCGCGCGGAGTTGAGCGGCCAGCACCGCCTGGCGACGATCTTGGGGAACGCCCGTTTGGCGCGATCCATCTGTGTGCGTTCCAGCTGCCGATCGGTGTGGTCGCTGCCGACCGTGACGAACACCTGTCCGGCTTGGAGCAGCAGCACCGGTTCGGCCTCGCCGGAGGTTCCCGAACGCGGCGCCTCGATCATCATTTCCTGGCGCAGCAGATCGGTCGGAACCTCCCACACGGCGGGAACCTCCGCCGGCGCCGGTACGCCGTGTTGGGCCAATTCGTCGATGTGGGCGCGGACTTCATCGGCGTTTCGGCCTGAATAGCCCACCAGGATAATTTGAGGAGATCTCAACTCGACCGCTTCCGCGCCCTCAATCTCGAATTTCACGCAACGACCTCCCCCGCGGGCGGCTTTGATTGGACCGCCGCCCTGAATCCGCGTTGACTACGGTATACAGTACACGTTAGGAAGGGAATATGAAAGCAGCTCGCGAATTTTTCCAGCCGAACCTGTGGCGGGGGCCGCCCATCGCTCCACCGTCGCGGAAGCGGCCTTTGCTTGCTGGCGGTTGCGGAGGCGGGTTTTGATGTTCACAACCGCTTTGCGCGACAGCTGCGGGCGACACGCGGACAGGGTCGCGGTCTCGTTCAAGGGCGCCGGGCAAACCTATCGCGGGCTTTGGTCGCGATCCTGCCGGCTGGCGAACGCGCTGCTCGCGCTGGGGCTGAGGCCAGGCGAGCGGGTCGCGACCTTGGGCGACAATAACGCGGACAGCATCGAAATCGTCTGCGGCCTGGCGTTGGCCGGGCTCGTGCGTTGCCCGATGTACGTTCAAAACACCCCTGACGTGCATCTCTACATGCTGAACGTCGTCGAGGCGGCGGCCTTGATCGTCGAGCATTCTTACTACGACGAGATCGCTCCTCGCCTCGGCGAAGCGCCCAGTCTTCGCCACGCCATCGTTCAGGGCGACGGCCGAGATGGCGGATGCGGCTATGCGAATATCGTCGCCAGCGGCGCCGATCACGACCCCGGCGTCACGATCGCGGACGACGACCCCTATATCATCCGATTTTCGTCGGGAACGACGGGCCGGCCCAAGGGTATTGTCCACACGGTGGGCGGATGGGCGGCGATGGGATGCGAATTCCAGACGTCGCTTCCCAGTTTCACGCCCGATGACGCCTTCCTGGTCGCCGGCCCGCTCTCACACGCCGCCGGTTTACTGTCGTGGCCGCTGATCTTGTGCGGCGCGCGTCATGTGGTCATGTCGAAGTTCGCGGTCGAGGATTTCGTCGATCTGGTCGAGTTGGAACGCTGCACCTTGACGCTGCTGGTGCCGACGATGATTCAGCTCATCGTCAACCACCCCGCCGCGGCCGATCGCGATCTGTCGAGTTTGCGGGCGATCTTCTACGGCGCCGCGCCGATCAGCGACCGTACCCTTGAAGATGCGCTGCGGCTCTGGGGCCCTGTGCTGCATCAGATCTATGGCCAGTCCGAAGCGCCCGCGCTCACCGTGTTGCCGGCGCGTCTGCACATTGGCGACGCCGGCCCGGATCAACGGCGCCGCCGCTCCACCGGCCAACCGACGCGCAACACCAGGCTCAAGATCCTGGACGACGACGGCGCCGAGCTTCCGATCGGGCAAGCCGGTGAGATCTGCGCGCGCACGCCGGGGATGATGCAGGGTATCTGGGGCGATCCTGGCGCAACCGCCGAACGGATCACGCCCGACGGCTATCTTCGAACCCGCGACGTGGGGAGCCTCGACGACCAGGGGTTCCTTTATCTGTCCGACCGAAAAGAAGACCTGATCATTTCGGGCGGCTTCAATATCTGGCCCGCCGAGGTCGAGAACGCCCTGTGCTCTCACCCCGCCGTCATGGAAGCCGCCGTGGTCGGCGTGCCGGATGAAAAATGGGGCGAAACCGTCCTGGCCGTCGTGGTTCTGCGTGCGGGGCGCCAAGCCGGCGAGGCCGAACTGATGAGCTGGTGCCGCGAACGGATCGGCGCGGTGAAAAAGCCAACCCGCGTCGAATTCAGCGACGAGCCGCTGCCGAAAAGCGGCGTTGGGAAACTGCTGCGCCGGTCGGTGCGGCAGAAATATTGGCAAGGCGAAGAGCGCGCCATCCGCGGCGCCTAGGGCGCGGGCGTCAACAGATTTCAGGCATTCGGCGGCATGACTCCATGATCAAAACATTCGAATTCGCCAGCCCGGAGTGGTTGGACGCCGTCCGCGAGGCCGTCGAAAGCCATCTCAACCGCTCGCCGCTCGCGGGGGTCAACTATGTTCTGGGCGAAGAGTTCACCGGCGTTCCGGCGCGTTTGAACCCCGCCGGCAAGGTTGTCGGATGGACGATCCGCATTCGCGACGGTGTCGCCACGACCAGCCCGCAAGCGCCTCCGCCGGACGCAGACCAGGTCAATATCGCGGACTGGAGCGCGGTCGAACACCTCGCTCATCACGTGTTCGGCGCGGACCCGCAACGTGATGCGGCGGTGGCCCAAGAGGTGGCGGGGCTGGAAGCGAGCGGGAAGGTGCGGCGCATCGTTCGCCGGGCGCAGCCAGCGGAACTCGCCGAAGCGTGGAAGCCCGTTCACAACCTCGTCGTCGCCATGACCGGTCCCAGGCGGCAGCCGTAAGGGAGGAAGCAGATGGCCATGATCCCGATGGGAGATCTGCCCGCCTATCACATGCGCCGGTTGGGCGGCGAGCGCTGGTGCCTGCGCCACGGCGACGCCGTCCTGACCTGGGCCGAACTCGATCAGAGATCGACGCGCCGCGCCTCGGCGTTGAAATCCCTGGGCGTCGGGCGAAACGATATCGTCGTCCTGGGCCTGCCCAACGGCAATGAACTGTTCGAATGGACGTTCGCGATATGGAAGCTCGGCGCGACGCCGTCCATGGTCTCGTGGCGGCTGCCGCTGCACGAGTTCCGCGCCATCCTTCAGATCGCCAGACCCAAGGCGGTGGTGGCGTCCGATCTCGGGCTCATCAGCGCCCTGGGCGCGCTCCCCGCGAGCTTTGGCATCGTGGAGGGACATGACGCGCCGATCGTCAGCCAGGTCGGCGACCATTGGAAGGCCATGACCTCCGGCGGCTCCACGGGCCGGCCGAAGGTCATCATCGACCACATGGCCAGCGCTGTTGATCCGGACGCGACCGTCATGGCCATGCCGAAGGACAAGGTCATGCTCAATCCTGGCCCTTGCTACCACAATGCGCCGTTCGCATCGTGTCACATCGCGCTGTTTAGCGGCAACGCCGTCGTTGGCATGCCGAGGTTCGACGCCGAAGAGGCGTTGCGCCTGATCGATCAGTATCGCGTCGCGTGGGTCACATTGGTTCCCACCATGATGAACAGAATCTGGCAGTTGCCCGAAGAGACGCGGACGCGCTTCGACATTTCGTCGCTGGATCGCGTTTGGCACATGGCCGCCCCGATGCCGGCCTGGCTCAAGGACCATTGGATCCAGTGGATCGGGCCGGAAAGATTATGGGAGCTGTACGGGGGGACGGAGCGGCAGGGACTGACCGTCATCAGCGGCGTCGAATGGCTGGCGCACCGCGGTTCGGTGGGAAAGCCCGTCGGCTGCGAGGTTCGTATTCTGACCGAGCTTGGCGAGGCCGCGCGCCCCGGTGAGGTCGGCGAGATATTCCTCAGGCCGAACGCGGGGGCTGGGTCGACCTATCACTATCTTGGCGCGGATTCGAAATCGACCAACGACGGGTTCGAGTCGATCGGCGATTTCGGTTGGTTGGACGACGATGGCTATCTCTATATCTCCGATCGCCGCACCGACCTGATCCTCTCCGGCGGGGCGAATATCTATCCCGCCGAGGTCGAAAACGCGCTGATGGAGCATCCGGGCGTCGAGGTGGCCGTGGTGATCGGCCTGCCCGACGACGATATGGGCGCGCTGGCCCACGCCATCGTGAAGCGCAACGAACGGGCCGCCTCGCCCGTCACGGAGGCGGAGCTGACCGGCTTTCTCTCCGAGCGGCTGGTCAGGTACAAAATCCCGCGCTCCATGGAATTCACCGCCGATCAACTGCGGGATGACGCCGGAAAAGTGCGCCGCAGCCAGTTGCGGCAAGAGCGCGTGGACGCAAAACAATCAAGAATTCTGAGTCTGTCGACGCAAGATTGATGCGACGCGCTCAATTTTTGAAACGTCGCGGCAAAATATAGACCCGAGCGAATTCTTACGGAAGTCATACATGGATTTCGATTTTTCAGACGAACAGAGACAGTTCCGCGATCAGGTGGGACGAATGCTCACGGATGTTTGCCCGTTGAGCGAGGCCCGCAGTGCGCTGGACGGCGAGCAGCCCTATTCGCGCGCGGCCTGGCTGGGCCTTGCCGAGCTGGGCTTCCAGGGCGTCACCATTCCCGAGGCCTATGGCGGGCTGGGTCTTGGTGAACTTGAGCTGTGCGTCGCCGCCGAGGAGATCGGCCGAGCGCTGGCCCCCGTCCCGTCGTTGTCTTCGGTCTATATCTGCGCCGAGGCGATCCGGCTGCTGGGTTCGGAAGATCAAAAGCGGCGATGGCTGCCGGGTTTGGCGAACGGCTCCGTCATCGGAACCTGGGCCGCCGCGGAACGGACCGGCGAAGTTCTTCCTGGCGCCATAGCGACATCCTTCGCCGACGGGGCCGTGTTCGGCGAGAAGGCGCCGGTGCTGGACGGACTGGCCGCCGATGTGTGCGTCGTTCTCGCCAAGGGAGCGGGCGGGGCCAGCGATCTGGCGATTTGCGACTTGACCGGACCGGGCGTCCGGCGGGAGCGCGTCGACAGCATCGACCCGTCCCGTCCCCTGGCCCGGGTGGAATTCGACGGCGCCGACGCCGAACGCCTGGGGGTCGCCGGCGAAGGCTGGTCGGCTTATGAAAGCCTGCTGAATCGCGCGGCCGTGCTGCTTTCATTCGAACAGGTCGGCGCAGCCGAACGGGCCTTGTGGATGGCTCGCGACTACGCCTTGCAACGCCATGCGTTCGGCCGGCCGATCGGCGCGAACCAAGCGATCAAGCACAAGCTCGCCAACATGTTCGTCAAGAATGAGTTGGCGCGCGTTCACGCCTATTACGGCGCCTGGGCGCTCTCGACGGGGTCGGCGGAGCTGCCGCTGGCCGCCGCCGGCGCCCGCGTGGCGGCGATCGAGGCGTCCTCCTTTTCCGCGCAGGAAAACCTCCAGACCCACGGCGGCATCGGCTTCACCTGGGAGTGCGACTGTCAGCTCTTCTATCGCCGCGCGCGCCTGCTGGCGACGGTGGTCGGCGGAAATCAGGTCTGGAAAGACCAGCTTGTGTCGGCGCTTGAACAGAACAACGAGCAGGGGCGGGCTTGAGATGAATTTCGACGATACACCCGAAGAAGCGGCGTTTCGCCTGAAGGCTCGGCAGTGGCTGGACGCCAATGCACTTTTGCGCAGCGCGAGTCGCGGGGGCGCGGCCGACGACGAAGCGTCCAGTCTCGCCGAGGCCAGGGCGTTTCAGGCGAAAAAGGCCGAGGCGGGATACGCCGCCATCACCTGGCCGAAAGATCTGGGCGGGATGGGCGGGACGTCGATCCAACACCTGATCTTCGGCCAGGAACAGTCGCGCTATCGCGTGAGCAGCAACTTCTTTTCCGTCGGTCTGGGAATGTGCATCCCGACGGTCATGAAATTCGGCTCGGACGCCCATCGCGAGCGCTATGTGCGGCCGGCTTTGTCTGGCCAGGAAATCTGGTGCCAACTGTTTTCCGAGCCGGCGGGCGGATCCGATGTCGCCGCGGCCCGTACGCTTGCCGTTCGCCAGGGCGATGGCTGGGTCGTCAACGGCCAGAAGATCTGGACCTCGGGCGCGCACTATAGCGACTTCGGAATCCTGCTCGCCCGCACCGACGTCGCCGCGCCCAAGCACAAGGGCCTGACGATGTTCATCGTCGACATGAGGTCGCCAGGCGTTGAGATCCGCCCCATTCGCCAAATGACCGGTGGATCGGACTTCAACGAGGTGTTCTTCTCCGATGTCCGCATCCCCGAAGCCGATCGCCTCGGACAGCCGGGCGAGGGCTGGAAAGTCGCCTTGACGACACTGATGCATGAGCGCCTGTCCGTCGGCGGGACCTTCGGAGGCTTCCTGGGCTGGCGCGACCTTTTGAATGCGGCGCGGGAGAACACCATCGCCGGCCGGCCGGCCGCGGAGGACGGGCGCATTCGCGAACGCATCGCCGACAGCTGGGTCGTGGAAACCGGCAAGCGGCTCTTGGGTTATCGCGCGCAAACCGCGCTCTCGCGCGGGCAAACCCCGGGGCCCGAACAGTCGATCCTGAAACTTTTGACCACCGCCAAGCCTCAGGAGAACGCCTACGTCGTGCTGGACCTTCTCGGCGAAGGCGGCGCGGTTCGGCAGGGCGAGCTGGGATCGACCTGGAGAAAGATCGAACACTCCTGGTCGTTTGGGGCGGCTCTGCGGATCGCCGGCGGCACGGACGAGATTTTGCGCAACATCATCGCCGAACGCGTGCTTGGCTTGCCCCAGGACATCCGGTTGGACAAGGACGCGCCGTTCAACAGCCTCACAAACTGATCGCTCGCCCCGCGCCTGGGGCCTCACTCGCAAAATAGGCATTGGCCGCGCTGGCGGCCGTCTTTGGGCAGGAACCAACATGAACGCACCCGGTCAATCCACCGCGACCCCGCCGGAATTCGAACACGTCACGCTTGAACGCCCCGCGCCCAAGGTCGCTCGCATCACGCTGAACCGGCCGCAGATGCGCAACGCCCAGGGCATCCAGATGACCTACGAGCTGAACGAGGCGTTCGACATCGCCGCCCAGGACGACGAGATCAGCGTCATCATCCTCGCGGCGGCCGGGCCCGACTTCTGCGCCGGGCACGATCTTTCCGGCTCCGAGAAGAAAAAGCTCACGGACTATTCACGGGTGGGGACCTGGGGAGGGTTCCGCGCCAAGGGGGCCGAGAGCGCGTACGGACGCGAGAAGGAAATCTATCTCGACATCACCGAACGCTGGCGGAACATCCCCAAGCCGGTGATTGCGCAGGTTCAAGGGCGGGTCATCGCCGGCGGCCTCATGCTGGCCTGGCTCGCGGACCTGATCGTCGCGAGCGATGACGCCAAGTTTTTGGACAATACGCCCGACATGGGGATCAACGGGGTGGAGTGGTTCAACCACCCCTACGAGCTCAGCGCCCGCAAGGCCAAGGAATGGCTGTTCATGACCGAATGGATGACGGCGGCCGAGGCCCTGCAGTTCGGCATGGTCAACCGCGTCGTGCCTCGCTCGGACCTAGAAGCGACCACTCTGAGCATGGCGGCGCGCATCGCCGAGAAGCCGCTGTTCACACTGAAAGCGATCAAGGAATCGGTCAACCACGCCCAGGATCTCATGGGCCGCAAGCACAACAATCAATTCACCTTCGCCCTGCATCACCTCCTGCACAGCCATTTCGTCAACACCGAAGGCTTCCCGATCGCCACCACGAAGCTGAACCCCAAGATTCAGGAACATCTGCGCGGACAGGTCGAGAAGATGAAGAGCCGCACCTGAAACTAATGGCCCCGGTGGGATCCCTAAAGGTTTGCGGGTGCGCCCTTCCGTGCGAAGCGCTGCTCACTCTTGCGGGGGTTCGGTGTTGCGACTCTCCAGGGTGTAGTGGTTGATCCAGTTCACTTCCCAAGTCTTGCCACCGTCGGCGGAAAAGGCCTGCTCGCTGACTTGGGTAGTGGGGCCGGTGCTGTAGACCGAGAACCGCACGAGGATGGCGCGGCCATTGAGCGGCTCCTGGTCGTAGAAGTCGATGCGCCCGTCCTTGAATTCGCCGACGCCGGCGACATCACCCAGCTTGCCCACCCCGGAGGTCGCGAAGTTCAGGCTCCATTGGCCCGTGGTCGGATTGTAGACGCGCAGCGCGATCAGCTCGAGCGGGCCGGACGGGGTGACGCCCTTGAACTCGGCCATATTGGCGCGGCCGTCCCAGATCTTGCGCACCACGGTGCGGCCATCCCATTCCACCCACTCCTTCGACCCCGTCAGCGGGTGGAGCAGGCGGGTGGAGTGCTCGGTCCACGTGCCGAAGGCAAAATCGAAATCATGGCTGCTGTCGCGCGGCTCGGCGGGCGCGGCCGCGGCGGACGTCGCCGACAGCGCGACGGTGAGCACAAGGGCGGCGAGCCCGAGGGGCTGCAGGGGGCGGGTCATGGTGTCTCCTCGGTGAGTATGGCGGGCGGGGCGGCGGCTGAGATCACGAGCGAATCTTAGTTTTCATCGCTATGAACGACAGCTGCCAGGTCTTCCCGCCGTCGGCGGAGTAGTCTTCCTCGTACTTGTGTGAGGTGGGCGTGATGTCCGACCATGTCGCGCGCACCAAGACCGAGCGGCCGTCCAGCGTGTCCGTCTGGAACAGCTCGCCTTTGCCGTCTTGGAATGACCCGACGAACCCTGGGGAGAAGACCCCGTGGGCGCTCCCGATGAAGGTCTGGCTCCATTGGTGGGCCGCGGGGTCATAGAGGAAGAGGCTCATGCCCTCCCAATGCCCCTTGGGACCGTCGGCCTCGATCTCTTCCATCTGGGCCTTGCCGCCCCACACCCTCCGGATTGTGACGGTTCCGCTGAGCTTCATGGTCTCGGTGGAGTCCGTGAGCGGGTGGAGGCGCCGGGTGATTTCGGTGTGCCAGACGCCGAAATCGAAGTCGAAGTCGTGCGAACCGTCGCGAGTGATGGCGGCGGGGGTGGGCGCAGAAGCCCCGGCGAGGGCGGAGGTCGCCGGGACGAGTACGGCGGTAGCCGCCAGGAGCGACGCAAGGCGAGAGTTTCGGAACATTGGTGGCCTTTGAAGTTGAAAGAGGAAGGGCGCCCGTGGTGCGCAAGATCTGGGACGGCCGCGCCAATATGGCCGAGAGTCGCAACACCGAACCCCCGCAAGAGTGAGCAGCGCTTCGCATGGAAGGCCGCACCCGCAAACACCGATGCGCCGCGCAGTTGCACCAGCTCCACGAACGTCTCCCTATTACGTGACAGCGTTTAGCATCAGAGGCGTTCCAAGAGACTGGAATGGCCACTTCCGGAAACTTCTATTGGACCACTCTGAGACCAAGGGGGCCGACCGCGCGACGCGTGTCACAGCTCTGGTCCTTGTGCACCGGTGCTGCATTTCCAACACCAGCGGCGATAGCGGCACGGTCGGAAGGCCGACAGCGCTAACGCGCGGCGGACTGCGGCGATGTGCTCACCCGGGGCGGTGATCTGGTCGCGCGGCGCTCGCTCGAGTTCTACGACGCCATCGCCCGCCGCTACGCGACGGGCGCCTCAGGGTGAGGAGCAAAGAGTCAGCCTGAGAGGCCGCTGATATGAGTTCTCCGAAGTATCCTGAAACGGCCCAGGCTTGACGATGGAGCACGGCTACGCCTTCGCCAGCTGCTCGGCCATCAGCCGATGCAGCAGGTTGATCGCCTTCAGCGGGCGGACCATCACCTTGAAATGGGTGATCAGGCCTCCGTCGTCGTTGAAGGTGATGATGTCGACGCCGTTGATGCGGATCCCCTCGATCTCGTTTTCGAACTCCAGCACCGCCCCGGTGTCGCTGCGCCACTCGCCGACATATTTGAAGCCGGGACCGCCCAGCACCGTTCCGGCGCTCGCCAGATACTTGAAGGTGATCTCGCGTCCCCGCTGCGGCGTGTGCACGATCGGGCTTTCGAATACGGCGTCGGGGTGCAGCAGCTCCCACAGCGCCGCATGGTCGTGGGTCTTCAGGTAGTCATGCCAGCCGGCGAGGGCGGTCATCTGCATCGAAGGTCTCCTGGACTTGCGGGCGGCGGGCGCCGGCGGTGGTTTCCGCTCTCAGCTGCGGGTTCCGCCGACGCCGTAGACGATCAGCACAAGCGCGACAGTGTAGAGCATCCAGCCGGCATGGGGTCGGCGCGTCGCCCAAAGATTGCCGAGCGCGCCATACAGGTACGAGCTGCCGACGAGCACGCCGGTCGCCAGCCTTGCTTCCCGCCCGAACGCGATCGCCGCGGTGATCAAGGCGAGGCCGCCGAAAAACCAGTTGTACGTGCTGAAATGCAGGAGCGCTGGTGTCAGCCTTCGGATCGGACCGGAGATTCGCCTGTCCGCGCGTCTGTCGAACGGCCTGACCATGAACCGCTGCGTCAGAACACCGTGGCCCATGGCGACGCCGCTTCCGATGATCCCGGCCAGTCCGAGGGCGGCGTCGCGCCAGTTCATGACCATACACCTCTGTATGGAACCAATGCCGACAGGATTGGCCGCCGTCAATACACTTGTGTATGGTGGCGCGATGAACGATCGCCTGACAAGGCCCGACTGGATAAGGCACGGCCTGCGGACGCTGGCGAGAGATGGGCCCAACGCCTTGAAGGTTGGTCCAATGTCGGCCAGGCTGAAGGTGTCTCGCGGCAGCTTCTACTGGCACTTCCAGGACATTGCCGATTTCCGCGCGCAGCTATTGCAAAGCTGGCAAGAGATCTCGACAGACCGGGTCATTCGCGACCTGGACGCCAGGGAAGGTGAGCCTGATCGTCTCAAGCGGCTTATGCGGCGCGCCTTGAGCGGGACGCGCAATCTGGACCGATCCATAAGGTCCTGGGCCGCCGAGGACCAAGAGGTCGCCGCGATCGTCGCGTCCGTCGACGCCAGGCGGGTCGCCCGGATCGCGGAACTGCTGGTCGACGCCGGCGTGGAAAGCGAGCGGGCGATCCATCGGGCCACTTTCGTCTATTGGGCCTATCTGGGACAGGCCGCCGTTATGGATCCCCGCCTTTCGTCTCTTTCGGCCGAAGCCTCGGACGACGTCAGCGCCCTGTTTGAACGTTGAACGATCCGCGGTGCTGGAGCGTTTGGCTCCGGCGTCGCGGCGCCTCGACAATTCCTACCCAGGCTACCGGCGAATACAGGCAGGGGTGTTGGTCACGCACGGTGCAAATCGGACCTCGACCGGCCGGCGCCTTGACTTCGGTCAAGCCATACGTCGTCGTGCGGCGGTTTCCTCGGCTTGATCACGCCGGCCCGGACAAGACAGGACCGGTTGAAATCGTAAACGCTGTTGCGCGCTTTTTCGGACAAAATCCGGCTGGTTCGTTTCGCGAACGGCTGGCGGACACTGTCGATGCGCGTTGAGCAGCAAGGCCAGCCTCGTCTCGCGAAGGCTTTGACCCTCGGCGCGATGAGCCTCGGCTACGGCGTCGTCCAACTCGACGTCACCATTGTCAATGTGGCGCTCAACAGTATCAGCGACTCGTATGGCGGCGCGGTGGACACCTTGCAGTGGGTTGTCAGCGCCTACACGATCGCTTTTGCGGCCCTGATCCTGACCGCTGGCGCGCTTGGCGACCGGATCGGCGCCAAGCGGGTCTTCCTGGCTGGATTCGCCATCTTCACAGTGGCTTCCTTGGGTTGCGCGCTGGCGCCAAATCTCGGGTCGCTGGTCGCGGCGCGGTGTGTCCAGGGCGCGGGCGCGGCCGTATTGGTCCCCAATTCGCTGGCTCTGCTCAATCATGCCTATTCGGACGAGGCCGAGCGTCGCCGCTCCGTCGCGATCTGGGCGGCGGGCGCCTCGCTCGCGCTCACGGCCGGCCCGCTCGTGGGGGGCATGCTGATCGCGGTCAGCGGCTGGCGAAGCATCTTTCTCGTCAACATCCCCCTCGGCTTGGCGGGGTTGGGGCTCGCCTGGCGCTATGCGAGCGAGACTTCACGAACGTCGGCCCGTTCGGTCGACTTGCGTGGCCAGGTAATCGCTATTCTTGCGCTCGGCGCTCTCGCCGCCGCGCTCATCGAGGGCGGCGCAAGAGGGTGGACCGATCCTTGGGTGATGGGCGGCTTCGCCCTGTTTCTGGTCCTCGCTGTCGCCTTCGTCGTCGTCGAGCGCAGGTCGCCAAGCCCCATGCTGCCCCTGTCGCTGTTCGAGAAAAGAGCGTTCAGCGTGACATCGATCGCGGGCTTGCTGGTCAACACTACCTTCTATGGGTTGATCTTCGTGTTCAGCCTCTATTTTCAGCGGGCGAACCATTTGTCCGCGCTACAAACGGGACTGGCGTTCGCACCGATGACGGGTGCGGTCTTTGCGGCCAATCTCATCGCCGCCCGCGTGACCGGTCTCATAGGCGCGCGCCTGACGATCGTCATCGGGACGGCCGTCGTCTCGGCGGGTTGCATCAGCCTTCTGGGGGTCACACAGGGCGCCGCATATTCAACCCTCTGCGTCCAGCTGATCGCCATGGGCGCGGGTCTGGGACTCCTTGTGCCGCCCCTTACGTCCGCCCTGCTCGGCAGCGTCGACAAGGCCCGGTCGGGCATCGCTTCCGGTGTGCTGAACGCCATGCGGCAAACAGGAAGCGTGCTGGGCGTAGCGCTGTTCGGGTCCTTCATCGCCGGCTCGAGCGGTTTCATGGTTGGCATGAAAGTCGCGCTGGCGACGTCCGCCATCATTCTGCTCGTCGGCGGCCTCGCCGTACTCGCGGGTCTAACCCCTTCAAGCAGCGAGCCCAGCGCCCGCTAGCGCTTAGTCGCCGAAAGCCCGCGAAAAACGTAGCGCGATGGCGTAGAAACGAGCGCGCACGTCGCGATCCAACCCTTTGAGACCATAGGAAAAGTGACGCAATATCAATCGCATAGACTTTGTGTGGCCCCGATGATGGACTGGACCGACCGGCATTGCCGGGCGTTTCACCGGACCTTGACGAGCCGCGCGCTGCTCTACACCGAGATGGTGACCACCGGGGCGGTGCTGCACGGGGATCTGGACCGATTGCTGGGGTTCGACGCTTGCGAACATCCGGTGGCGCTGCAGCTGGGCGGTTCGGAGCCGCGCGATCTGGCGCGCGCTGCGCGGATCGGCGAGGACCTGGGCTATGACGAGATCAACCTGAATGTCGGCTGCCCGTCGGACCGGGTGCAGAGCGGCCGCTTCGGCGCTTGCCTGATGCGCGAACCGGGCTTGGTCGCCGACTGCATGGCCGCGATCGGCGAGGTGGTCGGCGTTCCGGCGACGGTGAAGTGCCGCATCGGGGTCGACGATCAGGATCCCGAGCAGAGCTTGTTCGGCCTGGTCGACGCTTGCGCCGCCGCGGGGGTGCGAACCTTCATCGTCCATGCCCGCAAGGCCTGGCTCAAGGGGTTGAGTCCCAAGGAGAACCGCGACCTGCCGCCGCTGGACTATCCCCTGGTCCATCGGCTGAAGGTCGAGCGGCCGGACCTGACCATCATCGTCAACGGCGGCGTGTCCGGCTTGGACGCGGCCGAGGCGCATCTGAACCACGTCGACGGCGTCATGCTGGGCCGCGCGGCCTATCACGAGCCGGGCCTGCTCGGCGCGGCCGACCGGCGGCTGTTTGGCCAGGCGGGCGCGGATATCGATCCGTGGACCGCGGTGGCCCGCTACCGGCCCTATGTCGCGGCTCAGCGGGCGCGAGGCGTGGCGCTGCCGGCGATGATCCGGCCGATGCTGGGCCTGTTCCACGGCATGCCGGGCGCGCGGACCTGGCGACGGATCCTGACGGTGGAAGGCATTCGGCCCGGCGCGGGGCTCGAGGTGATCGATCGGGCGCTGGAGGCGGTGTCGCCGGCGCGCGCGCTGGAGCCCGCTTAGGGCCGCAGAATCATCCCGGTCTGGGTGGCCTCGAACTGGGACAGCCGGCCCAGATAGGTCATGCCCAGCAACGAGGTCTGCAGGCCGTTTTCGATCACCAGCGCGTCGACGTCGCGCACCTGAGCGCCGGCGACCGAGATACTGTCCAGCTTGACCCGGGCGGCGCGGGCCGGGCCGCTGGCGGTGATCACCTTGGCGTTATAGTCGAGGCTCGCCGGCTCCAGGCCCAGGCGTCGCGCGTCGTCCGTGGTCAGCGAGACCGCGGTGGCGCCGGTGTCGATCAGGAACTTGACCTCATGGCCGTTGACGTTGGCCTCGGCCCAGTAGTGACCGTCGGCGGCTTTGACCACCTGGGCCGCGGCGCCCTGCGCCGGCTCGGTCGCGGCGACGTCGACGGCCTGCTGCGCGCCTGGCGCGCTGGCGACGCCCTGGCTGTCGCGCAAGCTCGCGCTGTCATGGGCGCGGCTGTAGGAGATCACGGTCTGGGCCGCGGCGGCCGCGGATATCGCGCCGACCAGTCCTACCGCTGCGAGCCTCAACATCCAGACACCCCGCCAATTATTGGCCGCCATACTGGCTATACGGGGCCGTTTTCTTGGCCCGCTTGGCGGGACTATGCGCGCAAAGCGGTTTTCAACGGATGAATCAGCCCGAATTAAACATGGCGAGCTTTTCGGGGCGGATCCGCACCTGCCGCCCAGCCAGGCCGCCCATGATCTCGGCGCGCTCGGCGTCGCTCATCTGGCCCCACCGGCCGACCTCGGCCAAGCTGCGGAAACAGCCCAGGCAAAGCCCGCTCTCCCCATCGACAATGCACAGCTTGATGCAAGGCGAGGCGATGGGCGAGGCGGGCGGGGCGGCTTCCATGGAAGGCAAGACTTGGCGCACCCGCCGCCCGAGCGCAAGCGTCCAGCCTCGCCGGCCACGCTTGGCCTGTCACGATCAGGGTCTATGCTCAACGCTTCCCTCTGACCTCAAGGAGAGCACGATGATCCGCAAAGCAAGCGCAGTCTGGCGCGGAACCGGCCGCGACGGCGACGGCGACCTGACCACCGATTCCGGGGTGCTCTCCGAGACGCCCTATTCGTTTCGCACCCGCTTCGAGAACGAGAAAGGGACCAATCCCGAGGAACTGCTCGCCGCGGCCCATGCCGGTTGTTTCACCATGGCGCTGGCTTTCCAGCTGCAGGGCGCAGGCTACGCCCCGACCGAGCTCTCGACCCAGGCGGCGGTGTCGCTGGATCCCGACGGCGGGGGCTTCAAGATCTCCAAATCCGCCCTGACCCTCACCGCCGAAGTCCCCGGTCTGGACCAGGAGACGTTCGACAAACTGGCGGCGGAGGCGGAGAAGAACTGCCCGATCTCCAAAGTGCTGAACGCGCAGATTACGCTGGCGGCGACGCTCAAATAGGCGTCCGCTGGCTGGGTCCGCCGCCCAAACAACCTTCCCAGAGGGCGCCAGCGGATTCAGACATCTGATCGAGGATGATGCGGCGGCTTAGTTCCTCCCCCGTTGGGAGAGGGGGACCGCGAAGCGGTGGAGGGGGGCCTTGCCGGAGAGGTCTAAGTGACCGCCAGTCCCCCTCAGTCGCTTCGCGCCAGCTCCCCCAACGGGGGAGCAGCCAGTTCCCCTCCCTCCGCTTAACCCTCCTGCGGGATGGCGTAGGCCACGGTGGCGTGGGCGGCGATCCGGTCCGGCCCCTCGGTCCACAGTCTGACCTCGGCGGTGGCGATCCGCCTACCCAGACGCAGCAACAGAGCGTCGGCGACCAGATCGCCAGGCCGGGCCGGACGCAGGAAGTGCATGGTCAGCGAGGTGGTCACCGCCATCGGCACTATGCCGATATGAGCCAGAACCAGGGCGTAGACCGCGACGTCGGCCAGCGACATCAAGCTCGGCCCCCATATCGCGCCA
>Ga0302314_10008878_pt1 | contig 17842 bp, 15 predicted proteins | sample III_Palsa_N2_3_FD_200533 | JGI IMG/M metagenome (GOLD analysis project Ga0302314, IMG submission 200533) | Peat permafrost microbial communities from Stordalen Mire near Abisko, Sweden - III_Palsa_N2_3 | ecosystem: Environmental > Terrestrial > Soil > Palsa > Peat permafrost | place: Sweden...
CCGGGGTGGGCATCCTTGATGAAACGGGTTCGCCTCCCGACATACCGGGTACGGCAGCACGCTTCGTCGGGCCGCCGCCTAGGAGTCTGTAGACCATGCCCAGTTTCGCCCGTGACCTCGAAACCACTCTTCACAACGCGCTGGCCGCCGCCAGCACGCGCAAGCATGAATATGCCACGCTCGAGCATCTGCTGCTCGCGCTGATCGGCGACGAGCATGCCGCGCAGGTCATGGCCGGCTGCGGCGTCGAGCTGTCCGAACTTCGCGATGCGGTGACCAATTATCTCGATACCGAGCTCGATGCGCTCAAGACGGATACCGAAACCGATCCCTCGCCGACGAGCGGCTTCCAGCGCGTGATCCAGCGCGCAATCCTCCACGTACAGTCCTCCGGCCGCGAAGAAGTGACGGGCGCCAACGTCCTCGTCGCCCTCTTCTCCGAGCGCGAGAGCTATGCGGTATATTTCCTGCAGCAGCAGGACATGACACGCCTCGATGCGGTGAGCTTCATCAGCCACGGCGTCGGCAAGGGCACCCAGCCGACGGAGGCGAAAGACGTGAAGGGCGCAGAGGACGACAAGCCACAGAAGCCGGAGCCCAAGGCGAAGGGCGACAGCGCGCTCAAACAATTCACGGTCAACCTCAACGAGAAGGCGAAGGACGGCCGCGTCGATCCGCTGATCGGTCGCCATGCCGAGGTGGATCGAACGATCCAGATCCTCTGCCGCCGCTCGAAGAACAACCCGCTGTACGTGGGCGACCCGGGCGTGGGCAAGACCGCGATCGCGGAAGGCCTTGCGCGGAAAATCATCGAGGGCGCGGTGCCCGAGGTGCTCAAGCCCGCGGTGATCTACTCACTCGACATGGGCGCGCTGCTCGCCGGCACGCGCTATCGCGGCGATTTTGAGGAACGGCTGAAGCAAGTCGTCAACGAGCTCGAGAAACTGCCGCACGCGGTGCTGTTCATCGACGAGATCCACACGGTGATCGGCGCGGGCGCCACTTCGGGCGGCGCGATGGATGCCTCGAACCTGCTCAAGCCGGCTTTGTCGGGCGGGCAGATCCGCTGCATCGGCTCGACCACCTACAAGGAATTCCGCAACCATTTCGAGAAGGACCGCGCGCTGCTGCGGCGCTTCCAGAAGATCGACGTCAACGAGCCTTCGGTCGAGGACACGATTAAGATCATCACGGGTTTGCGCCCCAGCTTCGAGGCGCATCATCACCTCAAATATACGGCGGACGCGATCAAGTCCGCGGTGGAGCTGTCAGCGCGCTACATCAACGACCGCAAGCTGCCCGACAAGGCGATCGACGTGATCGACGAGGCGGGCGCAATGCAGATGCTGGTGCCCGAGAACCGCCGCAAGAAGGTGATCGGCACGCGCGAGGTGGAGGCCGTGATCGCGACGATGGCGCGCATCCCACCCAAATCGGTGTCGTCCGACGACAAGAAGGTTCTGGAGACGCTCGAGACCGATCTCAAGCGCGTCGTATTCGGCCAGGCCAAGGCGATCGAGACGCTCGCCTCGGCGATCAAGCTCAGCCGCGCTGGCCTTCGCGAGCCCGACAAGCCGATCGGCAACTATCTCTTCTCGGGGCCGACCGGCGTCGGCAAGACCGAAGTCGCGCGCCAGCTTGCCGAGATCCTGGGCATCCCGCTCCAGCGCTTCGATATGTCCGAATATATGGAACGCCACAGCGTCTCGCGGCTGATCGGCGCCCCCCCGGGCTATGTCGGCTACGACCAGGGCGGGCTGCTCACCGATGCCGTCGACCAGCAACCGCATAGCGTGCTGCTGCTCGACGAGATCGAGAAGGCGCATCCCGATCTGTTCAACATCCTGTTGCAGGTGATGGACAACGGCAAGCTCACCGATCACCACGGCAAGACGGTCGATTTCAGGAACACCATCCTGATCATGACGACCAACGCCGGCGCGTCCGACATGGCGCGCGAGTCGGTCGGCTTCGGCAGCCTGTCGCGCGAAGGCGAGGACGAGGAGGCGGTGAAGAAGATGTTCACCCCCGAATTCCGCAACCGCCTCGATGCGATCGTGCCGTTCAGCTACCTGCCGACCGGAGTGGTCGCGCGGGTCGTCGAAAAGTTCATCCTCCAGCTCGAACTCCAGCTCGCGGACCGCAACGTCCACATCGCGCTCGAGGACGACGCGCGCGACTGGCTGACCGCCAAGGGCTATGACAAGCTCTACGGCGCACGCCCGATGAGCCGTCTGATCCAGGAGAAGATCAAGCAGCCGCTCGCCGAGGAATTGCTGTTCGGTAAGCTCGTCCACGGCGGCGAGGTGCGCGTAAAACTCAAGGACGACGCGCTGGTGTTCGAGATCACCGCCGCGCCGCCCAAGGCGAGCAAGGGCAAGGCGAAGAAGACGGTGCCGGCGAAGGCGTAAGGCTTACGTTTGATGCGAGATGACGGAGCGGCCGGGCAGCGATGCCCGGCCGTTTGCGTCAGGCGCTTGCGTCGATTGCCATTCTTGCTCGCTATTGGACGACCGTAGTCCCACAGGCAGTTCATACTCGACGAAGCAGTTCGGCGAATAGTATAGCTACGGTAGTCTTCGGCGCTCAGGAGGAATGCCGCCAATGATTCGTATCGCTACCGCCTTTGTTTTGCTCGCAATTGCCACTCCGGCGCTTGCTGCGGACCCGGACCCCGCTCTCACGAAAACAGCAACGTCCAGCGGTCCGAGCAAACTTCGCTGCAAACGCGCGGTTGTGACCGGCTCGCTTATCGAGACGAAGAAAGAATGCCATACTGAGGCTGAGTGGCACCAGATCACCGAACAGGGACGCAGCACCACGCTACAGTTGCAGAACTCGCTTAACAGCCGGGGCCCGAACTAAGATCTTTGGCTCCCGAACGTTCGCACATCAGGCGTTTAATGTCGCCGTCCTTGGCGCCTGCTTTTCCGTCCAAGTGCGACAAGGTCGCGGACGAGCGGATGATCAAGCGTATTTTCTACGGCGTATAAAGATGCGGGGGACTGAGCGCGCGTCCTTTTGCGCCTGTGCACTAAAGGGCTAGGGGCACACGAACACCGCCGCACGACACGCCGCCGAATCGCTTCCCCCCGCCGCGCACACATGCCACGTTAACGATCGTGGTTAACGGACGTCGGGCAGCAGCCCGGCGCCCTCCGAGTAAGCGTTTCCTGTCCTCTCGTCGCAAGGGTCAAGCCCGATGCACAGGCCCCGGCGCCCGCTGCTTCTCGCGTTCGTAGCGCTCGGCCTCTGCGCCGGCACGGGCGTGCCCGTCGCGCTGCACCAGCGCGGCTATTGGGCAACCCAACCGCCGCACCCGCATCCCTCGCGCTACACGCCTGCCGATGCGATGCGGCTGAGGCCCGGCCAATATGCCTGGGCGCCCTATGCCGGCGACGCCGCGCCCGTCCACATCGCGATCGACCTCACCAACCAGCGCGCCTTCGTGTTCCAGGGCAGCGCGCTCGTCGGCATTGCGACCGTGTCGACCGGCAAGCGCGGCCACGGCACACCGACCGGGACCTATCCGATCCTCGAAAAGGCGGTCTACCACCGCTCCAATCTCTATTCCGACGCGCCGATGCCGTTCATGCAGCGGCTGACCTGGGGCGGCGTCGCGCTGCATGCGGGGTATAATCCGGGCCATCCCGCCTCGCATGGCTGCATCCGCCTGCCCTACGGCTTTGCGCGCGTGCTGTTCCGCGTGACGCAGGTCGGCGGGATGGTGGTGGTGACGCGTGGTGCGCCGATGGCGGTGCCGCCGCTGCCCGAGGTGCAGATGGCGAGCGCGGAGGCGCCGGTGGTGTCGGCCACACCGGCGGAGGCGCCCGAGATCGAAGCGGACGCGCCTGCCACGGGGCCCCTGCCGCCACCGCCCGCATCGCGCGTCGCGATGATCAGCACCGAGCGCAGCGTCGCGCTGATGTCGTCTACCTTGCTGTAGAAGCGGGCTACCCTCACTCCGTTCGTGCCAAGCGCAGTCGAGGCACCGCGCCACAAGCGCTGCGTTTGGATCGTGTCCCTCGACTTCGCTCGGGACGAACGAAGAATGGCTCAGCCCAGCACACCCTCGTGCAGCCGCACCACCCGGTCCATCCGCGCCGCGAGCCGCTCGTTGTGCGTCGCGATCACCGCCGCAGTGCCCTCCTCGCGCACCAGCCGCAGGAACTCGACGAGCACAACGTCCGCCGTCGCCTCGTCGAGATTGCCGGTGGGCTCGTCGGCGAGCACCAGCGCGGGCTGGTTGGCGAGCGCGCGTGCCACTGCGACGCGCTGCTGCTCGCCGCCCGACAGCTTCGACGGCCGGTGATCGAGCCGGTGCGACAGGCCTAGCGTGCCAAGCAGCGTGCGCGATCGCTCGTCGGCTTGCGCCCGCGTCGCGCCGTGGATCATCAGCGGCAGCACGACATTCTCCTGCGCGGAAAAATCGGGGAGCAGATGATGGAACTGGTAGACGAAGCCGAGCCGGTCGCGCCGCACCCGCGTGCGCCCTTCATTGTCCAGCTTCGCCGCCTCCTCGCCCGCGATCCGGATCGAGCCCTCGAACCCGCCCTCGAGCAGCCCGATCGCCTGGAGCATCGTCGACTTGCCCGAGCCGCTCGGCCCGAGAAGTGCCACGATCTCGCCCGGCGCCACCGACAGGTTGACGCCACGCAGCACCTGAATGCTGTGGCCACCTTGCTCGTAGGTACGGCGCAGGTCGGTGACGTGGAGAACGGGTTCACTCATAACGCAGCACCTGCACGGGATCGGTGCTCGACGCCTTGAAGGCGGGATAGAGCGTCGCGAGGAAGGTCAGCACCAAAGTCATCCCGATGATGATCACGATGTCGAGCGGATCGGTTTTCGAGGGCAGTTCGGTCAGCACGCGCACCGAGGGGTCCCACAGCTGTGCGCCGGTCAGCGACTGGATCGCGTCGACCACATCCTGCCGGAAGAACAGGAAGATCGCGCCGAGCACCATGCCCGTGATCGTGCCGAGCACGCCGATCGTCATCCCCACCGTCATGAAGATACGCAGCATCGCCGCGCGGCTCGCGCCCATCGTGCGCAGGATCGCGATGTCGCGCGTCTTGGCGCGAACCAGCATGATCAGCGAGGAGAGGATGTTGAACGCCGCGATCAGGATGACGATGCCGAGCACGACGAACATCGTCACCCGCTCGACCTCGAGCGCCTGGAACAACGCGGCGTTGAGCTGCCGCCAGTCGACGATGACGCCGTCGCGCGCCACCTTGGGTGCGAGCGGCGCGAGGATCTGCGCGACCTTGTCGGGATCGACCGTGCGCAGTTCGACCATCTGCACGCTGCTGCCCATCAGGAGGAGCGTCTGCGCATCCTCCATCGGCATCACGACATAGGCCTTGTCATAATCGTAGATGCCGATCTCGAAGGTGGCGGCAACGCGGTAGCTGACGATGCGCGGCGCGGTGCCGAACGGGGTCGATTCGCCTGCCGGGTTGAGCACGCTGATCTGGTCGCCGACGCCGATGCCGAGCGATTCGGCGAGCTTGGTGCCGATCACGACGTTACCCGAGCCCGGCGTCACCTCGGCGAGATTGCCCGCCTTGACGTCGGGGCCGATCGTGGAGCGCAGATCGGGCAGCGCCATCCCGCGCAACAGGATCGGCGCGACGCGGCCCTCGACCTGCGAGAAGAGCGGCTGCTCGATCAGCGGGATCGCCGAGGTGACGCCGGGCGTCGCTTTTGCCAGCGCCGCGATCCGATGCCAGTCGGGCAGGCCGCGGCCTTCATAGCCCTGGATCATCGCCTGGCCGTTGAGGCCGATGGTCTTGTCGAAAAGCTCGGCGCGAAACCCGTTCATCACGCTCATCACGACGATCAGCGCGGCGACGCCAAGCGCGACCGCGCCCAGGCTGATCGAGGCGACGAGCAGGATGAACGCCTCGCCGCGGCCGGGCAGCAGATAGCGCCGCGCGATCATCCGCTCGGTGCGATCGAGGATCATACGTGGTGACCCGACACGAAAACCACCGTCGCCCCTGCGGAGGCAGGGGCCCATCGCCTGCCGCTGGTGCGCGCCAAGCCAGCACGAGAGATGGGCCCCTGCCTCCGCAGGGGCGACGGTAGGTGGGTCACCCGCGCACCTTCGCGATCGCGTCTTCGATCGACAGCTCGATCTTCTCGCCCGTCGCGCGGCGCTTGAGCTCGACGACACCCTTGGCGATCCCCTTGGGGCCGACGACGATCTGCCAAGGCAGACCGATCAGGTCCATCGTCGCGAACTTGGCGCCGCCGCGCTCGTCGCGGTCGTCGTAGAGGACGTGCCCGCCCTCGAAGCCACCCAGACGCCCGTAGAGATCGTCCGCCGCTGCCGCGCAGGTCGCATCGTCGGCGCGCATATTGATCAGCCCGACCGCATAGGGCGCGACCGAATCGGGCCAGATGATGCCCGCGTCGTCGTGGCTCGCCTCGATGATCGCACCCATCAGTCGCGACACGCCGATGCCGTAGCTGCCCATATGCGGCGTGAGCTTGCTGCCATCGGGGCCCTGGACCTCGAGCCCCATCGGCCTGGAATATTTCTCGCCGAAATAGAAGATGTGCCCGACCTCGACGCCGCGCGACTGGCGGAGCGCCTCGCCCGCTTCCGCCTCGCGGGCTTCGTCGCGCTTCTCGTCGGTGGCGGCGTAGTCGGTAATCATTGACGTTACGATTGCCTGAGCAACCTCAGGATCATCCATGTCGAGATCTTTCAGGAAACCTTCCAAAGGTGCTTCCCAATTCTTATGGTAGAACACCTCGCTCTCGCCGGTCGGCGCTAGCACGATGAACTCGTGGCTGAGATCGCCGCCGATCGGGCCGGTGTCCGCCTGCATCGGAATCGCGCGAAGACCCATGCGCGCGTAGGTCCGTAGATAGGCGACGAACATCCGATTGTAGCTGTGTCGCGCACCCGCCTCGTCGACATCGAAGCTGTAGGCGTCCTTCATCAGGAACTCGCGGCCGCGCATCACGCCGAAGCGCGGGCGGACCTCGTCGCGGAACTTCCACTGGATGTGGTAGAGCGTGCGCGGCAGGTCGCGGTAGCTGCGCGCGCTCTCGCGGAAGATGCTGGTGATCATCTCCTCGTTGGTCGGCCCGTAGAGCATCTCGCGATCGTGCCGATCCTTGATCCGCAGCATCTCGGGACCATAGGCGTCGTAGCGCCCCGATTCGCGCCAGAGGTCGGCAGGTTGCAGCGTCGGCATCAGCAGCTCGATGGCGCCGGCCCGGTCCTGCTCCTCGCGGACGATCTGCTCGATCTTCCTGAGCACGCGCAGCCCGAGCGGCAGCCAAGCATAGATGCCGGCGGCGGTCTGGCGCACGAGCCCCGCGCGCAGCATCAGCTTGTGGCTGACGATCTGCGCGTCGGTCGGCGATTCCTTGAGCACGGGCAGGAAGTGGCGGGAGAGACGCATCTTGGCCTTCGGGATCACGCCCGCACCGCGAAATGCGAGGGGCGCCGCAGCTCTATTGCGCGGGGGTTCCGGTGGCAACCTTACGACCATGTTGCGGAATCGTCACATAGCATTGCCATTCGTTGCAATCGTCGCACTATGCCGATGACAAGCCGCGCTTGTTGGCCCTACACAATTCCCACGAACACAGGTCAGAAGGCCATGGTTCGGGGAGGGCGACCGGCCCCGTGGTTCCCTTTCTGAGGGGGGATGGAACCGCGAGCGGGCCGAGCGCCGAAACTGGGGGCTGACGAGCGATCGTCACGCGGGATGCCCGGATCGCAAGATCCGGGCGTTTCGCGTTTGAAGCCCGTTCGATTTGAAGGCGGCCACCTGCACCCTTCCTGAACATGACGCGTTGACCCGGCATCCCCAGCCAAGGAGTTCGCGTCATGGCCACGCAGCCACCACCCGGCGATCCTGTCTTCACACCCGTCGACGATCCGGTGCCGACCCCGGTCGATCCGCCGATCGTGACGCCGAGCGATCCGCCCGGCACGCCCAGCCAGCCGCCCGAACCCGGCACCGATCCGCTGCACGACAGCCCCTGATCTTCATACGCGGCTAAGCTTTGCGGCGTAGCGTCGCGCCATGCTGCCGATCCGCCACAAATCGATCTTCAAGAGTCGCTGGATGGCGTTGCTTTGGGCGGGCGGGATCATCTGGACGGCGATCGATTTCGCGGGCGGGCGTCCGCAGGGAGATGCCAACGGCAATGCGCCGGCGGTCAGCAACGACGACATGGCGGCAACGCAGACGGTAATGAACGCGCTGGATGCGGCAGGAAAGTAATTCTCTCAACGTCGTCCCGGCGAAAGCCGGGATCCATGGGCGACGGAGCGCTACAGGCAGGACGCCGGGCGTCTAGAAGTTGCTGCCCGCTCAATCAAACAAACACGTCGAGTCCGTGGGTCCCGGCTTTCGCCGGGACGACGGGTGCGCAGATCAGACCAGCCGGCTCTGCTTCAATGCCGCCTCGATGAAGCTCGCGAACAGCGGATGCGGCTCGAACGGCTTGCTCTTCAGCTCGGGGTGGAACTGGACGCCGACGAACCAGGGGTGATCGGGCCGTTCGACGATCTCGGGCAATTCGCCGTCGGGCGACATTCCCGAAAACACCATCCCGCCCTGCTCCAGCGCGTCGCGATAATGGACGTTGACCTCGTAGCGATGGCGGTGGCGCTCGGAGATCGCGGTGCCGCCGTAGATCGCCGCGACATGGCTATTGCCCGCCAGCGTCGCGTCATAGGCGCCCAGCCGCATCGTGCCGCCGAGATCGCCGCCCTCCTCGCGCTTCTGCAGGCCCTCGGTCGTCATCCATTCGGTGATCAAGCCGACGACGGGTTCGTCGGTGGCGCCGAATTCGGTAGTCGACGCGTTGGCGATCCCGGCCGTGTTCCGTGCGCCCTCGATGCACGCCATCTGCATGCCGAGGCAGATGCCGAAATAGGGCACCTTCTTCTCCCGCGCGAAACGGACCGAGGCGATCTTGCCCTCCGAGCCGCGCTCGCCGAACCCGCCGGGGACAAGGATCGCGTGCATCGGCTCGAGCGACGGCGCGATATCGGCCTCGGGCCCCTCAAACAGCTCGGCATCGAGCCAGCGGATGTTGACCTTCACTCGATTGGCGATGCCGCCATGGACGAGCGCTTCGTGGAGCGACTTATAGGCGTCCTTCATGCCGGTATATTTGCCGACGACGCCGATCGTCACCTCGCCCTCGGGATTGGCGATGCGGTCCTCGATATCGAGCCAGCGGCGCATCTCGGGCGCGGTCGAATCGGGATCGATGTCGAAGGCGCGCAGCACCTCGGCGTCGAGCCCTTCGGCATGATATTGGCTGGGGACGCCGTAGATCGTCTCGGCGTCGAGCGCGGGGATCACGGCTTCCTTGCGGACGTTGCAGAACAGCGCGATCTTGGCGCGCTCGCTCTCGGGCAGCGGCTGCTCGCAGCGGCAGACCAGTACGTCGGGCTGGATGCCGAGCGCGGTCAGGTCGCGCACGCTGTGCTGCGTCGGCTTGGTCTTGAGCTCGCCCGCCGCCGCCAGATAGGGCACCAGCGTCAGGTGAACGAACACGCTGTTGCCGCGGCCGAGATCGGTGCGCAGCTGGCGGATCGCCTCCATGAAGGGCAGCGATTCGATGTCGCCGACGGTGCCGCCGATCTCGCACAGCACGAAATCGAGATCCTCGACGTCGGTCCGCGCGAATGCCTTGATCGCGTCGGTGACGTGCGGGATCACCTGGACGGTGGCACCCAGATAGTCGCCGCGGCGCTCCTTGGTGATGATCGTCTGGTAGATGCGGCCGCTGGTGACGTTGTCGCTCTGCCTCGAGGCGACGCCCGTAAAACGCTCGTAATGGCCGAGATCGAGATCGGTCTCCGCCCCGTCGTCGGTGACGTAGACTTCGCCATGCTGATAGGGCGACATCGTGCCCGGATCGACATTGAGATAGGGATCGAACTTGCGGATGCGGACCTTGTAGCCGCGCGCTTGCAGCAACGCCGCGAGGCTCGCCGCCATGAGACCCTTGCCGAGCGAGGAGACCACGCCGCCGGTGATGAAGATGAACCGCGCCATGGGAGTTGGGCCTTAGCGGGACGAATCGAGGAAGGGCAAGTCGGCAACTCCACGCGCACGCGACGAGAGCCCGCCCGCACCAGGATGGTGCGCGCGGCCTCCGCGTCTAAACTATTGATTTATTGAGGGTTGGCGCCGTTACCGCTGGTCGCGGGCGCGGTGGCCGGCGCGGCGATGTTGAGCGTCGGAACCGGCTTGGCGGCGGGCGTCGCGGCAGGCGCCGATCCGCTGCTGCCATGCGTGCCGCCGGTCGAGATGCCGTTGATGCCGATCGAGGCGTTCGACGCCCTGGACGCGTCGATCGTCTTGAGGCTGATCGGCGCCGACTTGCGCAGCGCCTGTGCCTGGTCGTGCTCGAGCTTGGCCTGCGCCTTGATCTGCTCGGGGGTCGGTGCGGTCTTGGGGAGACCGGCCGACGCGGGCTGCAGTGCCTGCGCGGTGGTCGCATCGGGCACCGCGGGGGTGCCACCGGTCGCTGCCGCCGTGCCGCCCGCCATCGGGATGCCCGCGATCGGCGAGCCCGCCGGCGCCGGTGCGGTGATCGGACCGACCTGCGCCTGGTGCGCGAGGCTGGTGTCGATCGTGCCACCGGAATCGCGACGCGTCGCGAGCACTGCCATCAGGAACGCCATCAGCACGAACAGCGTCGCCAGCACCGCAGTCGCCCGCGTGAGAAAATCGGCGGCACCGCGCGCGGACATCAGCCCTGCGGGACCGCCGCCCATGCCGAGCCCGCCGCCCTCCGAACGCTGCATCAGGATCACGCCGACGAGCGACGCCGCGATCAGCGCATGGACGACGAGCAGGAAGGTGAACATCGGGGGTCTCTTCGGCAAAGCGATGGGGCGCCGGGCGCGCGCCCGGACGATCAGACGCGTCCTCTAGCGCGGGACCGGAGGGAGTTCAATGCGGGTGAGGGCAGCTCAAATCCTCCCCCGGAGGGGGAGGGGGACCACCCACTGGGGGGTGGCGGGGTAGACCACCTCCGACGGCGAACCCAGGCTTCGAGGTCGGACACCCCTCCACCATTCGCTTCGCGAACGGTCCCCCTCCCCTTGCAGGGGAGGATTTTTGTGCGCCTACCCCGCCGCAGCCTCGACGATCGGCACGAACGCATCCGCGGTCAGGCTTGCGCCGCCGACCAGAGCGCCGTCGACGTCGGGCACCGCCAGCAGCTCGGCTGCATTGCCCGCATTTACCGAGCCGCCATAGAGGATGCGCACCCCGTCCGCGCGCTCGGCGCCAAGAAGATCGATGAGCACGCCGCGGATCGTCGCATGTACCGCCGCCACATCGGCGGTGGTGGGGGTCAGTCCCGTTCCGATCGCCCAGATCGGTTCGTAGGCGACGACCAGCGCATCGCCACCCGCCACGGGCAGCGATCCGTGCAACTGCGCGGAGACGACGTCTTCGGTCTCGCCGGCCCGGTGGTGCTCCTGCGTCTCGCCACAGCAGACGATCGAGATCAACCCGGCGGCGATCGCCGCCTCCGCCTTGGCCTTCACGACGGCGTCGGTCTCGTGCTGGTCGGCGCGGCGTTCGCTATGGCCGACGATCACCATCGACGCCCCCGCCTCGACCAGCATCGCCGCCGACGTGCAGCCGGTATGCGCGCCCTTGGCTTCGGCGTTGCAATCCTGCCCACCGATCGCAAGCCCCGGCTGGCGTGCCGCGGCGCGCTCGATCAGCGTGAAGGGCGGGCAGATCGCGACGTCGACACCGGGCGCCAACGCGGCGGCGGCGGCGATGGCATCGAGCTCCGCGAGGCTATCGCGGTTGCCGTTCATCTTCCAATTGCCCGCGATCAGCCGTCTGCGCATGCGTCTCTCCGTATCCAGCGCCGACTCGATAGCCGTGCGGCGCGACGCGCGCCAGCGGCTCGCTTGATGGCGACGCCCAGCCGTTCTAGGGGAGGCTCCGCCTTCGCTATCGGGAATCCGCATGCTCTCCGTCTTCCGCAAAAGTCCCAAGCTTGTCGTGATCATCTTCGCGCTGGTCGCGCTGGCGTTCATCGCCACCGGCGTGTTCACGCACGAGATGCCCGGGACGACCTCGCTCAGCGGTGGCGATGGCGCCACCATCGCGAAGGTCGGCGGGACAACGCTCACCGCGACCGACATGGAGCAGCGAATCCGCAACCAATATGCGCAATCGTCGCAGCAGCAGCCCGGTCTCGACATGCCGAGCTTCCTTGCGCAGGCCTTCGCACCGATCGTCGAGCAGACGATCGGTGCCACCGCGCTCGAGGCCTATGGCCGCTCGATCGGGCTGGTCGCGAGCAAGAAGCAGGTCGACGGCAGCATCGCCGCGATCCCGGCCTTCCACGGCCCGGACGGCAATTTCAGCCAGCAGGTCTATCTCGCCGCGATCGCGCAGCAGCATATCGGCGACGCGCAGGTCCGCTCCGATCTCGGTGGCGATCTGATCCGCCGCATGGTCTACCTGCCCGCGACCGGCGCGCTGACGCTGCCCGACGGCGTGGTGAAGGCCTATGCCGGGCTGATCATGGAGCAGCGCGCGGGCTCGATCGGTTTCGTGCCGACCGAGGCGACCGCCGGTGGCACGCCGCCCAGCGACGCCGACGTCGCCGCGTTCTACAAGGCGCATCTCGCCGCCTATACGACGCCCGAGCGGCGCGTGCTGCGCTACGCCCTGATCGGCCGCGACCAGGTTTCGGCCGGCGCGATCCCGACCGAAGCCGACGTCCGCAAGGTCTATGACACCACGCCCGACAAATATGCCGCGCGCGAGACGCGCGACCTGTCGCAGGTCGTGCTGCCCAGCGAAGCCGCCGCCAAGGCGTTCAAGGCGACCGTGACGGGCGGCAAGAGCTTCGCGGATGCCGCCAAGGCCGCGGGCTTCGCCGCCACCGACATCGCGATCGGCAACAAGAGCCAGGCGCAATATGCGGTACAATCCTCGCCCGCGGTTTCTGCCGCGGCGTTCGCGCTGCCACAGGGCGGCGTCAGCGATCCGGTCAAATCCGATTTCGGCTGGCACGTCGTCAAGATCAACGGTGTCACGCGCGTGCCCGCTACGCCCTATGCGGCCGCGCGTCCGCAGATCGCGGGCGATCTCGCCAAAGCCAAGCAGGACCAGGCGCTCGCCGCGCTGCTCGCCAAGGTGCAGGACGCGCTGTCCAACGGCCAGGGTTTCGCCGACGTCGCCAAGGCCAATGGGCTGAGCGCGATCGATACGCCGGCGATCACTGCAGGCGGGATCGCCCCCGACCAGCCGGCCTACAAGCCCGCACCCGAGGTGCAGCCGCTGATCGCCGCCGGCTTCAAGGCGATGCCCGACGATCCTGCCACGATGCAGGTGGTTCAGCAGGGCGAGCGCTACGCGGTGCTCGCGGTCGCGCGCGTCGTTGCCGCAGCGCCGATTCCGTTCGCGCAGGTCAAGCCGCGCGTCACGTCCGACGTCGTCGCCTTCCGCGGTGCCGAGCGCGCCAAGGCGATCGCCACCGCGATCGTCGCCAAGGTCAAGGGCGGCACCGCGATCGCCGACGCCTTCAAGAGCGCGCCCGTCAAACTGCCCGACATCCACATGACCACGGGCCGGCGGATGGACCTCGCCAAGCTGCAGGGCCAGGTGCCGCCGGCGCTCGCCGCGCTGTTCCGTGCACCCATCGGCGGCACGCAGCTGGTGCCCGCGGGCAACGGCTCGGGCTGGTACGTCGTCCATGTCGACAAGGCGACGCCCGCCAGCGACGTCGAGCTCGCGCCGGCGATCGCTGCTTCGCGTGGCGATCTGGTCCAGGCGGCGAACGACGAATATCTCGAGCAGCTCGCCGACTCCGCCAAGCTCGCAATCGGCGCCAAGCGCAACGAAAGCGCGATCGCTGCGCTGCACGCCAAGCTGCTCGGTGGGACGCCCGCGGGCCAGTGAGCATGCTCGCATGAGCCTGGAGGCCGACGACAGCGCCGACGACAGGGCCGCGGCGGCGCTCGCGCTGGGCTTGCCGACACTGGTCTGGCGTCGCCAGATCGCCGACACCGAGACGCCCGTCTCGGCGGCGCTCAAGCTGATCGAGCCGGGTCGCGGCGACTATCTGCTCGAATCGGTCGAGGGCGGGCGGACGCGGGGGCGGCACTCGATGATCGGGCTCGCCCCCGATCTCGTGTTTCGCGCACGCGGTCGCGAGGCGGCGATCAACGCCGACTGGCTCGTGGATCGCGACGCGTTCGTGGCGTGCGAGACGGACAGCCTCGCCGCATTGCGCGCGCTGGTCGGCCGCTGCCGGATGGACGTGCCCGAAGGATTGCCCAAGGCGCTCGCCTGCCTGGTCGGCTATTTCGCCTATGAGACGGTCGGGCTGGTCGAGGATCTGCCGCGCCCCGCCCCCAACCCGCTTGACCTGCCCGACATGTTCTTCGTGCGCCCGACGCTGATCCTGCTGTTCGATCGGCTGACCGACGAACTGTTCTGGGTCGCGCCGGTGTGGCCCGATACGGGCGTGTCGGTGGCAGAGGCGATAGAGCGGATCGCGGTGGCACAGGTGCGGCTGGCGGGTGGCATACCTCCCCGTGCTCCGGCGAAGGCCGGAGCGTTGGGAAGCGAGCTTAGCGACTTTCACTCAACGCTCCGGCCTTCGCCGGAGCACGGTAGTGGATTGGAGCCCACTCTTCCCCCCGGGCGCTACGGCGAGATGGTGGCGGCGGCGAAGGAGTATATCTCGGCGGGCGATATCTTTCAGGTGGTGCTCGCGCAGCGCTTCACGCGCCCCTTCCCGCTGCCGCCGTTCGATCTCTACCGCGCGCTCAGGCGGATCAATCCGTCGCCCTTCCTCTATTTCCTCGACCTGCCCGGCTTCGCGCTGATCGGCTCGTCGCCCGAGATTCTCGTCCGCGCGCGCGATGGCGAGGTGACGATCCGGCCGATCGCGGGCACGCGCCCGCGCGGCAAGACCGATGCCGAGGACAGCGCACGCCGCGACGAGCTGCTCGCCGATCCCAAGGAACGCGCCGAGCATCTGATGCTGCTCGATCTCGGCCGCAACGACGTCGGCCGTGTCGCGGCACCGGGCAGCGTGCGCGTCACCGAAAGCTATAACGTCGAGCTCTACAGCCACGTCATGCACATCGTCTCCAACGTCACCGGTGCGCTTGCCGAAGACAAGGACGCGATCGACGCGCTGCTTGGCGGCTTCCCTGCCGGCACCGTGTCGGGCGCGCCCAAGGTGCGCGCGTGCGAGATCATCGCCGAGCTCGAGCCCGAGACGCGCGGCGCCTATGCCGGCGGCGTCGGCTATTTCTCGCCCGACGGATCGATGGACAGCTGCATCGTGCTGCGCACCGCGGTGGTGAAGGACGGCACGATGCACGTCCAGGCCGGCGCCGGCATCGTCGCCGACAGCGATCCGGCATCGGAGCAGCGCGAGTGCGAGGCCAAGGCCGGCGCGCTATTTGCCGCCGCGCGTGAGGCCGAAACGCGCGCCGCCGATGCGAGCTTGGGGTCGTAGTCCGCGCGTTGCCAAAAACCGCCTGGCGGTTAACCCGACTTTAGTCGATCGCACCGCACAACGCCTGATCTTGTCAGAGGCGTAGCCGCATGAATCTCGCGAACACCGTGCGGAAAGCCGCCAAGCTTTCGGGCGACCTGGGCATCCGCACGCTCGATCTCCAGGCCAATATCGCTGCACTCGCCGAGCGCGTCACCGAACAGGCAGCCACTGTCGAACGCATCGGCGTCGATGCCGACCAGCTCGAGCGCGACCAGCAGGCGGTCTCGATCGCCGCACGTGAAGCCAAGGAGAAAGCCTCCACCGCGCATACCGTCATCGACGATTCGACGCGCCGGCTCTCGATCGCCAACGCCGACGTCGTCGAGCTGATCGCGCAGGTCAGCGACATCCACGCCGGCCTCGGCAGCTTCAACACCGCGCTGGAGAGCGTGGCGCAGGTCGCCGAATCGATCAGCCGGATCACCGGTCAGGTCAATCTGCTCGCCCTGAACGCGACGATCGAGGCGGCGCGCGCAGGCGATGCCGGTCGCGGCTTCGCGGTGGTGGCGCAGGAGGTGAAGAAGCTCGCGCTCGAAACCGCGACCGCGACGCAGAAGATCGACCAGTCGGTGCGCGCGCTGACCAAGGAGGCGGGCGCGATGCTCGGCCGCGTCGAGAGCGGCGTCGACAAGGCGCGCGCGGCGCAGAACGGCACGCGCCAGATCGAGACGATGGTCGACGAGTTGCGCGAGTTGCTGATGGGCCTCTCCAACGACAGCGACGCGGTGGCGAGCGCGATGGAATCGATCGTCGGCGCGGTCTCGGGCGTGCGCAACGGCATGGGTGCGCTCGGCACGACGTCGGGCGACAATGCGAGCGATCTCAACCAGCTCAGCCATCTGCTGCTCAGCGTCAGCGACGACACCAACGTGCTGCTGCAATATATCGCCGAGAGCGAGGTCGACATCCCCGACACGCCCTACATCCGCTTTGCGACAGCGGCGGCCGTCGAGGTTGCAGATCGAATCGGCGCGGACATCGCGGCCGGGCGGATCGACCATGCGACGCTCTATGGCAATGTCTATACGCCCGTGCCGGGCAGCGACCCGCCCTGCTTCCGCCATCCGGCGACCGCCCTGCTCGTCGCCGCCGCGCGACCGCTGCAGGAGCAGGCGCGGAAATTGCCGGGTTTCTTCGGAATGACCTTCACCGATCGCAACGCGTTCGGCGCAGTGCAGATGCCCGAGCGATCGCAGCCGCGACGCGCCGATCCGGTATGGAATGCCGAATATAGCCGCGAAGGCATGATCTTCGACGACGAGGTCCAGCGCGTTCAGAATGCGACGACGCAGACCTTCCTGATTAAGGCCTACAGGCGTAACATCTCAGGCGGCGGCGTGCTGCTGCTCAAGCAGGTAATCGCCTCGATCCACATCGACGGCGACCGCTGGGGCATCCTCCAGCTCGCCTATGAGGATCAGGGCTGAGCCCCGCCCCCCCGTCGCGACCCTTGCGATAATCGCAACCCGCGCTAAGTCGCGGGAATGATCCTCGTCATCGACAATTACGACAGCTTCACCTGGAACCTGGTGCATTATTTCCAGGAACTGGGTTCGGCCGTCGAGGTCGTGCGCAACGACGCGATGGGCGTCGGGCAGGCGATGACCAGCGGCGCCGATGCCTTCCTGATCTCGCCCGGCCCCTGCACGCCCAACGAGGCCGGCGTCAGCCTCGATCTGGTGACCGCCTGCGTCGAGAGCGGGCGGCCGCTACTCGGCGTGTGCCTGGGCCACCAGGCGATCGGGCAGGCAATGGGCGGCACGGTGGTGCGCGCGAAAACGCTGATGCACGGCAAGACCAGCTCGATCAGCCACGACGGCACCGGGCTGTTCGAGGGCCTGCCCTCGCCCTTCACCGCGACGCGCTACCATTCGCTGATCGTGCGCGAGGAGGATCTGGCCGCCGGCCTGATCGTCAACGCACGCAGCGAGGACGGCACGATCATGGGGCTGCGCCACGAGAGCCTGCCGATCCACGGCGTGCAATTCCATCCCGAGAGCATCGCCACCGAGCATGGCCACGCGATGCTCGCCAACTTCCTGCGCATCGCCGGGCTTCCCGTGCGCGATCGGCTGGCGGCATGAGCACGCTGGCGCTGCTTCCCGATCCCGCGAGCCCGCTGGAGTTCGAGACCGCCGAGGCCGCGTTCGCCGACATCCTCGACGGGCGCGTGCCAGACGAGAGCGTCGCCGCCTTCATCACCGCGCTGACGCTGCGCGAGGAGACCGCGACCGAGATCGCCGCCGCCGCCCGCGCGCTGCGTGAGCGGATGATCGAGGTACGCGCACCCGCG
>Ga0302314_10008879_pt1 | contig 17836 bp, 16 predicted proteins | sample III_Palsa_N2_3_FD_200533 | JGI IMG/M metagenome (GOLD analysis project Ga0302314, IMG submission 200533) | Peat permafrost microbial communities from Stordalen Mire near Abisko, Sweden - III_Palsa_N2_3 | ecosystem: Environmental > Terrestrial > Soil > Palsa > Peat permafrost | place: Sweden...
CGCGCGGGTGTGACTGCGATCAAGGGCAACGGCAAGACCATGCAGAACACGGTGCTGACCGGCGTGGTTCCCGACCAGGAGAAGGTGCAGGACTTCAACCTGCTGGAGGGCCGCTTCTTCAACGAAGAAGATCTGGCGCGGGCGGCGAAGGTGACGGTGCTGGGCTACGACACCGCGGCGCACCTGTATCCGGGGACGAGTGCGATTGGCAAGGATGTTGAAGCTGCGGGGATGCTGTTCACGGTGGTGGGCGTGCTGGAGAAGCAGAAGACGGCGTTCGGCGGCGGCGACAATCCGCGCGACAACCAGGCGCTGTTTCCGCTGACCACGTTTCACTATATGCATCCGGAGATTCTGGACTACTGGATCACGCTGAAGTACGACGATGCGAAGAACCGGCCGCTGGTGGAAGATGAGCTGACCGAGTTGCTGCGGCGGCGGCGGAAGGTGCTGAACGCGGCGCAGGACAACTTCTCCATCTTCGGGACGGACACGCTGCAGCGCTTGTGGGACCAGATTACGTTTGGGCTGTTTCTGCTGATGTTTTCGCTGTCGTGCGTGGCGCTGCTGGTGGGCGGCGTGGGCGTGATGAACATCATGCTGGTAAGCGTGACGGAACGGACGCGCGAGATAGGAGTGCGGAAGGCGATTGGGGCGACCAAGCGGACGATTCTGACGCAGTTCACGCTGGAAGCGATTACGCTGTGCGCGGTGGGCGGCGTGATCGGGATTGTGCTGGGCAGCGGCATCGCGGCGGGGCTGAAGTGGCTGCTGCCGACACTGCTTTCGTCGGCGTGGATCGCGGTGGCGTTCCTGTGCTCGTGCGGGATTGGGCTGGTGTTCGGGATCTATCCGGCGTGGAAGGCGGCGAATTTGGATCCCATTGAGGCGCTGCGGTACGAGTAAGAAGGCGGTGCGTTGGAGCGCGTTCTACCAGACTTTGGCGAGATTCGAAAGGCTCTGGCGATAGTCCTCAGGATCGATTGTGCTGCGGACGCCAAATTTTGCAAGGAGATCCATCATCTGTCCTACGGGCAGGCCTGCGACTTCCGCAGCTTTGCCCAGAGAGGCTTCGCCATTCCGGTATTTTTCGACAGCGAGCAGAACCCTGCCTCGCGTTACCAGGTCGCGCACCGTTTTCGAGAGGTCGCGTTGTCCCTCCTCGGAGATTGAGGTGAGGAACTCGTAGTTATCTGGGTCCATCCGGATACTCATGGTCTTGGTCATGATTGCTCCTCCAGTCTTCGCTTTGCGTCTTCGAGAATCGACTTCTTGTAGCGCCCGTATCTGGCAAGTGCCGAAAGCCGGACCAGCGCATCCCCGCGGTCGATCAGGCCCTTCTCGGTGCTTCTTATCAGAATGCCGATGGCCGTGGCGAATGGAACTCCGGCCAGCTTGCAGGCATTGATTGCTCGCTTGTCGTCGATGGCCACTAGCGGAGCCTTCTCCTGTAAGGCAAGAGCGATTGCTTCGGACTCACCCCGGCCCATACTGAAATCTTCTTCGAGTTTGGCGACCAGCTTCCTGTTTCTTACGCTTCTGACCGTAATGCGGGATTGGTCGATGGCCCTTTGGATTATCAGTGCGTCAAGGGTCTTCTTTCCTCCGCAACATTCCTGCTCAACCGCTTTAGGAATCGCTACAGCCATACTTACGCTATTCAGAAACAGATCGAGAAGCTCTATTTTGGCAGTCAGTAGCACCGTTGATGCGTCGAACACAATCATTATGACAAATTATTACAACTGCAATTGTACTCCTTCCGCAGCTACCGGGTGTCCAGGCTCATCCAGTCGAGAGGGTTTTGCGGATTGATACCTCTCGTGGAAGGCGGCGAATTTGGATCGGATCGAGGCGCTAAGGTACGAGTAGTGGGGCGGTGCGTTGCGGGGAGATGCGCCCACTGCTTGTGGCCAGTGAAATTCCGTTTTACCGAAGTTGCATCTCTGCAGTGGCAGTAAATCCGAGCGCCTCGTAGAGGGGTTTGCCTTCTGTTGAGGCCGAGAGGGTGATGCGGTCGAGCTTTTCGCTCTTCGCCCAGGTGAGGATCAGGTCCATCAGGCTTCGGGCCAGGCCGAGCCGGCGATACGCGGGTGCGGTGTAAATATTCGCAATATGACCGCCACGTCCTCCTTCGCAGCAACCGGGTGTCGGCCCTAAGTCGCGGAGAAAGATTCCGCCTCCGGCCACGATTTCTCCCCCGTGGAGCGCGAGCCAGCCCACGTAGCTCCGATCTGCCAGCATTCGCTCCAGCCAGGGAACGCTCGCCTGAAAGAGCCGGTCGGCCTCCGCCTCAGAGACGGAACCCATATCCCGGAACATGCACGCTCGCTGATGGGCAATCGCCGCAGCGTCGCTCGGCATTGCTAATCGGAAGGAATAGGGTGTGTGCCCTCTAGCTCCATTTCACGAGCGTATAGCTTCGGGGCTACACCGGCAAAGTTAACGCGAGGCGAGGCGTAGAATTCCGGCATGTTGGGAAAGAAGCTGCTGACGGTGGCGTGCGTGGTGGGGCTACTGCTGTGCGGCGGGTGCTTTTGGCTGGGTGCGGGCACGCCTACGCCGCCACCTCCACCCCCGCTAATCGATTTGCAGGGTGTGCACCGGATCGAAGTTGCGGTTACGGATGCGTCTCCGGAACACCATATCGAACCGGTTGATCTGGGCAAGGATGTGGTGGAGAGAATCCGCTGGAACACCCGGGACAGCGGAATCAAGGCTGAAGTCCAGCGGCACGCGGGAGTGGGAGACGCAGTGCTGAAGATTACGATTCTGAGTGTGAGTTCTGCGGCGGCGGCAAATCCACGGCCGCCCGACTACGTGCGTTCGATGTACCAGTTCAAGGTGTCAACCTCGTTGACCAGGCCGAACGGGCAGGTGATCTGGCAGGAGGCAGGTGGTGACTATTCGGTTCCATCGATGTACACGGCGATCGATTCGCAAGGTGTGTGGAAGGCGGATGCGATGAGTGAGGACGTGTATTTCAATCTGAGCGACCGCCTGGCGCAGCGCATGCTGTTCGGGGCGTGGGTGCGGACTCGCTGAGCGGCCGGACGGTGACAGAGTTGGGTGGGTGGGAGTAGGTTGTTGGGTGCCGGGCGGCGGGCGAACTCGGCGGGTGGTGCGTGATGAGGATGAATCGGCGGGAATTTCTGGCGTCGGTGGCGTTGCTGCCGGCTGTGCTGGCGGAGGCGCAGAGCAAGCTGCCGGCAAATAAGAACATCAAGTGGGCGCTGACCACGGCGCTGTGGAACTACCAGCCCAAGACGGAGTTCAACAGCATTCTGGACATCATGCGCGACACGGGGTTCATCGGGGTCCGCATGACCGGGTTTCCGCGGGTGCTGGAGGCGTATGGGCTGACCCTGGCGCAGATGCATACGGAGCTGGATAAGCGCGGGCTACACGTTGTGACGATTTCATGGAATGGCGCGCTGGACGATCCGGCGCAGAAGCAGAAGACGCTGGACAGCGCGCGCGATGCGATGAAGTTTCTGGCGGATTTCGGGGCGAGCCACCTGGTGGTGTTTTCGCCGTCGCGCACGCGGCCGGGAGCGGATACTCCGGCGGCGTTCCAGGAATTGTGCACGCGTTGCAACCAGATTGGCGAGATTGCCGCCGGGATGGGATTTACCGCGGGGCTGCACAACCACTGGGGACAGATGGTGCAGACGCGCGAGGAGATCGACCGCTTTATGGCGATGACCGATCCGAAGCTGTTCGGATTTTCGCCGGACACCGCGCATCTGGACCTGGCGGGGTGCGACGTGGTGGGGACGATTGCGCGCTACAAGGATCGGATCAGGTTTCTGGACTATAAGGACGCGAAGTGGACGACGCCCGCGGCGGATTGGGTGCAGCCGAATGGCAAGGTGTTGCCAAAGGATTCCGAGAATGCGAAGTTTTTCTCCAGCATCTACGACCTGGGCGACGGCGAGGTTGATTTTCCAGGATGCCACCGCGTGCTGAAGAGTGTGAAGTATCGCGGATGGATCTGCGTGGACCTGGACACGTCGCGCAAAGGGCCGCTTCAGGATTACCAGAGGTGCGGGGCGTACATCGTGGACAAGCTGCAGCCGATTTATTTGTAAGGCGTTGTCCTGCCGGACGGGCACCCTGCGCGGGCAGCGGTTACTTCGTGACTCGTGCCGAGCTTTGCGTGGCGCTCCCGATGCTCCCGATGGTCGCAAGTTTCGTGCCGACCACCGGGAGGGCCGCGCGAAGCTATAAAGGGGCGTGTGAACGCCTAGAAGATGCGGACGCTGATGCTGAAGAACTTCTTTGGGTTCTGGCGGATTGCCGTGAACAGGCCTGCGCTCTCGGTCTGGAGCTTCTGGATGTCGACCTGGGTCGTGCCGCCCGGGGCGAAGTTGCCGCCGGTCTTCGGGTTGCTGGTGAAGCTGGTGACGAGCGCGCTGGTCTTCGCGAGGGTGCCGGAGAGCTTGGCCGGGTCTTTGGTGAGCAGGCCAATGCTGCCGTCGCCGGACTTCGCATCGGCGATGACGGCATTTGCGAGCTTACTGGTGGTGGCGAGCGAGTCCTGCACCTGCCCACTGGTCAGCTTGCCGGCCGAAGCTGCGACCGCCTGGACATCCTTGGTGGTGGTGGTGATGTTGTTTCCGAGAGTGGGGTCATTCAGGAATTTGCCGGCGCTATTGCTGTTGCTGCTGAGCTTCGCGGTGAGCTGCTGGACGTTGCCGTTGATAGCGGCGAGCTGATTCTTGAGTTGCGGATTGCTGAGGAGTTGCCCCGACGTGCCTTTGCCGGTGTCGAACCGATTGGCGAGGACGGTGGACCTGTCCTCGAACGTCTGGATGTCTCTCATGGTGGACTTGGCGGACGTCATGTCGAAGATGTTGGAGCCGGTCTGGGTTCTCAACTCGCCGCCGTCCTGGAGCGTGGGTCCGCCGGCGGATTCGCTGCTGATGTCGATCGAGGTATCGCCGAGAGCGCCTACCGACTCCAGGGTCGCGACGGAATCGACGTGCAGGCTGGGCTGAAAGCGGCTGTCCAGCTTCATGACGACCTGGACGGGGTTGTGCTTGTGTTCGGGCGCGGTGGTCAGGGTGACGCTCTTGACCTCGCCGATATCGACTCCGCCGAGGTTGACGGCGGCGCCGGGCTTGAGGCCGATGGCGTCGGCGAAGTAGGTGGTGGCGGTCATGGTGTGGGAGGTGCGGACGTAGATGGCGAGCAGGATCGCGAGCGCCGCGACCAGCGCCATCACCAGATAGGAGGCGCTGTTTCGCGGGGATTCGAGCTCCTGGTCAGTGGCCATCGAGTTCCTCAATCAACAGCATAGCGCGCCTTAGCCGTCGTGTTACAGGCGCATGTCTCAGAAGCTCACTTGCCGTCCCGTGTCGTGATCGCGTTCTACTGTAACGTCAGCCACCTTCCGGCCGCCCAGGAGGTAAGTGCACATATCAGGCTTGGTCTCGCGAGGAGCGATTCGCGGGCCACCGGTGTCGGCGCCCGTGATCCCATCGTTTAGCCCTTCCTGATATTTGCTCCAGTCTGCCATCGCACCTCCGACTCCCTGAACCATAGTAGCTCTCCGCGTGCGCTATTTGCTCCTTACGGCGATGACTTCGATCTCGAGCAAGGCCCAGGGAGCGGCCAGGGCGGCGACCTGGAAGGCGGAGCGGGCGGGTTTGTTGGGCTGCTCCTTGGTGCCGAAGTATTTGATGTACTCGGACTGCATGCCGGCGAAGTCGAGCTTGCCGGTTTTGGGGTCGGGGCCGAGGAAGACGGTCATTTTGACCACGTCCTTCATGTCGAGGCCTTGATCCTGGAGGGCTTTCTGGATCTTGGCGAAGACGCTGGCGGCCTGCGTTTTGGTGTCGCCGTAGTCGGCGGGCGTGCCCTTGGCGGCGTCGGCGGGGGTGACGGGCGAGGCGAGCTGGCCGCTGAGGTAGTAGGTGTCTCCGGCCCAGACGCCGGTGGCGATGGCGGCGGTGTCGGTCTGGATATGCTTGACGGCGACCTGTGCCGGCGCGAGGGATGCGACGGCGAGGAGGGCGGTTGCGGCGAGGGTATTGCGTACGTTCATGATTTTTCTCCTATAGAAGATGTTAAAGAACTACTGTCCTGCCGGACGGGCCCACTGCGCGTGGGGCGGTCACTTCGTGACTTGCGCCGAGCTTCGCGTGGTGCTCCCGATGGTCGCTGGCAAAACTCCGTGCCGACCAACGGGAGGAGCGCGCGAAGCCCAATACCCGTCACGAAGTGACTCACGCCGGCTTGACGCGGTCGTTGATCATGTTGACGACGCGGCGGCCGCTGAGGGCTGCGCCTTCCTGCCAGGCGACCACGTGGCTGGTGGTGTCTCCACCGAAGTAGAAGGGGCCGTCGGGCTGGAGCAGCGTCGAGTATCCGTCGGGACCGCCGTAGCCCTGAATCCACGAGCCTTCGTTCCACTTGATGTGGCGCCAGCCGCAGTAGATGGGCTTGGTGAGCTCCTTGCCGAAGCCGGGGTGGATCTTTTCGACCGCGGCGCGCGAGGCGGCGAACTTCTGATCCATGGTGAGGTCGGCGAAGCCAGGGATCATCATCTCGTCGAAGTAGCCGGCGACGACGATGCCGGTGCGGCTGAAGAGGTTTGCGGTGGGATACCAGATGGGGCTGGGGCCCTGCGAGAGAAACGAGAGGCCACCGTAGATGTTGAAGTCAGTCTCCCAGAAGCGGCGGCTCTCCCAACACAGCTTCTGCGAGCTGGACATGGTGGCGTTGTCGATGACCTGCTTGTAGGGAGCGGAGAAGTCGTTCGGGATCTTCCTGAGGATCGAGATCGGCAGGGTGGTGATGCAGTATTTTGCTTCGATCTGTTTGGTCGCGCCCTTTTGCGTGTAGGTAATTTTGACGCCGCTGGCGGTCTTGCGGATCTCGGTGACGGGCGAGCCGAGCTGGACGATGGGGCCGAGCTCGCGCGCGAAGGCGTAGGGGATGCGGTCGATGCCGCCGACGGGCTGGAACATGGTGGCTTGCCAGTCCCAGGTCTCCTCGTAGAGCAGGCTGCGCCAGAAGCCTTCGTCGAGCAGGGTGCGCAGGTCCTGCGGATCTTCGGGGACAGCGACCTGGGTGCCTGCTCCGGGAGCGACTTTGAGGCCGGCGCGGTCGGAGCCGACGTACTTGTTGCTGTCGTTGAGCGGGCCGTAGTACTTCAGCGAGGCGAGCATGCGCTCGCGGTCCTCGGCGCTGAGTTCCTGGTCGAGCGCGCCCTGGGCGATGCACTTGGCCAGCAGCTCGCTGATGCGGCCGCGGGTGTCGTTGACGGCCTTGCGCTGGGGCACGGGCTTGCCGCCGTTGGCGTTATCGTTCTGCAGCAGGGTGGAGCGCGAGGTGTTGACCTCGACTTCGAGTGCGACTCCGAGCTCGCGGCAGTAGTCGAGCATGCACCAGTGGGTGCTGGGGATACGCGCGCAGCCCATGTTCTGGTAGTTGCCCTCTTCCCACTCCACATTTTGCTTGGTGCCGTCGATGAACTCGACCGTGGAACCTTTGCGGGCAGTCCAGTTGCGTCCGCCGGGACGCTCGCGGGCTTCGAGCACGGTGACGTCGTAGCCGAGCTTCTTCATCTCGTAGGCGGAGACCAGGCCGCTGATGCCGGCGCCCAGAATGACGACCTTGGTGCCTTTGCCGAGGCCGGCATCCCCGCGGATGGGAGGCGTCTGCTCGCCCTTCATCGGCATAAGGCCAAGCGACTGCATGGCGGCGAAGGTGGCAGCGTAGCCACCGGCTTGTCCGACTCGCATCAGAAACTCGCGGCGTGTACAACCCATAGGGTTTCCTCCCGGCTAAGATTTTCGAGCGAAATCAGAGTTTCCGTGCCTTCGGTGAACGTGTGCGGGGTGGCTTTTCTTGAGGAAAAAGCCACTTGAGCGCGTCAGTTTCGCCGTAGACCAACTCTGATTTTTCGCTAAAGGGTGTTAACTGCATTGTGGCACGGTTTGCCTGAGGAATGTATGGGGGCGGTTACAAATGTGTGGGTTGGGTAGACTATTGAGATGGCGACGTCGGTAGAGGTGGTTACGACGCTACTGACTCTGGGCGGGTTGGTCTACATGCTGCTGGCGTTGTGGGGTGCGCGGGATTTTGAACGTTCCTGCCGCCGGATTGCGCGGGCGGGTGCGGGCTCGGCCAGCTTTGCGCCTGACGTGTCCATCCTGAAGCCGCTGAAGGGCGTGGACGCGCGGATGTACGCCGGCTTTGTGAGCCACTGCGCGCAGCAGTACGCGGGCAACTTCGAGATTCTGTTCGGCGTGAGCAGCATGGACGATCCGGCGGTGGCGGAGATCGACCGGCTGCGCCACGAATTTCCGGCCTGCGCGATCCGGCTGATCGAGTGCCCCCAGCGGCTGGGCACGTCGGGCAAGGTGAGCAATCTGATCCAGATGCTGCGCGAGGCGCGGTATGACACCATCCTGATCAACGACAGCGACATCCGCGTATCGCCCAACTATTTGACGCGGGTGATGGCTTGCTTCGCTCCCCCGCCCTCGACCCCACTCAAGGACGGGGCACCCGACTTGGGTACAGCACGGCAGGTGGGCATGGTGACGGTGCCGTACCTGGGCCGGACGGCGGCCGACGGCCAGGGGCTGACGGTGTGGTCGCGGCTGGAGGCGCTGGGGATTTCGACGGACTTCCTGCCTGGCGTGCTGACGGCGCGTTTTCTGGAAGGTGGGATTCATTTTGGGCTGGGCTCGACGCTGGCGGTCTCGCGCAAAGCGCTGACCGCGGCCGGCGGCCTCGAACCGCTGGTGGATTACCTGGCCGATGACTACGAGATTGGCGTGCGGATTGCGCGCGCGGGCTATCGCGTGGAACTGTGCGGCGAAACGGTGGAGACGACCGTGCCGGCGTACGAGTTTCGCGGCTTCTGGGACCATCAACTGCGCTGGGCGCGATCGACTCGCGACTCGCGGCGCTGGGGCTACATGGGGCTGGGGATTACGTACTGCGTTCCGTGGGCGTTGCTGAACTGCGTGGCCTCGGGATTCGCGCTGTGGAGCTTCAGCCTGCTGAGCCTGGTGCTGCTGGCGCGCGTCTCGGTGGCGCTGACGGTGGGCGTGGGCGTGCTGCGGGATGAGCAGGTGCTGCGCGATATCTGGCTGCTGCCGCTGCGGGACTTCCTCGGGCTGGTGGTGTGGACGTGGAGCTTCGCGTCGCACACGGTGGTGTGGAGGGGCGAATACTTCACGCTGGAGAATGGGCGGATCTCGCGGGGGGTTTGAAAGGCTTAACCTCGACTCACACCGAACGGATCAAGAACAAGACACGACCACGGATTGCATGGATAAGAATTTTCGGAGAGGCACAATGAACGATCTCGCAATTGAAACCCATGCGCTGCACAAACACTACGGCGATATCCATGCCGTGGACGGGCTGGAGATGCACGTGCCGCGCGGCGCGGTGTATGGGTTTCTGGGCCGCAACGGCGCGGGCAAGACCACGACCATTCGCATGCTGGCCGGCCTGGCGCAGGCTTCGGCCGGTGAGATGCTCGTGCTTGGCTTCGATCCGCGCAGCGAAAGTCCTGCCATCCTCGAGCGCACCGGCCTGGTCGTCGACAAGATGCTGATCCCATGGATGACCGGCAACGACCTGGTGCGCTTCAATCGCGGATTCTTTCCCCGCTGGTCGGATGCGCTGGCGCGAAAGTATGCGGAAGTGCTGGAACTCGACATGAAGCGCAAGTTCAAGAAGCTCTCCACCGGTAACCGGACCAAGCTCTGCCTGTTGCTGGCGCTGGCGCAGGGAGCGGAGCTGATCGTGCTGGATGAGCCCACGGCGGGGCTGGACCCGGTGGTCACCGATCAGTTGCTGCGAGTGATGGTGGAAGACTTCGCCAACGAGGGCCGCACGCTGTTCCTCTCGTCGCATCATCTCTCCGAGATAGAGCGCATCGCGGAGTGGGTCGGCATCATCGATCACGGCAAGCTGTTGCTGGAGGGCCGGCTGCAAGATATGCGCACTGACTTCCGCCGTATCCGCGTGGTGGGCGAGGCGCGGCCGCTGGCCGCATGGCCCGACATCGTCAGCGCCAAGACCGGCGAGGGTACAACCGAGTACGTGGTGCGCGCCAATGCCGAGGCGTTCGTGGCGCATCTTGAAAGCCACGGCGCGACCGTGCTCGACGCGACGCCGTTGAACCTGTCGGAGATATTCCTGGAAGTGGTTGGAAGGGGGAAGACGAATGTACGTTTGGAAGTATTGGCGTGAATCACGCTACACCTTCGCCGCCGGCATGGCGCTGGTCGGTCTGCTGCTTTGGGCCGTGCTTAAAATTCCGATGGGCGCGATGGTCGAGGGCAACCAGGACATGGGCCAGTCCAATCCGGCCGAGCTATATCTGGTCGTGGCTGGGATTCTGACGCTTCCGCTGGCCTTCCTGGGATTGTTGTTCGGGAGTTTCGGCGTGGGCCGCGACCTCGGCGCAGGCAGCGGTTCGTTTCTCTTCAGCCGGCCGCGCAGCCGCGCCTTCTTTGTGTGGAGCGACTGGGGCTACGGCGTGGCGCAACTGCTGCTGCTGGTGGTCGCCGCGAACTCGGTGCTGGCGTTGGCCATCCACCGCGCGGTGCCTGGCAGCCGGTCCATTCTTCTCGCCGGCGGTCCAGTCTCGATGCTCTCTGTGTTCTGCGTGCACTGCGCGGCCGGCTTGGTGCTGATCGGGTTGATGTTCGGTCTCACTTACTTCGCATCGGTGCTGGTAAAGGGCCGCGGCGTGTTGCTGAGCCTGGGGGTTCTGCTGGCGTACATCATTTCCAAGTCGGTGGTGAAGCACTACTGGCCGGACATCACTCTGCCGGACCTTACCCTGACGGAATTCACGCCGACCCCGTTTGGCGGTGCGCGCTTTGCCGACCACCTGGGCCTCGACATTGCGGTTCGCGCCGCCGTGGCGCTGGCCTTCCCCATCGGCGCGCAGTTGCTGCTGCGGCAGCGGGACGTCGACTAGCACCAGGGCTAGTTGGCCGACGGCCGCTCGATGTGGTCAATGACGTATACGTCGGCGGGAGCTTTGGTGGATTCGAACTTCAGGCCAAGCTGCTCCTGCACCGCGGTAAAGATTCCCGGCGGCGCGTTGGGATCGTCGCTGGTGCGCGACTCATCCACGGTGTAGCGGATGGTGAAGTCGAATTTGCCGGCGAGCCCGGTCTGGTCGACGACGGGACGATCGAAGAAAAACTGCTCCCCGAAGGCGAAGTCGGCCATGGAGCAGTCGCTGTACTTGATGGTCTGCACATTGCCGCCGCCATTGCCGGTCTGGTCGAGTATGCCGTTGGGGTTGGCGGCGGGCGAGAGCTTTGGGCCACCTTTGGCGATGCGGACGGCGTAAACGGAAAGCTCGCGCTTCTCGATATGGAATTTGAGCTGGAAGCGGTCGGCGAGCAGCTTCTGCACCATCTCCTGCTCCTGGCGCAGGTTGGGCTGGCCTTCAGCGTCGGCCTTGCCCTCGATGTCGTAGGGTTCGTCGGTGGCCCAGGCGGGGGCTTTCAGCACCTGCTCCTTGTTGAGGGAGTAGGCGAAGACGATCATCGCGGCGACGCTCTCGTTGCGGATGTTGACGCGGTCGGCATTGGAGCTGAAGCCCTGGCGGCTTGAGGTAGGATCATGCAGTTTAATGGCGGCGACGGCGAAGGAGGGATGTGCGTCGGCGGCCATGTGCTTGAACGGAGCCTGGTCCTGCGCGAGCGCGTGCGCGGCGGCGAGGGTCAGGGCTAGAGCTGCGGAACTCCATCGGCACGCGTGCATGGGCGACCCTCCTTCGCAATGAGAACGCTGGATCTAGATGAGGATACGCGGCGCACGCGTGGGCGGTTCCAGAAACTAAACACCGACCGAAACCGATTGAACCGATTGAAGGCGAAGACGAAGACAAAGGACGACCGCGGATTACGCGTCCATCCGTGTGATCCGCAGTCGGCTTTTCGTCGTTGATTGGTTCAATCGGTGAGCATCGGTGTTCAGGAGTTGCTTCAACGATTGGGCTGGTTGGAGACGATCTCCTTGCCGCCGGATTTTGCGATGACGTAGACGGGGCCGGGCAGCGCGGGCAACGGACTGGGTTGGTCGGCGAGGTCCTGCCAGAGGAAGATGCGCTGCGGGCCGGGCCATTTTTGCGCGAGGGTTTGCGCGGTCTCGAAGATCGGCGGCGCGTCGGGGAAGAAGCTGCCGTACCAGAGGTTCGAGCTGCGGCCGTAGTTGGGGGTGCCGTTGTAGTTCGCGTCGGTGAGGATGTGGAGCACTTCGTGCGGTTCTGGACGCGCGTTCGCGCGTGGCTGCGATGGGCTCGGCGGGCTCATGGTGTAACTGGGGCGCTGGAGGTAGAAGCCAAGCGTGCTGCCGTATTCGTATTCCTGGTGGATGACGACGAGGTCGTCGGGGTGGAGTTGCGGCGCGATGGCCGCGGCTAGTTGCTGCGAGCTGAGCACCGGAGCGAAGGTGCGCAGGCCGAGATGTGCGGCCAGCAGGAAACCGAAGGCTCCGGCGGCGAGGGCGAGGGTTGCGGCATGCGACCTACTCTTTCGGCCATTCCATCGCGCGAAGGGTTTTCCGAATATGTGAAACCCAAGAAAGAACAAGAAAAGCCGCGCTTGGTTGACTGAGCCTTCCATCTTCCTAAGTAACAACGCTGCGACCGGACCGACGAACAGGCTGCAAGTCGCGACCAGCAAAGGTAGCCGAAACAGTCCGAGCGCCTGCGCGTTCAGGTCGAGGAAGTGACCCATGCTCATGGCGTAATCGCCGGGATTCTGTTGCAACAGCGCGGCGAGGTCAGTGCCGGGCGCTGGAGCATGTGTATGTAGGACCAAGTAAAGTGCCGTGACGGCGAAGCATAGACCGAGTAGCGCGAGAGCGCCGGTACAACGGTACGCGGACTTCCGGTGCGCTTGTGCGTCGGGCTTTGTCATCCCTTTATGCGCCAGCCACGATGCGATGAGGAGGATCATCGCCGGCAATGCGGGAAGGACGTAGTACTCCTGTCGCGTGGACATGCTGAAAAAGAGCAGTGGCAACGCTGTCCAAATAGCGAGGAACAGCAGTGTACGTTCCTCCAGTGTGAGGGAGAGGGTGCGCAAGCGCTTTCGCCACTCTGCGGTTCGCATTGGGATCGCGCGGACGATGGCGTGGAACACGAACGCTGACCAGGGCATCAGCCAGATGAGGCAGAGGCCCCAGAAGAGCCAGAGCGGCACAGTGTCGTAGTCGCGGGGGACGCGGAGGTTGAGGTAGCGCAGCACCTGCTCGTTGACGAAGTAGAACCACGCCCAGCCCTGGACGTTGCCGTCGGTGGGGAGCGGGACTTGCCAGTGTCCGCTGGTGAAGCTCAGGTTTCCGGGATGGCCCTGCGTGGGGTTCGCGAAGGCGATGAGTATGTGCCAGGGCGCGGCGATGGCGAGGAAGACCAGCGCGCTCGATAGCGGATGAAGTTCGCCGACGCGGCGGACAGCGCCGCGCAGGCCGCGCGTGAGGATGAGGTAGATCGCGACGATGGCGATGGGGAAGACGATGCCGATGAGGCCCTTGGTGAGCACATTCAGGGCGCAGCAGGTTGCGAAGGCGTAGCAGAGGAGGCGGTGTTGACCGGATCCCGCCCTAGCAGAGCTAGGACGGGGCACCCAGCGTGTTGGCTGTTCGGTGAGCCAGAAGCAGAGCATGGCGAGGGAGAGCCAGAGGCAGACCATGGCGTCGGGGATGGTGATGCGGGTGAAGAGGAAGACGCCGGGGCTCGAGAGCAGGATGAGGGCGGCGTAGAGGCCGGCGCGGGCGCTGGTCTTGTTTTGCGCAGGGCTGTGAAAGGCGCGGCGGGCGAAGGTTTCCACGGCGAAGGCCAGCGCGAGGACGGTGAGCGCGAGCGGGATGCGCGCGGCTATCGCTAAACAGCGGGCCGACGGATGCCCGAGGAGCTGCGAGATGCGCATCGACAGCACCATCGACCAGTAGAGCAGCGGGGCCTTTTCGAGGTAGCGGATGCCGTTGGCGTAGAGCGTGACCCAGTCGTGGCGCAGCAGCATCTCGCGGGCGACTTCGGCGTGGACGGAGTCGGCGTCGTCGAGCAGCGCGGGGGTGAAGAGGGTGAAGCTGGCGTAGAAGACGATCCAGAGCGCGACAAGCGTGAGCGTCGTCGAGAGCGGGCGCTTCGGGATGGAGTCGGCTGCGGTCGGCATCTTCGCGTTTCCTAAGGGTACTGTTTCCTGCGCGACTATATTGGAAAGCGTGAGTGAACTGGTTGAACTTGCGGCGGCACCTGGGCCGTCGGCGGAGCTGATCTTTGGCGATTGGTATCCGGCGCTGCGCGCTGATGAGCTGCGGCGCGGCAAGACGAAGACGGCGCTGCTGCTGGGGCATCCGCTCCTACTGGGGCGGAAATCCGACGGGCGGATCTTTGCCATGCGTGATCTGTGCCCGCATCGCGGCATTCCGTTGTCAGCCGGCTGGTTCGACGGCGAGACGGTGACCTGCAAATACCACGGCTGGGAGTTCGAGCCGTGCACTGGGCAGTGCAAGCTGATTCCGTCGCTGACGGACGCGGATACGCTGGACGCGACCAGGATCTTTGCCGGCGCGTATCCCTGCGAGGAGCGCGACGGGCATGCGTGGGTGTATCTGCCGCACCCTGGTTCGGGCTTCAGCGTGCGTGCGACGAGCGAGCTGCCGCCGGTGCCGGAGGTGCCGAAGTTCTCGGCGAAGTATGCCAGTGCGCATCTCTCCGCGGACCTGCCGTGTAATGTGGACCACGGCATCATCGGGCTGATGGACCCGGCGCATGGGCCGTTTGTGCACCAGGCCTGGTGGTGGCGCAGCCACGCCAGCATCCACGCGAAAGAGAAGCACTTCGAGCCGTTGCGCGACGACGAGCACAATGGGCGCAACGCCGGGTTCCGTATGGCCGCGCATGCGCCCAGCAGCAACAGCCTGCCGTACAAACTGCTGGGCGCGCACGGGCCGGTGACTACGACCATCGACTTTGTGCTGCCCAACCGGCGGTACGAGACGATTCGCTGCGGCGACAAGTGGTTTGCCACCCTTACGACGGTGACGCCAGTTACGCCCTCGACATGCAGGATCGATGTGTGCGGGGCGTGGAATGTGCTGGGCTGGATGCCGTTCTTCACGCCGGTGCTGAAATTCTTTGCGAAGAAGTTTGTCGGCCAGGATCAGCAGACGATGGTGGAGCAGGCGGCGGGGCTGCGCTATGGGCCGGCGCTGATGCTGATCGACGACGCGGACAAGCCGGCGAAGTGGTACTTCGCGCTGAAGCAGGCGCGGCTGCAAGGCTCGGGCGTGCACCCCATGGACGGTCCGGTGACACTGCACTGGAGGAGTTAAGGGCAGGTTTTCCACCTGACGGAGCGCGTCCAGTGCGATAATCCCTCGAGTACGACATAAGCATCCAAAGAACGAGGAAGGGCCAATGGCTGAGCAAGCACCCGCGCCGATTCTTAGTATCGACATCGAGCGCTACGCTGGCGACATGGCGATCGTACGCTGCCATGGCCAGCTGGTGGCGGGGTCAACCCATATTCTCTACTCGCAGGTGGATGCGCTGATGCCCGAAATTCAGCGGGTGGTGCTGGATCTGTCCGATCTGCGGTATACGGACAGCATGGGTTTGGGCTGTCTGGTTCGCCTGTACGTGACTGCCAGGGCGGCCGGTTGCACGCTGGAACTGTTCAATCTGAGCCAGCAGATCCGCAACCTTCTGGGGATGACCAATGTGTTGAACGTGCTTCCGGTGATCAGCGAAGCGGCGCTGGATCTGGGCGAGTAGCTCAGGGCTGGCTATGGGCCCCGATTCTGTGCACTAACCCAATGCTGTGGGGGGCTAGAAGACGCTGACGCCTTCGTCGATGATGAGTTCGTCGACGCTGATGTAGAGGGCTTCGCCGAGTTTTTTGAAGGCGAGCTTCCAGTCGGGCGACCAGTAGTCCTTGTCGCTGCGGCGGAAGAGATCGTTCCAGATGTTCTGCGCCTGCCAGAGGTTGACGTCGAAGGGCAGCATGCGCAGGCCGGTGGCGATGGTCAGGGCGGTTTGCAGTGCTCCCTTCATGGCGCGGTCCTTTTCGGCGGCGGCCTCGAGCGCAACCATGGCGCGCTTCATGCGTTCGCCGGCGGCGAAGCTGAGCGCCTGGGTGTCGACGACGACCTGGTCGGCGGTGGCGCGGGCGAAGAGAGCGGCGATCTCCGCGGCGTCGAAGTTGTCGGCGGTAATGGCGCGGCGCAGGCTGGCGTTGATGGCGAAGTTGGCGGCGATAGCGAGCGCAGGGGGCGCAGGCATTCCCGATTCGGTGAGGAAGCGCAGCAGCGAGGCGTGGTCCTCGTAGATCTTGCGCAGGGAGTCTTCCATCTCGGCGAGGGTGCGGTCGAGGATGGTGCGCAGGATGCGGTGCTGCTCGTCGGCGAAGAGCGAGGTCAGCGAATAAGCCAGAGTCCCGAAGAAACGGTCGATCAAGCGGATGACTTCGGGTAGGTTGGCGCGGCGGATGGCGTTGCCGACATCGATGGAGAAGGTGGTGAAGGCCTTGCCGTTCTCGGGGCCTTCGGCGTGATATTGGCGGACGGCGGCGGAGAGGTTCTGGTCGCCGAGGTGCAGGACGGCGAAGCAGATCTCCTCGGTCTCCTCGGTGATGCGCGAGCGGATGTGTGCGCGGCCGAGCGCGACCTTGCCGCGGCCGGAGGTAAAGCTCTCCTGGGCGTCGCGGTGCACCTCGAAGCAGAACAGTTCGCCGTCTTCGGGATAGCTGCGGAAGACGGAACTGATGGCGTAGTGGGCGCCGACCTGTTCGAGGCCGATGCGGATGGGGATGACGAAGCGGCGATAGATTTCGGCGCCATCTTCGTATTCCGGCACATTGCTTTTTGCCTGGGTGAGGATCTCGAGGAAGCGCTGTTCGAGGGCGACGCCTGGCTCGCCGAAGAGTTTGGCGGCGAGCTGCAGGACGCGGCCGGCGTAGGCGATGATCTGGATGGTCTCGATGCCGGAGATCTCGTCGAAGAACCAGCCGCAACTGGTGTACATCAGCTGGGTGTGGCGTTCGAGCTCGAGCAGTTCAAGCACAGTGGTGCGCTCCGCGGGGGAGAGCAGGTGGGCGGCGTGGCGCGCGAAGAAGCGCTCCTTCGCGCCGAGCGAGCGGTCGAGCACAACGTCGATATAACCGTCGCGCGCGGCCCACAGGTCTGTTACCAGGCCCTCGGCCAATTTCTCTGCCAGGGGTGCGCTCGCGTCGCGGAGAAAGTCGAGGGCTTGGCGCAGAGGCGCGCGCCACTCCTGGTTCCAGCCGGCCTTGCCGCCGTTGCAGCCGCAGTTGGAGCGCCAGCGTTCGACGCCGTGGGCGCAGCTCCAGGAAGTGTCTTCGACCACCTCGGCTTCCCATTGCGGGGGAAATTTTTCAAGGAACTCGCCGTAGTTGGTCAGCTTGGCGTGGCCGTTGTCCTCGATCCAGTGCATGGCGTAGGAGAGCGCCATCTCGCCGTACCTGTGATGGTGGCCGTAGCTTTCGCCGTCGGTGGCCACGTGCGAGAGTTCTGCCGTGGCGGCGGTTTCCGCTGTGGGTGTGTGGAAGCCGTCGAGCAGGCGGCTGCCGAAGGCCTCGCCGCTGTTCAAGAGCCCCTCGAACGCTATAGCTCGTGAAGCCGGGCCATCGTAGAAGAAGACGGCGATCGAGCGGCCCTCGTCGAGCTTGACCATGTAGGGATGCGTGGGGTCGACCGTGGCGTTGGCCGTGGCGATCCACGGATTCAGGTCCTGGCCGCCGGATACAGCGCCGGCGGGGTCGACCGCTTCGGCGGACTCAGTGGGCAGCAACGGGTCGGAGGCAGCTTCCGACTG
>Ga0302314_10008881_pt1 | contig 17833 bp, 17 predicted proteins | sample III_Palsa_N2_3_FD_200533 | JGI IMG/M metagenome (GOLD analysis project Ga0302314, IMG submission 200533) | Peat permafrost microbial communities from Stordalen Mire near Abisko, Sweden - III_Palsa_N2_3 | ecosystem: Environmental > Terrestrial > Soil > Palsa > Peat permafrost | place: Sweden...
CGATCGCGCCATGACGCCTCCTCGGTCAGCCGAGGACGTGAAGCGCCGGCCGATCCTTCGATTTTTTCCGATCTGACCCCGACCCGCGCTCTTCCACAAGAGGCGAGGGCTGTTCGAACAGAAGTTTCACCACGTCTTCGCCATCGGCGTCAGGGCCGACCACCGTCAGGCGGCCCTTCGCCATCTGCCGGCTGGTGGCCACGGTCTGGCCGCCCTTGGGGCAGAGGTCGAGGCAGGAGACCTCCACCACCCGGATGCGCTTGCCGAGGCCGCGATCCTTCAGGGCGTGCTTGACCTCGCCGCGCAGCTCGGTCTTGCCCTTGTGACCCCGCCCGAGCTTGGCGGCGCACTTGGTGCAGATCACCACCACGTCCGACCAGGGGGCGGGTTCGGTCGTCGGGTCTGAACGCGGGTCGTGGGGCATGGTCGTCTCCTTCGCGCCTTAACGCCTGAACCGGCGGCAAGCTGCGCCCTGCTCGCGGGCGGCGCTTGTGAAGGCCCGACCCTTGACCGTAGGGTGACGCCCTCAATAAGGGGCCAGCCTGCATGTTCGACCGTCGCCGTCTTCTCCTGGCCGCCACGGCGGTCGCCTCCACGCCCGCGGCGCTCGCCCGCGCCGATGCGCCGTCCGACGCCGACGCCGCGCTGAACCGGCTGTTCGACCAGTTCATGCAGGAGGGCTTCCAGCAGCGGCCCGAAAGCGCCACCCAGCTCGGCGTCGACAAGGGCGAGCTCGCCCCGCTGAAATCGCGCCTCAGCGACGAATCCGCCGCCGGCCGCGCGGCCCGCAAGGCCCTGAACGCCAGCCAGCTTGCGCGGATGAAGGCGGTGGACCGCAGCGCCCTCAGTCCGGCCGGGCAGGTGAACTACGACACCATCCTCTACACGCGGGACTCGGCCGCGCGCATTCTCGCCTTCGACTTCGGCGGCTCGTCCTACGGCCCCTCGCCCTATGTGATCAGCCAGCTGACCGGCTCCTACCAGTCGACGCCGGAGTTCCTGGACACCAAGCACAAGATCGACGTCGCGGCGGACGCCGACGCCTATCTGGCGCGGCTGCAGGCCTTCGCCGTGCAGCTCGACGACAACACCGCCCAGCTGCGCCATGACGCAGGGCTCGGCGTGGTCCCGCCCGACTTCCTGCTCGACACCACCCTGGCGCAGATGACCGAGGGCCGCAAACCGGCGGACCAGGCCACCGTGGTCACCTCCCTGATGAAGCGCGCGGCGGCCAAGGGCCTCGGCGACCGCTACGGCCGCGATGCGGCGAGGATCTACGATGAGCAGGTCGGTCCGGCGCTCGATCGCCAGATCGCGGCGGTGAAGGCGCTCCGCGAGCACGCGACCCACGACGCCGGTTGCTGGAAGTTCAAGGGCGGGGACGACTTCTATCGCGCGGCGCTCCACGCGACGACCACCACCTCGATGACCCCGGAAGAGGTGCATCAGCTCGGCCTCGACCAGGGCAAGGCGATCATGGCGCGGCTGGAGCCGCTGCTCGCCAGGCAAGGCCTGACCCAGGGCGCGATCGGGGAGCGCATCCACCATCTCTATGACGACAAGAGCCAGTTCTACGCCAACACCGACGCGGGCAAGGCCGAGCTGATCGCCTACTGCAACCAGAAGCTCGACGCCGTCCGCCTGCGCCTGCCCCAGGCGTTCAAGCGCCTGCCGCCCTACAAGTTCGAGGTACGGCCGGTGCCGCCGGCCATCGACGCCGGCGCGCCGCTCGCCTATTCTCAAGGCCCGGCCATCGACGGCTCTCGCCCCGGCCTCGTCTACTTCAATCTGCATGACACGGCCGAATGGCCCCGCTGGAACCTGCCCTCCACCGTGTTCCACGAAGGCCTGCCCGGCCACCAGCTGGAAGGCGGCCTCGCCCTCTCCGACAAGGGCCTGCCGTTGATCCGCAAGACCACCGGCTTCTCAGCCTACGCCGAGGGCTGGGCCCTTTACGCCGAGCAGCTGGCGGACGAGCTCGGCATGTACGAGGACGATCCCCTTGGCCGCATCGGCTGGCTTAAGGCGCAGCTGTTCCGCTGCGGGCGCTGCGTGGTCGACACCGGCATCCACCACATGCGCTGGAGCCGCGAGCAGGCGATCAGCTACCTCACCGGCCTCGACGGGGATGCGGCGGGTTCCACCACCCGCGAGATCGAGCGCTATTGCGCCACCCCCGCCCAGGCCTGCAGCTACAAGATCGGCCACACCATGTGGATCACCCTTCGGGCGAAGGCTGAGGCCGAGCTCGGAGCGAAGTACGACATCAAGGACTTCCACGAGGCGGGACTGAGTTGCGGCCGCGTGCCGCTGGACGTCCTCTCCAGCGTGGTCGGTCGCTACATCGCGGCGCGGAAGGCGGCTTGATGGCCGCGTGGGATGACAAAAGCTTAAGGCGTCCCCACCTTCCGCAGGCTTGGCGTTCTGCTAAGCTCTCGTCGCGCCGAGCGATGGCGCGTCTCATGAGGCTCTCCCTTGAACCCCTCTAAAGCTTTGCTGGCCCTCGCGGCGGTCGCCGCTTCGGTCTCCCTCGCCGGCTGCGGCGTCAACGCCATCCCCACCAAGGAGGAGGCCGCCAAGGCCCGCTGGGCGGACGTGCAGAACTACTACCAGCGCCGCGCCGACCTGATCCCCAACCTGGTGGCCACGGTGCAGGGCTACGCCAAGCAGGAGCGGGGCGTGCTGGACGAGGTCACTCAGGCCCGCGCCAGCGCCACCCACGTGTCGGTGGACGCCTCCACCATCACCGATCCGGCCAAGTTCCAGGCCTATCAGCAGGCGCAGGACAAGCTGTCGGGCGTGCTCGGCCGTTTCACCGCCATCCAGGAGCGCTACCCGGAGCTGAAGTCCAACGAGAACTTCATGGCCCTGCAGAGCCAGCTCGAAGGCACCGAGAACCGCATCTCCGTGGCCCGCAAGGACTACAACGACGCGGTGCAGGACTATAACACCACCCTGCATACCTTCCCCGGCGTGCTGTGGGCCGGCACGCTCTACCACAACGAAAAGCCGATCCTGCCCTTCACCGCCGCGTCGGAAGCCCAGGCGGCCCCGAAGGTGAACTTCGACATCGCCGCGCCCGCGGGCTTGGCCACGACCAGCAACACGACCTCGACGACCTCGACCACGAAGCCGTAACGGCATGACCCGCCCCCTCGCCGCATTGTTTGCGGCCTTCGCGTTCCTGGCGCTTGCGGTCTCCCCCGCGAGCGCCGCCCTGACCTTCCCGCCCCTGACCGGGCGGGTGGTGGACGACGCCCATGTGCTGCCGGCGGACGTGCAGGCCGGCCTGACCCAGAAGCTGGCGGACCTGCAGGCGCGCACCTCCCGCCAGCTGGTGGTGGTCACCCTGCCAAGTTTGCAGGGCGACGAGATTTCCGACTACGGCTACCAGCTCGGCCGCGCCTGGGGGATCGGCCAGAAGGGGACCAACAACGGCGCCCTGTTCATCGTCGTACCCTCCGAGCACAAGGTGCGGATCGAGGTGGGCTACGGGCTGGAGCCTATCCTCACCGACGCCCTCACCAGCCAGATCCTGCAGGAAAAGGTGCTGCCGCAGTTCAAGGCGGGCGACATCCCCGCCGGAGTGACGGGCGGAACCGACGCCATCATCGACCAGCTCGGCGCGGACACCTCCACCGCCGAGCAGAAGGCGGCCGACGCCGAGCGCCAGCAGGCCGCCGCGACCGAGCAGGGCCAGTACAGCGGTCGCCACCACGGCAGCATCCTCGGCCTAATCTTCCCCCTCATCATCGTCTTCTTCGTGTTCGGCGGCATCTTCGGGCGCGGTCGGGGCGGGGGCGGCGGCTTCCTGCCCGCCATGCTGATCGGCGGCATGCTGGGCGGCATGCGCGGCGGTGATGACGACGACGATTTCGGTGGCGGCGGGGGTGGTGGAGGCGGCGGCTTCTCGGGCGGCGGCGGATCGTTCGGCGGCGGCGGGTCTTCGGGGAGCTGGTGATGCTGAAACCGTCCGACCATCGCCGCATCGCCGAAGCCGTCGCGGCCGCCGAGGCGAAGACCTCCGGCGAGATCTTCTGCATTGTGGCCGGGGAGGTCTCCAAGTATCGCGAGGTGCCTCTGGCCTATGCCGCGGCGGTCGCCCTGATCGCTCCGCCCGTCGCGCTCCTGCTCGGCCTGCACCCCTGGACGCTGGGCGACTTCGGGGCCGGCTGGACCGGTGCGCCCGACCTCGGGCAGGCGGTGGCCCAGGCGCTCGGCGCCTACGCCGCCCTGCAGGCGATCCTGTTCGCCCTCACCGCCTTCGTCGTCGCCATTCCGCCCGTGCGGCGCGTGCTGACCCCCCGCTTCCTGAAGCGGCATCGGGTGCGGCGCACGGCCTACGCCCACTTCGCCTCCACCGGCCTCAGCCACGTGGAGGAGCGGACCGGCGTGCTGATCTTCGCGTCGCTGGACGACCGCCAGGTGGAGCTGGTGGCCGACGCGGCGATCCACAGGGAGGTCGGCGACATCGCCTGGAACGGCGCGGTCTCCGCCCTCGTCTCAGGCGTGAAAAGCGGCGACCCGGCCTCCGGCTTCGTCCGCGCCGTGGAGATCTGCGGCGGAGCCCTGGCGGCCCACTTCCCGCCCGGCCTGGCGCACGCCCCCCACGGCGACGGGGTGGTCGAGCTCTAGCTCAGCCGCACGCCCCGATCTCATGATCGAGCGCCGTGGTGGTCTGCAGGATCAGGCCGTGCAGGCGCAGCAGGGGATCGAACAGGGTGGCGTGCTCCACGGCGTAGCCTTCGCCCTCGCCGGGATCATAGGTGGCGGTCTCGCCGAAATCCCCCGCCGCCCGGGCGGTCTCCCGCTGCGCCGGAAAGCGCTGCTTCAGGGTCTCCACCGCCCCCTTGATGTCGAGGCGCAGCAACTGCACCTGCACATCCTCCAGCGTCGTCCCGGCAAACGGGGTGAAGGGCGGAATGCGCGCGGCCAAGAGCGCCACATGCTGGATCAGGGCGATGCGCAAGGCGTGCAGCAAACGCAGCCGGTCCCGGCGCGGGCTGTCCTCGATCGGCAGGGGAAACGCCGGCTCGGCCCGAAGGCGCCGCAGCGTGCGCGACAGGCCGCCCGTGACCCCCGCCCGCTCCGAGAGCTGCGTCAGCCGCGACAGCAGCAGAAGCTCCCCGTCCGACGCGCCCGAGCGGCGATCCAGCCACAGGCTGGGGTTCACCGTGGCGCCGTAAGCCCTCGCGGCCGGCAGGTCGCCGAGTTCCGCGGCGGTGTGCGCCATCTGCATGGCGCGGCGAAAGCGGTCGGACTCCCTGGCCATCTGCGCGAAGGTCTCCGGGTCCTTGGCGGCGGCGCGCGCCACGCCGAAGGTGGTGTTGGCCAGATCCCCGAGCCCCTGCAGGATGCCGTTGTTGGGGATGGCGCGCAGCTCCGACACATGGGCGAAGGTGCGCACCTGCCCCGCGCCCTCGCTCTGCCGCTGCTCGGGGCGGGAGCCGGTCTTGTTGAGGACGCGGGTGCCGAACAGGCTGAGGAAGGCCGGATAGTCCCGATCCCCGGCCAGGGCGTCGAAGCTCTGCTGGATGGTGGCGAAGAAGTCCGAGGCGAAGCCGGGCCGCTCGTAGATGGGATCCCCGCTCTCGCCGATCTCGGCGAACCCGAAGGTCAGAAGACCCCGCACGGTGGCCCGCGCCGCCGGCAGGGTGAAGAAGGGCAGATAGCCGTCGCCGCCCTGGAAGCTGTCCTCCTCCCGCACCCGCACGCCGCGCCTTGAGAACTCCTGCCGGTTCTGGGCCGGGGCGCAGTAGGCGAGGCGGTCCTGCAGGCTCCCCGGATGGCCGCCCCGACCCATGCTTTCCCCATGCGTGTTGAAGAGCACGACCTCCAGATCGGCCAGCCCCTCCCGCTCCATCAGTTCGGCCAGGCGCAGGCGAAGCCGCTCGATGCGGAAGGTGGCGGCCATCTGGCCGATGAAGCGGCCGGAATCGGAGAAGCCGAATTCGATGCAGAGCTTGCCCTGCTTCTTCAGGTAGTCGCGGAAATGGGGGCTCTTCAGCGCCTCCTCGATCACCGCCTCGCCGCGGGCCAGGGCCTCCTCGGTCTCGAACAGGGGGGAGATTTCGACGATGTCCTCCACCCCGAACAGGCGGGCGTAGTAGAGGGCGGCCAGGAGGGTGAAGCCGCTCTCGGTCTCGGCGATCAGGAAGCGGACGGGGGCCTTGGCGTCGATGTACTTCTTCATCTGGGCGATGGTGATGAAGAGCCGCTTGGCCGAGGTGGATTCCTCCAGGAGGCTCTGGAAGCCCACCTCCACCGGCTTGCAGTCGGCGATCAGCGCATTGATGGCGGCGAAATAGGCGCGGCGGTTAGCGGGATCGGCGGGAGAGGTCTCGAGCCCCACCTCGCGGCGGACGGCGTTGTGCAGCTGGGCCGCGTTCAGGCGCACATGGATGTGGGCGAGGCAGAGGCCGTGGGTCTCCACGTCGGCGGTCAGGGCGATCAGGGCGGCGCGGGCGTCGTCGTCCGCGGCGCCGTCGAGGGCTGCAGCCAGATCGGTCAGAAGCGGCGTCGGATCGGCCAGCGCGGCGCGCCGGCCGTCCACCATCACCCTGGCGAAGCCGGCGGTGCGGCTCGCGTCCTCGCCCATGGCGTGCAGGGCGTCGAGCTGGCTGGTGACGGCGTCCCGCGCCCGCTCCAGCCGCGTCGTCACGGCGGGCGAGAGGGCCGCGGCCTGGCGGATCATCCGGATCAGCGCCTCCTCCTTCAGCTGCAGCCGCTTGGCCACGCTCACCACCCAGGTGACGTCGGTGCGTCCGTCCTGGTCGAAGCCGACCCAGGTGGCCAGGGTCAGCAGGCGCGGCTTCAGCGTGGTCCAGCGGTCGGGCCAGAGCGTTCGCGCGACGTCGAGGGCGATCAGGCGGGCTTCGCGCAGGGCCTCCAGCCCATGGCGCAGCGCCCGCACCGACCAGGCGTGCTCCACATCCAGGCTCAGCACCGGCGGCGGCCCCTGCGGTCTGGCGCGGGCGAGGTCTTCGCGGGCGGCGCGGTCTTCGCCGGTCAGCGGCGCGCCATCCGCCGCCTGGCCGGTCGCCAGCTCCACCAGCGCCTGGCACAGGTCCTCGGCCAGGGCGAAGGTGGGATGGCCGGTGGTCACCACCCCTTGCGCCGGGCGGGCGAGGGCGGCGGCGTAGGCGTCAAAACCCTGTTCGGCCAGGCCCTCGAACAGGACGCGGAGCGCCGCAGCGTCGGTCCCGGCCTCAGCGTCGCTCTTCACGCCGAGATAGGCGCCCAGCCGCTCGGCCCGGGCCAGGAAGCCGTCCGCCGCCACGTCGCGGATCACCGCCTCGATGGCGTCGAGATCCACGCCGCCGGTCTCCATCCGTCGGGTGAGGTCCAGGGCGAACAGCAGATAGGGGTTGGTGAACGGGTCCTCGGCCGCCTGCCGTCGACGGTCGTCCAGACCTTCGGCCAGCTCGGCGCGCAGCGACGGATTGGACATGCAAGCTCTCCTGCGACGCGGCTTCCGCGTTCCATAAAACCGTATAGCCTGTCCTCAACGCAGATCGGCCGCCAAAGGTCGACCCATGGGAGGACGCCGACGATGTTCGAGCAGATACGCTATGAGGTGCGCGGCCCGACAGCGATAGTGACGCTGAACCGGCCCGAGAAGCTGAACGCCTACACCGCCGCCATGGGGGTGGAGATCGCCCGCGCCATCGCGGCGGCGGACGCGGACGATGCGGTGAGGGCGGTGATCCTGACGGGGGAGGGCCGAGGCTTCTGCGCCGGGGCCGACATCTCCGCCGGCGCCGACGCCTTCGACACCCGGGAAGGCGGGGCCGGGGCGCGAAACTTCGGCGATCGCGCGGAGGGTCGTCAGCCGAGCTTCGTCCACGCCCTGTTCAACTGCAGGAAGGCCACGATCGCCGCCTTCAACGGACCGGCGGTGGGGGTGGGCGTCACCCTGGCCCTGCCGACGGACATCAAGATCGCCTCGACGGCGGCCAGGTTCGGCTTCGTGTTCGCCCGGCGGGGGCTTGTGCCCGAGGCGGCCAGCGCCTGGTTCCTGCCCCAGCTCGTTGGCCTGCCCCAGGCGCTTCGCTGGTGCCTCTCCGGCGCGGTGTTCGACGCGGCGGAGGCGCTGCGGGGCGGGCTCGTCAGCGAGGTGATCGCGCCCGAGGCCCTCCTGCCCCGCGCCGAGGCGATCGCGAACGAGATCGCCGTCCACACCGCCCCCGTCTCCATCTGCCTGACCCGGCAGATGCTCTGGCGCTTCGCCGGCGCCGCGACGCCGTTCGACCTGCTGCGCCTCGACGGGCCGATGGCCATGGCGCTGGGCGCCGGCGGCGACGTGCGGGAGGGCGTCAGCGCCTTTCTGGAGAAGCGGCCGCCGAACTTTCCGGGCCGGGTCACGCGCGACCTGCCGGCGGCCTATCCCTGGTGGACGGACGAGGGCTAGGCGACCAGCCCTTCCAGCCGCCCCCGGATCAGCGTCTCGGCCTCGCTGATGATACGGTCCACCAGCTCCTTCACCGACGGGATGTCGTGGATCAGCCCCTGGATCATGCCGGCGGACCAGATGCCGCCGTCGGTGTCGCCGCTGGCCAGGGCGTCGCGGCCGCGGGCGCCCGCCACCAGGGCCTGCACGTCCTCGAACTTGGCGCCGCCGCGGCGCTCGATCGCCACCACCTCGTCGGCCACGGCGTTCTTCATCACCCGGGCGGTGTTGTGCAGGGTGCGGAAGATCAGGTCGGTCTGGCGCTCGTCGTTCTGCACCATCCGCTCCTTGAAGCTCTGCGGGATCGGCGCTTCCTGGGTGACGCAGAAGCGGGTGCCCATGTTGATGCCGTCGGCGCCGAGCGCCAGGGCGGCCACCAGCCCCCGCCCGTCGCCGAAGCCGCCCGAGGCCAGCATGGGGATCTTCACCTTGTCGGCGGCGGCGGGGATCAGGATCAGGCCGGGAATGTCGTCCTCGCCCGGATGTCCGGCGCATTCAAAGCCATCGATGGAGACGGCGTCCACCCCCATCCGCTCGGCCGAGAGGGCGTGGCGCACGGCGGTGCACTTGTGGATCACCTTGATCCCGTGCTGCTTGAAGTGATCCACATGTTCCTGGGGCTTGTAGCCGGCGGTCTCCACCATCTTGATCCCGCTCTCGATGATGGCGGCGCGGTATTCGGCGTAGGGCGGCGGCTTGATGGCCGGCAGGATGGTCAGGTTCACGCCGAAGGGCTTGTCGGTCAGGTCCTTGGTGCGCTGGATCTCCCTGGCGAGGTCCTCGGGCGTCGGCTGGGTCAGGGCGGTGATGAAGCCCAGCGCCCCGGCGTCGGCCACCGCGGCCACCAGCTCCGCCTTGCCCACCCACTGCATGCCGCCCTGGGCGATGGGATGCTCGACCCCGAACAACTCCGTGAACCGCGTCTTGATCGCCATGGTCGTCTCCCTCGGTTTCTTGTTGCGAGGGTTATGGAGCGCTGACCCCCGGGGAAGGCAAGAGCCGCCGGTCAGTCGAGCCCGCTGAACGGATCTCGCCAGGCGTCGATCTGCAGGAGCCGGTCATGCCAGCGCTTCACGTTTGGGAAGTCCTCCAACGGCAGGCCCGCCCCCTCGGCGAAGGGCAGGCAGGTGGCGACGCGGAAGTCGGCGTAGGAGATGCGCTCGCCGAGCAGCCAGACCCGCTGGGCGAGATGGACGTCCAGGGTCGCCGCGTGCTCGCGGAAGTCCTGCAGCGACTGCGCCATCAGGCCGGCGTCCGGCGGCGCGTCGGAGAAGGTCGGCATGACGACGCGGTGGAAGTAGAGCGGGTCGGCCGCCCGCGTCAGGTGATAGGCGCTCCAGCTGATCCATTTGATCATCTCGGCCGTCTCAGGCCCTATGCGCCAGAAGTCCGACCCCGCCAGCCCCGACAGACTGCAGGCGATGGCGTCGGTCTCCCAGAGGCGCTCGTCCCCGTCCACCAGCACGGGCACGAGGGCGTTGGGATTGAGGGTGCGGAAGGCGTCGATCTGGCCGGGGCTGCGCGGGCTGGCGCGGACGTACTCCACCGGCGCGTTCAAATAGCGCGCCGTCGCCACCGCGACCCGGGGGTTCAGGTTGTGGGAGTAGTAGAGCTTCATCGCCCCACCCTCTCACAGCTCCGCGACCCTGTCAGCGCCGGACGCCAGGCCCGGCGGCCGACAGGCCGATCTTATTGCATGGTGACGCTGCCGGGGCCGCCCTGGCCGTTCTGCTGGGCCTGAAGGCGCGCCTGGTAGACGGCCGCAAAGTCAAGCGGCTCCATCATGAAGGGCGGGAAGCCGCCGTCTGCCACCATGTCGCTGATGATGCGGCGGGCGAAGGGGAAGAGGAAGCGTGGGCATTCGATCAGCAGCACGGGCTCCAGGTGCTCTTCGGGCACGCCGGCGATCTGGAACAGGCCGCCGTAGAGGAGCTCGATGTGGAAGATGGTGTCGGCCTCCTGCTTGGAGGTGACGGTCAGCTTCAGATCCACCTCGAAGTGACCGTCGGGACGGCCGCGGGCGTTCAGCTCCACGCCGATCTCGATCTGGGGCTGGGCGGCGAGGCGCAGGCTGTCCGGAGCGCGGGGGTTCTCGAACGAGAGGTCGCGGGTGAACTGCGCCAGGACGTTGATCTGCGGCGCGGGCAGTTCCGCGGTGGGCTCGGCCCCGGCGTTGACGTCGGTCATGGAAGGAAGGTCTCGCTGATACGATGGGGTGTCGCCGGGCGCCAGCGGCCCAAAGAGGGAACTGGCGGGCCGCGCGGCGGTTGGAAAGGCGGGTCGCTAGCATGCGTCCGCCGACGGTGCAACGCCGCGACGAGACAGTGCTTCACCTTGCGGGGCGACTTGGGCTATGAAGCTATTAAGGTGGCTTGGGCTAAGTTGGTCCCTATATTCAATCCGTGGCGCTCCGCGCCGCGCCCAACAGCGTTGAGACGGCGGTCATTCCCTTGCAGATTCTCGAACTCGTCATCTTTGCAGCCCTCGCCGGCGTCGTGCTGTATCAGCTGTACGCCGTGCTGGGTCGTCGGGTCGGCCGCCAACCTGGAGAAGGCCGCCCCATGCAGATGCCGCGCTTCCTGAAGCAAAAAGACGCGGCGCCCGTTGTCGAGAAGCCCAACGACGCGGCCCTCGCCGGCCTGCCGGCCCTGAAGGCGCGGGACTCCAGCTTCGAGCCCGGCAAGTTCCTGCAGGGCGCCCGCTCGGCCTATGAAATGATCGTCAAGGCCTTCGTGGCCGGCGACCGGGACATGCTGAAGGGCCTGACCGAACCCAAGGTGTTCGAAGCCTTCGACAAGGCCATCACCGCCCGCGAGGCCGCCTCGCGCACCGAAACCATCGACTTCCTGCAGCCCGTGCGCGCCGACCTTGAGTCCGCCGAGGTGGCGGAAGACACCGCCCGCCTGAAGGTGCGCTTCCTGGCCGAGTTCCGCTCGCGCACCAAGGACGCCGCGGGCGAGGCGGTGGACGACCGGCGCACGGCGGAGGTCTGGACCTTCGCGCGCCTGCTCTCCAGCCGCGATCCCAACTGGATGCTGGCCAGGGTCGACGCCGCGGAAGCCTGATGCGTCCGTCCCTCGCGGCGGGCGCCGCTGGGTTCGGCGCGCTCGCCTTGCTCGGCGCCTGCGCCACGACGCCCGTCCGTGCGCCCGTGGCGCCGATCGCCTCCAGGCCCGTCCCCAATCCGCCCTCGACCACCCCTCAGGCCGCCGCGATGGGCGGCCCCTATGCCCGCGCGCTGACGCCCCTGTCGGCCCTGCCGGGATGGGCGGAGGAGGATCACGTGGCGGCGCTGCGCGCCTTCCAGATCGGCTGCGGCGCCAACAGGGCGTCCCTGTGGCGGGCGGCCTGCAAGCGCGCCCGCGAGCAGCCGATCACCGACGACGCTGCGGCCCGCGCCTTCTTTGAGGACAACTTCAAGGCCGACGTCCGCCCGTCCACGGGCCTGCTCACCGCCTACTTCGCCCCCGAATATCCGGCCCAGTCGACGCCGGACGAGATCTTCTCCGCGCCGGTCCGCGGCAAGCCTGACGACCTCGTGATGGTGGATCCCGGCCCCGGCGATTCCCGCGGCCGCAAAGTCGGCAAGCAGATGGTGGACGAGGAGCTGGTCCCCTATCCCGAGCGCGTCGACATCGAGGCCGAGCCGGTCGACAATGCGCTGGCCTTCATGAAGGCCGAGGATCTTTTCTTCCTGCAGATCCAGGGCTCGGGCCAGCTGGTCTTCCCGGACGGCCGGCGCATGAAGGCGATCTACGCCGCCGACAACGGTCGCCCCTTCGTGGGCATCGCCAAGCCCATGGGCGAGGAGGGCCTCCTGGCGCCCAATCACACCTCCGGCGACGCCATTCGCGGCTGGCTGGCGGACCATAGGGGCGCGGCCGCCAATGCGGTGATGGACAAGGACCCGCGCTACGTCTTCTTCAACCTCGTGGCCGACGACGCCAGCGATCCGGCGGGGGCGGCGGGGATCGCCCTGCCGGCGGGCCGCTCCATCGCCGTGGACCCGAGCTACCACGCCTACGGCGAGCTCTACTGGATCGACGCCGCCGCCCCGGTGCTGTCGGGGGGGGCGAGGACCTACCGCCGCCTCGCCGTCGCGCTGGACACCGGCTCCGCCATCCGGGGCGAGGTGCGCGCCGACCTCTATATGGGGCGCGGCGATCAGGCGGGGGCGGAAGCCGGCCATGTGCGCCACACCCTTTCTCTGATACGGCTGACGCCGGTGGCGGGTTCGGGATCGGGCCCGGGGTCTGCGGCGGGCGTGAAGGATGAAAAGACCCCTTAAGGCGGAGGAGGTGAAGCTGTGGACCGTGGTCGCCTCCACCGTCCGCCCCGCCCCAGGCAAGCGCCTGCCCGAACCGTCCGAAGCCGAGATCGCGCCCCCGCAGGCCAAGGCCAACGCTAAGACCGGCAAGGCCCCGCCTGGGCCCTTCATCAAACGAAAGGCTGTGGCGGCGCCTGCTCCGCCATCTACGCCTCCCGCCAAGCCGACGGCGCCGTCCACGCCCGCCGCCATCGAGCCGCTCCGCAAGCGCCGCATCGCCCGCGCGCGCGACCCCATCGAAGCCCGCCTCGACCTGCATGGCCTGGATCAGGACCGCGCCCGCGTGGCGCTGCACGGCTTCCTGCAGCGGGCGCATGAGCAGGGTTTCCGCGCCGTTCTCGTCATCACCGGCAAGGGGACGCTGGGCGACGGGGTCCTGCGCCGCCGTGCGCCCGACTGGCTCTCCGAACCCCAGGTGCGACCGTTGATCGCCGGCGTCTCCCCCGCTGAGCGTCACCACGGGGGCGAGGGCGCGCTCTACATCGCCTTGAAGCGCCGCAAGGCCTGATCCGTTTCATCAGCAGGCGTAACAAAACCGTCGCATGTCCGCGGGTTGCCGCCGCCGGAACATAGGGCTAAGGGCGTCGCACGAGCACAGCCAAGCCCGCACACGCCGCCTTCTGGAGGGGAGCCATGCCAGCCTTTCACCCCTCCCTCGCCCTGCGCCGGCCGCAGCGGTTCCTGCCCTCGGTCTGGGACGCCCTGATCTTCGCCCTGGTGATCGGCGGCTTGCTCCTGATCACCCTTGGGGGCCGGCAGACCTTCGAGCCTCTGGCGGAGGCGGCCAAGACGCCCATCTCCCTCAGCCCGCTGATGCTGCCCGAATACGCCCTTCGCACCACCCTGCGGATGCTGGCGGGCATTGTGGCTTCGCTCGTGTTCACCTTCTGCTACGGCGCCCTGGCGGTGAAGAGCCGCCGCGCCGAGATCGTGATGGTGCCGCTGCTGGACATCCTCCAGTCTATCCCGGTCCTGAGCTTCCTCGCCTTCACCACCACCTTCTTCCTCTCTCTATTCCCGGGTCAGGTGCTGGGGGTCGAGTTCGCCGCCATCTTCGCCATCTTCACCGGCCAGGCCTGGAACATGACCTTCAGCTTCTACCAGTCGCTGAAGACGGTGCCGCGCGACCTGGACGACGTGGCCAATTCCCTGCGCCTCGGCTCCTGGCGGAAATTCTGGACGCTGGAGGTGCCGTTCGCGGCGCCGGGCCTGATCTGGAACGCCATGATGTCCATGTCCGGCACCTGGTTCTTCGTGGTGGCCTGCGAGGCGATCACGGTGGGCAACACCACCGTCTCCCTACCGGGCGTCGGCTCCTATGTGGCGCTGGCGATCCAGCAGAAGGATCTGGCCGCCGTCGGCTGGGCCGTGCTGGCCATGCTGGTGGTGATCCTGAGCTACGACCAGCTGCTGTTCCGGCCCCTGGTCGCCTGGGCGGAGAAGTTCCGTGTCGAGCTGTCGGCCGGCAACGCGCCCCCGCCGAGCTCTTGGCTCTTGGACTTCTTCCAGCGGGCGGAGCTGGCGCGCAAGGTCATGCGGCCGATCGGCGAGTTCTCGGAGTCCCTGATGCGGCTGCGCTTCAGCCGCAAGGTGCGCGCGCCTCAGGCCGTCGCGGAAGTCTGGTCCAGTCGCTGGTTCGACTGGGCCTGGTTCGCCCTCATCGCCCTCTTCGCCCTCTGGGCGGCGTGGTCGGTGGTGGTGTTCGTCGGGCGGGAGGTCTCCCTGCCCGAAGTGTTCGCCGTGTTCGGTCTCGGCGGCCTGACCCTCGCCCGTGTCCTGGTGCTGATCGCCATCGCCAGCGTGATCTGGACTCCCATCGGCGTCTGGGTCGGCCTGCGTCCGCGCTGGGCCGCGGCGGTTCAGCCGATCGCCCAGTTCATGGCGGCCTTTCCGTCGAACCTCCTCTTTCCCATCGTGGTGGTGGGGATCGTCCGCTTCCACCTGATGCCGGACATCTGGCTGTCGCCGCTGATCATCCTCGGCACCCAGTGGTACATCCTCTTCAACGTCATCGCCGGCGCGTCCGCCTTCCCCAACGACCTGCGCGAGGCGGCGGCGAGTTTCCGGGTCACCGGCTGGGCCTGGTGGCGCAAGGTCGCCCTGCCCGGCATCTTCCCCTACTACGTCACCGGCGCCATCACCGCGTCGGGCGGCGCGTGGAACGCCTCGATCGTGGCGGAGGTGGCCAGCTGGGGCTCCGACAAGCTCGAGGCCCACGGGCTCGGCTCCTTCATCGCCGACGCCACCGCCCGGGGCGACATGCCGCGCATCGTGCTCGGGACGGTGGCCATCAGCCTCTTCGTGGTGCTGTTCAACCGCATCCTTTGGCGGCCCCTGTTCAACTTCGCCTCCAAACGCCTGCGTCTCGACTAGAGGAGATGGTCATGTCCGACATCAAGACGGCGGAACGCCCGCTCGATCAGGCCGGCGACGTGCTTCTGGAGGTGCAGAGCATCCGCCAGGCCTATCCGAAGGGCGGCGGCGCCGACCTCCTGGTGCTGGACGGCGTCTCCCTGACCCTGAAGTCCGGCGAGATCGTCGGCCTGCTCGGCCGGTCGGGCTCGGGCAAGTCGAGCCTGCTGCGCATCATCGCCGGCCTCTCCAAGCCGGTGAGCGGGCGGGCCACCTGGCGCGGCAAGCCCCTGGTCGGCCCCTCCGAGGGCATCGCCATGGTGTTCCAGAGCTTCGCCCTCTTCCCGTGGCTCACCGTGCTCGAGAACGTGGAGATCGGGCTGGAGCCGCTGGGCATCCCCGCCGCCGAGCGCCGCAAGCGCTCCCTGGAGGCCATCGACCTGATCGGCCTCGACGGCTTTGAGAGCGCCTACCCGAAGGAGCTGTCGGGCGGCATGCGCCAGCGAGTCGGCTTCGCCCGGGCGCTGGTGGTGCATCCCGAGCTCCTGCTGATGGACGAGCCCTTCTCGGCCCTGGACGTGCTCACCGCCGAGACCCTCCGCACCGACCTGATCGACCTGTGGGTCGAGAACAAGCTGCCGCTGCGCTCCATCCTCATCGTCACCCACAACATCGAGGAGGCGGTGCTGATGTGCGACCGGGTGGTGATCTTCGCCGCCAATCCGGGCCGCATCGCCGCCGAGATCAAGATCGACCTGCCCTATCCGCGCAACCGCAACGACGAGAAGTTCCGCAAGTTCGTGGACGACATCTACGGCCGCATGACCAATCCCTACGACCCCGCCCTGAAGATGGAGCGGCGGGCGGCGGACGCGGTGGCGACGGCCGGCGTGGCCATGGTGCTGCCGGAGGTGTCGCCGAACCTCCTGGCCGGTCTGATGGAGACGCTGGCCGGCGAGCCCTTCAACGGCAAGGCCGACCTGCCGGAGATCGCCGACGAGCTGACGCTGGAGGTGGACGAACTCTTCCCCATCGTCGAGACGCTGCAGCTGCTGCGCTTCGCCGTGGTGGCGCACGGGGACATCCGCCTCACGCCGGAAGGGCGCCGATTCGTGGATCTGGACGTGGACGCCCGCAAGCACCTGTTCGCCGCGCAGCTGAAGGAGCATGTGCCCATCGCCGCCCTGATCCAGCGGGTGCTGCAGGAGCGGCCCTCCCACCGCGCGCCCTACACCCGCTTCTCCGAGGAGCTGGAGGACTTCATGTCCGAGGAGTTCGCCGAGGAGACCCTGAAGGCGGTGATCGACTGGGGCCGCTACGCCGAACTGTTCGCCTACGACGAGCAGGCGCAGGCCTTCAGCCTGGAAGACCCGGAATAGGCCAGCCCTTCCGGCGGACGCCGCCAACGGTTATGACCGTTTCATGTCGGGGCTCGTCTTGCAGATCGCGCTGAACCTTCTCCTCGCCTGGGGCGCGGGGGCGTTGATCGGGTTTGAGCGGAGCTACAACGGCCGCGCCGCCGGTTTCCGCACCCATGCCCTGGTGGGTCTGGCGGCGGCGAGCGTGCTCCTGATCTCCTACGTGCCGGCGGTCTCGCCGGGCTTCGGCGCGACCAACCGCCTCGATCCGACGCGCCTGGCCCAGGGGGTGATGACCGGCATCGGGTTCCTGGGGGCCGGAGTCATCTTCAAGGAAGGGGTCAGCGTCCAGGGCCTGACCACCGCCGCCTCCATCTGGGCCACCGCCGCCGTGGGCATGCTGTTCGGCCTGAACATGCCGTGGGAGGGCGCCATGACCCTTCTCGGCGTCATGCTGACCCTGACCTTGATGCGCTGGGTAGAGAGCGTCTTTCCCTGGCGCGTCTACGCCATGGTGGTGTTCCGCTTCCAGATCGGCCATGCGCCGACCGAGCCGGCGCTGGTGAAGATGCTGGCCGAGCACGACGTGGATCTCGACGAGGTCAGCTATCGCCTGACCGAGGGCGGGGAGATCTTCGAATACCAGGGCTTCGTGGAGACGCGGCGCAAGCACGCCCTGCACGATCTGGCCGAGCGACTGAAGAGCACGCCTGGCCTTGTGGAATACGACCTGTCTCGGATCAGCAAATAGCCGACCGCGCATGAAGAGGCCGGCGCCTTTCGACGCCGGCCCCGCCTTCACCCGAATGGGCGCAGGTCTTAGCGGTTCAGTTCGCGGTTCACGCGGTTTTCCTGGCGGTTCATGGCGTGCTGTTCGCCGCGGGTCAGGTGGCTGTGATTGAAACGGGCGTCGATCCGCTCCTCGCGCCGGATCGCGTGGTCCTGGGCGTGCAGCAGGGCCGCCTTCCTGGGGCTGATCAGCCCTTCGCGACGCGCCTGACGGATGCGGAGGTTCTGCACCGCCAGACGATTGTTCACCTCCACCCGGCGAGGATGAGTCGCCTGAAATCGGGTCTCGGCGTTGGCGTTCGTGGCGACGGCGCCGCCGGCGATCGCGACGCCCATGGCCGCCAGCATGATGGTCTTCAACTTGGTCATGATGATCTCTCCTTGGTTCATCAGCGAAACCGTCGGGACGGCGGCTCGATGTCGTGGAGAATAGGGGCGCGGAGCTGAACGGGTTCGGAGGGCGGCTGTTAGCCGAGGTTCAGGTTGACCCTCCGCCTGCGGAACCCTAAAGCGCGCCCTGACAAGCCCTCCACGCCTCTCAGGACCCCCGCCATGGAC
>Ga0302314_10008883_pt1 | contig 17829 bp, 16 predicted proteins | sample III_Palsa_N2_3_FD_200533 | JGI IMG/M metagenome (GOLD analysis project Ga0302314, IMG submission 200533) | Peat permafrost microbial communities from Stordalen Mire near Abisko, Sweden - III_Palsa_N2_3 | ecosystem: Environmental > Terrestrial > Soil > Palsa > Peat permafrost | place: Sweden...
AGCTGATCGCCCCACAGGATGCGGCCCTTGCCGTCGACCACGCCGATGCGGTCGCCGTCGCCGTCGAAGGCGATGCCGAAATCGGCCTTGGTTTCGGCGACCTTGTCCTGCAGCTGAATGAGGTTATGCGGCTCGGTCGGGTCCGGGTGATGCGCCGGAAAGGTGCCGTCGATCACCTCGTTCAAGAGGATATGCGTGCCGGGCAGCGCCTTCACCAGCTGGACCAGCGCATCGCCGGTGGCGCCGTTGCCGGCGTCCCAGACAACCTTCAACGCTTTCTTGCCGTCATAGTCCTTGGCGACGCGGGCGACATACTCGTCGAACACCGAGACTTTGCGCCAAGTGCCGGCACCGGTCGCCCAATCGCCCTTCGAGGCTACTTGACCCAGATGCTGGATGTCTTTGCCGAAGAACGACTTCTTGCCGATCATCATCTTGAAGCCGTTGTAATTCGGCGGGTTGTGCGAGCCGGTGATCATGATGCCGCCGTCGACGCCGGGGATCGTGTTCACGGCGTAATACAGCATCGGCGTCGGCCCGAGCCCGATGCGGACCACGTCGATCCCGGCCTCGTTCAGGCCCTGGACCACGGCCTCCTCGATCATCGGCGAGGACAGGCGGCCGTCATAGCCGATGGCGGCGCATTTGCCGCCGCTCTTGGCCAGGATCGAGCCGTAGCTGCGGCCTATGGCGCGTGCGTCCTCGGGCTTGAGGGTCTCGCCCACGATGCCGCGGATGTCGTATTCGCGCAGGATCGTCGGGTCGAACTGATGGCTCATTACGGGCACTCTCTGCAATCGGTCAGGGGATAGGCTCAGGCGAGCGCCGCGATGATGCGGCGGAGCTCGGACGCGACGTCCGACCGCGCGAGCCCGAAGGCGATGTTCGCTTCGAGGAAACCGATCTTGTCGCCGCAGTCGTAGCGCGCGCCCTCGAAGCGCAGGCCGTGGAACGGCTCGTGGCCCAAGAGCTTGACCATGCCGTCGGTCAGCTGGATCTCGCCGCCCGCCCCTTTGCCGGTCGTCTCCAGATGGCCGAAGATCGAGGGCGTCAGGATATAGCGGCCGATGATCGAGAGCGTCGAGGGTGCTTCGGCCGGCGCGGGCTTTTCGACCAGACCCTTGACCGTGGCAAGCCGACCGTCGTCGGACGAGACGTCGAGAATGCCGTATTTCTTGGTGTCCTCGCGCGGCACATCCTCGACAGCCACGACATTGCCGCCGGTCTCTTCATGGACCTCGACCAGCTGCTGCATGCAGGGCGTCTTCGACAGCACCAGATCGTCGGGCAGGATGACGGCGAACGGCTCGTTGCCGATCAGGTTCTTGGCGCACAGCACGGCATGGCCCAGGCCCAGCGGCAGCTGCTGGCGGATGGACGCAACCTGGCCCGGCTTCGGCAGCCAGCGCTTGATCGCTTCCAGCGCCTCCAGCTTGCCGCGCTCTTCCAGCGTGCGCTGCAGCTCGTAGGAATAGTCGAAATGGTCTTCGAGGGCCGTCTTGTTGCGGCCGGTGACGAAGATGAAATCCTCGATCCCGGCGGCGCGTGCCTCTTCCAGCGCATATTGGATCACGGGCTTGTCGACGACGGTCAGCATTTCCTTCGGCATGGCCTTGGTCGCCGGCAGGAAGCGCGTGCCAAGGCCGGCAACCGGAAAGACGGCCTTGCGAATCTTGTGACCCATGAAATCCCCCTCGACGACCCGACGCGCGTTTTTGAGCTGCGCGCACGCGTGCATGTTGCGGCGCACCAATGCCGCTCGAAGCGACAACGGCTGACGGGGCCGTCCTGTTCCCGCCCTGACGAGCCTTCTCTGCCATACCGATCAACGGCCGGCAACTGTGGTGAGGTAGAACCCGAAAATGACTCTATCGGGCGGATAGATCGGCCGGCCGGATCCAGATCGCGGTATCATGGAACACCGCACCGCCCGCGGGCAGGCCGGGTTCGGCGCTGGTGAGCGCGTTGATGCCGACGCCTTCTTCGAAGGCATGGTTGGGCCAGATGCCTTCGACCACGACGACGCCACGCCGGATGCCGTCGAACGCCTTCGCCGGCACCACGACCGAGCCGCGCTCGTTGCCGAGCCGGAGCCGCGCGCCATCTTCGGCCGCCATGGCCGCCAGGTCCTCGGCATGGATCAGCACGCGGGGCGCACCCTCGCGCTGGCGGCTGCCGGGCGTCTCGCCGAAAGTCGAATTCAGGAAGCTGCGCGCCGGTGCCGTCACCAGGCGGAACGGCTTCGCCTCGGTCGCGCGGTCGATCACCCAATTCTGGTCGGGCAGCGCTGACAGGCGCGCGCCGGCGGGGCCGAGTGCCGACCAGTCCGCCTTGAAATGGAACTTGCCGTCCTTGTGGCCGAAACCGTCGAGGAAATGCATGGTCTCGAACGGCAGCGCGCAATCATGGCCGCGGCCTTCGAGGAAGGTTTCGGCCGGCGGCAGGCCGGTGTCGGTGAGCGTGCGTTCGATCAATTGCCACGGCGTCATGGCGAAGCCCGGATGCTCCGCCCCCAGCCGCCGCGCCAGCTCGGTCACGACGTAATGGTTCTCGCGGGCTTCGGCGAAGGGTTCGACCGCCTTCTGCGCGATCTGCAGGATGGTGTGGCCGGAGGCGGTATAGATGTCGTCATGTTCGAGGAAGGTCGTGGCCGGCAGCACGATATCGGCCATCGCCGCGGTCTCGGTCATGAACTGCTCATGCACGCAGACGAACAGGTCGTCGCGGGCGAAGCCCTGGTGGACCTTCATGAGGTCGGGCGCCACCACCATCGGATTGGTGTTCTGGATCAGCATCGCCGTCACCGGCGGGCCATGGCCCAGCGCGTCCGGGTCGCCGGTCAGGACACCGCCGATGCGCGACATGTCGAGCTCGCGCACCGAACGATCGACCGCGTCCAGCCCTTGGATCACGGATTTCTGCAGATTGTAGATGGCACCGCCTGCATAAAGCGCGCCGCCGCCCTCGTGCTGCCAGGCCCCGATCACCGTCGGCAGGCAGGTGACCGCATGGATCTGCGCCGCCCCGTTCCGGCTGCGCGAGAAGCCATAGCCGACGCGGATGAAGGCCCGCTTGGTCGCCCCATAGAGCCGGGCGAATTCCCAGATGGTCTCTTCCGGCAGGCCGGTGATCTCGGCTGCCCAGGCCGGGGTCTTGTCGGCGACATGGGCTTCGAGCTCGTCCGGCACGTCGGCATATTTCGCCATATAGGCGCGGTCGGCGAAGCCTTCCTTGAACGCCACATGCATCATGGCGCAGGCGAGCGCCGCATCGGTGCCGGGCTTCAGGATCACCGCCAGGTCGGCGACATCGGCGGTCGGCGTGCGGTAGGTATCGACCACGACCAGCTTGGCGCCGCGCTGTTTGCGGGCGCGCTGGATATGGGCCATCAGATTGACCTGGGTCGCGACCGGATTGCCGCCCCAGACCACGACCAGATCGCTCTTCGCGATCTCGCGGCTGTCGACGCCGCGCTTGATGCCGACGCCGGCGTTCCAGCCCGCGTCCGACAGCGCCACGCAGATCGAACCGAACTGGCGCGAATATTTCATCACATGGCGCAGGCGATCGATGCCGTCGCGCTGCACATGGCCCATGGTGCCGGCGTAGAAATACGGCCAGACCGTCTCCGGTCCATGGCGCTCTGCCGCTTCGCGGAACTTGGTCGCGACGATGTCGAGCGCCTCGTCCCAGCCGATCGGCTCGAACGAGGCGAGGCCGACGCCCTTGGGCCCGATCCGGCGCAGCGGCTGGCCCAGGCGTTCGGGATGATGCTGGCGCTCGGCATAACGCGCGACCTTGGCGCAGACGACGCCGGCGGTATAGCCGTCCTTGCGTCCGCCATGGACCCGGCCGATCGTCCGAGCGTCCAGCCGCTCGACCTCGAGCGTGCAGGTCGAAGGGCAATCATGCGGGCAGACCGAATGGGCGATATCGAGCGGCATGGGCACCACTCTAGGACCAAGCTCCGCCTGCCGCCAACCCGCAAGCCGCGCAAGGCGCCCCGCGCCGGACGCAGTTCAGAGACGGAGGATCAGCGCCGTCGCGTCATCCATCGGCTTGACGCGCGGGAATTTGAGGCAATCCGGATCGGCGGCTTCGAGGGCGCGCAACTCGTCGAGCAGCGCATCCGGCCCCTGCTCGAAACTGGCCTGCAGCAACCCGGCCGCGTCATAGCGGTGGAAATGATCGACCAGGCGCCAATAGCCGTCCGAGCACAGCAGCACCCGCGTGCCCGGCAGCGCCGCGAACTGTTCGACCGCGATCGCCGCGGCCGCGCGGGGATCGATGCCGAGCATCCAATAGCCGCCCGGCTGGTTGAGCCGCGACCGGCGCGCCCGCAGTTCGTCACCCAGCTCGTCCAGCAGCCCGCCCGCGACCGGACCGGCGGCCTGGCGGGCCGTGACCAGGCCATTGATGTCGTCGAGCCCGGTCTGGTCGACGATGCCGAACACCGAGATCGCAGCGCCCTGCTCGACCACCGCGACGCAATCGCCCTGGTGCGCCAGCTGCAGCCGATCGCCCGCGACGCGCAGCCAGACGCCCGCCGCCGACGGCAGGGCATAGGGCGGCACGGCCGCGTACGCCGGCACCAGCCGGCGATAGCGCACGGCCACCGCCTCGATCACCTCGGCGAAATAATCCTGGGGTGACCGGTCGCCCGGATCGAGCAGCGCCAGCTGCTCCGACAGCGCCTGGGCGAGCCAGGCGGCATCGCTCGGCCCCTCGGGGACATAGTTCCGGCTGCCGATGCCCGTCGCCCCGTCGAGCACCCAGGCGCGGGTGCCGGCGGTGCCGGCGACATCCTCGTTGGCCTTGCCGCCGGAGCGGGTCGCTTGGGCCGCGACGATCAAGAAATCGCGACCGGCTGACCGATCGCCGCCGAGCGGAGGATCGCTTCGAACACGGCGGCGCCGTGGATCGCCTGCGCGCTGCTGACCGGGAAACTCGCGCGGCCTTCGACCGCGTCGGCGAAGGCTTCGAGCTCCGCCCGCTCGAGATCGATCGCGGGATAGTCGATGATCCTCGGCACGGTGTCTTCGAGCCGGGTCAGTTCCAGCCGGTCCGGCCCGCGCAATTCGGCATGGGCGAGTGAGCCGAACAGATGCAGGCGGAAATGCATCGGCGTCGCCAGGAGCGTGGTGAGCGAGGCGGTGGCGCCGCTTTCGAACCGGAACAGCACCGAGGTGGTGTCGTCGATTTCCTGGATCACCCGGCTGGTCGATTGGGCGAACACGCCGGCGATCGGCCCCATCAGGTTGATCATGGCGTCGATCAGATGGATGCCGAGCCCGGTCAGGCCGCCGCCCGGCGCCTCCGACCGGTCGAGCCGCCAGGAATCATCGTCGTAGCGACCGACCGCGTTCACCGAGAAATGCGCCTCCGCATGCAGGATCGTGCCGAGGCTGCCGTCGGCCAAGAGCCTCTGCAATTCCAGGATCGCCGGCAGGAAGCGGCGATTGAACCCGACCGAGAGCGTCACCCCGGCAGCCTCGGCCGCGGCGACCGCGCGTTCGGACGAGGCCTTGTCGAGCGTGAAGGGCTTGTCGCAGAAGATCTGCTTGCCCGCTGCGGCCGCCTCGACCACCTGCTCGGCGTGCAGGCTGTGCGGCGTCGCCAGAATGACCGCGTCGATGGCGGGATCGGCCAGCACGGCCGCATAGTCGGACCCCAGCGGGAAGCCCTTGGCAACGGCGAAGGCCTGGGCGCGTTCGACCCGGCGGGTGACGCCCGCAACGATGCGGATCTTGTCGCTGCCTTCGACCGAATTCACCAGCCGCTGGCCCCAGCGGCCCAGCCCCACGATCGCCGCCCGAACCGTCATCGACATCCCCCGGATTTTCGCTGTTGCGGCGATTATGCCGATCTTGTGAAGTCGCGCCAGGGCCGTCGAATGGTCTAAGCTCTGGCGACCGATCCGCCGGTCCGCCCGATGTTTCCACGAGGTCCCATGACCAAGCACATCGAATATTATTTCACGCCCGTCTCGCCCTGGGCCTATCTGGGGCATGAGCGCTTCCTGGCGATCGCCGCGGCCGCCGGCGCCACGATCGCGTACAAGCCGACCGACTACGGCAAGGTCTTCCCGATCTCGGGCGGGCTGCCGCTCGCCAAGCGCGCGCCGCAGCGCCAGACCTATCGCCAGTTCGAACTGAAGCGCTGGTCGGCCTTTCTGAACCTGCCGCTCAATCCGCATCCGAAGCACTTCCCGGTTTCGGCCGACCTCGCTTCCCGTGTCGTCATCGCAGCCGACCGGGCCGGCCAGGACGCGGGCCGGCTGCTGGGCGCCATCATGCGCGCGGTCTGGGCCGAGGAGCGCGACGCCAGCGATCCGGCGACGCTGATCGAGATCGCCGATACTGTCGACATCGAGGGTCGGCATCTGCTGATGGCCGCCGATACCGACGCGGTCCGGACCGCGTTCGAGGCCCATACCGAGGATGCGATCGCCGCCCAGGTGTTCGGCGCCCCCACCTATATTTATCGCGGCGAACCGTTCTGGGGCCAGGATCGGCTGGATTTCCTCGAACGCGCGCTGGCCGCCGGCTGAGCCCCCCGCGCGCACGAGTCAGGCGCCCTGGTTTCCCTACCGACTCCCATCAGGTAGGCTTGAATAGCCGCCCCGGGACACTGTTCAGTAGCCGTGGTTTCCCTACCGACTCCCATCAGGTAGGCTGATCGCGGCGATGAAGCGGTGACGTAGCGGGCCGTGGTTTCCCTACCGACTCCCATCAGGTAGGCTTTCTACCTGGCCGACGATACCGAGGTCGCGGCCGTGGTTTCCCTACCGACTCCCATCAGGTAGGCTTATTCGCCGCCGCGCGTGCGCTGGTCCGAGGCCGTGGTTTCCCTACCGACTCCCATCAGGTAGGCTACGTACGTCGGTATCTGCCTCTCCAACCCTGCCGTGGTTTCCCTACCGACTCCCATCAGGTAGGCTTCAATTACCGTCATCTTGTATCCGCTATGAGCCGTGGTTTCCCTACCGACTCCCATCAGGTAGGCTAAACCTTCTGGTCGGCCGGCGCCGTCACCAGCCGTGGTTTCCCTACCGACTCCCATCAGGTAGGCTGAGGATGATAGCCCCGATGACGAAGACAGCGCCGTGGTTTCCCTACCGACTCCCATCAGGTAGGCTCCGCCTCGGTCGAATGCCGCGTCTTGCTGTGCCGTGGTTTCCCTACCGACTCCCATCAGGTAGGCTGGCGCGCTGAGCGCATGGACTGCATTGCAGGCCGTGGTTTCCCTACCGACTCCCATCAGGTAGGCTATTGCGGTGTTTCAAGTCGATCCGCCGTGCGCCCTGGTTTCCCTACCGACTCCCATCAGGTAGGCTCAGCTCTACGTCGCAGAGCCTGGCGAGTTCGCCGTGGTTTCCCTACCGACTCCCATCAGGTAGGCTCGATCGGCGCTGCTGGTGCGCAGCCCGACTGCCGTGGTTTCCCTACCGACTCCCATCAGGTAGGCTTCGAACGCCGGCATTCCGACCGCGCTGAGTGCCGTGGTTTCCCTACCGACTCCCATCAGGTAGGCTTTTGATCGGCGCCGGCTGCCGGAGGAATGCGCCGTGGTTTCCCTACCGATTCCCATCAGGTAGGCTAGGTCGGCTCCTTCACCCACGCCAGCGGCTGCCGTGGTTTCCCTACCGACTCCCATCAGGTAGGCTCCGACAGCATTGGCTGCTTCATTGGCTTCGGCCGTGGTTTCCCTACCGACTCCCATCAGGTAGGCTCCGCAATCATGAGATGAGTGGGCGGGTTCTGCCGTGGTTTCCCTACCGACTCCCATCAGGTAGGCTTTGTTGATCGTCTTCTTAAGGGCTCCCATAGCCGTGGTTTCCCTACCGACTCCCATCAGGTAGGCTTCAAACAACGCGGCTACGTTGGGGATTAACGCCGTGGTTTCCCTACCGACTCCCATCAGGTAGGCTTTTTGTGATAGGCCAGAGCTTGCTCCAGCAGCCGTGGTTTCCCTACCGACTCCCATCAGGTAGGCTCAAAAGGTGAGGTTAAGATTAGGACCAAGGGCCGTGGTTTCCCTACCGACTCCCATCAGGTAGGCTTTGCCGAGATGGCGTTCGGGTTGAAATTCAGCCGTGGTTTCCCTACCGACTCCCATCAGGTAGGCTTCGACAATCACGTTGGAACTCAACAGCCCCGCCGTGGTTTCCCTACCGACTCCCATCAGGTAGGCTCACGGTCGAGAGATTCACCGCGTCCCTCGCGCCGTGGTTTCCCTACCGACTCCCATCAGGTAGGCTTTGAGTGGGATCTACCTCGACGCGGACGGCGCCGTGGTTTCCCTACCGACTCCCATCAGGTAGGCTATTTCCTTACCTCAAGTTTCCGCCCCTGCTGCCGTGGTTTCCCTACCGACTCCCATCAGGTAGGCTGAGAACGCAGTCAAGATCGCGCCGATTGACGCCGTGGTTTCCCTACCGACTCCCATCAGGTAGGCTTATGTATGCGTCGGCGATGAACCCGACCGCGCCGTGGTTTCCCTACCGACTCCCATCAGGTAGGCTACCAGACGATAGGCGTGATCGGCTATCAGGGCCGTGGTTTCCCTACCGACTCCCATCAGGTAGGCTCCGTAATTGGTACAGACGGGGAGACTCGAAGCCGTGGTTTCCCTACCGACTCCCATCAGGTAGGCTACATGCCGTAGCGATGACCGTATTATCCGTGCCGTGGTTTCCCTACCGACTCCCATCAGGTAGGCTCAGCACTCTCCAGCGCCGCGCATGTCACATGCCGTGGTTTCCCTACCGACTCCCATCAGGTAGGCTCTCGCTATAGCTGGCGACCGTTGGCGTTGAGCCGTGGTTTCCCTACCGACTCCCATCAGGTAGGCTTCCTCCGGCGTAAGTATCTGGCACTGCTCTGATTTTCGTCGTCGCGAGGCGACCGGAATCAGAGCAGGACCATCTGTTGTGGCGCGAATCGCTCATTCTTTTCGGCCTCTCCGAGGAGCAACTTCATCCGGGCGTACTGTTTGTCGGTCACCTGAAGCGTGCGGACATTGCCCTGCTTGGGAAGATTGCTGGTAACACGGCCGATATGCTTGTCCACGGCCTCTTCACCGCGACAGACGCGAGCATAGACCGAAAACTGCAGCATCATATAGCCATCGTCTTTGAGGAATTTGCGGAAGCGGGTCGCCAAGCGGCGTCCGGTCTTGGTCGTGACCGGCAGATCGAAGAAAACGAACAACCACATGATCCGAACCTCCTCGGCTTTCATGACGGTGGCGTAAGCTGGATCAGGGCTGGCAGGGTTAGAACCGCGGGCGTAGCAGCCTCGATGGCGCGCACCAGAGATTCGGCGGTACGTTCGCTGGCGGTCAGTAGGGTTACGGTTTCATCGCACAGCCGCGCCTCGCCCAAAAGGCAACCAGCCATGGCGCGGCGATCCTCGACCGACAGGTTTTCGCGACAGGGTGCGCCGTCACCGACGGTCCGCCAGGCCAGCAGATCGATAAAGGGGCGGAACGGCTCGACCACGTCATCGGCCAGGTTGAAGGCGTTGGAGACGCTGGCGTGCTTCAGGCCGAAGGCCGGCACCAGCCCCGAACCGACCAGAGCTCGAGCCACCCCCGAACGGACGACGGCATAGCCGTAGTTCAGCATTTTGTTTCGCCGGTCGCCGTCGTCTTGGCGCCGGAAGTCTTTCCAAAGTTGACCCCAGTAGTAGCGCGCGGCCTGCGCCTCGACATTGCCGGGGTCGCCCGATCCAACCCTTTTGGCCATTTCGCGCATCGTATGACCGCCGCCCGCGCCGACAACGTCCAGGGCACTCGCTTGATTTTCAATCTTGGCCCGGACCAGAGATTGCCAGAGGCGCTTTTTTAGCGGGCCGGTGGCTGCTATCTGTCTCGCGGCCACGTCGGCTTGGCGATGGTGGCGGTGGAAAGGCAGGGCGACGCCGGAGGGGGTGTGGGTCGCGTCGGTGAAGACAACGGCAATGCCATAGGCCATACAGGCCGACACCAGGGAAGCGGTGAGGCTGGTGCGCGGGCTGTCGATAACCACCCAGGCGACGTCTTCTAACGCCAGGCGCACCTCACCATCATCCTGGCCGACAACGATCTGGTCGTCGGCCAGGGACAGGCGCGAAGGCTGGGTCAGGTGCAGACCGCGCCACGCCATGTGCGTTTCTCGCGGAGTATTTCTGTTCGGTTTCCGAGGCGGTCGACGCTGATCTTATTCATCGAACGAAGCGTTTTGGCGCCAATACCCCTAATAGTTTCGTCTCTTGTGTAATGAGGCGACAAACTGATTGCGCCGGTTGTTCTATCGGCTCCTCGGAAATATCCATTAATGAACGTACCGTCTGGTTTCTCGACTTCAACGAAGGAAAATGGGCAGATACTCCAGAGGAACTCATGTCCTTTACTCATGTCGGGCCAGTCTGCCTCGGCCTTATAAGCCTGAATGGCAGCGTTCGGCGGACCGGGCCAATCCTCAGGATCGAACACCTGATGCGGATAGATGGGAACGAGATAATATTCCCAGGCGTCGCGCTTATTTTTCTTCCGGAACACGTCCACCCGAACCATCTCGCCGCGTTCGGCGACGCCGTTGCGAACCAGAACATCGACCTTTTTCGTTGTTATAAGGCGAACCTTGGCGATGGGATCGCCTTTGGGCGACAGAGGTCGGCGGTCCTTTGGCTTCTTGTCGCTGATCCATTGTCGCAGCGAGGCGATCAAAGCCACGTTACGATCGGGGTCCTTGACGCGCTCCAGATCGGCCTCGGTCAGGGCATCGACTGACTTGCGCTCATAAACGACCTGGGCGTCTGCCGCGTCCTCGATCCGACGTACGGTCTGGGCATGAGCCTCGCCACGGGCGCGGCGGCGTTCGGCGCGGCTGACGAACACTTGGCTCATCATTGTTTGAGCCTCATCGCGAAAGTCAGGCCAAGGCGGATCGACGGATCCGAAATCGCGCGGCAGGCCGGCGTTCTCGCGCTCCTGAACGAGTCTCGTTAACTGGTTGAGCCGCGCCTCGCTAGTCACAGCGACGATCACAGCGTCAAGCGCGTGATGGCGGTCGTCTGCGATCCGCTTGCCGTCTTCGCCCTTCTTCAACCCCTGGAGGCCCCAGGCCCGGCGCAGGCGATCGGTCAGAGGACCGGGACGGGAGAATAGGCGACGCTTCCTGCGCTCCTCCTCGGGCTTGCGCGGAACGCCGGTGAACCGGTCGCTTTCCGGATATAGGCGCGCCAGCAGATCGAGCAGCAGGCGCGTGGCATACTTGGTGTCGTTGAGATTCCGGGGGCGGAATTTCTCGGTCAGGACCGAGGAGTCTTTGAGTAGGTAGTTGCGTTTCTTCCGGCCCTTTATGGCGTTGTTGCTCTCGATCACGCCGCGATATTTCTCCCAGCGTTCCACGTCGGTCGTTCCGAACCATTCGTGCGGCGTCAAGCCGCGCTTGTTCTGATTGGCAGTGGTGAAGCAGAGGGTCTTGTTGACAAAACTGTCGTCGCCGGACCGGCTCCACGGCAGAATGTGATCGACCTGCACGCTGTTGTCCGAGGCGACGATCTGGTGTGGAGCGATGGCGCGATCCGAGTAGAGACAGCGGCCGGCCTGCTCGGTCCATAGTTCGAACCGCAGCAGATCCTCGGCGCTCGACGGTTCGTGGCCGCAGGTCTCCTTGAACTGAGCGCGCAGGCGGTCCTTGGCGGCGTTGCGCTTGTCGATGCCGGATTTGATTTCGTCCCGTTCTTCCTTGCTCTTGCCGACTTCGCGGGCAAGTTCCACATGGATCGCGCCGGGCAGGCCATGCGCGGCTACGATAGCGTGGACCTGCTTGACCGCCTCGATCACCGCTTTGCGCGCCACGGGATTGGAGACGTTCGCATCGACCCACTTGATGTCGTGAACCATGCGCTCGTGCAGGGTCCCGTCCGCACTCCCCGGCCCGGCGCGATCGGTGTGGACATAGCCGGCGGCGGCGGCGGCCTTGTCGTATGTCATCCCCTCACGCAGATGGGGCAGCATGGCGCGCGCCGCCTTGGCAGAAATATGGGCAGCGCCGGAGAAGGCCTTCAGCGGACGTCCATCTTCGATGCCGGCCATCAGGGCGGTGAGCACCGTGGGTTCGAGCCCGATTTCAGCTAGGCCCCGGCGGATCGACTCGATTTCTTCGCGGAAGGTGATGACCGCGGCTATAGCGTCCAGCTTCTCGGGCGCATTTTGGAGCGAGCGCCAGGCGCTCTCACCGGCGGCGTCCACGATCACGCCGCGCAGGCTGGCCGTACCCTCGGCAGCGTTGCTAGCACGGCCAACAAAATCGCGGCCCTCGTCGGCGCGCGCCACGCCGCCGAAGGATGTTTCCTCGGATAGCCCGAGCTTGTCGCGCAATCTTTTGAACGTGAAGCTCTTCTGTAGGCCGAAGTCGCGCTCGGCCTTGGCGATCTGATCGGGCGTCAGCGTTCGCTCTTCGCGGCCTTCGCTCAAAGTCAGGGCGCGCAGGCGGGACAGAAGGCGGAACCGTTCGAACGAAGGCGCGCGCTTGGCGCAGCGCTTTTCCGTCGGCTCGAACGGACAGGAGCCGAGCAGGTGCTCGCTGTCCTGAAGCGGACGCTGGAAGAAAGCAGCTTTGGTAAAGGCAGCCTCCAGTTCCGTCGAAGCGAGGGGGTTGCCGATACGGCGCTGAACATCAAACAGCAGCACTACCTCGCGGGCCTGATCGTCCCGCAAGACGGAATGGGTGAACTGGCCGTCACGGTTTCGTTTGCGGTCGGCATAGTGCTCGTCACGCGCGAACATCTCACCGACGGTGCGATATCGGGCCAACCGGTCTCGGGTTTCGTTGATCGCCTTCAACATCTTCGAGCTGTCGTCGCTAGCGTTGGCGCCCCGCTCACCCTTTCGGTTCGACTTGAAGCCCCGGTGCTTGGCGATATGCCCCAGCGCGACAGCCAGTTCCGGACCCGTCAGCTTCCGGTCGAGCCCCTCGGCACGTAGCGACCAAGGGTCTAGCTGGGCGATGCGCAAGCCGGTCGGCGGCCCTTGGACATCGATCAGCCCGTGGCTGCGAAATAGCCGACGGATTTCGCTCATCCGCTGGCGGCGGCGTTTCAGCACCCGACGCATACCGCGATGGCCGCGTCGTAGTTGATTGGTGGGGGTGCGTTCCTTATCAGTTTCGGGCGCATCCCAGGTGCGCGAGCCCATCGCGACGATGCGGCCAACACAATCCTCGCCTTGCTCGATCACCGCCCAGCCGCAAGACGCTATGCCCAGATCGATTCCTAACGTTCGATTTTCGTGGATATCCATACCGATGCCCCGAAAGCCACGCCTTTATGATTGACGTGCAGATCGTCATGTTGCAACTTTTACGTGGGAGTCGGTAGGGAAGCCACGGTAAGGGGTTCCGGCCCCGCAGGATTACCCGTGAGGGGATTCCTTCAAACCGGCTTCCTTTCGATTAGAGAACCCCGGCAGGCGACTGCCGGGGTTCTTTGATGATAGCGGTGTAATCAAAGCGAGCGCCGCCCTATGTAGCGTCGGTTCGCCGCCATGCGTGCCAGCACAGCCACAGCCTCATCGACGTACCCCCGGAACACCCCGGTTGCGCCCGGGTCGGCTGCCGCCTATATTCGAAGCGTCGGGTGACCGACTATGGCGATAAACGGCGCGTAGAATAAGCGTCACGGACCCGGGGGCAGTGCCCGGCGCCTCCACCAAACCGGCCCTTCGGCTCAGTCGCCCGAGGGACGAACCAAGGGGGCGATCCAGCTTCGACGTGCGTAGTAAAGACGCGACTTTTGCCCGGCATGATACCGCCGTTATCGGGTCAATCTCTAAATGCGAACGATAACGTTGCGCATGAGGCTCTCGCAGCCTAATCCCTAACGGGATGAAAGCTATCGGGTAACTCGCGGTCCGGGGGGTACCGGGCAACAGAAACCCCCCACTTCATTTCCACGTCCGGGCAAAGCATCCCGGGCGAGCTTCAGAATCGGTGCATATGGCGAGACCTACCCTCCGTTACGACAAAATGGTCGAGAATGCGCTGCGCAGCGTGGTGCGCGACGCGCTCACCTTGACCGCGGAGCATGGGCTGCCCGGCGCCCACCACTTCTATGTCACGTTCCGCACCGCCTATCCCGGTGTCGAGATTCCGGACTATCTCAGCGCGCAATATCCGCATGAGATGACGATCGTGCTGGAACATCAGTTCTGGGGGCTGGAGGTCGACGACCAGCAGTTCTCGGTCACCTTGAGCTTCCGCAATCAGGCCGAGCGTCTGGTCGTGCCGATGGCCGCCATCACCGCCTTTGCCGACCCGTCGGTGAAGTTCGGCCTGGAATTCCGCTCGGAGCCCGACGGCGCCGAAGCCGCGGCCGACGCGCCGGCGCCGCTGCCCCCGCCCGAGAAGGCGCAGCAGCAGGACGATGCCGGCGAGCCGGCACCGCCGCCTGCGGAAAAGGCCGGCGAAGTCGTCAAGCTCGACGCTTTCCGCAAGAAATGATCGCAGAAAGATGGGCAGGGCGGCGCTTCGGCGCCGCCCTCGTCACGTCTGCCTCTTGTAAAAATCCCGGCGTGGGGGCCGAATTGATCCGGCAAGGCGGGGGATACCGCCCCCCTTACCCACGTATGATCATGTGCCCTGGATGTAATGGAACGGAGCTGACTTGAGGGGGGATCAGGAGGATCTTGCCGGCCTGCTGTCGGGAAACAAGACGTCCTGGGATGCCTTCGTCGCCCGGTTTTCCGGCCTGATCCTGGCGGCGGTTCGCCGTGTCGTCGGCACCGACGGCATCGATGTCGAGGACATCGCGCAGGATGTGTTCGTCCGGCTGTGCAAGGATGATTTCCGCCTGCTGCGTCAATATGATCCGACGCGCGCCGGGCTTTCGACCTGGCTGACGATCGTGTCGCGCAGCGTCGCCCATGACATGATCCGCCGGCGTCGGGCGCCGACCCAGCCGATCGAGCTCACGCCCGAGGCCGCCTTCGCGGTCGAGCCGAACATCACCGAGAAGATCAAGATCCCCGACGGACTGCTGTCGCCCCGCCAGCGGCTGGTCTTGACCATGATCTATGAACGCGACATGGAAGTGGCCGAGATCGCCGGCACGCTCCACATCGATGCGCAGACCGTCCGCAGCACCCATCACAAGGCGATGCTGAAGCTGCGAGCGCATTTCGGGGAAAAACCATGAGGCGCGGGGATGGTCCGCGCGCCGCAACCGTACCATGTTCGAACGTGGGAACCGTACCATGAACGACGACGCGCCTTTTCAGCCCGATCGGACGCTCTACGAGCGTTTGCGGTCGCACGAGTCCGTGCCGGCGAAGAGCCCGCTCGACCTCGATCCGATGCTGCTCGCAGCCTATCTCGAAGGCCGGCTCGGCGAAGCCGAGGCGGCACCGATCGAGGCGATACTGGCGGCCGATCCGGCGGCGCTCGACGATCTGATCGCGTACGATCCGGTCACGCCCGAAATCCCGTCGGCTGCCTTCATCACCAAGGCCCAGGCCCTGGTCGGTGGCGCCACGATCCTGCCGTTTGCGCCGCGCCCGGCTCCGCCGCGCCGCCTGGTCACGGCCTGGGCCGCCTGGGGCGCCGTCGCTGCCAGCCTGGTGCTGATCTCGCTCGTGGGCTTCAGCCTCGGCATGCAGACCGAGCGCAATTTCAACGGCTCGACCGGCATCGGCACCTCGATCGATATTCTCGACCAGTCCAGCGGGTTGGGCGACGGTATTGGTTGAGAGTTGGATGCCGTCGATGCCCAAAATTCGGGTTCCGCGCCTGAGCGAGGTCGTGCTCGTCCTGTCGGTGGCGCTCAATCTGTTCGTGGCCGGCGGCTTCGCCTATTCCCAATATACCGCGGCCCATCCGACCCAGGCCGCCCCCGTCGCCCCGGAACGCCGGCTGGAGATGTTCGCGCAGAAACTGGGCATCGATCCGGAGACCTCCAAACCGTTCAAGGAATGGCGCCGGAGCCTACGCACAGCACAGGCCGCCCTGGTCAAGGAGAACCAGCCGCTCGTCGCCCAGGCCTGGGAAGATTTGAGCACGCCGGCGCCCGATACCCAGCGCATTCAGCAGGTGTTGGACCAAATGGCAACCCATCGCCGCGCGTTCCAGGCAGACGCGACGGCAGCAACGATCAAGTTTTTGAATACGCTCGATGAATCCCAGAAGAAGACATTCATGAGCATGGTGGTCGACCGGTCCAATCCCTACGCGGCCCCGGTCCGTAATTCGCTCGGCAACTGAGCCTTGCTGTAACAGGTATTTGCCGCCGATGCGGTGCGATGGCACCTTGGCGCCGATGAGCTGCCGTAACGGCGGGCTCCGATCCGGCGACGAGGGGTCACCCGGCCGGCGGCATAGACTTCGACAAGGAATGACCAAGATGACGTCCGAAACAGCGACCCGCATCGAGACCGACACGATGGGCGAAGTGGCCGTCGCGGCGGATCGCTATTGGGGTGCCCAGACCCAGCGTTCCCTGCAGAATTTCAAGATCGGCGGCGAGCGCATGCCGGCCCCCCTGGTCCGCGCGCTCGGCATCCAGAAGAAGGCCTCGGCGCTGGCCAACCTCAAGCTCGGCAAGCTCGACAAGGCGATTGCCGACGCGATCGCCAAGGCGGCCGACGAGGTCATCGACCTGACCCTGATCGAGCATTTCCCCCTGGTCGTGTGGCAGACCGGCTCCGGCACCCAGACCAACATGAACGCGAACGAAGTCATCTCGAACCGCGCGATCGAGATGCTGGGCGGCGTGGTCGGCTCCAAGAAGCCGATCCATCCGAACGATCACGTCAATTACGGCCAGTCGTCGAACGACAGTTTCCCGACCGCCATGCATATCGCCGCCGGCGAGCAGGTCGCCCATCGGCTGCTGCCGGCGTTGAAGCATCTGCACCAGGCGCTGGATGCCAAGGCGAAGGAATTCGCCAAGATCATCAAGATCGGCCGGACCCATCTGCAGGACGCGACGCCGGTGACGCTCGGCCAGGAATTCTCGGGCTACGCCAAGCAGATCGAGTATGGCATCGCCCGGGTCGAGGCGGCGATGCCGCGGGTCTATCAGCTGGCCCAGGGCGGTACGGCGGTCGGCACCGGCATCAATGCCGCGGTGGGATTCGACGTCGCCTTTGCCGAAGAGGCCGCGAAGCTGACCGGCCTGCCGTTCGTGACGGCGGAGAATAAGTTCGAGGCGCTGGCCGCCCATGACGGGCTGGTCGAGCTGTCGGGCGCGCTCAACACGCTCGCAACCTCGGCCATGAAGATCGCGAACGACATCCGCCTGCTGGGCTCGGGTCCGCGCTGCGGCTTCGGCGAGATCCATCTGCCGGAGAATGAGCCGGGCTCGTCGATCATGCCGGGCAAGGTCAATCCGACCCAGGCCGAGGCCATGACCATGGTCGCGACCCAGGTGATGGGCAACCATGTCACAGTGACTATCGCCGGCAGTCAGGGTCATTTCGAACTGAATGTCTTCAAGCCCGTTATCATATTCAACGTCCTGCAGTCGATCCGGCTGCTGGCCGATGCGGCCGAGAGTTTCGCCGACAATTGCGTCGTCGGCATCGAGGCCAACGAAGATCGGATCGAGAAGCTGCTTTACGAGTCGCTGATGCTCGTCACGGCACTCAATCCGCACATTGGGTACGACAAGGCCGCGAAGGTCGCCAAGAAGGCACATGCCGAAGGCACCACCTTGAAGCAAGCAGCCATGTCGTTGGGTTTTCTTAGCGATGAGGAGTTCGACCGTTGGGTGCGTCCGGAGAGCATGCTGGGTCCTCGTTGACCCGCGAAACGACGAGCTCCGAAACGGGGGAGACGAGTGGCGCGCA
>Ga0302314_10008884_pt1 | contig 17824 bp, 15 predicted proteins | sample III_Palsa_N2_3_FD_200533 | JGI IMG/M metagenome (GOLD analysis project Ga0302314, IMG submission 200533) | Peat permafrost microbial communities from Stordalen Mire near Abisko, Sweden - III_Palsa_N2_3 | ecosystem: Environmental > Terrestrial > Soil > Palsa > Peat permafrost | place: Sweden...
GCGGCGGAGAAGGTCCTGCTGCGGAACAGCTTCACGTTCAGCGCGGGGCTGGAGGTCCGGCGCTCCCACAGGACGAACATCACGAGCAGCGCGATGCCGCCGACGATGATGCCGAGCGCTTCGGGCTTGAGCCAGCCGGTGTCGCCGGCCCGGATGATGCCGTAGACGAAGGCGGTGATGCCGGCGATGGACAGCGGCACGCCGACCGGGTCGAAGCGGCCGGGCTCGGGGTTCTTCGAGTCGGGAACCAGCAGCAGCATCAGCGCCATGGCGATGGCGACGATCGGCACGTTGACCAGGAAGACCGAGCCCCACCAGAAGTGTTCGAGCAGGATGCCGCCGGTGATCGGGCCGATGGCGATGGCGATGCCGACCGCGCTGGTCCACACGCCGATGGCCTTGGCCCGCTCCCTGGGCTCGAAGACGTTGGAGATCACGGCCAGGGTCGTGGGCAGCACCGCCGCCCCGCCGACGCCCATCAGGACGCGGGCGCAGATCAGCTCGCCGGGGGTCTGCGAGTAGGCCGACGCGAGTGAGGCGATGCCGAAGACCGTCATACCGGCCAGCAGCATCCTCTTGCGGCCGATCCGGTCGCCCAGGACGCCCCAGGTGAACAGCAGGCCCGCGAAGGCCAGGGTGTAGGCGTTGGTCGCCCATTCCAGGTCGGTCTCCGAGGCGCCCAGGCCCCTGACGGGATCGGCGATGGTCTTCAGCGCGACGTTCAGGATGCTTGAGTCCAGGACGACGACGAGCAGGCTCAGCACGAGCACGCCGAGGATCACCCAGCGGCGCTTGAACACCGTCCCGACGACTGCGGTGGAGGCCATGAGCTGTCCGTTCACTTGGACCGATCGCAGATGCGGGAGGCCGTCCGGCGCCTCCGCAGCACAGATGGGTCGGGACGCCGTTGAGCCGCGGGGCCTTCCAGGCGCGGCCCGCCCCGAGACCCGAGGACGACTGCCACCGGTGTGGCCATCCGTTCGCGCATGCCCGCTCGCATTCCCCCGGTACCCGCGCCCCCCAGAACTACCACGAACGATGTGACTCTGCTGGCCACCTCTCCGTCACCACCCCCTCGACCGCAGCCATCCAGCCCCCACACCCGGGTGGAACGCGGAACCCGAGCCCTCTCGCGGGCCACCCGGCCGGTGCGGCGCGAGCCGCACCTGCGCGCCGAATCCCAGGTCCAGCGGCGCGGGGATGGCAGACTCGACGAGCAGCGAGCCCCGGTGCGGCGACCGAGGGGGTGAGCCCTCCGCCCTGGTCGGGGCCCTGGCCACTGCCGGTCACGCGGACAGCCTGTTCGACTGCACCAGGACAGGCTCGCCGATCGTGAGTTGGTCGTCCCTTGCGGTCCACCTACGGAAGACAGAGGGCATGACGGGTCTTCAATACCCCTTCAAGCGATCGCTGACCATGAGCGTCGTCGCCGTCCTGGCGAGCGCCGGGTGGCTGATCTACGACGGAACACGCACCAGCCATCCCCCCCAGCCGGTCGGCTCGGACGCGTTCCAGGCCGCACCCGCCTCTCCTTCGGCTGAGGAGTCCTCCGCGGCGCCCGTACCCGCCGTGAGCAGCAGCGTCCCGGTTCCGGCGATGCTCAGCTCCGTCCCCACCCGGATCAAGATCCCGTCGATCCGGGTGAATGCCCCGGTCATCCGCGTCGGACTGGACAGCACCGAGCACCTGCAGACACCGCCGGAGACCAACAGGAACCTGGTCGGCTGGTACAGCGACGGCACCACCCCGGGGTCGGCGGGCAATGCCGTGATGGACGGTCATGTCGACACCAGGCGCGGCCCGGCCGTCTTCTACAACCTGGGCGCCCTGCGCAAGAAGGACACCATCGAGGTCGACCGCCTGGACGGCACCGTGGCGGTGTTCGCCATCGACGCCGTCGAGGTCTACAACAAGAACGCCTTTCCGGACCAGAAGGTCTACGGTCCCAGCCGTGATCCCGAGCTGCACCTCATCACCTGCGGCGGCAGCTACTCCAGGAGATCCGGCTACCGTGCCAACGTCGTCGTCTACGCCCACCTGGTCGGGAGCCGGTCCGGCGGCTGATGCGCCAGATGGGTGGCATTTGTCCGATTAGCTGCCGGATGAGTGGTTTCTGACTGTTCATAATCTTATGAGATGTTAAATTCCTCTTAGAAGCAGGGCCTGGCGCTCCACTGCACGGCTACCGCCCCTGCCGCCACGGCCCACTCCTGGAGGAATCACCCATGAGTCGTACAGGTTCTACCCTCGCCGCCGTCTCGCTGGCCGCCACCGCCGCAGTGCTGAGCATGCCTGCGGCGCAGGCAGCCACGCCGCAGAGTCAGACCGGCGCCGTCAGCAGCTACTGCAGCAACCACCCCGACGTCTGCCACGAGCCGCACGGTGGCGTCGGCGCCGGTGCCGGCGGATCGCTGGTCAGCACCAACCCCACCGAGATCAGCCTGGGCGCCTCCCTGGCCGTGATCGGGATGGGCGGTGCCGTCATCGCCTGGCGTCGCCGCACCGGCGCAGACGCTCGCTGAGGCAGCATCAGTCGAAAGTGCGGGCAGCCGGCTGCCCCAAGTCCCGGCGCCGGTTGTTCCTGAGTTCGCGCGGCGACGGTTGACGAGATCCCGTCCGATCCAAGTGATCGGGCGGGATCTCGCGTTTTCTGGCTGCCTTCGGCTCCGCCGGAGGCAGCCAGTCCGTGTCACAGATCGTAGACGAATCGTTTCTTTGCAGAATACCTGACGAATCTTTCTCCAATTCACCCAAGTGATGCGTGTCCTTTCGTCCTGCGCCGACTCGTGCGGTCCAGTCTCAAGCTGAGCGATCACCGCACGGCTCCGGGACCTGCGGGGTCATGCGTCACGAGGGCAGAGGACTGTCTCGGATCGATTGCTCAGCGCATCAAATCCCTGTCACACCCTCTACGAGAGAAAGTGGGCTCTGGATGACACTGAACATCTCTGGCTCGCCTTACTGGCGCACAATTTCCGGATGGATTGCCACGGTCGTGCTGCTGGCCGGCGGCGCCGTGGCGATGACGCCTGCGCGAGCACTGGCCATCGCGTCACCCGTTCCCCTCGGAACGGCGAGCAGCTTCGCCGTTCTGTCCGGTCAGTCGATCACCAACACCGGGCCCTCCACGATCACCGGCGACATCGGGGTGAGTCCCGGGACGTCAGTCAGCGGGCTTCTGCCCGGAACCGTGAACGGCACCATCCACTCGGCGGACGCCGTTGCCCTCCAGGCCCAGAATGACCTGACCACGGCGTACAACAGTGCTGCCAGTCAGGCCAAGGACGTCAGCCTCACCTCGCCGGGAGACCTCGGCGGCCTGACTCTGGTGCCGGGCGTCTACAACGCCTCCTCCTCCATCGGGCTCACCGGAACGCTCACCCTGGACGCCGGCGGAGACCCCAACGCCGTCTGGGTGTTCCAGGTCGGCTCCACGCTGACCACGGCTTCCGCCAGCCGTGTGGTCCTGATCAACGGCGCTTCCCCCTGCAATGTCTTCTGGCAGATCGGAAGCTCCGCCACGCTCGGTACCAGCTCCACGTTCGAGGGCAGCATCCTGGCCCTGACATCGATCACCGCGACCACCGGAGCGACCATCCACGGCCGGGCCCTGGCGCGGAACGGGTCCGTGACGCTGGACACCAACACGATCGACGTGGGTACCTGTGCCACCGGCGCGACCACCGGCGGCACGACTGCCGGTACGACCGGCGGGACTACCGGCGGGACGACTGGTGGTACGACCGGCGGGACTACCGGCGGTACGACTGGTGGCACGACTGCCGGGACGACCGGCGGGACGACTGGTGGCACGACCGGCGGGACTACCGGCGGGACGACTGGTGGCACGACTGCCGGGACTACCGGCGGTACGACTGGTGGCACGACTGCCGGTACGACCGGCGGTACGACCGGCGGGACCACCGGCGGGACCACCGGCGGCACCACCGGCGGTACGACCGGCGGGACCACCGGCGGCACGACCGGCGGCACCACCGGCGGCACGACTGGCGGGTCTCCCTGTCCGCCGGTTCCGTGTCCGCCGGTTCCTTGTCCGCCCCCGCCGTGCCCGTGAACACCGCAGTGAGTTCGAGGCGGTCACCTTCCCGGTGACCGTGCCGTGGCGGCACGCGACGCGTCTCATGCCGCGTCGCGTGGCGCCGCGGGTCACCGTCCCTGAGCAGGTGACCGGATCAGCAGTCGTCCGTGAGAGGAGCAACCGTGATGGGAAACGCGGGACCGGGCCACGCGCCGCGCGCGGTCAGTCCACACGACGGGGAGGTGCGGCCTTCGGCCGGGGAACCCGGCGGACCCCCGGGATATTCAGCTCTGCCGCGCCCGCTGCGGGCGTCTGTGGGCCTCACCGCCATGCTGCTCGTGGCTGTGGCTCTCGTCCATGTGGTCATGGTGTTCCTGTACGTCGCGCCCTCGAACGAGGTGTCGCAGCGCTACAGCAGCCAGATCAATGCGTGGATCTACCCGCTGTTCGAACAGAACTGGCGACTCTTCGCCCCGGACCCGCAATCCGCCACCCAGCAGATCTCCGCGAGGACCTTCCACGTCTCCGCGGGCGGCACCCGTGAGGTGAGCGGCTGGTTCGACCTGACCGCCGTCGACGATGCCGCCATCAGCCACAATGCCTTCCCGAGCCACACCTCCCAGAACATGCTGCGCCGCGCCTGGGACGCCTATGCCGCGTGGCACGGAAACGATGATCAGCCGAGCTCGGAACGGGCCGCGATGCTGCAGAAGTACCTGCGCAACATCGCGGTGGATCGTGTCTCCGCCCATCGGCACGGCACATTCGAGGACATCGAGTTGCGGGTGATCACGCGCCCGATCGCCGCCGCGTCAAGCGGCCCCCGCCCGAACGCCCCGGCCCCGATCGAGACCAGGTACCTGCCCTGGTGGAAGGTGACATCCGATGGAAGCTGAGCAGGTACGCCGCCTGGTGCCCGCACCGCACCGCACGGCCCCGCAGGCCACCGGCACGCACGCGCGGCGGCTGCTCGATCGCCTGGGAGCGCTGCCCGCCGTCGTGACCGGGCAGCCGATCTCGCTCTACGCGGCGGCGATGCTGCGCATCGGGTACGGGCTGCTCTACCTCGCCCTGCTGCTGCGGGAGTTCCCGCACCGCGACGAGATCTGGGGTCCCGGTTCGCCGTGGACGCCCGCGCTGGCCACCGAGCTGTTCCAGCAGACAGGCTGGTCCAGCATCCTGACCCTGTCCGACAGCCGGGCGTATTTCGAGGCCTGCTACGCGCTGGCCCTGGTCACCTCCGCCCTGTTCATGCTCGGCTGGCGCACCCGGGCGGTGTCCGTGCTGTTCGCGGTCGTGGTCGCCTCCTTCCACGCGCGCGCCATCTTCATGACGGACGGAGGAGACAACCTCATCCTGCTGATGGCCCTGTACCTGCCCTTCACCGCGTGCGGCCGCCGCTACTCCCTCGATGCCCGCCGGGCCAGGATCCGGGCGTCCGCGGGCGAGACCGCGCGACCGGCAGGAAGCCGCGGAGGGGGTGACCTGCGCAGCCACCTCGGCTACGCGCGCCGGATTCTGACCACGGTGCTGCACAACTGCGGCATGTTCGTCATCGCGGCTCAGGTCTGCTTCCTCTACGGGGCCGCAGGGCTGTACAAGGTGCAGGGCGGCACCTGGGGGAACGGAACCGCGCTCCACTACGTCCTGAACCTCGATCTGTTCCGACCGTGGCCCGCGCTGTCACTCCTGGTGGACAGCCATCCGATGCTGATCGCCGTCGCGGGCTATATGACCGTGCTGCTGCAAGTGGCGTTCCCGTTCGTCCTGTTCGGCAGGTACAAGTACCTCGTGCTCACCATGCTGGCCGGCATGCACGTGGGCATCGCGGTTCTGCTGGGACTCCCGGTCTTCTCCGGAGCCATGATCATCGCGGATGCCGTGTTCCTGCCCGACCGCTTCTGGATGTTCCTGGGACACGCGTGCCGACTGAAAGGCCGCCTCTCCCTTCCCGGGCGGCCGGCCCACGGCGCCACCGGACCAAGCCCTACTGGGCGAGGTCCGCGGTGAGCCGGTACGAGCTTCCGTCGGCGGTGCGGGTCAGCAGGCCGGCTTCCACCAGGTAGCGGCGGAGCGCGGGGAAATCGTCCCAGTACTGGCGCAGGGCGATGCTGACCTCGCCCTCGGTGTAGCGGACGCCGGGCTCGAAGACGAGCCCGGCCAGGTGCTCCAGCAGGGCCTGGCGCAGAGCCGGACGCGTCGGCATCGCGATCAGCCGGCCGTCCCGGAACAGACCCGCCACCTCGTCCTGTCCCTCCGACGGGGTACTGCGCAGCGCCGTGGCGAAGGCGTCCAGCCGCGCGACCGCACGGCCTTCCTGGGTGAGGTCGATCAACTCCGCCTGGGCCAGACGCCGCAGGTGCCGGACCGCGTTCGGCTCGTCGGCGCGCAGCTCGTCCGCGTCCGTGCCGCCCTCGCCCGCGAGCACGACCCGTGAGAACACCCGCAGCCGGTCGGCGTCGGTGAGCGCGGAGACCAGGGGAGCGACGGCGGCGAGCTGGGGCGGCATGGCGGGTTCCTTCCAGGACTTCCAGGGACTGGGCGGTCGTGCGCCATGCTACGGACGGTCGGCCCGCTCCGGTACTGAGATTGCGGCCCGGAGCCGGATGCCCGCCCTCTCCGCGACCATCCCGCCGGAGCAGGCACCGCCTGGAAGCTGATACCGCCTGGAAAGCTGATACCGCCTGCGGCCGGCTGTCAGTCCTCGCGGCAGATGACGAAGTCGGGGAAGGCGTGCCGTCCGGGCTGGTCGCCGATCCCGTCGATCGCCCTGCGGATGTCCCGCAACTGGCCCACGGACATCTGCAGCGGCGGCTCGTCCGGCTGGTAGGTGGTGAGGACCGGGTAGTCCACACCCGGCTCCTTGGTCATCTCGATGTGGCAGCCGAGGACGTGGGTGACCGGCCGGATGTCAGCGAAGCCGATCAGACGGTCGATGGTCCTGCCGAAGGCTGCCCAGTCCTCCACGTACAAACGCCCTGGATACACCGTGTCGCCGGTGAGCAGGAATCCGGTGTGCGGGTCGTAGTACGTCACGGCCGCCTCATGGTGGCCGGGGGTGGCCAGGCACTCCAGCACCCGGTCTCCGAGGTCGACCCGGGCCACCCCGTCCGGATCGTCGGTGAACCCGAAGTACGCCCAGGCACTGTTCAGATCCGCCCCCACGACCGTGGTGTCGGGGCGGTCGGTGAACTGCGCGTCGCCAGCGACGTGGTCACCGTGGGCGTGGGTGTGCAGGACGAGCAGCGGGTAGCCGTCCCGGGGATGCCCGTCCAGCCAGCGCCTGACCAGGTCGTCGACGACCCGGCGCAGGGGGAAGAACTCGGCGGAGTCGGTGGCTCCTGTGTCGACCAGCACGGCTCGGGTGTTTCCGAACAGCAGGAACAGGAACGGCGCCTCATAGTTGACCGCCATGTTCTGGCGCAGGATGAACGTGTGCTCATCGTAGGCATGCACCTGGACGTCCGGATCGGTGTTGTGCTTCGCCGACGGCGATCCATGGATCCACTCGACGTCCAGCACGCGAGGCTCGGGAACCCCGGACACGAAATCGGCCTGCCGGGTGACTCCGCCCATGACGTCTCTCCTGAGAGCGTCGTCTTGGCAGGCCGGGTACGGCGCACATCTCGTCCGGGGTAGGCGCTCGGGTGCCTCCGAGGGCACTGTAACAAGCGCCGAGCGGGCCGATCAAGCGTTCACCGGCGTACCCGGCCGAGCGAGTGATGGATCCGCGAGTTCCAGGCGCTACGGCCGTCCGGGGGCCGGGACCGCGCGGACCCAGGAGCCGTCGCCGGTCAGGTAGGCGTCGACGGCCAGCCCTGCCTCGGCCAGGGCGAGTTCGAAGGCCTCGCCGGTCAGCGGGCAGGAGAGGAACGTCTGGGTCCACCGCGCGTCCGGAAACACGTACTCGACGTGGACGGAGCGCACGCCGGGGCCGGCCGGATCGGAGGAGACCACCCGGACCAGGCCCCCGGCGAACTCGCTCTCCCGTGGCAGGTGCTCATGGCGGCCCTCCACCTCCCGCTGGATCAGGACGCAGCCGTCATCCGCGACATGCCGTCGGCAGGTCCGCAGCAACCCCCGGCGTACCAGCGGATCGCCCGCGTGGACCAGGAACGACCCGAGCAGCACCACGTCGAAGGACTCGTCGAGCTCCAGCGCCTCGATCGGACCGCACACGGTACGGGCGCCGTGGACGCGCTCCAGCATCTGCGGCGATTCATCGACCGCGGTCACCGTGAAGCCCCGTCGCAGCAGCGGATGCGTCACGCGGCCGACACCGGAACCCAGTTCGAGGATCCGGGCCCGGGCCGGGACCGCCCCTGCGATGATGTCGGGCTCGTCGCCGACCGGAAGCCGTTCGTACAACTCGACCGCGCACCCGTCCGGCGTGATCGCTCCCGGTCCGGTTCCGTTGTACCCCTCGCGCTGTGTCGCACTCATGCCCCCATCGGATCACGGCAGAGGCACCTGCGGAAGACCACGCCGCCCCGACCGGGGGAAGGACATTCAACGGACCTCGTCCTCAGGGGGTTCGGCTGCCGGGACATACGGGCTGTGGTACACCGGGAGGCCCGGCAGCTCCGGGTCGTAGCGTATGTGGACGCGGTCGCCGCGCCGGGGTGCGTCGTAGGCGGGGAAGGACCGGGTGACCGGCTCGGTGAACTCCTGTCCGTCGGCCGTGCTGTAGCGGACGGTGAGGACCAGTTCGGGGCGGTCGTAGCTGTCGTCGCCGGTGCCTCGGAGGTCCAGCACGGTGGCGAGGACGGTCAGCCCGTGCCGGTCGAGTCGCCGCGCCCGCTCGGCCGACTGCCGTTCCCTGACCATGGTGCGGGCACGGGTGCGTTCCTCCCGCCGGGCCACCAGGAGCGCCAGCAGCGCGATGACCGCGGCCGGTCCGAATATCCACGGGCTGGTGCTCCGGTCGTGCCAGGAGACGCCGAGCAGCAGGCAGACCAGACCGGCCAGCAGCCCGGCGCCGACGGGGAGTTGCCGCTCCGCCTCGGTCGAGTCGCCGGCGGTCACCGTGAAGGTTCCGATCAGGACGACCAGCGTCAGGACGCAGCACCCGGGAAGAGTCAGGAACGTCCAGATGTCGGAGGCCCCGCACGGCCGCTGACCGGCGTTCCCGCAGCTGCCGGCCGAGCCGTCCAGCGCCAGGGCCCAGCCGTCCAGCCAGCCGTTCGCGGTCAGCAGCCCGGCGTAGAGGCACAGCCCCAGCACACGCAGGGGTGTCAGCCGCCGGGGCGCCGGGTGCGGATCCATGGTGTTCTCCGTGATCACGGGGCGATGGTAGTCCGGGTTCCGGTCACTGGTCTGAACCATTGAATGGACTGCGGGCCAACAGCTGCCGTCCGGGCCGGAGTTCCCCGGGGACCCCGGCGAGCGCGGACAGGGCGATCCGGGTCTGCGGGAGACCGCCCTCGCGCTGGAAGGGGGCGGGGCGGCGGGTGGTCAGCCGCGCTCGGCCGGGGTGACGGGGGAGATCAGCCCGGTCTCGTAGGCGGGCGGTCACTCCGCGGGCGGCGCCGACATCACCTGGCGTACCTCGATCGGCATGTTCAGCGGCGACCCGCCGGGACCGGGGGCGGCCGAGACGGCGGCGGCGATCTCCAGCGCCCGCGCGGGCGTCCCGCAGTCGACGATCCACCAGCCGGCCAGCCACTCCTTGGTCTCCGGGAAGGGCCCCTCGGTGACCACGGGCGCGTCGCCGCCGCGGGAGCGGACGATCTTCGCGGTGTCCGGCATCGCCAGGCCCTGCGCGTCGACCAGCTCCCCGGAGGCGGAGAGCCTGGCGTTGGTGTCGTGCATGAAGGCGATGTGCGCCTGGAGCTCCCCGGGAGTCCAGCTGTCGATGGCAGGGAAGTCCGCCGTCGCGGCGCTGAACTGCATCAGCAGCATGTACTTCATGTCCTGCTCCTCGGAGTCGCGCGCCCTCGGCCGGGACGCTCTCACCGGCAGGTCGAAGCCCAGGGCGCGATTTCGACATCCGGGTGGGGGCTCTCCCGAACAACGCCGGTCACGCTACCGGGTCGGGCCCCGCCGCGGACGGACGCCGCGCGGGGCCCGGGCCGGGTCAGCTGGTGAACCTGCGGCGCAGGCCCGTCATCACCGACTGCTTGCGCGCCACCGGCGCGTCCGGCCCGGTGCCGGCCTTGCTCATGACGACGGGGGTCGCCGAGTCCGTGGCCGGGGCGCTCGTGTCGAGGCGCTTCGCCAGGGCGTCCCGCTCGGCGGCGGTCCGCCGTGCCTCGGCCCTGACCTTGCGCAGTTCCCCCCGCCGCCCGCGTGCCCGGGCCCCGCCGGCCATGGTCATGGCGCCGCCGAGACCGAAGAGCAGGGTCAGCGCGATACCGGCGAGGAAGATCCGGGGGCCGTTCACCATGGCGAGGTGATGCCCGAACATCGCCACGTCGTACTCCGGTCCCCCGGACGAGTTGTAGGCGATCAGGAGACAGATGAAGGCTCCGGACGCCCCCAAGAGCAGTACTCCCAGCAGCAGCATGGCGTGCATCCTTCCGTCGGACGTTCGGCACCCGGTCCCGCTGCGCCTACCCCCGACCGCCGCCCGCATGTGTGCCGGGCCCGCATGTGTCCCGGGTCAGACGGCGGTGCGGCCGCCGTCGACCGGGATCAGGGCGCCGGTGATGTAGCCGGCCCGGGGGGAGGCCAGGAAGGCGATCACGTCGGCGATCTCCTCGACGGCCGCGGCCCGGCCCAGCAGCGTGGTCCGGCCGAGCTGCTTGATCCGGTCGGGGTCGGCGCCGTCGGTGTGGACCGGGCCGGGGGCCACGGTGTTGAAGCGCACCCCGGCGGGGCTGAACTCGGCGGCCCAGGCCCGGGTCATCGCGGTGAGCGCGGCCTTGGTCGCGCCGTAGGCCGCGCCGCCGGACAGGCCGATGTGCCCGGCCATACTGTCCACGCTGACGACACTGCCGTGGCCGCGTTCGGCCATCCCCGGGGCCAGCGTCGCGACCAGCTGGTAGGCGGCGCGGACGTTGGCGGCGAACAGCCGGTCGAAGGTGTCCGCGTCCAGGTCGGCGCTGGGGCCGAACCAGGAGAACCCGGCGTTGTTCACCAGCACGTCCACCGGCCCTGCCTCATCGGCGAGTCGGGCCACCTGCTCCGGGTCCTTCAGGTCGGCCGCGAGGAACTTGGCCCGGCCGCCGGCCGCCTCGATCGCGCGGACGGTCTCCTCACCGCGCCCGGCGTCACGTCCGTGCACCACGACGGTCAGTCCGTCGGCCGCCAGCGCCAGCGCGGTGGCCCGGCCGATGCCGGAGGTGGCGCCGGTCACCAGGGCGGTCCGGGTGCCGCTGCTGCGCTGCTCTGCCATGGTGACTCCCCAGTCGGTGACTAGACCTGTCTGTCTATTGATGGGTGCCACGTTAGACAGGGCTGTTCACCAGTGTCAAGCGTCCGGGCCGGGCGGCCGTCCCGGCTCAGGCCGCCGAGGTCTCGGCCAGGAAGCCGATCAGATCCCGTACCGCGGGGGCGTCGGCCTGCGCCATGAACTTCCGCCGGAACTGGCCCATCAGGCCGGCCGGCGTCCGGTCGAACAGGGCGACGGCGCGGCGGGCGCTGTGGACGGCCGCGTCCACGTCCCTGAGCGCCAGTTGCGCGTCGATGACCGCGAGCAGGTCCCTGGCCACCAGCAGCGGCGGCTGGGCGTCGGCGGGCGGGCCGGTGCGGTCGGCGAGCAGCGGGCCGAAGTACTCCAGCGCCCGCTTCGGCTGCCCCGCGTCGAGCCAGGCCCGCCCGGCGGAGACCGACAGCCAGGCGTCGTCGATGTTGCTGTAGGGCTCGCCGTCGTCGTCGGGCCGCCCGGCGACCAGGATGCCGGTGCGGTGGTCCAGCGCCCGGGCGCTGGCGATGATCTGCCCCAACTGGGCGTACGCGCGGGCCTCGCGGCTGTGCAGTACCACCGCCAGCCGGGGCGGCGCCTGCGGGGTGATCGCCCGCGCGGCCTCCACCAGCGCCAGCACGTCCCTGGGGTCACCGGCGTCGGCGTGGGTCCAGGCCAGGTCCGCCAGGCAGACCGAGACGGCCAGCGGTGAGCGTGCCCTCGCGGCGGCGCGGGCTGCGGCCAGGTAGTAGCGCTCGGCCCGGGAGTCCTCACCGAGGCCCTTGCTGATCAGCCCGCACAGATGGGCGATGCGGGAGGCGACCAGCAGCAGCCGGCCCGCGCCGGCCTGGTCGTACCGGTTCTCCGCGAGCAGGGTGGTGGTCAGGCCGTACTCGGCGCGGGCCACCCGGTGCAGGGCCACCGGATCCAGGCTGGACACCATCGCGTACAGCGTGTCCGAGCGGTCCTCGATCAGGGAGACGGTCTCCGGGCTGATCCGCTGTCCGCCGGAGTGCTGCGGCTGCGGACCGGCGGCCGGGGCTGCCGTCTCCCCGGCTAACGACTCCCGGGCTGGCGACTCCCCGGCTGAGGAAGCGAGCTCCCTGACCAGCGACGCGAGCGCCGGGCCGGTGACCGATAGCTGGGGCCGGGCCAGGTGGATCGCCGGGCGTTCCCGCTCGCGGCCTGCCCCCGCGGCCTGCGGCCGGGTCCTGGGCCGGGCCGCCCGGGCGGTCGCGGCCCGGCCCAGGTGCAGCCAGAGCGGCCAGCCCAGACGCAGCACCTCCTCCTCGGGCACCTGGTGGATGTGGGCGATGGCGAGCTGGGTGTTGTGGTCGGGCGGGATCGCCTGGGTCTCCCAGCGGGAGACCTTCTCCCGGCGCTTGTGCAGTTTGCCGAAACCCAGTGCCTCGTGGGTTTCGGCCACCAGCTCCGCGTAGGAGAGCTGTGTGTCGCCGGTGAGGCCGCGCAGGAGCGCCAGTTGATGTACGGGCTGTGTCATTGGATGGCGCCTTCCTTCGTGGACGTGTGACAGCCGGTCACGGGATTTATTTCGACATGTGCGGGAAAACGATAGTGATCGATCTGTTCGGGCGCCATGACGGATTTTCAGCGCTGCCGGATATGCGCCACCCGGCGGTGCCCGCGGCCGGGGCGCGGTGCGGGTCCCGGGCGGCCGGGGCCCGGCGCGCGGCGGTGCGGCCGCAGCCTGCCGGGCGGTCGGCCGGGAGCCGGCAGCCCAGGGTTCCGGTTCCCATCCGCTGACATGTCCACACAGAATGGCCGGATCCCGACACCCGCCGGGCCGGTCGGTGGCGCCGGTCAGGTCGGGCAGTGGTGCCAGGCGTCCTGGAAGTTCCGCCGCGCGCGGTGCAGCCGGGAGCGGACGGTGCCCACCGGCAGCGAGAGGGCGGTGGCCATCTCCTTCTCGTTCATGCCGTAGACCGCACGCAGCAGCAGGATCTCCTGGTGATGGTCGGGCAGCCGCCCCATGACGTCCGAGATGTGCACGGTGACCAGCGGGTTCGCGTGCTGGGCCAGATCCGGCAGGTCGTCCGTCGGGTCCTGGCCCAGGCGCTTGGAGGTGCGGACCGCCTCGCGCACGGTGACCGCCCTGACCCAGCCGTAGAAGGCCGTGGGCTCGCGCAGGTTCCGGATGCCGCGGAAGATCGCCAGCATCGCCTCCTGGGTGGCGTCGGAGCTGTGCCCCTGGGCGATCGGCAGGCACAGCCGCCCGACGTACGGGGCGATGTGCAGCAGGAGGTCGTTCATGGCCTGGTGGTCCCCGGCCTGCGCGCGCGGCAGCAGCGCGGTGACCGTGCCGGAGGCCGGATCGTTCGACGCTCTCACTTCGGGGACGCTCCTGGACTCGGCCTGGTGGTTGAGGGGAACGGGGTGCCCGCGGTGGCGGCCGCGCCGGTACTGCCGGCCCTCCGGGGAGCGGCGCCTGGCCCGCCCCGGCGCGGCCGCGCGGCCCGGTCGGTCCGGCGCGCGGCCGGGAGGCCAGGACCGGACGTCAGCCGGTGGCCGCCGGGCTCCCGGCTGCCGCGCGGGCGGCGAAGCCGAGCAGGGTGGAGTGCACCCCGGTACTGATCTCCTGGAGCTGCTCGTGGCTGAAGCACTCGGTGCTGTACGGGAGTTCGATGCTCAGCCGGTTGTCGAAGGAGACCACGCAGGCCATCAGCGGCCCGCGTCCGGCCTGCGGGTAGTACTGCTCGCGGAACGGGACGATGCGCATGTCGGTGATCCGCAGGCCCTGCGGCGCGGGCGGGGTGCTGAGCCGGCCGAGGTTGGTCGCCACCACACTGGTGGCCAGCAGCGCCGGGTTGTCGACCACCCGGGTCAGGATGCGGGTCTCCAGCACGTAGTCGCCGCGCCCGATGGCCCCGTGCAGGTTGCCGCTGATCTCCCGGGCCAGCGCGAGCGGATCGGTGTCCCGCGCGACGTCGAGCACGTCCAGGTAGCCCGCCACGGCCGGGACCATCACCTCGCGTCCCAGCGGCGGGTCAAGCCGGGAGCGGAGGTCCACCGGCGACATGCAGCCGAGCGGCCTCGGACCGGGCTCCGCCCCCAGCCGGCGCCTGACGGCGAGCAGCAGCGCCGAGCCGACCAGCCCGTGCAGCGACACCCCCTCGTCCTTGGCGAAGCGCAGCAGCCGCCCGGTCTGCTCCGGCTGGAGCAGTACCCGCTCCACCGCCACGACCGGCCCGGCCGGGGCGGGCGCCGCGGCGGCGGAGGCGGCCGCCTCGTACGGCAGCGCCACCACCGGTGAACGCCGGGTCCGCTCCACCCGGCGGGCGAGGTACTCCTCGATCTCCGCCTCGGTGCGCTGCGGCAGCTGCTCCGTGGCCGGGACGGGCCAGCCGTCCTCGGGCTCGGCGGCGGTGAAGGTCCCGTCGGCGAGCGCGGCACAGGTCAGCCACAGCGCCTCGAACAGGGCCAGCGCGCTGTGGCCGTCGCAGATGGCGTGGTCCACGCTGAGGACCAGGGTGTGCTCGTCCTCGCCGCGCAGCAGCACCAGCCGGACCAGCGGTCCGCCCGCCGTCAGCGGGGTGTTGGACTCCTCGGCGAGGGCGGTCGCGCCGTTCGGCCGCACCAGCAGCCCGGGCAGTTCGGCCTCGTCCAGCCGACGCAGCCGGAAGCCGTCCCCGTCCCGCTCGATCCGGGAGCCCAGCGAGGGGTGTTCGGCGACCTTGGCGGTGAACGACGCCGCGAGCAGCTTCTCGTCGACGTCGCCGTGGACGGTGCACGAGACCACGGCACGGCTTCTCTGTGCGACGTAGAACGCCTCCACGGGGTACACCGGGTGGTGCATACCACTCACCTTTCGGGCTCGGCTGGGCTCGGTGGGCTGTGCTGCGGCGGTGGCGCCCCGCGGAAGCGCCCGCAGGCACCGGACGGACCTTCGGGACGACAGGGGGCAGACCCGCGCATTCAGTGAAGCCGGAGGTGCCTCCCGCTTTCAAGGGCCGCAGCGCGTGCCTCGGGCGTACCTTTCGCCCGGCCGGCCAATTAACCGGCGCCGTTCCCGCTGCCGGCCGCCGATTTTCCGGAACGGTTCCTGATGCGGCGTCAGATATTCCTTATTCGGGTATTTCCACGTCCGGGCGAAGCACGTCCCGGGCACGCGGGTGCCTCTTGTCGGCCACCCGGGGCACGGTTTCAATGGGCCTTTGGGAACCGTGCCGCCGATCATGCCGGTACGGCCAGGACCGGGAATTTCTCAGGGCAAGGGTATTTCAGGGAAAGCCGGGGCGGACCCGGCCTCTCCCGGCGCCGCCGACGGCGGGCCCGGCCTCTCCCGGCGCCGCCGACGGCGGGCCCGGCCCCGCACCGGGCGGCAGCGGGGCGTGCCCCCGGAACCCGCAGTCCGCCGGACACCGTCGGAAACCCTTCGATTTAGGACGATACCTCGTGCTCCAGGACCGAGACGGATCGAACGCTTCCACCGCGGCGGGCGCCCCCGAGGGCCGGCCGCTGCTCCCGCTCGCCGGGGCACAGCGAGGCGTCTGGTACGGCCAGCAACTCGACCCGGAGCGGCGGGTCTACAACACCGGTGAGTACGTCGAGATCCACGGGCCGGTCGACGCCCGGCTGTTCGTGGCCGCGCTGCGGCGCACCGTCGCCGAGGCGGACACCTTCGGCCTGCGGTTCACCGACACCCCGGACGGTCCGCGCAGCACCCCCGCGCCCGACCCCGACTGGCAGCCGCAACTGCTGGACTTCAGCGCCGAAGCAGACCCGCGCGCGGCCGCCGAGGCCTGGATGCGGGCCGACCTGGCCACCGCGGTGGACCTGACCGGGGCACCGCTCTTCAACCAGGCCCTGGTCAAGGCGGGGCCGGAGCGCTGGTTCTGGTTTCTGAGGGCCCATCACATCCTGCTCGACGGCTACGGATACACCCTGGTCGCGCGGCGGCTGGCGGAGGTCTACACCGCGCTCGCCGCCGGGCAGCCGGTGCCCGCCGTGCGGTTCGCCCCGTCCCGGCTGCTGCTCGACGAGGAGAGCGCCTACCGGGCCTCGGAGCGCTTCGAACGCGACCGCGCGCACTGGGCGCAGCGGCTCGCCGGTGCTCCCGAGGCCGTCGGTCTGGCCGGACGCGCCGCGCCGCCGTCCGCGCCCTTCCGGCGGCGCAGCACCGACCTGTCCGGCCCCGAGGCCGACCGGCTGTCGGCCGCCGCCGCCCGCTCCGGCGCGGGCCGCACCGATCTGCTGCTGGCCGCTGTCGCCGGGTACCTGCACCGGGTCACCGGGGCCACCGACCTCGCCCTCGGCGTGATCACCATGAGCCGGCTCGGCTCCGCCGCGCTGCGGGCACCCGGCACCGTGTCCAACATCCTGCCGCTGCGGCTCGCCGTGGAACCGGGGACCACCGTCGCCGGGCTGGTCCGCGCGACCGCCGCCGCGATGCGCGACCTCCGCAGGCACCAGCAGTACCGGGGCGAGGACCTGCGCCGCGACCTCAAGCTCATCGGCGGCGACCGCAGGCTGTACGGCCCGGTGGTCAACCTGGTGCCGTTCGCCCATGACCTGAGCTTCGGCGGCCACCCCACCACCGCGCACCATCTGTCCGGCGGCCTGGTCGAGGACCTGACGCTGACCGTGCGGCCCGGCGCCGACGGCAGCGGCCTGCACCTCGACTTCGACGCCAACCCGGTCCTCTACACCGAGGCCGAACTCGCGGACCACCAGCAGCGGTTCCTGCTGCTGCTGGAGCAACTGACCGGCGCCGGACCGGCGCTGGCGCTGGGCCGGACCAGCCTGCTGCAGGACGACGAGCGGCCCGTCCGCACCGCCGCCGTGACCCCGCCGCCGGCGCCGGACGCCACCCTGCCCGCCCGGTTCGAGGCCCAGGCGGCGCGGACCCCGGACGCGGCCGCGGTCACCGACGAGGGCGGGAGCATCGGCTACGCCGAGCTCAACGCCCGCGCCAACCGGCTGGCCCGGCTGCTGGTCGACCGCGGCGCCGGGCCAGGACAGCTGGTGGCCCTCGCCCTGCCCCGCTCCGCCGACCTGGTCACCGGCCTGCTGGCGGTGCTCAAGTCCGGCGCCGGGTACCTGCCGCTGGACCCGGGCTACCCCGCCGAGCGGATCCGGACCGTGGCCGCCGACGCCGGCCCCGCGCTGCTGGTCACCGACTCCCGGCTGGCCCCGGCCCTGCCGGACACCGGGGCCGGTCTCGTCGTCCTCGGCGACCCGGGCACCGACCGCGACCTCGCCGCCCGCTCCGCCGCCGACCTCACCGACGCCGACCGCCGGGCACCGCTCACCCCGGACGGCGTCGCCTACGTCATCCACACCTCGGGCTCCACCGGCCGCCCGAAAGGCGTGGTGATCCCGCACTCCAACGTCGTCCGGCTGTTCGAGACGGCCGCCGTCCACTTCGCCTACGGCCCCGACGACGTGTGGACGCTGTTCCACTCGTACGCCTTCGACTTCTC
>Ga0302314_10008885_pt1 | contig 17823 bp, 16 predicted proteins | sample III_Palsa_N2_3_FD_200533 | JGI IMG/M metagenome (GOLD analysis project Ga0302314, IMG submission 200533) | Peat permafrost microbial communities from Stordalen Mire near Abisko, Sweden - III_Palsa_N2_3 | ecosystem: Environmental > Terrestrial > Soil > Palsa > Peat permafrost | place: Sweden...
ACCACTCAGTAATTCAGGCTGACGGTTACCGCAGCCTCCAGGACAACCAGCGGGTGGAGTTCACCGCCAGCCAGGGCACCAAGGGCCCGCAGGCTGACAGCGTCCAGCCCATCTGATTATCCAAGCGCAGCGCAGGGAGCCTAGCCGTTTCGGCTAGGCTCCCTGTTTGCGTTACCCTGACCGCCAGCGTCGACAGCTTAGGCCGGCCCGATCCTGCGGAATGCTCCGCGAACTGCGATCCTGATGCCATGCCTTCTGTAGCCGGTCCTGCTGAACCCGGGCCACCTGAATCCGCAGGTCATCAGGGTGTTCCCCGGGCCTCGGCATCGGCCACGACCAAATTGTTCGTCTCCTTCGGCCTGGCGATCGTGGTGGGAGCGGTCGCCGCGGCATCTGGGATGGGCCGGGCCTCGCCCCTGGTCGGGTGGGACATCGCGGCCCTGATCTATTGCGGCTGGATCTGGTTCACGCTCTGGCCGATGGATGCGACCTCGACCGCGCAGCACGCCCTGCGTGAGGAACCCAACCGCGATCAGGCTGACCTGATCCTGCTCGGCGCGGCCATCGCCAGCCTGGCCGCGGTGGGTTGGGTGCTGTTCCGGGCCGGTGACGCCAGCGGATACCTGAAGTACGTCGAGGCCGGTTTCGCGCTGGTCTCGGTGTTCTTGTCCTGGACCCTGGTGCACACGGTGTTCACCCTGAAATATGCCCGTCTTTATTACTCGGGCGACGTCGGCGGGATCAGCTTCAACGAGACCGAGGCCCCGGAATACAGCGACTTCGCCTACCTGGCCTTCACGATCGGGATGACCTTCCAGGTCTCGGACACCAACATCGGGAACAAGCCGATCCGGCGCGCCGCACTGCGGCACGCCTTGATGTCGTTTCCGCTGGGGGCCGTGATCATCGCAACGTCGATCAACCTGATCTCCGGCCTGGCTAAATAATTCGCGCTAGAACCGAGACGGGGCGCGGTTCACCGCTGGCCCGCGCCCGTCGGCTCGGCAGCAATTCCTGCATAAACGCATGTGCCGACGGATCTATAACCGGCGCAGCATCAAGACGATAAGCACGATGATGACAATCACGACGATGGTTCCGATGCCGATATACATGGGGGTTGCCTCTCCTGGCTCGGCCGGCGGCGCCGGCGTGTTCGAAGCGACTACCCGGCCCGGCCCGGGCTAATCGAGCGGGCCTGCGGAACCTCGTCCCTGACCGGATCGCGCGTCGGTCCGAACCTGGCTCAAGGGCTGCTCAGCCGCCGTCCCCGAGCGCTATCAGAATCGGCGAAAAATCTTTTCTCCCGAACGGCCGTGGTGCTTCCGCCAGGCCACGCCGAACCGCCTATCCGGTGGAGACGACACCCAGGCGGGTTATTCGTACCCGCCGTTGGCCGAACGGCGGACCAGGCGCACCTTGGCATTAGGGTGCTCCCGCCACGTGTTGGCGCCCGAGACCGCCGCCGTCTTGGCCTGCTCCCATTTGAGCTTCGCGAGCTGGCTCGGCGGTGTTTCCAGCTCCTTGATCCAGGTCCGGGTCGCGGCGACGACATGCGAGCCGGCCACGGTCAGGCCGGTCAGCGCGACCACGGCGCCGATCCCGACCAAGATTCCGCCGGCGATCAGCGGCCCGGATTCCAGTTTCGGCCAGGCCCCGGCCGGCTGATTGTTCGTTGCGGTGTTAGCCATGGTGCCAGCCTAACCCCGGGCCACGCCCGAGGGAATCCGGCATCTCCATGGGCGGGGTGACCGGCGAAAGCCAGGCGGGACGGGTCATGCTGAGGCGGCGGGCTCGCGCTGCTGCACGAAGTCCTTGCCCCGGATCGCGGCCAGGGACACGACGCCGGACACCAGCGCGATGATGGCCGCGACCAGAAGGATGCGGTTCAGCCCGGTGGTGAAGGCGGTCCGGGTGATCGCGCCGACGGCCTGCCTGGCGGGCGCGGGCAGCTTGGCGATCACCGATCCGATCTCCCCGGACTGTACGGCGGTGGCGATCCGCGGACCGCTGCGGGCCAGCCCGGGCACGGCGCCGACCCGGGCCAGCACCACGCTGTTCACCTGGCTGGAGAACAGCGTTCCGAGCAGCGCGATGCCGGTGGCGATCCCGACCTGGCGGAAGGTGGAGTTGATGCCCGAGGCCATGCCGGCCCGCTGCGGTGCCACCACCCCCACGGCGGTGGAGGCCAGCGGCGGGTTGACCAGGCCGACGCCGACGCCGCCCACGATCATGCCGGGGATGAGATGGGTCCACGCCGAGCTCACGCCGAGGCCGCGCATCAGCAGCAGCCCGATCCCGACGATGATCAGGCCGGGGCCGATGAGCAGCCGGATCGGCACCCGCGAGGTCAGCCGCCCGGCCACGGTGGAGGTGAGCAGGATGCCACCGGAGATGACCATCAGCCGCACGCCGGTGCCCAGCGGCGAGTAACCGAGTATGTCCTGGATGTACAGCACCAGGTAGAGCAGCATCGAGAAGATCGAGGCGCTGAGTCCGAACGCCGCCACCGACCCGCCGCTGAAGGTCGGCAGCCGGAACAGGTTCAGGTCGAACATCGGCGACGTGCTCCGCAGCTCGACGACGACGAAGACCACGAGCAGCACCGCCGCCGCGGCGAAGCAGCCGAGCACCAGGCCGTCGGTGAAGGAGCGCTGATTCGACTCGATCAGCCCGTAGACCAGGCTCGACAGCGCCAGCGTGAACAGCGAGAAGCCGGCCCAGTCGGGGCGGCTCGCGTGCGGCGAGCGCGATTCAGCCACCTTGAGCACGCTGATGACCACGGCTCCGATGCCGATCGGCGCGTTGACGAAGAAGATCCACCGCCAGGACAGGCCAGTGGTCAGCAGCCCGCCGAGCAGCGGGCCGATGGCCACCGCCAGCCCGGTCACCGCGCCCCACACCCCGAACGCGACGCCGCGGTCCTTGCCGCGGAAGGCGTCGGCCAGCAGCGCCAGCGACACCGCGAACATGATCGCCCCGCCGGCCCCCTGCAGGGCCCGGGAGAGCTGGAGCATCAGCGTGCTGGCGGCAAATCCGCACAGCGCCGAGGCGCAGGTGAACACGACCAGGCCGATCAGGTACATCAGCCTCCGGCCGAACATATCCGCCAGGCTGCCCGCGGTCAGCAAGAACGCCGCCAGGGTCAGGGCGTACGCGTCCACGATCCACTGCAGATCGGAGAAGCTGGAGTTCAGCGCCCGCTGGATATCGGGCAGGGCCACATTCACGATCGTGATGTCAAGCAGCAGCATAAAGGTGCCCAGGCACACCGCGACCAGCGTCCACCACTTATTCCCGCGCTGGCCGGTGTCGCGGCCGCGCTGGCCACGGCCGGGCGGATCCTGCTCGGACAGAGCGGTCCGTGGTTCGGTCAAGACAGGCTCCTTGCGGCATGAGGAAGGACGAGGTCATCGGCGACGGTTCTACTCTGCCAGGCGCTGCCTGGCACTAGTCACACCTCCCCCCTCGCGGTCGCGCGCGGAGTGAGGGAAGCTAGATGGCATGGAGTGGACGGGACAGGTCTACGCGGACACCCCGGCCGTGGCGGCGGAGATTTACGTCGAGGCCCCCCCGGAGCGGGTATGGACTCTGGTGAGTGACATCTTCCTGATGCCTGCGCTGAGTGCCGAATTGCGGCAGGTGGAATGGCTCGGCGGGGTAACCGGCCCGGCGCCCGGGCATCGTTTCGCGGGCCGCAATGCCCATCCGGAGCTGGGGGAGTGGGAGACGGTCAGCACGATCGTGGAGTGTGATGAGCCGCGCTGTTTCGCGTGGGCTGTGGGGGACCCTGACCATCCCAGCACGACCTGGCGGTTCACGCTGCGCCCGGACGGGGCGGGCACGGTGCTCGGGCAGTGGGCGCAAATGGGGCCGGGTCGCTCCGGTCTCAACCTGGCTATTGACGCGATGCCGGAGAAGGAACGCAAGATCGTTTTCGTGCGGCTGCGGGAAATGGAAGCCGGCCTGACGGGCAACCTGGCGGCGATCAAGAAGCTGGCGGAGACGGCCCCGTGATGAAGGGCCCCGTGGTGAAGGGCCCCGTGGTGAAGGGCCGCGGGCTGCGGACCGCGACGACCGTCGAGGGCTCGGGCGGGAACTGGGCCGAGATCACCGCGTTCGCGTGCGAGGCCGAGAAACTGGGCCTGGACATCTGCTGGGTCGCGGAGGCGTGGGGGAGCGATGCTCCCTCGCCGCTGGGATACCTGGCGGCCCGCACCGAGACGATGCTGCTGGGCTCGGCCGTCATCCAGGTCGGCACCCGCTCGCCGGTGGTGATCGCGCAGACCGCGATGACGCTGGCCCATCTGTCCGGCGGCCGGTTCCTGCTCGGCCTGGGGGTCTCGGGACCCCAGGTTCTCGAAGGGCTGCACGGCGTGCCGTTCGCTCATCCGCTGGCCCGGATGCGCGAGACCGTCCAGATCGTGCGGAGCGTGTTCACCGGGGAGAAGGTCCGCTTCACCGGGAGCCAGTACCGCATCCCGCTGCCCGGCGGTGACGGCCGTCCGATGCGGGTCAGCCTGCCGCCGGCCTCCGTGCCGGTCTACCTGGCCGCGCTGTCGCCGAAGATGCTGGAGCTGACCGGCGAGATCGCCGACGGCTGGCTGGGCACGAGCTTCGTCCCAGAGGGCGCCGGCGCCTACTTCACCCACCTGGACGCCGGGCTGGCTCGGGCGGGCCGGACCCGGGCGGACCTGGACATCTGCCAGGGCGCCGAGGTCAACGTGGTCGACGAAGCCGGCCTGCCGGCCGTCCTGGCCAGCCGCAAGAAAGAACTGGCGTTCTCCCTCGGCGGCATGGGCTCCGGCACGAGCAACTTCTACAACGACGCCTACAGCCGCCAGGGCTGGGCCGATGTCGCCGCCCGGGTCCGCGCGCGCTGGCAGTCCGGCGACCATGACGGCGCCGCCGCGCTGGTCACCGATGAGATGGTCCTGGCGACCACGCTGATCGGCACCGAGGATATGGTGCGCGCCCGCCTGCGGACCTGGTGCGACGCCGGCGTCGACACCTTCCGCCTGTACCCGGCCGGAGACACGCTCGCCGCCCGTTTGGATAACCTTGGCCGGGCCATCGATCTCGTCCGCGCCCTGGATCCGCCGCGGCGTTTTCAGGCGGCCGGGGCGCCAGCGCACAGCCAGGATGGAAGCGGGAAAGGCACGTGGATCTCGGACTGAAGGACAAGGTCGCGCTCGTCGGCGCGGCCAGCAAGGGCCTGGGCAAGGCGTCGGCGCTCGCGCTGGCGCGCGAGGGCGCGCGGGTCACGATCTGCGCGCGGACCGAGGCGGACCTGCACGCGGCCGCGGAGGAAATCCGGGGCGAGACGGGCGCCGAGGTACTCGCCGTTCCGGCCGATCTCACCAGCGCGGCGGGCATCAGGAGCGTCGTGGCGGCGACGGCCGAACGGTTCGGCGGTGTCGATGTCCTGGTCAATAACTCCGGTGGCCCGGCGCTGGGCAGGTTCGCGGACCTCACCGACGACGACTGGCGGCAGGCGTTCGAGGTCGTCACGCTGAACTTCGTCCGATTCGTCCGCGAGGTCGTCCCGTACATGCGCCACCGGCGGTGGGGGCGCATCGTCGGGATCCAGTCGAGTTCGGTGAAGGAGCCGGTCGAGGGCATCGACCTGTCGAACGGGATCCGCCCGGGCATCGCCGGGCTGATGAAGGCGATCATGCCCGGCCTGGCCAAGGACGGCATCACGATCAACCTCGTGCTCCCCGGCTCGTTCCTCACCCCCCGCCTCAACGCCGATGCGGGGCGCAGCCCGCAGGAGGACCAGGAGATCCAGGCGCGGCTCGCGCCCCTCGTCGCGACGATTCCCCTGGGCCGCTTCGGTGAGCCGATCGAGCTCGGTAACCTCGTGGCGTTCCTGGCCTCGCAGCAGGCCTCCTACATCACCGGTGCCGTCTACCAGGTCGACGGCGGCGCCCTCAGCTCCAACGTCTAGCGATTCCTCCGGCCGCGACATGCGGCGGCGGCCGAAGCGGGTTGAACCCAAGGACCCGAATTCATGACTCTGCGTCATGCTTCGATCGTGTCAAAGTCATTGGACGCATGGTTTCCGGGCGGCGAGACTGGACGGAGACGGACCCGAAGGCCCGGTCTCAGCCGGGCCCCGTCCTAGAGGAGTTCTATGCCCGACCATGCGCTGGCGTCCGCCGGACGACGGATTGCCCTGATCGCGCACGACAACAAGAAGCATGACATGCTCGAGTGGGCCGAATACAACCTGGATCTGCTGGCCGGTCACGAGCTGTTCGCGACGGCCACGACCGGGCATCTGCTGCAGCAGCAGCTCGGGCTGCCCGTCACCTGCTTCCGGAGCGGCCCTTACGGCGGCGACCAGCAGATCGGTGCCCGCATCGCCGAGGGCGAGATCGACCTGCTGGTGTTCATGTGGGATCCGCTCGAGCCGCATCCGCATGACCCCGACGTCAAGGCCCTGCTCCGGGTCGCGGTGGTCTGCAATATCCCGGTGGCGTGCAACCGGGCTACCGCGGATTTCATGATCTCCTCGCCCTTGATGAGCCGCCGCCACGAGGACTGGGACCCCGCATCCGGCCAGGCTCGTCGCAACCAGGCGGTCCTGACCGTGGCCCGGGCCGGCTGACCGGCCCGCCGCCGCGGTGCGTCAGCCGCCCAGCAGCGACAGTGCGGCGCGGACCGACCGCCGGCTGGCGACGGAGGAGAAGGAAGTTTCGCTCCGGCAGAGCCTGACGAAGGTGCGCCAGCCCTTGGGCGTGGCCAGGCCGGCATGAAAGGTTCCGGGATGCCGGGCAAACGCGGCCAGCAGGAGCCGCCCGGCCCGCATGTCCGGGATCAGCTCGCGGTGCAGCGACGACACGTATTCCTCCAGCGCCGCCTCGACCTGCTCTGGGCTCTGCTGGCGAGCCGCCTTCGCGGCGGACGCGCCGGCCAGCGCACCCGAGCGGAGCGCGAAACTGATGCCTTCGCGGGTCCACGGCTCCAGCAGGCCCGCCGCGTCCCCGGCCACCAGGACCCGCCGGTCCCGGAGCCGGGCGCGGTCGGTGCGGCATCTGGTGAGGTGACCAGAATCGCGCAGCACCTCGGCCGGGCCCAGCTGCAGCCGGGCCATGAACTCGCGCAGGTACTCCCGCGTCCGGTCACCCTGCCCGCGCGCGGCGATGACCCCGACCGTGAGCCGGTCATCCTTGGGGAAGACCCAGCCGTAGGAACCGGGGATCTGGCCCCAGTCGAGCAGCAGCCGGCCCTGCCACCGCTGCCGGACCGGTCCCGTGACCTTGATTTCCGCCTCCAGGCCAAGATCTACCTGGGAGAATTCCACTCCGACGTGTCGTGCGCTGACGCCCGATGAGCCGTCGGCACCCACGACGACCCTGGCCGTCACGGTGGTGCCGTCGGCCAGCCGCAGCTGCACGCCATCCTCCTGCTGGGTGATCCCCCGGACCGGGGACCGCTGCCGCACCACCGCGCCCTGATCCACCGCCCGCTGCCGGAGAGCGTCGTCGAATTCCTCCCGCAGCACCATGGTCAGGATGGGCTGATCGTGCCTGCGGGTGAACTCGTGCTTGCCGCCCAGGGTGAAGGTGGCGGCGTGAATCCGGTCCCGTTCGGGGAAAGGGGCATGACCGTCCGTGGCCGTCAGCGATGCTCCGATCAGGCCGCCGCCGCAGGTCTTGTACCGCGGATGCCGGGCCCGCTCCAGGACGATGGTCCGGGCTCCCGCGGCGACGCTGGCGCTGGCGGCGGCGAGCCCCGCAGGCCCGGCCCCGATGACGGCGACATCCCATCCGGGACCGAACTCCCTCGCGTGGCCGGCCGCGCTCAGCACGGCGGTGTGGTGCGGAAGGTCTCGATCGTGTGATCCTGGCGCGCCACCAGAGGTGTCCAGTTGGTCGTCCGTGACCCGTCACCGCCGATCGCGCTACCCAGCCGAAAGCCTGATCAGACTGTATCCGGGCAGGAACGGTAACCTGAGAGCGGGAGATTTGTGCATGACAGAGCGGAAACCACCAGAGATCAGCTTCACCTCGTGGATTGACCAGCAGATCAATGAGGCGGCGGAGCGAGGTGCCTTCGACAACCTGCCCGGCGCGGGCAAGCCGCTTCCGCGGGGTGAAACAGGCGGTGACGCGTGGCTGCGGAACTACCTGGCGCGGGAGGGCGTGGCCGCGGAGGAACTCCTGCCCACCCCGCTGAAGCTGCGCAAAGAGCGCGAACGGCTGGCCGAGACGGTGTCCGGGCTGCGCACCGAGGCCGAGGTGCGCGCGGTCGTCCGGGACCTCAACCGGCGGATCATGGAATGGCGCCGGATCCCGACGGGGCCGTCTATCTTCCTCGCGCTGGTGGGGGAAGAGACCATGGTCAGCCGGTGGCGGGAGGCGCAAGCCGCCGCACCAGCGGCGCCGACGACGTCTCCGGCCCGCCCCCGCGCCAGTCAGCGGGCCGAACCACCGCGGCCGCGCTGGTGGCATCGTCTGCGCCGCGGGCGGCCATAAGCTGCCCGCTACCACGGCATGCTGCTGCTGGTGAAGTGGGTGAGCGTGTCGATGTCCTCGGCCTTGTAGACGTGACGCGGCGGCGTGGCGAAGCTGGCGTACGGCTTGAACCGGATCACCACCCGGCCCTCGTCGCGGCACATTTTCTGGATCTCGGGGAGCTTGGAGGCCGGCATTTCCTGACCGGCCATCAAGTCGATGACGCGGCGCATGACGTCGACGGCCTGGTCGAAGTCCTCCTCCAGCGCGGCATCTCCGTAGACCTGCAGGTAGGTGAGGGGCCACTGCTCGTCAAGCACGCACAGGCTGACCTTCGGGTTCCGCTGCACCGCGAGGGCCTTGGCGCGGTCCGCCATCGTGCTGATCAGCAGGTCGTCGCCGTCGAGAACGTAGTACACGACCGTCATGGCGGGCCCGTCGTTCTTCCGGTTGTAGCCGAAAATGCAGGTCCGGTGCTTGCGTACGAACTCCCGGCGCTCGACTCTGTCCATACTTGCCTCTTTCCGTATCAGACGGGAATCGCCTGGAGTTTATCCCTGCGAGCGCGGGTAGCCCGGCGTCGAGGGGCCGGGCACGACTAGGCTGACCGGGAACAAAAATGGACGACCGATACGATCTGCAGCGCTTCGTGGCGGCTCAGGACGCTGGCCGCAGCTATGACCAAGCCACCGCCGAGCTGCGCCGTGGCCGCAAGACCAGCCACTGGATGTGGTTCGTGTTTCCGCAGATCACCGGTCTGGGACAGAGCCCGGTGTCCCGGATGTACGCGATCTCCGGCCTGGCCGAGGCCCAGGCGTACCTGGCCCATCCTGTGCTCGGACCGCGGCTGGTCGAATGCGCCGCGATCGTGGACGGCCTGTCCGGCCGCACCGCGGAACAGATCTTCGGCGGCATCGACGCGCTGAAGCTCCGTTCGTCCATGACCCTGTTCCTGCGGGCCGCCCCGGACGAGCCGGTCTTCCGCCAGGTGCTCGACCAGTACTTCGGCGGAAAGGCGGATCCCGCCACCGAGCAGCGCATCTGAGCCCCCGCGCCCCCGGACCCCTAGCGCGTCTTTTGGCGTGTCGGCCTGAGTTCTGCCGACGTCTTGCCTGCCTGGTTCAAGGCGGCGGTCATCATGTCCGCGGCCTGGCCCGCGGCCGCCAGAGCCTCGACGACCTCGACGACCCAGAAGTCGGGATCCTGGCCAGAGCCCGGCGCGATCTGGCCTTCCTCACGCTGGACCACCAGGATCCGGGCGAGCTGCTCGCACAGGTGCGGCAGGTCTTGCCCTATCCGTTCCAGGCTCGCGATGACGTCGCGGACATCCTCCAGACTCCCGAAGCCGGTGCCGTCGGACGTCAGATCGAGCAGCGCGCGGGTAGCCTGCGCCGCCTGGTCGGCCATGTCGCGCATCATCATCGTGCTGGCCAGTTCGCTCCCAAGCTCGCCTCCGGCACCCGGTCGGCCGCGGGCGAGCCCGGCCGACTCGGCGTCGGCCGCGGAGCCGTAGGGACGAACCCGTTTGGGCATCTCTCTCCAGGGTTACTCGGGGTATGAGCCGCTCGGCAACTGCCCTCACTTCTCCGGAAGGGCCCGCCTGTACGATACGTGATATGTCGGCAACCACGACACCCGCCGCCGGTGTACTCAGGCCTCCGTACCCAGACGACACGCCGGTACTGCCGGCGCGGAGCCCGGCGGACACCGACGTCGGCTGGAGCGAGCCGCCCGAGCCGGACGACGACGAGCGCCTGTCCCGGGAGCGGCCGCCGCACTGGGATTCCTAGCGCACGTTTGCCCGGGTGTCAGTGGGGATGGCTAGGGCCCGTACTGCCCGATGACCAGGGAGGCGGGGCTGTGCCGCGGCCTGAGCACCGCGATGGCCAGCCGGCTGGCACCGGGACGCCACGACGCTAGCTGCACCTTGGTCGTGAAGCTCAGCTCGGCCACCAGGCTGTCGCCGCTGGCGCCCCAGCCAAAGCCGACCAGGGCATCGCTGCTGACCCAGGTTTGCGGTACGGCCGTCAGGTGGCCGCTGGCCATGGACGCCAGCTCCAGTTGCACCGCCATTGCCCCGTCGTCCGCGTCGTCGCTGAAGCCCACCTGAACCGCCAGGAGGCTGCCGTCGGGGCTGAAGGCCGCGTTGGCAACCGAACTCGCCACGGGCAGCTCGACCGATACCTGCCTGCCGGTGGCCAGATTCAGCACCTGCACGCGACAGCGTGTCACACACGGCGGGGCCCAGGCGATCTCGGTCGCGTTCGCCGCGATCACTCCGGCAAAGCTGCGACCGGGCTGGGAAGGGGCTGGATCCCACAACGTGTCGGGCATCGTCCCCGAATCCTGGGCCACCGGGGCCAGCAGCAGGCCGCGGTCCGTTCCCTGCTCGATCAGGTACCCGGCCGGCAGCGTGAGCTGCGGCCCGAGCGGCCGGCCCGTGATGCTGACCTCCCGCGCCAGGCCCGCGGCGGTGCGCGGCTCGGCATCGGGAGGGTAGCTGGTCAGCCACAGTGTGCCAGCTGCGCCCGGCGCGACCGCGTCCGCCAGCCCCACCTGGGTTACCGCCTGCGCCTGATCGGCCAGGAAGTAGACGGCACGCGGCGGTCCCGCGCAACTGCCGCAGCCGGCCGGACCGGCCTGTAGCGCCCACCCGCCCGTCGCGCGGACGAACTGGTAGCCAGCGGGCTGCCGCGGCAGACCGCCGATCGGCACCGCCTGGCCCGTGGCCGGCCAGAACCACGCGGGCTGCTCTCCGGTGGCCGGCAGCCGGAGACCGCCAGGCCAGGACGAGGTCTGACCCGTGATCCCGTCGGGTTCCTCCGCCACCCCCGCGTCACCAGAAACCGCCAGCGGCAGCGGCAGCGGAGTCGCGGTTACAGCCGGCCGCGCGGTCCCATGCCGTGACCGCGGCAGGTAGTGCGCAATCGTCACGGCTACCAGCACGAGCACGGCGGCTGCCGCCACGCGGCGCGGCCACGGGCCGTACTGGTGGCCCCCGCCCTGGCTCAGGATGTCAGGCACAGCCCTCACCGCCCAGAGCGTTTCTGATCTGTGCCTTGACCATACCTCGGCCTGCGGGCCGCGCGAAGGATCAGGACCGATGGTTTACCGGGCGATGCCGGTTCCGTAAATTGACCGTAGCGGCGGGTGCGGTCAACCCGCCCGGCCCACTGACTGCGTTCTCCAGGGACAGGTGCGATGCCGGACATCCTTTCCGTCTATGCCCAGAGCCAGCCCGACAAGCCGGGCGTCATCGACGACCGGCCGGACGGGACCGTCGTCACGTGGACGTACGGCGAACTTGAGGCGCAATCGAACCGGATAGCGAACCTGCTGCTTTCGCTCGGGGCGGGGCCCGGTGCGAAGGTCCTGTGGTGCGGGCCGAACTCGCCCGAGGTCGTGGCGGTCATGAGCGCCACGAGGAAGATCGGCGCGGTCGCCGTGCCGCTGAACTACCGGCTGACGCCGGAGGAGGCGCTCTACGTCATCAACCACAGCGACGCCGAGGTTGCCTACGTCGACTACGAGCACGTGCCCATGTTCGCCGCGCTCCGCGGCCAACTGGGAAAGGTGCGGCACATCATCGCGGTCGGCGCCCCGGCCCAGAACCCGGACGGGATGCTGACCGACACCGACATCGCGGCTGCCCCGGCCGATGCGCCCGACGTCGGGGACGCGACCGGCGCCGGCGGGACGATGATCTACACCTCCGGCACGACCGGCAAGCCGAAGGGCGCCTTCCGGGCCGGTCCCTCTGATCCGGAAGTCCTCGGTGCCCTGCTGAACCTGTTCGGCTTCCGGCCCGACGACATCTACCTCACGTCCGGCCCGCTGTACCACAGCGGCCCCAGCGCGTTCATGGGCGCTGGCCTGCTCTACGGCCAGACGATCATCGTGCAGCGCAGGTTCGACGCCGAGGACTGGCTGCGGCTCGTGGACAAGTACAAGGTGAGCTCGACGTTCTCAGCGCCCGCCCTGATCCGGATGATCTGCACGCTGCCCAAGCAGGTCAAAGACCGCTACCACCGCTCCTCCATGCGCGTGATGGTGGCCAACGCGGCACCGTGGAGCTACGCGCTCAAGCAGCAGTACGTGGCCGACTTCCCGCCCGGGTCGCTGTTCGAGGTCTACGGGTCGACCGAGCTTGGCGTGGACACCGTGCTGATGCCCGCGGACCAGATGCGCAAGCCGGGATCCTGCGGCCAGCCGGCTCCCGGCATCGAGATCATGCTGGTCGACGACGACGGCCAGGAGGTCACCGGCACCGGGCCGGACCATGCGGGCGAGGTTTTCGTGCGGTCCAAGGGCGCGTTCGACACCTACTACAAGAACGACGCCGGCTATGAGTCGAACAGCCGCGGCGACTTCCATACGGTCGGCGACATCGCGTACCGGGACGACGAGGGCTACCTGTACATCTGCGACCGCAAGACCGACCTGATCATCTCGGGCGGCATGAACATCTACCCCGCCGAGATCGAGGCGGCCTTGGAGGCCCATCCCGGGATCTACGACGTAGCGGTGTTCGGGATCCCGTCGCAGCAGTGGGGCGAGGTCGTGCACGCGACGGTGGTGCGTTCACCGGGTTCGTCGCTGACCGGCGAGGAGATCACGGTGTTCGCGCGCGAGCACCTGGCCGGCTACAAGGTGCCGCGGTCGGTGGAGTTCACCGACGAACTGCCACGCACCGGATCGGGCAAGCTGCTCAAGCGCCAGCTCCGGGCACCGTACTGGGCCGGCCGGACCGCCCAGGTCGGATAGGGCGCGGGTTCACTCAAAACCCGACGTGTCGCCGGCCCCGCGGCGCACGATCTCGGGTTCGTCCTGGGAGAAGTCGATCACCGTGGTCGGCTCGGTGCCGCAGTCGCCCGAGTCGATCACCGCGTCCACGGCGTGGTCAAGCTGCTCGGCGATCTCCCACCCCTGGGTCATGGGCTCGTCCTGGCCGGGCAGCAGCAGGGTGCTCGAGACGAGCGGCTCGCCCAGTTCAGCGAGCAGCGCCTGGGTCACCACGTGGCGCGGGATCCGCACCCCGACGGTCTTCTTCCTCGGGTGCTGCAATATCCGCGGCACCTCCTTGGTCGCGGGCAGGATGAATGTGTAACTGCCCGGGGTCGCCGCCTTGATGGCCCGGAACACCGGGTTGGCCACGTACGCGAACTGGCCGAGCTGGGCGAAGTCCTGGCACACCAGCGTGAGGTGGTGCCGGTCGTCGAGGTGCCGGATCGCCCTGATCCTGGCCATGCCGTCTTTGCTGCCGAGCTGGCACCCGATCGCGTAGCAGGAGTCCGTCGGGTAGGCGATCACGCCGCCCGCGCGCACGATATCGGCGATCTGGAGGATCGCGCGCCGCTGCGGGTTGGCCGGATGGATGTTGAAGTACCTGGCCATGGGACGAGCCTAGAGCAGAAAGCATCAGGCAGACGCCCCGCCTTCAGCGGCCGCCAGGTCCCCGACGCGGCCGCGGTCATCGACGAGCTGGCACAGCCAGCCCGCGCCGTTCTGTAATAAGGACATTTTCTGAACGGGGCGTGGTGCTTATTCCCGGGACCCGTTGACTTGCCTCACGGGGTGTATCACTCCTGCGCTAGCACGCCGGAGAAGGTGAACCGGTCCAGGAGGTTCTCCCGTTAAGCCCACGCCGCCCGTTCCATCGCGAGCGGATCTTCGTGTACCGCCGACGGCTCGGCGAATACCATGACTGGCCTTTTGCCTGTCTCGTAACGCTGCCAGCCGGGATCGCCGTGGGCGACGAAGCGGACCCAGGCTCCGTGCATGTCCGCGGCCAGCGACCCGGGCGGGGCTGGTCCGGTCGCCTGACGCACGCCAGGTTCGCCGAGCGCGTCGAAAGCGAACGGGACGTCGAGACAGTGGAAGGCCAGCCCGGGCGCGACGCCTGCTGACGCGGCCCAGCGGAAGTCGTAGGCGTAGGCCGCGCCGCCGGCCTCCGCCTTGGCCGCGGCTAGCTGCTGGGCCGGCACGCGGAAGGTGCGGTCGGTGATGGCCTGCCCGACTGCGCCGCACGGCCGCTGGCCGGCCCGGTCCAGGTAGGCCGCCGCCACCTGCGCCGGCACGCCTGCCTTGGCCAGCCCTTCGGCCACCATGCCGGCGGTGATCCAGTCCGCCTTCATCCAGGCCATGTTGAACTCATGGGCGGTAGCGCCGGCTAGCAGAGAGACGCTGCTGTGCTGCGGCGAGGCCGCGGCCTGCAAGGGCTCCTCGGTGACGACCTCGCCGTCGGTCCACGGCGCCCATGGCAGCCGGCTACCGCCACTGAGCAGGCCGATGACGGCTTCGGAATCCTGCCGCCGGTCCATCGCGCCCGCGCCCGCGACCGAAACGGCCTCCTGCGACGCCAGGATCGTCTCGGCGGGGAGTTCCTCCAGGGCGGCCTGGTTCAGGTCCGCGATACCCAGGTGCCTGGCCATCTGGGCGGCTACCGCGCGGACGCCGGCGGCAGTCTGGGTGAGCGCCGATCCGCCGCTCATGCATACCGCGCCGCGGAACAGGCCCCGCGCCGCGGGGACGCCGAGCAGGGTGGCACAGGCGCCGCCGCCCGCCGACTGGCCCGCGATTGTCACCTTGGCCGGATTTCCGCCGAATGCGGCGACGTTTTCCTGCACCCATGCCAGGGCGCGCACCCAGTCACGCACCGCCCGGTTGGCCGGAGCGCCAGGGACCTCGAGGAATCCCTCGGCCCCGAGCCGGTAGTTGATGCTGACCAGGACCACGCCGTCCCGCGCGAACGGGCCGCCGCGATACCAGGGTGAGGCGTTGCCGCCGCCGAAGAATCCGCCGCCATGGATCCAGACCAGTACCGGCAGGCCGGCCGCGCCCAGATCCGGGGTAAAGATGTTCAGGTTGAGCTCGTTGTCTCCGGCGATGACCGGCTCCGGAATTATCGTGATCCCGCGATCCGGCTGCGGTGATGTCGCGCCGTAGGCGAGCGCGTCCCGGATCCCGTCCCAGCGGCCGTGCGGCACCGGGGCGGCGAAGCGCCCCGCCGTGGCGGGCGCCTGAGCGTACGGGACACCGAGGAACCGCAGCGCCTGGCCATCCCGGGTGCCGCGCAGGCGCCCCTCCGCCGCCTGCACGATGACATCGTCCGTCACGTGAGCTCCACGTTCGCGGCCAGCGGCAGGTCCACCGCGGAGGTGCCGATCCGGAGCTGGTAGGCGCCGGGCTCGTAGCGCCAGCCGTCCTGCCAGTAGGCGAGCAGCCGGGTGGGCACGCTGAGGAGCACCTGTGCCCCGGCCCCGGCGGGCACGCGCGCGGATGCGAAGCCGACCAGCCAGCGCACCGGGCGGTCGACGGCGGAGTCCGGGCGTTCCGCGTAGACCTGCACGACCTGCTTGCCGTCGCGCGCGCCGCGGTTCTCGACCTCCACGGTCACCGGGAAGGTTTCACCGCCGGTGACCGAGGCGGGCGTGTGGACGCCGACGAGGGCGATGTCGGTGTAGCCCTGGCCGCTGCCGAACCAGTACGCCGGCGCGGCGTTCTGCTTGAGCCAGGCCCGGTAGCCGATGTGGATCCCTTCGGCGTAGTCCAGCGCGCCGTCGATCGGCGCGGTGGACAGGACCGGCACGTCGGCCTCGGCCGCGGGCCAGGTGGTGGGCAGGCGCCCGCCCGGCTCGTCCACGCCGAGCAGCACGTCGGCGACGGCGTGGCCGAATTCCTGCCCGCCGAAGTAGCCGACGAGCACCGCCGCGACCTGATCGCGCCAGGGCATCAGCACGGGGGACCCCGCGTTCACCAGCACGACGGTGCGCGGGTTGGCGGCGGCGACGGCGCGGACCAGGTCGTCCTGGCGGCCGGGCAGCGCGAGTGAGGTGCGGTCGTAGCCCTCGGACTCCACCGCGGAGTTGGTGCCGACGACGACCAGCGCGACGTCAGCGGCCGCAGCTGCTTGCGCGGCGGCGGCGATGAGCGCACCGGAGTCCGCCGGCGCGGGCTCGGTGCCGAAGCGGAGCCCAAGCAGGTCGGCCATCGGCCCGGTGCGGCCCGCCAGATCGTACTCCAAGCGCAGGTCGACCGGTGTGCCCGCGATGAGGGTGACCTCCGCGGCGGCGGTCGGAGGGGCCAGCAGCGCGGCGCCGAGGTCGGCATGCTCGGACTCGGCAATCTCATCGACGATGAGCTTGCCATTGAGGTACACCTGGCCGCGGCCGACGGCGGCGAAGCCGATGCGGACCGGGCCCGACTCGGCCGGGGTGAACCGCGTCGCCAGCTCCACCGTGGCCGACCGGCCGATCGGAGCGTCTCCGCCGAACCAGACCAGCGCGCTCGAGCGGCGGTCCTCGGTGAACAGCTCGGTGCCGCCGGAGTCCAGGAACCGGACCCGCAGGCCGGGCCCGCCGCTGACCGGGTTGGTCATCTGGGCCAGCGGCAGCTCGGCCACGCCTTCCTGTACCACCGCGCCGCGCGCGTAGGTGACGGCGACGCCGGGCAGCGCGGCGCGCAGCCCGTTCAGCGGCGAGACGCTGTACTCCGGCACCACGGTCGCGCTGCCGCCGCCCTGCGTGCGGGCGTTGGCCGCGTTGTCACCGATTACGGCGACCGAGCGCAGGGCGGCCGGGTCCCACGGCAGCTCGCCGCGGTTCTCCAGCAGCACGGTGCCCTCGATGGCGGCGTGCCGGGCGAAGGCGATACCGTCCTCGACCCAGGCCGGCTCGGCCGCCGGGGATCCGCCGAACGCGCCCACCCGCTGCGCCAGGGTGAGGATCCGCGCCACCTTGCGGTCGACGGCCGCCTCACCGATCTCGCCGGAGCGGACGGCCTCCACCAGGGCATCGCCCCACGGTCCGTCCGGGCCCGGCATGACGAGGTCCTGCGAGGCCCGGGCGGCGTTCAGCGACCGGACGGCGGTCCAGTCGCTGATCACGACGCCGTCGAAGCCCCACTCGCTGTTCAGCGGGGTCTCCAGCAGGTCGTTCTCGGTCGCGGTGGTGCCGTTGACCGAGTTGTACGAGCTCATCACGAGCCAGGCGCGCGCCTGCGTCACCGCCTGCTCGAACGCGAGCAGGTACAGCTCGCGAAGAGCGCGGTCGCTGACCCTGACGTCCACGGTGAAACGATCCGTCTCGGAGTCGTTGGCCACGTAGTGCTTCGGCGTGGCACCGACGCCATTGTCCTGCACGCCGTGCACGTAGGCGGCGGCCAGGTCACCAGTGAGGACCGGGTCCTCGCTGAACGCCTCGAAATGCCGGCCGCCGAGCGGGGACCGGTGCAAGTTGATGGTCGGCCCGAGCACCACGTCGACGTCCTTGCGGCGGGCCTCCACCGCGGCCGCGGCGCCATAACGCCGGGCAATGTCCGGATCCCAGGAAGACGCGAGCGCGGTGGCGGACGGGAGGTTGAG
>Ga0302314_10008886_pt1 | contig 17822 bp, 17 predicted proteins | sample III_Palsa_N2_3_FD_200533 | JGI IMG/M metagenome (GOLD analysis project Ga0302314, IMG submission 200533) | Peat permafrost microbial communities from Stordalen Mire near Abisko, Sweden - III_Palsa_N2_3 | ecosystem: Environmental > Terrestrial > Soil > Palsa > Peat permafrost | place: Sweden...
CGGCTTGGCGCCGGTTGACGACACCACCGGCGTAGGGGGGTTGCCCGGCACAGCCGGCCAGCAAGCAAGCGAAAGCGGCGAAAACAGCGGTCCTCAAAATTCGTTCTCCTTGGGCGCGTTGCGACATAACGGCATGTTATAATGTTGTCGCATCGAGATTCGGTCGTAAAATCAATTTCCAACCGATAGGGCGAAGACAATCACTGTCGGCGCACCCGCCGTCTTCCAGATCGTCTTCGAGGCGCTGCCCGAAGTGACCGCGATATATTGCCGGCCGTTCACCGCATATGTCGAAATGCCGCCGCCGATCGCGCCGCCGGTGTTGAATTCGTAGAGCATCTCGCCCGTTTTGGCATCGAGACCCCAGAACGCGCCGGACGGAGCGCCGGTGAAGACCAATCCGCCGGCGGTGGGCGTGACCCCCGCCACCATCGGCCCCTCGGCATGGCGGACCCATTTTTGCGCGCCGGTGACGGCGTCGAAACCATGGACCCAGCCGGTGACCTGCTCGATCGGATCGAACTTCAAACTGCCGCCGAAGGTGCTGCCGGCGGCGGTCTGGGCCTTGAAGCCACCGCACCAATCGACCGAATTGACGAACAGCATGCGGTTGACCGGGTCGAAGGCCGGCCCGTTCCATTCCGCCCCGCCCAGCGTGCCCGGACAGACCCGCATCTCGACCCCCGGCACCAGCGGCTTGTCGGTATTGAGGTGGGTGTCGATCTCGGATTTCGCCAACAGCTTGCGCGTGTCGCGATCATAGACATAGAGCCAGCCATCCTTGCTGGCGACGGCCATGAACTTGCGGTTGCCGATTTCATAGAGCGTCGGCGCCGCGGCGGTATCCCAGTCATGGGTGTCGTGGGGCACCTGCTGGATATACCAGTTCAATTTGCCGGTATCGGCGTTCAGCACGACGACGGAGTCGGTATAGAGATTGTCGCCGGGCCGGAGCCCCCCGTCCATGTCGGCGCCGGGATTGCCGATCGGGACATAGAGCTGGCGCGTACGCGGATCGACCGTGATACTGGTCCAGGACGAGCCGCCGCCCTGTTCGGTGCCCTTGGCCCATGTCTCGGCCCCCGGCTCCTTGCCCGTCGGCACCGGATTGAAGGTCCAGGCGAGCTTCCCGGTCTCGACGTCGAAGGCATAGATATGGCCGGTCGCGCCGCGATCGGCGCCGCCCTGGCCGGTGAAGACCTTGCCGCCGAAGGCGACCAGCGCGCCGTTGATATTGTAGCCGTGCAGGCTGTTGGCGACCCAGACATCCCACAGCAGCGCACCCGTCGCGGCGTCCAGCGCGATGACATGTCCGTCGGCGGTGCCGCGTAGCACTTTGCCGCGATAGAGCGCGACGCCGCGATTGACCGGCAGCCCCTCGGCCCCCGGCGGGGCATAGGTATGATGCCACAGTTCCTTGCAGGTCGCGGCATCGATGGCGAAGGTGCTGTGCGTCGTGGTGACATAGAGCCGCCCGCGCCAGATCACCGGCGAGGCCTCGAAACTGCCGGTATCGCCGGTCTGGAAGATGCAGGCCGGGGCCAGATGCTTCACGTTGGCGGTGTTGATCTGCTTCAGCGCCGCGAAGCGCTGCCCGGTATAGTCGCGGTTGTAGGTCGGCCAGTCGTCGTCGGACGGGTGGGCAATGTCCGCATCGTCCGGTTCAGCGCCAGTGGACTTGCCGGCCAGGTTGGCCGGGGCGGGCAGCACCGGATCGGGCGCCTCGACCGGCTTGGCGGCGGCGTCCACCTTCAACACGGGATCGGTGGCCAGGTAGCCGTTCCCGGCCAGCACGAAATCGGTGACCGCCCGGTAGTCCGCCGGCGACAGGCCGCCGACGGCGTTGAGCGGCATGGTCGTGGATATCAGCCTGTAGAGGTCGACCGTCGGCTTGCCGGTCCAGCGCGCCTGGAAGGTCGGCCCAGCCAGAGGCGGCGCACCGCCGCCGCGCAGCACCGAGCCGTGGCAGGTCGAGCAACGCTCGGCATAGATCGCGGCGCCGGTCGCGGCTGGCGCATCGGCATGGGCTGAAACCGTAACGAACAGAAGCGCAAGTCCGGCTGGGACGGCCAGCTTGGCTGCGCCCACACGCCAGCTTGCGAACATGCCCAGTGCCAGGAACCCGGCGGCGGCAAGAAACGCGCCATGGATGCCGACCGTGACGCGGAAGGGATAGACCACCCAGGGGTTGAGGAAGTCGGCCAGATAGAAGGTCATGAACATGAAGCCCAGCGCCTTGCTGCGCATCGCCGGCGCCGCCTTGGCCAGCATCAGGCCGCTGACATAGGGGTTGATCATCCCGCCGCCACCGCCGCACAGCACCGCGCCGGCCGCGATCAGCACGACGTCATGTGCAAGGCCAATCAGCGCGAAACCGGCCGCCATCAGCCCGATCAGCAGCAGTCTGGCCCGCCGATGGCCGGCATGGCGATATATCGGCCCGAACAGCCCGCCAACCAGACCGCCCGCGGCGACGCCAGCGCCGATGACCAGAGATCGGGTGACCGGGCTGGACACGCCGTCCCCGGCCAGCAGGAAGGTGAGCTGCACCGAGGTCATGAAATAAGCAAGGAATAGCGCGCCGACGAGCAGATAGATCGGCCATAGCGCCAGGATTGCCGACCAGTCGGTCTTCGTGGCCGTGACCGGCGGCGCGGCCCGTTTCGGAATGGCGATCAGCGCCAGGGCCAGGACCGGCAGCGCAAGCAGATAGAGGGCGAACGGCGCGCGCCAACCCCCGGCCTCGGCCAGCTTGCCGCCGGCGATGAGCAAAGTGACGCTGACCGCGCCGGCAACCCCGGCCTGGTGGCCCAGGATCCTGGCCCGCGACGTTTCGTCGAACCAGCCGCCCAGCAGGGTCAGGCAGCAATTGGAAACATGGGCGACAGCGACGCCGAGCAGGAAGCGCGCCGCCAACAACACCCACAGCGCCGGCCCGGCAAGCCCGGCGGCGCCGGCCAGTGCATACATCAGCAAAGCGAGGTAAAGCGTCAGCCGAACGCCCAGCCGGTCGATGGTGAAGCCGCCGATGGCGCCGCCGGCGACCACGCCGATGCCCGGCATCGTCATCACCATCTGGGCGGTCATCGCCCCGCCGTAGTGACCCGCGACCAGCGGCAGGGCAGGGCCCAGCGCCGCGAACATCAGCGCCATGCCGGGCGCGCTCGCCAGTACGACGGCGGTGGCGGCCCGCCGCTTCCACGCGGGAAGTTCGGCGAAACCGGACCCTGGCTGCCGATTGTCGGCCTGTTCCCCCACGACGCCTCCCGCCTGTGCCCGCCGGTCTTTCATTGACGCTGTCCCGGCCGGTTCGTAGAATCCTATAAAAGATTGAATCGATGCGAACAATCATCACGTGCCGGAAGCGGGAAGCATGGCTCAACTCAGCGGCAGAATCGCGCTCGTAACCGCCGGTGGCGGCGGTATCGGCCAGGCCACCGCCTTGGCTCTGGCCGAGCGCGGGGCATGGGTTGTCGCCGCCGATATCGACGCGGCCGGTCTGGAAGAAACCCTGAGCAACTGCACGGCGCCCGAGCGGCTGCGCACCGTCATCGCCGATGCGACAACACAGGCCGGGGCTGAAGCCGCGGTCCGCGCCGCGACCGATGCCTTCGGCGGTCTGTCGATCCTGGTCAATGTCGTCGGCGGCAGCCGGCCGGGCAAGACGGTGGTCGAGATGACCCTGGACGAGTGGGACGGCTGGGTCAGGCTCAACCTCACCGCCACCTTCCTGATGTGCAAGGCAGCGATCCCGGCGATGGCGGCTTCGGGCGGCGGCTCGATCGTCAATATCTCGTCCGGGGCCGGCGTGAACGGCATGAAGAAGAACCCCGCCTATGTCGCGGCCAAGGGCGGCGTGGTCGCCCTGACCAAGGCGCTCGCCATCGATCATGCCGCGCAGAAGATTCGCGCCAACTGCATTGCGCCGGGCGCGATCCTGACGCCGCTGATGAAGCGCAACCGCCGACCGGATGAGATCGACTGGATGGCGAACGCCAACCTGGTCGGCCGCATCGGCATGCCGCACGATATCGCCGCCATGGTCGCCTTTCTGTCGAGCGACGATGGCGCTTTCGTCAACGGCGAACTGATCAATGTCAGCGGCGGCCAGAAAACCGGAATCTGAGAAAGGAGAGGACCGACATGCTTGCCGATGCCTACAGCAAATGGCGCGAACTGGCGCCGCGCCACGAACGGGCGCGCATGACGCTCGAGGAGAAATTGCAGCTGGTTATCGACAAGCAGCGCATCGTCGAGATGATCAACGAATATGCCTTCGCCTGCGACAGCCGGCAGTGGGATGTGCTGCACGAGCTGTACGACGAGAATATCGAGCGGGTGATGAGCGGCACGCTCAACGAAACGGTGCGCGGTCGCGACACGCTGATCGGGCTGCACGCCAACCCGGCTTTGCCGCGCGCCGAGGGCGTCAAGATCGAAAAGCGCGACCTCACCAAGATCAAGGGGCTGGAAATCCGCCATCTGGTCGCCACCCAGATGGTGCGGATCGGCAACGACAACCGCAAGGCCTGGGCGCTGTGCCACTACCAGATGGCGCTGGTCGGCCAGACGAACGACGTCTGGGAGCACGGGCTGCACGAAGGCACCTATCTGTTCAGCTTCGCCAAGACCGACGGCCTCTGGAAATTCACACAGCACCTGATCTGGACCAACAATGCCGCCAACCCGATGTTCGGCGTACCCAAGAAGCCGGCCTGATGCGCTTCGCCGGCAAGGCGGCGCTGGTCACCGGCGCGGCGCGCGGCGTCGGCATGGCGACGGCCGAGGTGCTGGCCGAAGGCGGCGCCAGGCTTGCGCTGAACGACGTCAACGCAGAGGCTCTGACGGCAACCGCGGAGAACCTGCGCCGTCATGGCGGCAAGGTGACCACCCATATCGGCAGCGTCACCGACCCGGCGTTTGTTGCGGCCATGGTGGTGGAGGCGGCACGGGCGCACGGCAAGATCGACCTGTTGGCCAACAATGCCGGCGGCGGTCCGCCCGGTGTACCCTGGGCGGAATTCGCCGACAGCAAAATGGCCGATTTCCGCGCCTTGTTCGAAATGAACTTCTTCAGCCAGGCGATGGTACTGCATGCGGTGCTGCCCGGCATGCTGGAACGCGGCTATGGCAGGATCGTCTGCATCAGCTCGATCTCCGCCGTGCTGGGGCAGGAGGCGGGCAGCGCCTATGCTGCCGGAAAGATGGCGCTGCATGGGCTGGTGAGTTCGGTCGCGAAGGAAGTCGGCCGGCGGGGCGTCAATATCAATGCGGCGATATTGGGCAACCCGCCCCATCCTACCCGGGCGCCGACGCGGCAGGATTACCTCAATCGCCTGTCGCACCTGGACCGGGTCGGCCGGCTGGAGGAATTCGGCAAGGCCATCGCCTTCCTGCTATCGGACGACGCGTCCTATATCTCGGGCGCGGCCGTGCCGATCGAGGGCGGGCTGCTGACGCCGCGGCTGAACGAATAACGGTCGGAAGAATTTTAGACGGCTGGTGCCTTTCGGCAGTCATGCTGCCGCGCCCCTTGGCAAGGGCGCGCGGCTGTGTCAGGGGTTTGTCTCGCCAGCGTGATCCGCATGACCAGAGACACAGTATCGTGACGGTACCCCGTCGATCACTTCGGACGTTCGACAACCAGTCCGGCCGCAACGTGTTTTACCGTGCGGCGATCCATCCGATGACGGCGCCGCTGACCGCCGGGATGATCGAGACCGTGGCGCAGGCCGAAAGCGTCGCGGTCTACGATCCGGCCGGATATTTCACCGATCTTGCGGCGATGCACGATTTGTCCGGTTGGGCGATCGAAGGCGTCTATGTCCAGCGGATGGAAGAGGTCGGGCAGGACTGCGCCGGCTTCGCCGCCCGGCCGGTGATGGAGATCGCAGACAGCAGCGCATCCCTGATCTTCGTCGCCGATTTCGATGGCGAGCGCCTGCTGTCCAGGCTGGGGCCGTACCGGCCGGCCGCGGCGCGAAGCGAGAGCCTGGATGCGCTCAAGCTGGGGCCGGAATGGCTGACTCATCCGGAGCGTTATCTCGAGCCGCAGAATTTCGTCTCCGACTTCCTGTTCTTCCGCGACGCCGACGGGCTGCACACATCGATCTCGACGATCAATTACTGGTATGACCGCGGCGCGCGCGACACACGGTTGTGGTGCCGACTGTTCGGCGCCGACGGCGCCGTACTCGCCGACTGGGAGCAGACGCTGGCGCACGGCCCCTGCGGCATCAGGCTGGACAGCGCCGAGGTGCGTCAGCGCTTCGGCCTCGGCGAATTCACCGGATCGCTGTTCGTCCATGTGATCGGATCGGCCGCGCACGACACGCTGAAATATGCCGTCGACATCTATGACGATGTCGGCGCGACCACCACTGCGACCCATGACAGCAATCCCTGGGCCGCCGATTTCTATGCCGGCCTGCCGGCGCCGGATACGGGGCAGGTCGTGCGGCTGTGGGTGCAGAACTGCTATCCCACCCCGATCCCGGCCGGGGCGACGCTGATCCGGCCGATGGGGGCCGAGGCCTTCACCGGCGTCGGCCCGGAAATCCCGCCCTATGGCACGACGGCGATCGATCTTGCCCAGAACTTTCCGGACGTAGTCTGGCCCGGCCAGTTCGAAATCCAGGCCGACAAATATTTCTGCCGCCCGCGCTACGAAATCGACTTGGTCGCCAAGAATGGAAATGGGGGCCATCGCTCGGTCGCCCATGTCAATGTGGAGCGCAGCGATCTGAAGCCCGCGCCCGACCTGGCCGAGGCGACGCGGCTTGTCGGCAAGGGTTTCATCCTGCCCGGGCCGCTGCTGCCTGTCGCGGAATGGTCGGGCCTGATGCTGCCGACGCCGATGGCGACTTGGCAGCAGAAGATTGCGCTGACGCTGCGCGCGTATGACAGCGACGGGGCGCTGGTGGCGGAACAGCCGCTGGGCATGCGCGCCCGCGGCGACCAGCAGCCGGTCGCACTCGACAGTTTCTTGGCGGGAAAGGTGCTGGCCGGCGGTTACGGCCATCTGGAGCTCGGCTACGATTTCGCCGCCGGAACGGAGGGCGACGGGTGGCTGCACGCCATTTTCCGCTTCGCACGGCGCGACACCGGCCGGTCGGCCGAGACCAGCTTCGGCTCGCACATGTTCAATGTGCCGGCGGTCTGGCGCAATGAGCCCAACGCCTATCTGGGCAAACCGCCGGGCCTGTCGACCCGGCTCTATCTGCGGCTGCCCGACCGGCCGGGGCGGGCCATGTGCCACCTGTCCTATCCGACTTCGGGGCGTTGGCGGGCCCTGTCGGAAACCGACCTGATCCTCTACAACGCCGTTGGGGCGGAGGTCGTGCGCAAGCGCATCCAGATCCCCTGTTCCGGCTCGCGGCTGGTCGATGTCGCGGAAACCTTCCATGCGGCCGACCTCAGCCAGGCGGTCGGCGGCGGCTATGTCCTGATCCGCGACACGACCTGCCGGCTGTTCGGTTATCACATCTTCCTGGGGTCCGGCGGCGGCTTCGCCCTGGATCATATGTTCGGGTTTTGAGCGCGGCGCCCGCCAAATCCGTCGCCATGCGCCGGATGATTCCGTTCGCTATCGCCATTGCGCTGTTCATGGAGAATCTGGACTCCACCATCATCAATACGGCAGTGCCGGTGATCGCGCGCAACCTGCATACGACGCCGCTCAACCTGTCGATGGCGGTGTCGGTCTATTTGCTGAGCCTCGCCGTCTTCATCCCGATGAGCGGCTGGATGGCCGACAAATACGGCACCCGCAACATCTTCGCCGGCGCGATCGCGCTGTTCACCGTCGCCTCGGCACTATGCGGCCAGTCGCAGTCGCTGGCGATGCTCGTCGCGGCGCGGGCGCTGCAGGGCATGGGCGGGGCGATGATGATGCCGGTCGGCCGGCTGATCATCGGACGCAGCTTCGCCAAGAGCGAGCTGGTCGCGGCGATGAGCTACGTCACCATTCCCGGCCTGATCGGGCCGATGCTGGGGCCGCTGATCGGCGGGGCGATCACGACCTATGCCTCGTGGCGCTGGATTTTCTACGTCAACCTGCCGATGGGGCTTGTCGGCACCCTGTTCGCGCTCCGCTTCGTCGAGAACATGCGCGAGCCGAACGTCAAGCCGCCCGACATCGTCGGCTTCGTCCTGATCGGCCTCGGCCTTGCCGGGCTGGTGCTGGGTATCGAGAATATCGGCCGCGGCGTGCTGCCCGAGGGAACGGAGGGGGCGCTGTTCGCACTGTCGGCGGCGTCTTTGTTCCTCTATTGGCGGCATTTCAAGCGATCGAAGGCACCCGCTCTGGACCTGCGGTTGCTCCGCATCCCGACCTTCCGCGCCTCGATCATGGGCGGCGCCGTCAGCCGGATCGGCTTCGGCGCAACGCCGTTCCTGCTGCCGCTGCTGTTCCAGATCGCCTTCGGGCGCACGCCGCTGGAATCTGGCGCGCTGACCTTCACCGGCGCGATCGGTGCGATGACGATGAAAATGGGTGCGAGCCGCGTGGTCCGGCGCTTCGGCTTTCGCCGGCTGCTGATCGGCAACGCGCTGGTCGTGGGCGCGCTGGGCATGAGCTTCGCCCTGTTCACCTCGGCGACGCCCTGGTTCGTCATCATCGCGGTGCTGACGATGACCGGGTTTTTCCGGACGCTGCAATTCACCTGTATGAGCGCGCTTACCTATGCCGACCTTGAGCCTGGCCGCATGTCGAACGGCACGTCGATCGCCAGCGTCGCCCAGCAAATCTCGATGAGCCTGGGCGTGGCTGTGGGCGCGACGGCCCTGCATTTCGCCACCGAACTCAGCGGCGGGGTTTCGCCGGGGCCGGCCGCATTCCTGCCGACCTTGCTGTTCGTCGGCATGATCCCGATTCTGGCGATCTATTTCTTCGCCCAGCTGTCGCCCAACGCCGGCGATGAGATGAGCGGCCATCGCCGCAAAATTGTCACGGATGCGATGGACAATCTGGGCGAGCCGGCCCAGGCGGCGGGACAGGGACGTTAATCTGGTTTCTTACAGTTTTCTTTTGTCTTAATTTTAACTGTGGAACACTGGCGCGACTCGTCGTGTTACGAGGCCGATTCGAAATCTCCATTTTTTGTGACAAAAGAAGGTCTTACCGATGAAGATGATAGCAATGGCCGCGCTGGCGGCCCTGAGTTTGGCGTTCCTCACGCCGGTCGCGGCGCATGCCACCGATCAGCAGAACCTGGTCGATGAGGCCCGGATCACGCTGGACCACCTGCGCACCGACAAGGAATTCGGCAACGCGCCGGAACTGCTGCGCAAGGCGCGCGCGGTTCTGATCGTGCCGACCCTGGTCAAGGCCGGCTTCTTCCTGGGTGGTGAAGGCGGCGACGGTGTGATGCTGGCCCGTTCGGGCCGCGGCACCTGGACCGACCCGGCTTTCTATACCATGGCCTCGGCTTCGTTCGGCCTGCAGATCGGCATCCAGTCGGCCGAAGTGATCATGATCATCAACACCGACAAGGCGCTAACCGCGCTTGAGGCGGATCAGTTCAAGTTCGGCGCCCAGGCGGGCATCGCCGTGGTGACGCTGGGCGCCGGCGCCCAGGCCGCGTCGAGCACGGCGCTCAATTCGGCCGACATCATCGTCTGGTCGTCGGCCTCGGGCGCCTATGCCGGTCTGACGCTGGAGGGTTCGCTGGTGAAGCCGCGCGACAGCTACAACGAGGCCTATTACGGCCGTCCGATCGCAGTGCGCGAGATTCTGAACATGAATGCCGGGCGCAACCCCGGCGCGGATGGGCTGCGGGCCATGCTGAAGTAAGCCTGCCTGTTAATTGCCAAAATGAAACGGCCCCGCTAATCGGTGGGGCCGTTTTGCTGTCTGGGCTAGAGGTCCCGCTCCAGCGCGACCGCCGTGGCCTCGCCGCCGCCGATGCATAGGGAGGCAACGCCGCGCCGAGCGCCGCGGCGCTCCATTGCATTCAGCAGCGTGACGATGATCCGCGCCCCGCTGGCCCCGATCGGGTGGCCAAGCGCACAAGCGCCGCCATGGACGTTGACCCGGTCGGGGTCGAGCCCCAGGTCGCGGATCGCCGCCATCGGCACGACGGCGAAGGCCTCGTTGATCTCGTAGAGATCGACGTCCGCCGCGCTCCAGCCGGTTTTGGCGAACAGCTTGCGGATTGCGCCGATCGGCGCGGTGGAGAAGAGATGCGGCTCCTGCGCCTGGGTCGTATGACCCTTCAGCACCGCCAGGATCGGCAGCCCCTCCGCTTCGGCGACCGAGCGCCGGGTCAGCACCAAGGCGGCGGCGCCATCGGCATTGTAGCTGGAACTGGCGGCGGTGATGGTGCCGTCGGGCCGAAAGGCCGGCTTCAGCTTAGGAATCTTGGCGGTGTCGAGCTTCATCGGCCCCTCGTCGCGGTCGATCGTCACCTCGCCGCCTTTGGCCGAAACCTGGAACGGCACGATCTCGGCATCGAACGCACCGGCCTCGATCGCGGCGCGGGCCTTGGTCACGGAGCCGACGGCGTACTCGTCCTGCTGCTGCCGGGTGAACTGGTACAGCTGCGCGGTGTCCTCGCCGAACGTGCCCATCGAGCGGCCGGGCTCATAGGCGTCCTCAAGCCCGTCCAACGCGACATGGTCGTACATGGTGGCATGGCCGTAGCGATAGCCGCCGCGCGCTTTGGACAGAAGGTAGGGCGCGTTGGACATGCTCTCCATCCCGCCGGCGACGACGATCCGGGCGCTGTCGGCGGCGATCAGGTCATGGGCCAGCATCACCGCCTTCATTCCCGAGCCGCACATCTTGTTGATCGTGGTCGCGCCCGTTGCGTCGGGCAGACCGGCAAAGCGCCCCGCCTGGCGCGCCGGCGCCTGGCCCAGGCCCGCCGGCAGGACACAGCCCATCACCAGCTCGTCCACCGCGTCCGCCGCCAAGCCAGCCTTGGCCAGCGCGCCAGCGATCGCCGAGGCGCCCAGCCGCGGTGTCGGTATGCCGGTCAGCTCGCCCTGGAAACGGCCGATGGGCGTGCGCGCGGCGCCGACGATAACGATGGGATCGGAGGTCATTATGGGTTCTGCCAATGTCGGTTCGAATACGCCGTCATCTGGTGCTTGGAGGGGGCCTGGGTCAAGTGCGCATGATCGGCGGACACCCTTGATGGACGGCCGAATTCACACCATCTTTACGTCACGGTGCCCAATTGGGGCCGGGCGTTTCCGCCAATGGAACGCAATCGCAGCTCGCTCGATTGAGGAGATGTGCCAATGACGACGCGGCTATCCTTGTTCAACAGTCCATTGTTGCTCGGATTCGATCATTTCGAGCGCACGCTGGATCGTGTTTCGAAGGCAAGCGCGGATGGATATCCGCCCTACAACATCGAACAGATCGGCGCGGACCAATTACGGATCACTGTCGCCGTTGCGGGGTTTACCAGTCAGGATCTCTCGGTTCAGACCGAGAATAATCAGCTGGTGATCCGTGGACGGCAGTCCGAGGACGATAAGGATCGCGTTTATTTGCACCGGGGTATCGCCGCGCGACAGTTCCAGAGGAGCTTCGTGCTGGCGGACGGTATCGAGGTGACGGGCGCCTCGACCGACAACGGACTGCTTCATGTCGATTTGAAGCGGCCGCTGGCGGAAACCCGGGTCAAGACGGTGGAGATCAAGTCCGCCGCCAAGACGCCACCCGGCGGCAAGGCTCTCGACCTGACGCACGAGTAACGTCCCAGCCGATCGGGACCAATTGAGCTTTTCGGGGCCGTGGAGACGGCGCCCATAGGAGTTAAGGATTATGAATACGCAGTTTACGGCTTCACTGAAAAACCTTTCAGCCAACGAGTTGTTGACCTTCGGCCTCAACGACGTCGCCTATCTGAAGCCGGCCAATGTGAACGGCCAGGATGTCTACGCGATCCATGCCGCCGACGGCTCGCAGCTTGCCTTCGTCGCCAACCGCGAAGTCGGTTTCGCGGCGATGCATCAGCACGAGCTGGAGCCCGTCTCGCTTCACTGATTTGATATTTGTCGTCTCTGGCCGCCGCGACCCTCGCGGCGGCGCGGGCGAACCTCAGGCCGCGTTGCGGCTCTCGGTTTCGTTCATCAGCGCGTAGATCGCATCGCAGCTGGTCGAGCCGCGCATCTTTTCGCACAATATGCGGTCGCGCAGCATCCGCGACACCTTGGCCAGCGCCTTCAGATGGTCGGCGCCGCAATTGGCCGGCGCGAGCAGCAGGAAGATCAGATCGACCGGCTGATTATCGATCGCATCGAAATCGACCGGCCGTTCCAGCTTGGCGAATACGCCATAAACCCGATCCAGCCCCGGCAACTTGCCGTGCGGAATGGCGATGCCATGGCCGATGCCGGTGGTGCCGAGCAATTCACGTTCGTTCAGCACTTCATAGATCGCGTCTTCGGCCTGGCCGGTCAGCTTTGACGCCTTGCGCGCCAACTCCTGCAACACCTGTCGCTTGTTCGAAGCGCGCAGATTGGCCAATACACAATCCGACGTCATCAGGCTGCCGCAGGTGAACATGTCGCCCCCGGCTCCTGTTTTCATTATCGTCATCAGGTCCTGCTCAACGCTTTTGGGTCGACCCAGCCGACATGACCGTCGGGCCGACGATAAATCATGTTCAGGCCGCCATGGGCGCCGATGCGAAACATTAGGGCCGGCAGTTCGGCCAAATCCATGCGCATGACCGCTTCGGCCACTGACATGGTCTCGATCGTCGTGTCCATCTCGGCGACGATCACCGGTTCGGCCGAAAAATCTTCCTCGTCGCCGGTGGCAGTCACCTCTGCCTCGATCACATATTGCCGGGCAGGAACCTGGTCGGCCTCTGCCGCCGCGATGGCGCCGTTCATGTGATGGTCGCGCAATCGTCGCTTATACCGGCGCAGCCGCTTGCCGACCTTTTCGGCCGCCGCTTCGAAGGACGGATAGATATCCGTCGCCTCGGCGCTGGATTGCAGCATGATGCCGCGTCCTATACGCACCGAGATGTCGGTGCGATAGAGATGGGCCTCGTGCGCGAACAGCACTGTGGCGTCTATCGGGTTGCTGAAGTATTTCTCGGTGACAGCTGAGAGCTGTTCCTCGACGTGGGTGCGAAGCGCATCGCCGACGTCGATATGTTTACCTTTGACTGTGAGATTCATGTCCGAATTTTTTCCGACGATTCGTTTGGTTTGGCTGGAATGGAGCCGGTAGCGAACGATCGACCGATGCCCCCCGAAGATGGCGAGACCGCACTAGCCTGTCAAGCCACAGGCCCGTCCAGGCGCGGAGCGCCACAATTTCGGCGTATTCTCGTGATTCGGCTCAGCGCGTTGGGCGATTTCATCATGGCGCTGCCGGCAATGGCCGCTATCCGCGCCCGCCACCCCGCCGCCGACATCACGCTGCTGACCTCTAAGCCATTGGCGGAAATTGGAAAAAGGTCAGGCTGGTTCAACCGGGTGGAAGTCGACACGCGCCCAGGCTGGGGCGATATCGGCACCTGGCTGCGGCTCAGGCGCTGGCTGCGCGCCGGCCGATTCGACCGAGTCTACGATCTGCAGGCACAAGACCGCACTGCAATATATTTTCGCCTGTTCTGGCCCGGGAAACGGCCGGAATGGTCCGGGATTGCCCCAGGTGCGTCGCACCCGCATACCGATCCCGCCAGAAAAAACATGCACGCCTTCGATATTCATGCAGGGCAGCTGCGCGTCGCGGGTATCGAACATATTCCGAAACCCGACCTGTCATGGCTGGACGACGACACGCGAGCGATGGGATTGCCCTCGCGCATCGCCCTGTTCGTACCGGGTTCGGCCCCGCACCGGCCGGCCAAACGCTGGCCGACCGCCGCCTACGGCGCGCTGGGCCAGTTGCTGGTCAAGCGCGGCATCACCCCGGTCATCCTGGGCACGGCGGTTGAGAAGCCGCTGGCCGAGGCGATCCGCGCAGTGTGCCCCAAGGCTCGCGATCTGACCGGTCAAACGTCCCTGTTCGCCATCGCCGGCCTTGCGCGCCGCGCCGCCTTCGCCATCGGCAGCGATACCGGCCCGATGCATCTGATCGCGATCGTCGGCTGCCGGACCGTGTCCTTGTTTTCTGCGGAGTCCAATCCGGACCGCTCGGCCCCGCGCGGCGAGGTCACCGTGCTGCGACGCCCCGACCTGGCGAATCTCGGCGTCGCCGAAGTCGTCGACGCGCTCACCGTGTATGGGTTTCAGTCGGCCTAGACGGGGAGAGGGTGGACGACCACCACACGCTCGGGCGGCAGCACCACCGTCACCGTCGTGCCCCGGGCCGGTGTGCTGGTCAGTTCCAGCCGTCCGCCGTGGAGCCCGACAATGCCGTCGACCAGCGACAGGCCGACGCCGATGCCGTCATGGGCACGGGACAGCGAGTTCGCGACCTGCCGGAAGGGCTGCAGGGCGGTCCTGATCTCGCTCTCGCTCATGCCGATTCCGGTATCAGCAACCCAGACCGCCATACTGCCGTCCGGTCGCAGCCCGGCCCCGACCGTGACAGTGCCGTCGCGATGGGAGAACTTGACGGCGTTGGACAGCAGGTTCAGCAGCGCCTGCTTGAGCCGCAGCTCGTCCGCCATCACCATAGGTAGATCGTCGGGCAGGTCGCCCCTGAGCGCGACCCCCCTCTCGAACGCCGCCTGGGTCATCAGCTTGACCCCGGACTGAGCGATGGCGCGGATATCGGTTTCGCTTTCCTGCAGCTCCAGCTTGCCGGCCTCGATCTTCGAGATATCGAGCACGTCATTGATGATCCGCAGAAGATTTTCGCCGGCGACATGGATATCGTTGGCATATTCCCGATAGTTCGCCACGGCCTGCGGGCCCAGCGACTGGTCGCGGATGATCTCGGAAAAGCCGATGACCGCGTTGAGCGGAGTGCGCAGTTCATGGCTCATATTGGCCAGAAACTGGGATTTGGCGGCATTGGCCTCGGTCGAGGCGGCGAGCTCCATCTCGAGCAGGCGGGTCTCAAGCGTGCGGCTGTCGATCTTGGTTCGGACGATGGTGGCGAAGCTGGAAAAGCCGCTGGTCAGCGCCGCCATCAGCACGAAGACGAACAGGCTCCCCATCAAGGTGAAAACATGTGCGGTCTGCCCGCCCTGGGTGGCCAGCAGGGACAGCACGCTGATCAGCGGCGGGCCCATGAAGGCGACACAAGCGACCGGCTGCGACGGCATCGACCCCACCGCGCCGGAGCCCAGCCCGCCGACCAGGAACAGGATTACCAGCTCCAGGCTCATATCGTCGCGCGGGAAAGCGTAGATCACGGCGGCGGACCACAGAATTCCCGCCATCAGGGCCGACAGCGTCGAGCGCTGCAGCGCTGCCCGGCTGACTCGGGCGGGAACCGGCCAGCGGCGCTTGCGCCACCAGCGATAGAGGCTCAACGCCGAAAACACCGCGAACAGTCCCAGCCACACGACGATCGCGGCATGCGACAGGCGTCCCCAGAACACGCTGGCGAGCAAAATGCCGTTTCCGATATTGGCGACGGCATGAAACGGCGTCTGCTTGCCCAGATCGACGATCTGGCGAACCCGGACCTCGGTCTCGAATTCCGGCAGCTCCTCGTCGCGCAGGGTTCGAAGAAATAGCGGCGTAGTGGACATGACTGCGAAGTGTCCCCGCAGGCCTTTCCTGCTGATCCGGGAAAACGAACTCCGGCATTCCGTTACGGGCTGGATGTCGGCTACTCTCCCGTTCATAGCACACAACATTCGCCGAGACAGTTTTCGATGGCGTTTTCCAGCCATGCCGAGTTGCCGGCATCCGTCCGTCAGGATCTGGCCCGGACCGTGGCGAATCTGGCGACGGCGGGTGAAGCCTTGCCGGTCATCTTCGCCACCGACAATTTCGCGCCGCTGCTGAGCAACTGGCTGCGCCATGCCAAGGCCGCCGGCGTAACCGGAAGCCTGGTAATGGCAATGGATCAGGGCCTGTCCGATCGTCTCGCGCGCGCCGGGATCGCATCCGTGCGTCACCGCTTCGACGGGACGTTCGGCGATTTGTGGTATCAGCGCACGCTGGTTTTCGAATGGCTTGCCGGGGCGGGCATCGATTTCATCCATTCCGACGCCGACGCCGTCTGGCTGCGCGATGCCAGGCCGCTATGCTTCGCCGACGCCGGTTTCGACCTGATTTTCTCCCAGGGCACCAACTACCCTGCCGAAACCTGGCGCGACTGGGGCTTCGTCCTGTGCTGCGGCCTGTTCGCCGTCAGGGCCAAGCCGGCGACCGCGGCATTTTTCGCTGCGGTGCGGAAAGCAGCGGCCTCCGTCAGGGACGACCAGGTCGCGGTCAACGTCCTGCTCCGGCAGTCCGGTCTGACATGGTCAGAGGCCGGGCAGAACAGCTATCAGCTGACCACCCGCCAGGGGCATGAATTCACTTGCCACCGGCAGGTCCTCTCAGGCTTCAGCGAGGGGTTCGGCCTGCGGGTCGGTCTGCTGCCCCACCATCGCGTGCCGCGGCTGCCGATCCTGGGCGTCGACGCGCTGGTGCGCCATCCGGTCGGTCCGCCCGATCCGGTGGCCAAGGCCGCATTGCTGCGCTCCGTCGGGTGCTGGATGGATTAACCGACCCGAAGCGCGGCGGCCACGGTGAGGAATTCACGAATCAGCGCCACGCTTTTCTCCCCCGGACGATCTTCGACCCCGGACGAGACATCAACCATCTTCGCGCCAGTCAGCGATACCGCCTCGGCCAGGTTGGCGGCGGTGAGACCGCCCGCCAGCATCCAGGGCCTGGCGATCTTCACCCTTTGCAGCAGCTGCCAGTCGAAGGCGATGCCGGTGCCGCCGGGCAGCGCCGTAACGTGCTTCGGCGGCTTGGCGTCGAACAATATCCAGTCGGCCACCGCCTCGTACTCGGGCAGCAGGGCTAGATCGTCGGCGGTCGCGACCCGGATCGCCTTCATCACCGGGGTTTCGAAACGGCCTCGGATTTCCGCGACACGGCGGGGAGTCTCATCGCCATGAAGCTGCAGCATGTCGAGCGGCACGCGCGCGGTTACGTCGGCGATCAGGTCGTCGCTGGCATCGACGAACAGGCCGGCCGAGCGCACGCCGGTCGGCAGCATTCGCGCCAGGTTCGCGGCGATGTCGGGCGTCAGCGCACGGGGCGACGGCGGGTAGAACACGAACCCGACAGCCCGCGCGCCACCGTCGGCCGCTACGCGCAGGGCATCCGGCGTGCGAATGCCGCAGATTTTGACGTCAATGGACAGGATGGTTCCGATCTAAGGCGAAGGATCCGCTCAGGCGACTGCCGGTAATGTGGGTTGCGCGCGCAGCTCGGCAAGTTTCTTTTCCGCTTCGCCAGCCTGCTTCTGGGCAGCGGCGAGGGATTGTTCCAACTCAGTCACCCGGCGAGCGAGCAAGCGGGTTTCACGACGGCGGCGGCGGTCGCCGATCCAGGTGACGATGGCGCCCAGCAGGAAACCGACAAACAGTTCGATCAGCGTCAGCAGCCAGATCGGAAGTTCAAGATACAGTTCAAACGGTTTGAGACGCAGCGTCACATTGTCGAGGTTCGAAACCGCGAACATCACGACTAGGATCACGATCGGCGCGGTGACGATCCAGGAGAGTATTCGTGCAGACTGTCGCATCGGACCCCGCCGTCTAAGCACCCTCGAAGGGCGAGCCTAGTCGGTGTTCAGCCTTTCGCGCAACTGCTTCCCGGTCTTGAAGAACGGGATGATCTTGTCGACCACCGCCACCGATTCGCCGGTGCGCGGATTGCGGCCCGTGCGGGCGTCGCGCTGTTTGACCGAGAATGCGCCGAAGCCGCGCAACTCAACCCGGTCACCC
>Ga0302314_10008887_pt1 | contig 17821 bp, 19 predicted proteins | sample III_Palsa_N2_3_FD_200533 | JGI IMG/M metagenome (GOLD analysis project Ga0302314, IMG submission 200533) | Peat permafrost microbial communities from Stordalen Mire near Abisko, Sweden - III_Palsa_N2_3 | ecosystem: Environmental > Terrestrial > Soil > Palsa > Peat permafrost | place: Sweden...
GCGACGATCCCCCCAAGGCCTCGTCCCCAAAATTCTTCATTTGAATCAATAAGATATGAAAATGCGCTAGTCCGCGGCTAGCGCCATTGTGGCTTCGGCCTCGGCGCTATCGATGAACGCCTCCGCCGCTTCCAGCAGCACGGCTGTCTTTACGGAATGGCAGCGCAGGCCCCACACACCTTGGCGGTGACGCGCTTGCCAGCCGCCCAGCGCGTGGCGGGCGACCTCCATCGGCAGTTGCCGGACCTGGCCCTGATGGCTGACCGTGACCGAAACGGGGCCCGGGGTGGCGCCGGTGACGCAAAGAATATCCATGGGCCGCTCCAGTGGGGACGGCGCCAGAATGACGGGGTGGGGTTGCGGAAAGGTTAAACGGGAGGGCCGCTAGGGCATGATCGCTTGAAGTCGGCACCGGCCCTCACCCCCGCCCGGCCACCCATTCGATGGTACCGTCGGGGTGGCCGGGCGGGGGTGAGGGCCGGTGCCGACTCATCGTGAAACGATCATGCGCTATCCGAGGTAGCGCGCGGTGAGATGCGCCTCGAACGCCGCGGGATCCAGCTTGCGGCCGGTGGCTTCCACGAGCAGCTCGTTGAAACCGAGGCGGCTGCCCTGGGCGTGCACATGGGTGCGCAGCCATTGGGTGAGCGGGGCGAGATCGCCACGCGCCAGGCCGCGATCGAGCTCGGGCACGGCGGCGCGGGCGGCGGCCATGAGCTGCGCGGCGGCCATGGCGCCCAGCGTGTAGGCCGGGAAATAGCCGAACATGCCTTCGTACCAATGGATGTCCTGCAGGCAGCCGCGGGCGTCGTCGGGCGGGGTGATGCCCAGGAGGCGGCGCATTTCATCGGCCCAGGCACCGGGAAGGTCGCGCACGGCGAGGTCGCCGGCGACCATGGCGCGTTCCAGGCGGAAGCGCATGATGACGTGGGCGGGGTAGGTCATTTCATCGGCGTCAACGCGAATGAAGCCGCGTTCGACGCGGCGCCAGAGGCGGGCGAGGTTCGATGGTGCCCAGGCGGGGCCGGCGCCCTTGAAGGCGGTGACCAGTTCGGTGGAGAGCCAGCCGAGGAATGGATCGGACCGGCAGGCCTGCATTTCCAGGATCAGCGACTGGCTTTCATGCACGGCCATGCCGCTGGCAGCCCCCACCGGCTGGCGCGACCAGGCGGTTGGCAGGCCACGTTCATAGAGCGCGTGGCCGGTTTCGTGCAGTACGGCCATCATGGCCTGCACCGGATCGGCTTCGTCGTAGCGCATGGTGATGCGCACATCGCTGGGCGTGCCGCTGCAGAAAGGATGTAGCGAGCGGTCCAGGCGGGCGTGTTCGAAATCCAGGCCGGCGCGCTCGGCCAGGCGGCGGCAGAGGGATTCCTGCAAATCGGCGGGGAATTGGCCCGCGAGGCGGATGGGGGCCGGGCTTTTCTTCTGGCGCGCCTCGGCCTTTGGCAGGGCTTCGGCCATGAAGGTTTCGTAGCGGTCGAAGATCGGCTCGACGTCGGCGCTGACGATGCCGGGCTGGTAGCCGTCCATCAGGCAATCGTACGGCGATAGGCCCAGGCGGTCGGACAAGGCGGCGGCGCGCTCGCGGACCAGGCGCAGAACTTCGGTGAGGCTTGGAACCACGCTGGCGAAATCGTTGTCGGCGCGGGCCTGGCGCCAGATTTTCTCGCAGGCTGAGTTCGCCCGGGCCTCGGCCTCCACCAGATCATGCGGCAGGGCCGTGGCGCGGGCGTGTTCGCGCTGCATCAGGCGGAGGTTGGCGGCCTCCCATGGTTCCGCGGCGCCTTGCGCCAGATCGAGGTCGGCGGCTACCTCGGGGGCGATCAGCAGGCTGTGGGCGATGCCGGCCAACACGGCGAGCTGATCACCACGGGCACTGGCACCACCGGGGGGCATCACCGCGGCGGCGTCCCAACCGAGCATGGCGCCGGCTTCAGCGATGGTGGCGATGCGGGCGAAACGCGCCTGCAGGCGATGGTAGGCGACTTGGTCGGACATGCCGGAAGTTTTACGGGTTCCCCGTGAAAAAGAAACACTGCTGCGGCATGCGAGCCATTCCCATGCCATTTACTACCGTCAATCGTCCCCCAATCATCCCATTGACTCGATGTTCCTTGTTTGTTCTTGACTTGGCGATGGCGACAGTGAATCATTGGGCGAAACACGACTGAGGGAGCGCGTGCCGTGGAAATCAAGAATCTCGCGCCGATCCTGCTGGTGGATGCGATCGAACCCTGCCTGCCGTTCTGGGTGAACCGGTTGGGATTTGCGGTGACGGTGAAGGTGCCGGACGAGGGGCCCCTGGTGTTTGCGATCGTGGCGAAGGGCAGCATCGAGGTGATGCTGCAGTCGCGGACCTCCGCGAACGATGACCTGGGTGATATCGGCGCGATTGGGCCAAGCCTGCTCTATATTAGAGTGGCGGCACTTGATGCGGTGCTGGCCGCGGTGCCGGCCGGTGATATCGTGGTGCCGCGGCGGACGACATTTTACGGCGCGGACGAAGTGTATGTGCGCGACCCGGCCGGCAATGTGATCGGCTTCGCCGCACCGGCGTAGCGCGGGCTCGCGCTCCGATATGGGAGCGGGCTCGCTCTAATGTGACTTCGGGCGGGTACTGGTGCAGCCGGCATGATGCCAATTGTATGCGGCGGATTGGTTGCGACGTCTCGCGGCCCTTCCTGACTTGCCGATCGATTCGGCGATGGCCGGGACGTGCGTTCCCCAACACGTTTCGGCTTTTTTTTGCGGCGCGCCAGGGGAAGGCAAGCAGTTCTTTTTTGAAAAAAAGAACCAAAAAACTTTTGCTTATAAGGCGTGCGCGTTGCGGCACCGCGCGCGCCAATGGACAAAAGTTTTTGCTTCTTTTTTCAAAAAGAAGCGCTTTCCTACTTCCTTTGCGCCGGACACAAATGCGCTACCGCGCGGCGATAGGCCGCTGAGCGCGTTGATTTTGTATCGGGACGGCGGGCACGGGCGGGCGTTGTGACCCCCCGGGCGGGTAGGCGAAGGGGTTTAGAACCCTTCGCGTTCTAGACGCTTGCGCTCCATCTTGCGGGCGCGACGTACGGCCTCGGCGGCTTCGCGGGCGCGGCGCTCGCTCGGCTTCTCGAAGTGCCGGCGCAGCTTCATTTCCCGGAAAATGCCTTCGCGCTGCATCTTCTTCTTGAGCGCCTTGAGCGCCTGGTCGACATTGTTGTCACGAACGAGAACCTGCACTTGGCCGCTGTCTCCCTTTTCCAAAGTCGCGGCACACCGGCCAATCCGGTACGCGCGCATAGCGAAACACCCGGCTTTGAGGCCGGGAAAGCGGGGCGTATATCATAGGTGGTTGCGGATGCCCAAGGGGGCTGTGAAGAAAAAAGCTTCCGGGGGGAGCCCTCCCCCGGGCGGTTATACGAGGCCGTCGTGAAGGCCTCGCCCTAATGTGCGCAGGGGGGTCTGGGGGGAGCGGCTTCGCTCCACCCAGCCTTCCTTTTTTGGAACCTTAGCTCAGCATGGCCCTGCTAAAAATCGCCCGCATGGGCCACCCCGTCCTGATACAGCGCGCCGAGCCGGTGCCAGACCCCGGTGCACCCGAAATCCGCCGGCTGGCGGCCGATATGATCGAAACCATGCTGGACGCACCCGGCGTTGGCCTGGCTGCCCCGCAAGTGCATGTGCCCCTGCGGCTCTTCGTGCTGCATTTGCCGGCGGAGCGCGCCGGCGGCGAGGAGGTTGGGCCCCTCGTGGTGATCAATCCCACCTTTGAGCCCGTGGGCGAGGAGCGCGCGTTGCGGTGGGAGGGCTGCCTGTCCATTCCCGGGCTGCGGGCAGCCGTGCCGCGCTGGGTGCGTATCCGGTATGACGGCGTGGATTGCGACGGCAACCCCGTCGGCGGCGGGGTGGATGGGCTGCACGCCAATGTGGTGCAGCACGAGTATGATCACCTGGACGGCATTCTGTATCCGATGCGCGTCACGGATTTCTCGACGTTCGGCTTCATTGAGGAGCTGAACCGCTTTCCACCCCCACCGGAGCCGGCCGCATGATCACCCCGCCCGAACGCAGCGATGCCCGCGATGCGGCGATCGACGCCGTGCTACCATTGGTGGCGGAGCGGGGGTGGACACTTGCAGCCCTGCGGCAGGCGGCTGGAGCCGAGGCCGAATTGCTGTTCCCGGGCGGCCCCGCCGACATGGTGGAAACTTATATCGACGTGATGGACCGCCGCATGGTGGCAGCCGCGGCACCCGTGCTGGCAACGCAGCGCCTGTCGCAGCGGGTGCGCACGCTGGTGGCGGCGCGGCTGGCGCTGGCGCATCCCTATCGCCCGGCGGTGCGGCGGGCGGCTTTTCTGCTGGCGCATCCGTCCAACGCTTTGCTTTCGGCGCGGTGCACGGCGCGTACCGTGGACGCGATCTGGCACGCGGCCGGCGATACCTCGGCGGATTTCAGCTGGTACACGAAGCGGGCGATCCTCGCCGCGGTGTATTCGGCAACCCTGCTGTACTGGCTGAATGACGCGACCACCGAGGAGGCGGCGCTGGCGTTCTTGGACCGGCGCCTGGCGGGAGTGGCGCGCATCGGTAAGCTCCGGGCGCGGCTCACGGGAGGGCGAAAGGCACCGCGGGCGGCCTGAAAAAAGCTGCGCAACCGCCGCCCAAGCTGAGACGTTGATCCGCCCTAACAACGGGCGGAGGCGGGTCTGATGCGTGGTATTCTTTTGTGGCTGGTCGGGATTCCGATCCCGGTGATCATTCTATTGTATTTGTTTCACGTGATTTAGGCGCTGAGGTAGGAAGGAAAGCAGTTCTTTTTTGAAAAAAAGAACCAAAAAACTTTTGCTTATGGGGCGCGCGTGTTGCTGCTCGGGGCGCGCCAATAAATAAAAGTTTTTGCTTCTTTTTCCAAAAAGAAGCGCTTCCTTCCTGCTTGCCCGGCGCGCGCTGGTTGGCCTAGGGCTGGGGGTAATACCGCCGCCGAAGGACCCCCATGCGCGCTCCGTTGTTTATACTGCTTGCCACGCTGCTGGGGGCAACCGCAGCGCGGGCCACCGACGTGTTCGTGGTCAATTCAAACGACGCCAATATCAGCGTCATCGACCTGGCGACACATCAGGTGATTAAAACAATCCCGCTGCTACGGGAGCCGCATCATCTGGTGCTGAGCCCCGACAAACGTTCGCTGGTGGTGGGCGATACCACGGGCAACGCGCTGTTCTTCCTGGATCCGCGCACCGGCGATGTGCAGAGGCGGGTGACGGTCAGCGATCCGTATCAGCTGCTGTACAGCCCGAATGCGAAATTCCTGACCACGGCTGGGCTCGCGCGCAACCAGATCGATATTTACGATGCCAACACGCTGGCGCTGCTGCATCGCGTGCCGGCGCGGTCGATGCCCAGCCATATCGCCTATTCGCCTGATTCCAGCATGGTGTTCGTCAGCTTGCAGGGCACCAACCGGCTGATCGCGATCCGCACGGCCGATGGGTCCGTGGCGTGGAATTCCAAGGTTGGCAGCACGCCGGCCGGGGTGATCTGGAACCGCGGGCATATCATGGTGGGTGACATGGGCGAAGCGCATATCGCCGTGGTGGATCCCGCGACCGGGCGCGTGGAGCGGACCATCCCCACCGGGCGCGGCGCGCATACGATGTTCTTCAGCCCCGACGGAAAATTGATTTACGCCACCAACCGGGTGGATGGGTCGATTTCGGTGATCGATCCCATCAAGCTGGTGGTGCTGCGCACGATCCGCGTGCCCGGCGGACCGGATGATCTGGAATTCGCGCCGGATGGCAAAATCTGGGCTGCACTGCGGTTCGCGCAGAGCGTGGCGGTGATTGACCCGCAAACCGGAGCGATCGAGCGCATCACCGTGGGGCGGTCGCCGCATGGCATCTGGATGAACTCGCATCTGTAGGCACACAGCATGATCGTGGCCGCGGATGATGTGGTGTTCGCGGGGCTGGCCGCCGGGGTGGCGCCGGCGGGGCTGGTGCTGGCCGCGGGCGGGCTGGAAACGGGCGAGGTAATGGCCATGCTGCGCACGCTGGCGGTTGTGGTGCGGCGGCAGTTTGAGCCCGCGGCGTGGCTGGTGGTGGAAGCTGGCGAGGTGGTTGGGCTCTGCTCGCTGAAGAACGCGCCGGACGCGTTTGGCGCGGTGGAAATCGGCTATGGCGTGGCGCCGGCCTGGCGAGCACGCGGCGTTGCCACGCGCGCGGTGGCCGATGTGCTGGACTGGGCGCGGGGCGATGGGCGGGTGGCGGCGGTGACGGCGGAGACGTCCGTGGAAAATCGGGCGTCGCAGCTTGTGCTGGAGCGGAACGGATTCGCACGTATCGGCAATCGCGATGATGACGAGGACGGTGCGCTGATTTGCTGGGAATGCCGCGTGGTTGGCCAATAAGGAAGGAAGCGCTTCTTTTTGAAAAAAGAAGCAAAAACTTTTGTCTATTGGCGCGCGCGTTGCTGCAACTTGCGCGCCTTTTAATCAAAAGTTTTGGTGGTTTCTCCGCTTGGCTTTCGCCCTAGCGGCAATTCTCGTCAGTGGTCATTGCGACGCAGCACTTTGGCCAATGACTCGGGGCCCCCGCACATAGCCGAAGTCGGCCGCGCCCGACCAAGCCCGTCCGTCAGGGTAACGAAGTTCGATTCCGGCGAGATCGCTTTCATCTGCCAGCGACATGTTAACGCCCGTCTGGACATTTCCGAATTTCGATATGGCGCTCTGCGTCAGCGTGAAATGCGTCGTCGAACCACATCGGCCGCAGAAGTGGATTTCTGCGGCCGGATCGTCTTTGTCTTCCCGGCTATAGTCGCTGGTCGCGCCCTCGATGCCGACTTCGGCGGGGTGGAAATAGGACCAGCGAGCGCCAGACTTGCTGCATAGCGTGCAATTGCACTCGTTGATGAAGTCCGGTCGTTTTGCCACTTCGATGCGGACCTGACCGCAGAGACAGGTAAGTTTCAGCATTGCCGTCTTATATTGGGAGGTCCGCTCGGCTGATAGCTGCCGATGGCTCCCACGCAGTGTCAGGGCCGCCCAGCGCGGTGATACGGGTGGCCCGCGGCGATAGCCTGGGCGCGGTAAAGCTGCTCGGCCAGCATGACGCGCACCAGCATGTGGGGCCAGGTGAGCGCGCCCAAGGACAGTACATAATCGGCGCGGGCCAGCACGGGGGCGCCCAGGCCTTCGGCGCCACCGATCAGGAAGGCGGGCTTACGGCCGGCTTCGTGCCAGCTGGTGAGCAGGGCGGCGAAGGCTTCGCTGGTGGGGATTTTACCGCCTAGATCCAGGGGCACGGCGAAGGCGTCTGGCGGCAGGGCTTCCAACAGGGCGGCTGAGTCGCGGCGCTTTATTTCCGCCGGGGCGCCGGTGGATTCCGGGATTTCGGTGACGGTGAGAGGCGGGCGAAGGCGGGTGGTGTAGCGGGCGAAGAGCTCGGCTTCGGGGCCGGCGCGGAGGCGGCCTATCGCGATTAGGCGCAAGCAAAAGGCCAGGGGCACTGCCCCTGGATCCTGTCACGCACCAGCGTGCTCCGCACGACGGAGGCAGGGCCTCCAGACCATTTATTAGACCAACCCCAGATGGAGGTCTGGAGGCCCTGCCTCCAGCGGGGTCCAGGGGCAAAGCCCTTGGCCTTAGACGCTTTGCGCGTCATCAAAATCCGCGCCCCACATCTTCTCGAGGCCGTAGAGAATGCGCGCATCCGGCTTGAAGAGGTGGATGACGATATCCCCGGCGTCGATCAGCACCCAGTCGCTGCCGCCGGCGCCTTCGATTTGCACGCGTTTGACGCCGGCTTCGTGCAGCTTCTTTTCCAGATGCGTGGCCATGGCGGAAATCTGCCGGTCGGCGAGGCCCGTCGCTACCACCATGCGGTCGGCGAAGGAGGCGCGGCCGGCGAGATCCATGGCCAGCACGTTCTCGGCTTTGTCGGCTTCCAGGCTTTCGACGATCAGCGCCTGCAGCGAGTCGAGCTTTTCCGAAGGGGCTGGCGCTTCGCGTTTGCCGCGCGGGCCAGCGGCGATGGCTTTCTTGCGCGGGGTTCCGGGGGCTTTCGCCGCCGCCTGCAGCGAGGTTGGTGTTTTGGGCGACCTGCGCTTTTCCGCCAGTGTGGCGGCGGGCGGGGCGGCGGGCTTGCGGGCTATCGGCTTTCTCCCAGGTGGTCTTGCATGCCGATGGCACGCGATTGTTTGCGCAATTCCGTGGCGGAGAGCGGGTTCTGGCGGATTTCCAGAAAAACCCAGGCCGGCGCCGACATCTGTACCAGCGCCGCGGCCTGGCGCGCGGGGATACGCCATGGGCGCAGCCGCCGCGCCGCCTGGGCCGCCAGCGCGGCGTGATTGTAGGTTGGGCGGGGCATCACCGCAAACGTCGTGTTGCGCGCAATGGCGCGCCAGCCACGCCAGCGCGGCAATTGCACCAGGTTGTCGGCGCCCATGAGCCAGACGAAGCGGGCGCGGGGAAAGCGGCGGCGCAGGGCTGCGAGCGTATCGATGGTGTAGCGGGTGCCCAGATGACGCTCGATATCGGTGGCCAGGATGCGGCGGTGATCACCGGGGCTGGCGGCAAGGCGGGCGGCACTGGCCAGGCGATCGGCTTCGGGCATCATGCCGGCGCTGGGTTTCAGCGGATTGCCGGGAGAGACCAGCAGCCAGACCTGGTTCAGGCGCAGCCGCTTCAGCGCGGCCTGGGCGATGTGCATGTGGCCGGCATGGGCGGGGTTGAAGCTGCCGCCGAGCAGGCCGATGCGCATGCGGCGGTTGTCGCCGAAACGTGGAATCGCTGCCGCTGGCTGTTTGAGCTGCGGGCGGGACCCGGCTACGTTTGAGAAATGACCCGGCACCTGATCCTGCATATCGGCCTGTCGAAGACCGGCTCCAGCTCCATCCAGCGCGTGCTGGCCAGCCAGCGCGAGGCTTTGCAACAGCTTGGCGTGTATATGCCGCATAGCCCCGGCTGGGCGAACCATGCGCTGCTGCCGGCCTCGCTTGTCAATGACCGCCGCGCGCTGTGGGGGTTTCATCCGGCAACGTGGGACGGGCTGACGCCGGCCGGGCGGATTGCGCGGTTCGAGGCGGAATGGCGGGCAGAGATGGCGGCGCTGCCGGATTGGGCGACGCGGTTCATCATCACGGCCGAGCAGGTGGGCGGGCTGTTGCGCCAGAATGACGAGGTGGCGCGGCTGGGCGAGGTGCTGGGGCGGCATTTCGGCACCGTGCAGGTGGTGGTGTATTTGCGGCGGCAGGATTCCCATACCGCCAGCGCCTATAATCAGTGGTTACGCGGCGGCGTGCTGCGCGATCCGGGGTTGCCGGAGGGTGGCCCGGAAACGCAGCCGGAGCTGGATTACGGCAAGCTGCTGGACCGGTTTGCGGCGGTGTTCGGGCAGGCCAATATCTGCCCGCGGATCTTTGACCGTGCGGAGCTGATGGGCGGCGACGTGGTGGAGGATTTCCTGCACGTGGCCGGCATGACGCTGCCGATCCCGCCGGAAGCGCCCAGCAAGCAGAGCAATTTGTCGATTACCCTGGGTGGCCAGAGCCTGTTGCTGGCGGCCGGCCGGCGGATGGCGGCTGCGGGCGGCGAGGCCTGGCGCGATACCCCGCAATGGCGGCGCCTGGCGGAATCGGTGAGCGAGCGGCTGGCCGGGCGCGGATGGCGGCCGACACAGCGCGAGGCGCGGGCGTTCATGGCGCGCTACGCTGAAACCAATGAGCGGGCGCGGGCGCGGTTTTTTCCGGAGCGCCCTTCCCTGTTTTCCACCGATTTCAGCGATTTGCCGGAACAGCCGGTGCTGGCCGGCCCCAATGCCGTGGCCGAGGCGGCAATGGACGTGCTGATTTACGAAATGGGCGTGGGCGCCGCCCGCGAGGGGCGGGCCGCGATGGCCCAATATACGCTCCTGAAACGATTAGGCGACCGGCCGATGATGCGCACGGTGCTGATCCGGGCGGTGAAGTTCGCGCCCGACCTACTGCAAGCGCGCCTGCGGCTGACCGAGCTGCTGCTGGATGACGGCGACCTGCTGCAGGCCCGCGAGCACGCGGCAGCGGCGCAACGCATCGCGCCGGATGATCCGCGGGTGCTGCGTTTGGCCAAACGCGTGGCGCAGAGCGAGAAGAATCAAGGGACTACGGGTGCAGGCAAGCCGGCATCGGCTCCAGCCGCGCCCAGCAAGGCAGAGCCGGCTTCGGCGTAGTTCCACTGCAGGTAGTGGGGACCAACCCTGGCGCGTGATTGGGAGCGGACCACACGCGCTCGCGCGGCGTTGACCGGAGATGGCAGCCTGTGGGTGCAAGCTGATCAGAATGAGGGTGGACACCCTAGAGTGCACTTGGTTAGATGCCCCCCGTCAACGGCTTAAAAAGCTCACGTCAAAAGGGCGGAACATCCATGAAGCAAGCATTGCTGGCGGCCTCGATTCTGGCCGCGGCGTTCGGCGCCTTCGCGCCGGCCCAGGCGCAGACCGCCGCAGATCTCGGCAAGTCACTGACCCCCATGGGTGCTGTGCGCGCTGGTAACGCCGACGGCACGATCCCGGCCTGGACCGGCGGTTACACGACACCGCCGGCGGGCTGGAAGCCGGGCGAGGCCCGGGTTGATCCCTTCGCCAACGAGAAGCCGCTGTTTGTCATTACGGCGCAGAACGTCGATAAATACGCCGACAAGCTGGCGGCCGGCACGATTGCGATGATCCGCACCCTGCCCGGCTACCATGTGGACGTGTACCCGACGCACCGCACCGCCGCGGCACCGCAGTATATTTATGATAACGCCATCGCCAATGCGGGCCGGGCGCATCTGTCGGATAACGGCCAGGACGTGCTGGACGCCAAGCTGTCGATCCCGTTCCCGATTCCGCATAACGGCAACGAGGCGATCTGGAATCACATCATCCGCTGGCGTGGGACGGGCATTGACCGCACCGTGACCAACGCGCTGACGACGCCCACCGGCGACTACACGCTGGAGCGCTGGCACGAGAAGATCAAGCTGGCCTACAACACGCCCGGTTTGGATAATCCCCATAAATGGGACAGCATGTTCTGGCAGGAAGTACTGAACCCGCCACGCATCGCGGGCCAGCTGACCCTGGTGATCAGCCATTACGATCCCTTCGAGCAGCCGCGTGAAGCGTGGACGTATAATCCCGGCGAACGCCGCGTGCGCCGCGCGCCGGAAATCAATTACGACACACCGGTGCAGAATACCGACGGCCTAGAAACGGTTGATGACTACGACATGTATAACGGCGCGATCGACCGTTATAACTGGAAGCTGGTGGGCAAGAAGGAGCTTTATGTTCCTTACAACACTTACGAGTTCCAGAATCCGAAATACAAGTATTCCGACCTGGTGCTGAAGGATGCGGCCAATCCGGACGCCATTCGTTTCGAACTGCACCGCGTTTGGGTGGTGGAAGCGACGCTGAAGGAAGGCGTGCGGCACATTTATTCCAAGCGCACGGATTACATCGATGAGGATAGCTGGCAGATCCTGATCGCCGATCGTTACGATTCGCGTGGGCAGCTGTGGCGCACCGCTCTGGCCATGGTGCAGGAAGCGCCGGAAGTGCCGCTGACCGGCGCTGACGGGTACGAATTCCTGGACCTGATCCAGCATCGTTACCTGCTGCAGGGCCTGCACAACCAGGAGCCCGTGGCGCCGATCTACAACGCCAATTTGTCGCCGGACGATTATACGGCGGAGGCGCTGCGCCGCATCGGCCGCCGCTAACACGGCATAAGCCGGGCCGTTTTCAGGCCCGGTCCCCCTATGGGGGGCCGGGCTCTTTTTTTGGCCTAGCCGTAAGGCGGGCGGGCCACAACGCGCCAAAATTCGATACTAGCCGTGCGCGTTGACTTGATTTTGGAGTAGACACCAGCCGTTTTAACTTGGTTAATGCGCCCAACTGGCGGGGTTTTTCAACCTACGCGCACAAAGGGCGGGATTTTCCCATGAAGAAGATACTTCTGGCAGCCACGCTGCTTACCGGATCACTGGTCGGGACACTGCCTGCCTGGGCGCTGCCGGCGCCTTTGGAAACAGCCGCGAATCTCGGCCACGAGCTGACGCCGATGGGCGCCATTCGCGCCGGCAACGCCGAGGGCACCATTCCCGCCTGGACCGGCGGCATCGCGACCCCGCCGCCAGGCTGGCACGCCGGCATGCAGCGGCTGGATCCGTTCGCCAACGAGAAGCCGCTGTTCTCGATCACGGCGCAGAACGTCGCCAAATACGAAAGCAAGCTGGCGCCCGGTTCGGCCGACATGGTGAAGTCGCTGCCGGGCTACCGGCTGGACGTTTACCCGACGCACCGGACCTTCGCGGCGCCGCAATTCATTTACGATAACGCGATCGCCAACGCGACCCGGGCGCATCTGGTGGATGATGGGCAGGATGTGGCAGGTGCGGCGATCGCGGTGCCGTTCCCGATACCGCATAACGGCAACGAAGCCGTGTGGAACCATTTGTTGCGCTGGCGTGGCCTGCAGATCGTACGCACGGTGGTGACCGCGATCACCACGCCGACCGGCGACTACACGCTGCAGCATTGGCTGGAAAAGATCTATCTGCCCTACGATACGCCCGGCCTGGCCAACCCCCATAAGCTGGACAGCATGTATTGGCAGGAAGTGTTGGGGCCACCGCGCATCGCCGGGCTGATCACGCTGTCGGTGAGCTATCAGGACCCCAACGAACAGCCGCGCCAGGCGTGGCAATACTATCCCGGTGAACGCCGCGTGCGCCGCGCGCCGGAAATCAGCTACGACACGCCGTATAACAATGCTGACGGGCTGGCGACGGTGGACGATTACGATCTGTTCAACGGCGCGCTGGATCGTTACGAGTGGAAGCTGATTGGCCGGCGCGAAATCTACGTGCCCTACAACACCAATAAATTCCAGGATCCGAAGTTCCAGTATTCCGACATCCTGAAAAAGGATGGCCCGAACCCCGATGCCATGCGCTGGGAACTGCATCGCGTGTGGGTGGTGGACGGCACGCTGAAGCCGGACTTCATGCACATCTATTCGCGCCGCACGATGTACCTGGACGAGGATAGCTGGCAGGCACTGATTTCGGACCGTTACGATGGCCGTGGCACGCTGTGGCGCACGGGCATGGCGATGGTGGTGCAGTCGCCGGACGTGCCGGGGCTGGCCGCGGACGGATATGTGCTGATGGATCTGTATCAGCACCGCTATGTGGTGCAGGGCATGCATAATCAGGAAAAGCCGCCGAAATACGGCGATCTTGGCCTGACAGCGCGGGATTATACACCGGACGCGCTGCGCAAGTTCGGGCGCCGGTAGCCGCACAAAAAAGCCAGGGAGCGATCCCTGGCTTTTTTTATGCCGGAAGGAAGAAAGCGCTTCTTTTTGGAAAAAGAAGCAAAAACTTTTTTCCATTGGCGTGCGCGCTGAACAAGCAACGACACGCCTTATAGATAAAAGTTTTTTGGTTCCTTTTTACAAAAAAGAACTGCTTCCTTGGGCTACATTCCGAGTGCGCGGCGATAGACGTCCAGCAAGGTTTCCTGCTCCTCGACCTCGGCCGGTTCCAGTTTGCGGATGCGGATGATTTGCCGCAGTACCTTTACGTCAAAGCCGGCCGATTTGGCCTCGGCGTAGATGTCCTTGATGTCGCTGCTGAGCGCCTTGCGCTCTTCTTCGAGGCGCTCGATGCGCTCGATGATGCTGCGCAGCCGGTCGGCCGCGATGCCGCCAGTCTTGGTCTCGTCGCGGGGTTTCTCAGCAACGTCAGCCGGCATGCGGGACTCCATCGGGCGGTGGCAGGGGCGCGGCGGATACCCTGCACACCGCATGGGGTCAATGCCAACCCCCGTCCCGCGTAGGTCCAAACAGGCAAAAGTTTTTTGGTTCTTTTTTCCAAAAAAGAACTGCTTTCTTCTTACGGCGCCCGCGGCGTTTGGTGCAGCGCCTGCCATTCCTTGTAGGGCATGCCGTAAACGATTTCCCGAGCGTCCGGGTCCGGGATCGTTATGCCATGGTCGGCCGCGGCCTCGCGGTACCAGCGGCTGAGGCAGTTCCGGCAGAAGCCGGCGAGGTTCATCAGGTCGATATTCTGCACGTCCGTGCGCTCGCGCAGGTGGGCGACCAGGCGGCGGAAGGCGGCGGCTTCCAGCTCGGTGCGGAGCGTGGGGTCCAGGGTGGGCGCTGGCATGGGGCGGTCCTTGTGATGGCGTGTACAGATGGCGCGCCGCGCGGGGCTTCGCCATAGTTCGCGCGGACCTGGATGGAGTGCCGATTGGGCGAAGAGGCGGCATTGCTGCGGCGCCTGTTTCAGACGGCGCTGGACGCGGCGGATCCGCGGCTGGTGCTGCCCCCTGCCCTGCCGGACAAGCCGCGTGGGCGCTGCGTGGTGGTGGGTGCCGGCAAGGCGGCGGCCCTGATGGCGCAGGTGGTGGACCTGGCCTGGCCGGATGTGCGGCTCTCCGGCGTGGTGGTGACGCGGCATGGGCATGCGGTGCCGGCGGGGCGTGTAGCGGTGTTGCAGGCGGGGCATCCGGTGCCGGATGCGGGCAGTGAGGTGGCGGCGCGGCGGATACTGGCGGCGGTGCGGGGGCTGTCGGCGGATGACCTGGTGCTGGCGCTGATTTCCGGCGGCGGGTCGGCGGTGATGGCGCTGCCCGCGGCAGGCGTTACCTTGGCCGACAAGCAGGCGGTGACGCGCAGCTTGCTGGCGAGCGGCGCCACGATTGGCGAAATCAACGCAATTCGGCGGCATCTGTCGGCGATTAAGGGCGGGTGGCTGGCGGCCTCCGCCGTGCCAGCGCGCGTGGTGACCTTGGCGATTAGCGATGTGCCAGGTGATGATCCGGCGGTGATCGCCAGCGGCCCCACCGTGCCGAATGACACGGACTTGACGGAGGTGAACGCCATTTTGGCGCGGCATGGGGTCGCTCTGCCGCCGGGAGCGCGGCTGCGGGCGGCGCCTGTTTTGACCCATGTGGATTACCGGCTGATCGCGACGCCTTCCATGGCGCTGGAAGCTGCGGCCGAGGTGGCGCGGCAAGCGGGCGTGGCGCCGTTGATCCTGGGCGACGCGATTGAAGGTGAGGCGCGCGAGGCGGGGCGGGTGATGGCGGGTATGGCGCGCAGTTGCAGGGCGCATGGCGTGCCGGCGGGGGCACCTTGCGTGCTGCTCTCGGGCGGGGAAACCACGGTAACGATCGGGGCCGCGCGACCCGGGCGGGGTGGCCGCAATACGGAGTTTTTGCTGGCGCTCACCTGCCAGTTGAAAGCCGAACCGGGCATCTGGGCGTTAGCCTGCGATACGGATGGGATTGATGGCACGGAGGACGCGGCAGGCGCGGTGGCGGGGCCCGCTACGCTGGAAAAGGCGCGCGCGGCAGGGATAAATCCGGTCGCGGCGCTGGCGGCGCATGACAGCTACGGCGTGTTCGCGGCAACCGGCGGGCTGATCTTCACGGGACCGACGTTGACGAATGTAAACGATTTCAGGGCCATATTGATAACGTAAGAATTTGCCGGGAGGGCTGCTCCCGGCGTTTTGGAAGAGAGGCGCCATGTCTCCACACCGCCTACGCCGCCACCGCCGCACCAAGATTGTGGCTACGCTGGGCCCTTCCAGCGCCACGCCGGAAATAATCGAGCGCCTGTATTGCGCCGGCGCCGATGTGTTCCGGCTCAATTTCTCGCATGGCACACACGATGATCATGCCACAAACGTATCTATTGTGCGGGCGCTGGAGGTTTCTGTCGGGCGGCCGATCGGGCTGCTGGCCGATGTGCAGGGGCCCAAATTACGTATCGGGCGGTTTGGCGGCGGGCGCATCCATTTGAGCGCCGGGCAGGATTTCCGGCTGGATTTGGACCCGACGCCGGGCAGCGTGCGTCGCGTACAATTGCCGCACGCCGAAATCATGGCGGCCGCCGGGCCGGATACCACGCTGCTGCTGGATGACGGTAAGTTGCGGCTGCGCGTGAGCCGCAACCGGGGAGATCATCTGGAATGCGAGGTGCTGACCGGCGGCGCGCTTTCCGACCGCAAGGGCGTGAATGTGCCGGACATGATGCTGGACATTCCGGCATTGACGGACAAGGACCGTCGCGACCTGGATTTCGCGCTGGGCCAGGGTGTTGATTTCATCGGCCTGAGCTTCGTGCAGCGGGCCGAGGACGTGGCCGAGGCGAAGGAAATCGCCGCGGGCCGCGCCTGGATCGTGGCCAAGATCGAAAAACCGCAGGCGCTGGAGCACCTGGACGCGGTGCTGGACCTGGCCGATGCCGCCATGGTGGCGCGCGGCGATCTGGGCGTGGAATTGCCGCCCGAGGAAGTGCCGCTGGCGCAGAAGCGCATCATCCGGGCCTGCCGGCTGCGGGGAAAGCCGGTGATCGTGGCGACGCAAATGCTGGAAAGCATGATCAACGCGCCTGCCCCCACCCGCGCCGAAGCCAGCGATGTGGCGGGCGCCGTGTTTGATGGCGCGGACGCCGTGATGCTGTCGGCCGAGACGGCGGCCGGGCAGTATCCGGTGGAAGCGGTGGACATGATGGACCGCATCGTGACGCGCGTGGAGAGGGATGATGGGTGGCGGCAGCTGACGACGAGCGTTTGCCCGCCGGCCGAGGGGTCGGTTTCGGGCGCCATCGCGGCGGCGGCGAGCCAGGTGGCGAGCAGCATCGGGGCGCGGGCGATCGCGGCCTTCACGGCGAGCGGCAGCACGGCTTTGCGCGTGGCGCGCGCACGGCCGGAGCCGCCGATCATGGGGCTGGTGACGGACGCGGCGGTGGCGCGGCGGCTGGCGGTGGCGTGGGGGGTGCACGCCGTGGTGGTGCCGGAGGTGCACGGTATGAGCGAGGCGGTGACGCGGGCGACCAAGGTGGCGCGCGAGGAAGGATTTGCCGCCCATGGCGAGTTGATTGTGGTGGCGGCCGGCATACCTTTTGGACAGGCTGGAACTACCAATTCGCTTCGGGTTGCCGTGGTTAAGTAAGGCAAGCGTTCTTTTTTGAAAAAAAGAACCAAAAAACTTTTGATACTGGGGCGCACGGGGGATTTAACGCGTGCCCCAATGGGAAAAAGTTTTTGCTTCTTTTTCTAAAAAGAAGCGCTGTCTTACTTCCTGAGTCCTCCGCTGCGAAGCCGCCGATTTTCCTTGGAGTTTGTTGCACTATGGCTCAGATGATTCCGGTTCCTGATTTTGACTGCGTGGTGTTCGGCGCCACGGGTGACCTGACGCTGCGCAAATTGCTGCCCGCTTTATATCACCGGTTCCGAGACCGGCAGGTTTCCACGGCAAGCCGGATTATTGCGGCTGCGCGGTCTGAACTGACGGACGAGGCCTACCGCGAACGCGCCGAGGCTGGGTTGCGGGAACATGTCTCAGGGATAGATCTCGACGAGGCGGTGCTGGCCCGTTTTCTGAAGATTATTTTTTATGTGCGCCTGGACGGCGCGGCCGAGATGGGCTGGGACCCGCTAACGGAGCTGCTGGGTAATGGCGCCGGCGAGGATCGCGTGCGGGTGTTCTATCTGGCGACCTCGCCCGCGTTGTACGGCGCGGTTTGCCGCAATTTGTCGGCGCATCATCTGATTACCGAAAAGTCGCGCGTGGTGCTGGAAAAACCGATCGGGCACGATTTGGATTCGGCACGGCAGATCAATAACGATGTGGGCGCGGTTTTCCAGGAATCGCAAATTTTCCGTATCGACCATTATCTGGGCAAGGAGACGGTGCAGAACCTGCTGGCGCTGCGGTTCGCCAACATTATTTTCGAGCGGCTCTGGACGTCGGACGTGATCGACCACGTACAGATTACGGTGGGCGAAACAGTGG
>Ga0302314_10008888_pt1 | contig 17821 bp, 13 predicted proteins | sample III_Palsa_N2_3_FD_200533 | JGI IMG/M metagenome (GOLD analysis project Ga0302314, IMG submission 200533) | Peat permafrost microbial communities from Stordalen Mire near Abisko, Sweden - III_Palsa_N2_3 | ecosystem: Environmental > Terrestrial > Soil > Palsa > Peat permafrost | place: Sweden...
ACGGTCGAGCAGCCGCCCTCCCCCGCGCGCCATGCGCGCCGCCAATTCATATTCGGACTGGAACAGGCGCAAATTCGCCGGGATGAGCTTCAGCCCGTCGAAATGCGTATCGAGCAGCGCATAGTCGAGCGAGCGCATGTCGTCGTGACGCAGGAACGGGTAGAGCGTCGCCTCCTCGGTCAGGTCGAGGTCCGGAACATAGCCGAACAGGGTGGTGGCGGAGGCCTGACTGTCGCAGTCGATCAGGGCGACCCGGTACCCTTGGATCGCCAAGTATTGCGCAAGATGGACCGAGAGCGTGGACTTCCCCACCCCGCCCTTGAAGTTCTGCACGGCGAGCACCGCGCAGGGATCGTTCGGCGCACGCCATGGGCGGGTGCCGAACACCCCGCGCATGTCGTTGACCTGAGCCAGGGTGTAACCGACCCGGCGGTTGGTATCGGTGCGGGGGGGCGGCGGGAGCCGACCGTCCTTCTCGGCGTCCCGTAGGGCGGCCGGCGTGCGGCCGACCAGGGCGGCCGCCTCCCCGATTGCAAAGGTCGGCTCGCGGCGATCTCCGGCGCGCGCGGCGCGCGCGGCGTCCCGAAGGTTTTCGACGACGGCAGAGGCGCGACGCGCGAGTTGCGAAACTGGCCCCGCGAGAGAGGCGCTCGGCGCTTCAGCGACGTGGGACATTCCAGGCCTCCATGAACTTTCGCAAATTGGCCCCCGGCCCCGCCGAAAGCGAAAGTCGTGGTCCCCGGACGCTATAACCGCTTTGTTAAGACCGCATTAACGCTACTACAGCAGCTAGAGCTCGATTCCGGCCGTTCGACCAGCGTCAACCTGTCCGGTTGGGGGCTGTCCTGACCGATTGGGGCGGCGCGGGCCTGCAATTGCACCGGTGCAATTCTCAATTCAGGAGGCTCTAAGGCGACCGCTATCGGTGCGATTTATCTCCTGTGTCGCAGCTGAGACGCCGGGTGGTCAGCGCGACGGGGCAATCGCCCCATAGCGCCGGCCGAACCGGCGACAGGAGGCCGTTCAGCGAGAGCGTTGAACGCCGCGCGACGACTGGCGGAAACCCATTCCTGACCAGCTGGGGGCGGAGGGCGGCGCCCCAGGGAGACGCTCGCCAAAGTCGCCTCGACCAACGGCTGTCGCATCAGCTCGCCGGGTCCGGATCGGAGCCGATTGCACCGGTGCAATTCCGGCCGCCTGGTCGCTGGCCGAGGGTCTTCTGGACTCTTCTGCCGCGAGGCCGCGAAAGGCCAGGATGCCCAAGGCTGGGCGTGAAATTGCACCGGTGCAATTCGCTCTTACGGCCGACCGCGCCGGGCGGCGAACGCCTGACAAAATCCGGTCCAGGACTTGACCAGCTTAGCGCCGGAGAGGCTGCCGAGGCGAGCGCCCATTTGTTCGCGATAGGCGTCCGCGATGAGGTCCCGCGCCCACCCGCCGCCGTGGACCCGGGCGATGTCTCCGAAAAGCTCGGCGCCGTACATCAAGCTTCCGGACGGAAAGCCCGTCGGCGCGGCGCCGGGCTTGGCCTTCGCGGCGGCCGGGCGCGGCGGCGGGGAGGGCAGGGCGCTCCGACTGATCGGCGGCGCGGCGGCGGCGGCCTCTATCGGCGCGCCCGGCGCCTTGTCATGAGGCCCGGCAAGCTGATCGGGCGCACGCTTCGGGTGGAAGGTGAACTCGATTTCGACAATCGTCCGGCCGCGCTTGATCTCGCGCCAATCGACGGTGAAGTGGGCGAGGGCGTTGATCTCGATTTTCGCCCTCTCCAGCACCTTGCGGCGCAGCTGGGCGAAGTCCTTATAGAGCTCCGGCGCGATGCCGAATGCCGCGCGGATCGCCGTCATGTCCCCGCGCCAGGTCGACTGCCGCCGATGAAGACGCAGCGCCCCCATCTCGTAAAGACGAAGCGCGTAGCTCGACCTGAAACCGAGCACGGCCTGCCGGTTGAGGACTGCGTAGGTTTCGGACTCGCGGATCAGGCGCCGGGCGTCGGGGGTGAACTCCCATTCGATCCAGCCGCTTTCCGCGCCCTCCGCCTCGTCGATCTCCTCGCGCGAAGACTGGATCAGCGAGAACCGCTTCGTCGCCTTACGCCCCCGCCAGGAGAGATCGTCGATGGCGAAGAGCGTGCGGTGCAGTTCCTCGAGCATATCCACGATCCGCTCGTTGCCCTTGTGGCCGCGGCGGATGTCGGCCTTGCGCATCCGGTGCGCCATCGGCTGCCAGGCATCGCCGCCAGCGGTAAGGATCATCAGCGCCAACAGGCGCGCTGCCGTGAGGCTGAGCGACTGGCCCTTGACGAAGCGAACCTCGACCAGGTTGCCAGGCTTCGCGAACTCGTCGCTGTCGCGTGCTCTTAGGGCATGGGCGACGCGCATGGCCCGGCCCAAGGCCGGTGCCGGGTCCGCCTCGATCTGCGGGATGGCCGTCTCGTCGTTCAGAACCCGAATCCTCCGCCTTCGGAAATCGAGCATTCCTGACCTCAACTTAATTGGCAAGTCAGGATGAAGCCGCCGGTCGGAGGGCTCCTCCCACGCGCCCCCAATCGGTCAGGTTACCCCTCCGGGTCAGGCCAAATCCCCCATCCGGTCAGGATAGAGCCCCCGCCAAGTCAGGCCACCGCCCCCGACCGGTCAGGATATCGAGCCTAGCCGCTTGTTTTTACGCGATAATCTGCGGTCCGAATCTGAATTGTTCTTTGAATCGGAATGCCCGCCGCGAGTCCGCGGCGGCGTCTTTTAAAGTTCCAAACCGGAAAAGAGGTCCCCGCCCGGACGGATCCGGGCGGGGCCGCTGCGGCTAGGCCTCCTCGGGTTGGGAGGCGCTTTGTCGATCGAGCGACTTCAGCTCGTGGCCCGGCATGGCGATCACCACCTTGGAGAAGAAGCGCTCGGCGCCGCTGCTGTCGGTGTACCGGTCGTGCCGGATTTCGCCCTGGACGAACACCTTGGCGCCCTTCTCGAGGCACCGCTTGGCGAGCCAGGTCACCGTGGACTGGTTCCAGATTTCGACCTGATGCCAGGTCGGGTAGTCTTTCCGCTCGCCGTCCTTCTTGCTGTAGCGGCTGGTGCAGACCCGCAAGGTGGCGACCTTCTTGCCGCCCGAGGTGGTGCGGATCTCGGCTTCGGCGCCCGTGAAACCGATCAGTTGGACTTGATTCAGCATCGTCTTTCTCCGTCTCCCGCCCGGAGGAGCCCGGGCGGCTCGCGGTCCCTGCCGCGATCACGCGACCGTCCAGGCCGGGGAGCAGTGAGGGGATGAGGTCCGGCCGCGCTGGAAACCGGTCTGCACGGAGCGCTAGCGGAGGAAGACCGGAGGGTCCGGCGAGGCCGCCTCGCCTGGCGAGGTCGACTTCGGCCCCGAGCGGCCCGGCCTAGGTTTGCGTGATCGATCGCAAGGGGACATCGGGCGCCTGGGTCCTTGGTGGGAACAGGGGAAAGCCCGCGCTCAACCTAGCGCCCAGCATCGGCTGACCCAGCCGCGCCGGACCCATAACAACGGCGCAAGCTTCGACGCCCGGTCTCTAAGCGCGACGCAGCGGAGACGGTCAGAGTCGCCAGACGCGATAATGCGAGCGCCCGGTGAGTTCCTGAACCGTTCCGCTGAACCGCTTTAGCAGTTGGAGACTTGCCTGAGGGGTGACGCCCAGGGCGTTGGACACCAGTTCGCTCGTCACGACCGGATACTCCACCAGCAGGGCGGCCAAGGCCCCGGCCTTGGAGTGCCGCCGAGCCAGCCCGGCGATTCGATCGACCCGCGCCTTCTGATGACCGAGGCGCACCAGTTCCTCGAGCTCCAGGTCCGCGGCCAGGGCGAACAGCTCCAACCAATAGACCAGCCGATCGGCGAGCGGCGCCCACTCCAGGTGCTGCGACATGCGCCGCCGACGCATGGCGACTTCGACCGGGAAGAGCGCAGCACCAAACCGCCGCCGCGATCGCAAGAACAATCCCGCCAGCACGCTCCCCGCGAACCGCTGCGTCGGCAAAGGATCGACCAGCCGCCAGGCCTCCAAAAGCGCGGCGGCCAGGAGGAGGGCAGGGACCTCCTCCCCGAAATCGAGCAACGCCAGACAGTCTTCAACCCCGGCGCGGGCGCCGTCCGACACACCCTGCCCTAGCCGGGCAAAGAACGCTTCCAAAGCAGCCCACAAGTCTTCCGAAACCGACGGGCTGGGCGGGCGCGCGCTTGGGCGTTCAGCCGGCGGCGGGGCGTCGGCGATCCGCCCGGAGAGCCAAGCGACGCCGCGCCAGCTCAGCAACTCGTCGCCGCCGCGCCAAGCCTTGCGCCGGGCCCTAAGCGCCGCCCACGCCCGCTGTGTGCTCGGATCGGGGACGCGGGTGTCGGCGTCGCTGGCGTGCAGCAGCAGGTCTTCGGGATGCACCAACTCCCCCGCCGCCCACATGCCGCCGATCACCGCCCTCACGTCCGCCCGGGCGCGCCAGCCGTCGGCGAATTCCGACAGCCGCGCCCGTTCGTCCAGCCGGCTGACCTGGTCTTCGGCCCGGCAAAGCGCCAGAAACAGCGGCCCGATGACGCCCGACGGCCCGTTCAAATAATCGATAGATTTCCGGAGGGAATCCGCTGTCACGAAAGCTAACTCGCCGTTTCATTTCGCTACATGGTTAACCCGTTCGACCGAGCCTTCAAGCGCACCGGGAAGCGTAGCCGGTAGAACGAATCACTAACCCCAAGGACTAGGGGCCATTCATCGGCGAACCGCTACCGCTTGGATTTCGTTCTGCCGGTGTTCCGCGCCGCGGCCGCCACTCGGCGGCCGCGGCATCGGCTTAAGCCTCGATCCGCTCGGCGATGATCCGCGCGAAATGGGCGATGGCCGCGGTCTCGATCTCGAATGGCGCTTGAGTGGTGTCTTCAACGCGGTCCAGTTCTTCCAAGACCGACCAGGCGTCCCAGCATTCGGCGACAACGCACCAGCTGCCGACATCGTAGAAGTCATGAGCGTGTATCAGAACCGCCTTCGCCATCGCCATGTTCGCCATCGTCTTGTCTCCCGCTGAACCGATCTGCGGCCGACCCGCGATCATGCGACCGATGGGACCGGGAGACGGACGGGATCAGGGCCGGGGCGGGTGGAGGCCGCTCTGCAAGGGCGCGTAGCGATCGAAGAGCGGAGGGTCCGCCCGCTCCGCCTCGCGGCGCGAGGTCGCCTTGAAACCGGGCGGCCCCGGGCCAGGTTCGCCATGTCGATCGCGACCGGCCAGCAGGACCTCGGCAGGAAACGATGCGGCGACCTTGCGATCGCCGCACCAGGCTTACTTCAACCGCGCGCCTTCACGGACAGATGTCGAATGCCGCGCTCGCCTGCCTTCTGAGCCAGGTTCAGCGCCGGACCGAAGGGATGCAGCCCCTCGCTCCGCGCCGGATTCAACGAGTTGGCCAAGGTCAGGACACACGTCGGCTCCAACGCCAAAATGTCGTCGTTGGCGCGAAATGGCGCCGACCGCCCGTTGCCGTCGAAATCGGCTTTCGCGAGCACCAAGGTAACGCCCTTCTGGTTGGCCCACTTGATCGCCAGCTTCTCGCCGCCCCGTGCGCCGGACGTCGCCAGAGCCATGTCAGGCCATTGGCTGCGCGCCCAGTTGAGGGCGTCGAAGATTCGGCCGGCGTCCTCGGCGGTGTCCGCCTGCGGCGCAGCGCGGAAGGCGACGATCGTCGCGCCCGGATGGGCGGCGGCATGTTTGCGCGCACGCTGGGCGCGCAGTGCTTCACGCGCGTCGATCTGGGCGGCGGTCGTCCGCGACGCTCTCACGGAACCCTTCCACGGGCTCCAGACTTCGCCGGTGGCCGTGGTGTAGGCGCCGCTGGCGGCGTCACGAACCAGCTCCAGGGCCAACACCGCCACATCGGCGGCGCGGGCCCGTCGGGTGACGTCCTGGATCTCGACGTCGAGCACTTCCGAGCCGTCGAAATCACGCACCAGGCCCGTCAGCAGGTCGCGCGCCTTGTCTCCGTCCCGCTCAATGCGTTGGGCGGCGGAATGAAAGGCGCCGATCAAGGTCTCGCCGATCAGTCCGGTGAAGTCCTCCAGAGCGGAGTCCAGAACGAGATCGAGCAGCTCGTTCATCAGACCGTGCCCGAGCTGAACCAGCGCCGCTTCCTGCGGATAGGATCTGGCGTCGTCGAGCTGAAGCGCCTGCGCCTCGAAGACGGTGAGGCGATCGTCGGATAGGGAAGGCATGGAATGCAGCATGGGAATGTCCTGTCTATGGGGGCGAGCCGATTGGCTCGTGACCGCCCCGCGCCGACAGGCGGCGACGACCGCAAGGGCTTTGAGCGAAGCGTCCCTTGCGGGCGTCGTCGCATGGTGGCGAGGTCACTCGAGCCGGCCAGGCCCGCCCCCCTGACGAGGGGCGCCCCGCGCGCGCTCGAACCCTGACCAGCGACGCTGGCTCAGGTGGAGGCTATGCCGCCTTCGGCAGGATCGACTGCGCCGGCCACCGGTCTAGGATCGCCGTGAGCACCGCTGGCGCGTCGATCGGCACGAACACTCGCGGCGTGTAGGCGATGATCTCGACAAAGCAGCCCATCGCCGTGAACACGGCTCGGGAAGACGCCGCGCCAACCACTTCGATGCGCTGGCGGTCCATCACCTTGGCGCGACGAAGCCAAAGACCGCCCGTCAGAGCGAGTGACGCCCCGTCCTGTAAGATCATTCGGCCAGCGGCGGCGCCGTCGCCGACCACGCTCGCCGTGTCGGTGAGGCCAAGCGCGATCTTCAGCATGGGGACCTGGCTTTGATCGAGCAGCCGGCCCAGCCAGCGTCGACCGTCGGGGGCCTTCAGACGGCGGACCGCCGCGCCCTTGTCAGGCAGGCTTGACCAGACAGGTAGCAGAAGGCCCGACACCATCACCAGATCGCGCGAGATCCATGGGTCGGCGTCGGCGATCTCACGCTCCCACGCGCGGCGCCACGTCGCCTCGCCGACGTCCTCCCAGGCTGACTCCTGGAACCCTTTGAGGGACGCGATCGATCGTTTCTCCGGCCGGATCAGGCGCACCGCGGGGACCAGCCGATCCTCGTCGTTGGTGGTGGTCAGCCCTTGGACGACCGCGGCGGCGCGGCCCGACTTGCTGTTCACCGCGTAGACGACCGCGTGCCGGTCGGCGCCGGCCAGGGCCTCGTCGGGCGCGATCAAGGCGCGCCGGGTGCGAACCTGGAAGCGGAGCAGGCGGGTTTGAGCGCCGGTCACCGCGTCGGTGCGGATCACCTCCTCGTCGGCGACGACGACATCGTCGGCCACGATGTCTTCCATGCCGCGGTCGAGTTGGCCCGATGCCGCCGCCCGCTCGAGGATCGACGACAGGATGGCGTCGAAGGCCGCGAATAGCGCGTTCTGGTCGGCGATTCGCAGCGCCAGCAGCCGGTTCAGGAAGGTGTTCATCGGCGGCAGAGCGTCCGATGCCTTCAGGCCCCCGTCATGGTCGGCAAGGCGCAGGCCGGTCTTCTCCTCGAAGACGGCGCGGCTCATCGCCTCCACCTGGCCGAACTCCAGCGCCACGTAGAAGGCCTGCAGGGCGCGATGCGCCCAGGGACTTTCCAGATTGTCTTCGGCGCGGAAGAGCCCGTTGCCGGCGGTGCGCCGCTCGCCTCGGGTCAGGGCGCCCAGGCTGTCGAGCCGCCGGGCGATCGTCGAGGTGAAGCGCTTCTCGCCATGGATGTCCGTGGTGACCGGCCGAAAAAGCGGCGCCACGGCCTGATTGGTCCTATGCGAGCGCCCGAGTCCCTGGATGGCCGCATCGGCCCGCCAGCCAGGTTCGACCAGGTAGTGGACCCGGCGCTGCTGGTTCGCGGCGCTGAGGTCGGCATGGTAGCTGCGCCCGGTGCCGCCGGCGTCGGAGAAGACAAGCACGCGTTTCTTGGCCGCCATGAAGGCGTCGGTCTCGGCCTTGGCGGCCGAAGCGCTGCGGCGTTCAACGAGACGGCGACCGGCACGGAGGATCACCCGCCGGGAGCGGCCAGTGACCTCGGCGACCTGGTCGGTCCCGAGCGCCTCCAGCACCGCGTCGAGCACCCCGGGCGCCGCGGGCAGGCACGCGAGGTGGGCGACGAGATCATCGCGCAGGCGCAGCGCTTCTTGGCTGACCACGGGCGCGCCATCGACGGTCACCGGGACCAGGGTCACATTGCCATCCTCGTCCTCGACAGCGTCCATCGCCATGATGGGGAAGGCGCTCATCAGGTAGTCGAGCACCTGGTCCTTCGGCGTAAGGTCCACCGAAAGATTGTTCCATTCCTCGGCCGGGATCGCCGCCAGCCGCCGCTCCATGACTGCCTCGTTGGTGGAGACGATCTGCACGACGGCCGACCGGCCAGCGGCGAGGTCCTCCCGAATGGCGGCCACGAGCGTGACGGACTTCAGGCCGGCGAGAAGGTGGCCGAAGAACCGAAGCTTGGCGCCTTCGAACGCCGACATCACCGCCGAGGCCGCCTGGCCGCTCTTCGGCTTGCCGTCTTCGCTGATGCCGACAGCGTCGAGGGCGGCGCGCAGGTTGCGGTGGATCAGCTGGTAGGCATCGGCCCAGGCATCCCAGATGGCGATGTCGTCGGCTGTCAGCGGGTGGCGCAGAGGCTCGTACTCCACGCCATCGAATGACAGGCTGCGGGCGACGTAGAGACCCATCGCCTTCAGTTCCCGGGCGATGAGCTCCATCACCGCCACACCGCCCGTTTCGACCGCGTCCATGAAAGCCTCGCGCGCCGGGAACGGCGCCTCGGGCCCTCCCCAGAGCCCAAGTCGGGCGGCGTACGCCAAATTCTCCGGGGTGGTGGCGCCGGTCGCCGAAACGTAGAGGATGCGCGCATTGGGCAGGCGGTTTTGCAGGGCTAACCCGGCCATGCCCTGCTGGGAGGCCTTCTTGGCGCCGCGCGCGCCCTTACCACCCCCGGCGGCGTTCGCCATCGCGTGCGCCTCGTCGAACACGATGACCCCGTCGAAGTCGGCGCCCAGCCACGAGACGATTTGGTCGAGCCGCGAGGGACGTTCGCCACGCGCGGGCTGCCGCAAGGTCGCATAGGTCGTGTAGAGGACGCCCCGATCCAGCCGGATGGTGTCCGCCTGCTTCCAGGCCGATTGCGCGGTGATGTCGGCGGTGGAGCCGCCGATCGCGCGCCAGTCGCGGCGCGCGTCTTCCAGGAGCGCGTCGTTTTTCGATAGCCAGACGGCCCGATCCCGACCCTGCGCGAGGTTGTCGGCGATGACGCCGGCGATCTGCCGCCCCTTGCCGCAGCCGGTGCCGTCGCCAAGGAAGAAGCCTTTGCGGAAGCGCACAGCGGAAGGGTGGTCATCCCCGACCCGCAAGACCTGGTGGGGCGCCTCGCCGGGAATCCACGAACCCGGCAACAGCTGGGCATGGGCTTCGCCCGCGTAGATCACCGTCTCCAACTGAGCGTCGGACAGCATTCCCTCGGCGATCGTCTTGGCCGGTAGGACCGGCCGGTAGGTCGGCGCCGGCGGCGGGACCGAGGCCATCGGGCCGGATTCCACGAGCGGGGAGGGGTGCGACGCGGCGTGAGCCAGTCGGATGCGGCCCAGGCGATAGGCCTGATAGAGGCCGACGTCGTGGCCCTCGCCCAACCAGGCGCAGGTCTCGTAAGCGATCGGCGTGGCGCTCGCGAGGAAGGCCAGGCGGTTTGAGGGCGTCGCCGCGGCGCGGACGCGCGGCGCCAGCAGGGCGGCGTGGGCCAGAACGCGGAACTGGCGCGGTTGGGCTGTCGGCCGGGCGTCGACGCCGGCGGCCGACTGGGCGGCGTCGGCGAGGGTTTCGGCCATCCGAACCGCGGGAATCGCCGCCGAGGGCGCCCCGCGATCGATCACCAGAAGGCCGGTCTCGACCGATGTGCCGTGCTTGGCGTAGGCACGGGCAGGGAGAGCTAGCCGCAGCACGATGCGCCCGCGAGCAGCGAGGGCTCGCACCGCCGGCGCGTCGTCGAACAGCCGGGCCGGGACAATGGCCGACAGCCGCCCGCCCTCCGCCAGACAGTCGAGCGCGGCGTGCAAGTGCGCCTCCAGCGCCTGGAACGGCGGATTGACCAAGGCGACCTGGAAGCGCCCGGCCGCGGGCAGGATGTCCTTCAGCCACACCGCGTCGTGTCGCGAGCGCGCCGCCAGCGGAAAGAGTCCCTCGAGCAGGGCGGCGCGGCTGGCCGCGATTTCGTTCAGGCTCACCTCTGCGCCGCAAGCCTCCGCCAGAATCGCGAGGAGACCCGTTCCCGCCGACGGCTCCAGGACCGCGTCGCCCGCGCGGACCTGGGCTGCCAGCACCGCAAGCGCGCCGAGGTGCGGCGGGGTGGAGAACTGATCGAGCGCCACCTGTTCCTCGGATCGGCGCGAGTGGGTGAGGCTGAGATCGGCGAGGTGAGCCAACAGCGCACAGATCTCGGCCGGCGCATCCTCTAACCGTGCGATCTGCGGGGCCAACCGGCGCAGCTGCAGCACCAAGGCCGCCTCGATGGCGTCGTAGGCGTCGCGCCAGAGCCAGACACCCTCGGCGTCCGAGCCCCCGAAGGCCGTGGTCATCACGTTGGCGACCAGTCGCCGATCGAGCGTGCGCGAGCGATTGAGCTGCGGGGTCAGGGCGCGGGCCGCAGCCAGGACGTTGGCGGCGTGATGGTCGGCGCCGGCGGCGGGCGCGGCAAAGAGGGGCAGCAAGGCGTTCATGGCGGGGATCCGTTCACCCGCGGCGGAGGGCGCCTCCCTCCAGTCCCGACGGGCTCGCCCGTCCGGCCTTTTCTTTCTCCTCTCGATCGATGGCGGCAGAAAAGGAGCCCCCGCCGCGAGACGAGGGCTCCAGGCCTTAGGCCGCGAGCGGCTCCGCGCCGTCGGGGAGGGCGTCCAATTGCCCAACCGGATCGACCGACGCCGCGCCGTCCGCCTCGTCCGGCTGCGCCCCCACGGGCGTCTCCCACGACAACGCCGCCGGCGCCCACTGCCGCTCGGCTGCGGCTTCGGCGACGAAGGTGACCAGGTCGTCCTTCTTCAAGGTCTTCGCCCGGTCGTCGGCGGCGCCCATCTCATCCAGCAGGGCGGTGAGCTGCTTCTTCGAATGGACCGCCAGATAGGGCTGGTCCGGGGTCCAGTGAGCGGCGATGTCGGCGCCGCACAGAGCAGCGATTTCGGCGGCCTCGGCGCGGGCGCCGTGACGCAGCGAGGTGGTGCGGGCCTCGCGCAGGTTCAACGAGATCGCCACCAGCTCGGCGAGGAGCGCCATCTTCTGACCGTGCGGCAAGGTCTCCACCCAGGCGATCGGACGCAGGCCCGAAGCCCGGTAGGCTTCCCGCCGCCCGTCCAGCCGATCCTTCACCTCACCGTCGAGCGAAGAGATCGGCGCGGTGACGCCGCGCCGATAGCCGGTCGCCGAGATTTGCGCCGCCGAGGCTTCCAGGCCGCCGACGCTGTGCAGCGCCAGCTGCTTGAACAGTTGCGCCACCAGCACCGTCAGGGCCGCCGTGGGGTCGTCAGCCAGATCGCGGATTAGACCGCGGGTGGCGACATCGGTGCGCGTCTCATGGAAGATGTGACTGGCGCCGTCGATCTCGACGGCCGCCTCGGGGACCTCGACATCGTTGCAGGCGAGGCGCCCGCGCGTCATTTCAGCCCCGGCTTCGTCACCGTCGTCGTTCTCGCCCTCGGTCGCCTCAGTCGGGACCGGGAGGGCGTAGAAGGTCGCCGCCACACCCAGGTCGTCCGATGGGGCGATCAGGACCGCAGCGATACGGCAGTGCGTGAGCCCCACGCCGGCTTCGAGCGCCTTGGCGCGGAAGAGCGGCGCCAGCGCCGCTGGCGCACCGTCCGTACACGGATCGATGTCTTTCAGGGCGCTGGAAAGCTCCTCGACGGCCCGCCTTGCGCGCGCCAGATCGGCTTTTTGCGCCACGCTAAGGTCGCCCATGTAGCGGTAGGGCAGGCGATCGAACCCGTCCGGCGCGCCGTAGGCGCCGTCATGGCCGACGAACACCGCCAGGTCGTCGCCCGCCAGCGCATCAAGCAGCGGCTGGACCCGGTCGCGCCAGATCGTTTGCAGGATCTCAGGATCGAACAGGGTGTCGGGAAGCTCACCGAAGAGGTCCGATGACACCCGGCCGCCGGCGGCGACATAGCGGTCCATGCCCACCAGGGCGAAGCGCGCGTCGTCCACCGTCACCCGGTCCCGCTCGATCACGGCGCGCAGCTGATAGTCTTGGAAGTAGCCATCGAGCGCGGTCTGCGCGATGTCGGCCTGCTGCTTTTTGTCGGGCAGCCGCGCGAACAGCCGCACCTGCTTCAAGGTCAGCCGGCCTTGGCGCAGGGCGGTCAGCACCTTGGCGTGAACGCTCGAGAGCGCCTCGAGGCGCTTGACCTCAAGCTCGGCGTAGCCGAGCGCGGCGGCGATGGCGCGGGTCTCCATCTTCGCCCGCCGCAACCGTCCGATCGCGGTGATGACATCAGCGACGTGCACAGGGGCATGCTCCGTGTTCGGAAGCACGATGGCGGCGGCCTGCTGGCCCGGGGTCGCGGCCAGCAGGCAGTCCACCAGATAGGTGTCGTCGATGTCGCCGCGTTCGCGCAGCAGGAGCAGGCCAAGCCGCCGACGGCGGCCATCGAGGGCCATGAACGCCTGCTCGGATTTCCGGCCGGCCCGCACGATCGGCGGAATCACCACGCCGGCCGCCAGAATGGTGTCGGCCAGCTGAGGCACGCCATCGTCGGCGGGCTCGTGGAAACGCAGGTTCTCCTTGGCCAAGCCGAGATCGCCGAGGCGAACCTGGATACGGGCCATGGGTGCGGGGAGGGCAGTCGGTACAGCGTCAATCGCAGCGTCGGTCATCGGGGTCAGACTCCAGCGCCTGGGCGAGGGTCATCCTGCCCCTGGGCGCGCCCGCCCTGTCCCTTCCTCGATCCTCTTTCCCGCCGCCCGCGAGCCCCGGCGGGTCGACCAATCGTTCCAGTCGCCCCAGGGCCTCGGCGGCAAGGCCACCGTCGTCGCCACGCCCGCAGCGATGCAGCGGAGCCGCAACACCTCGGCCGAAGCCTCCCCGTCCTTGCCGCGGTCAGCCGCGATGAGCAGCGAACGCACCCCAGCGGGCGGCGACCAGGCGCGCAGGTTGCGCGTCGACTGCAGCGCCCAGCCGGGCAAGCCGAACCATTCGCCGGCCGAGCGGGTCGTGAACACACCTTCGCCGACCAGCATCGCTTCGGCGGCGGGATCGAGCCGCACCGCGCAGCCGGGCGGCGGCGCGCCGACCGTCTTGCGCGGCAGACGCAGGTCCAGGGCGCGGCGGCCGTTGGGCGCCAGGTAGGTGATCTCCACGGCGCAGTAGCGTCCGGTCGGGTCCTGGATTCCGGCCAGAAGCGCGGGTCGGGTCGCGCCGCCGGCCCGGTAGGCCGAGATCGGCGTCTCGGGCCCATAGCGCAGCGCTTGAGGCCCCGGCAGTTCTCCGCTCAGGCCACGCAGGCGGCAGTGGCGCGCTGCGAGGGAGCGAGCAAGCGGCCGCCCCGACTCCCAGATGCGCTGCGCCGCCTCCAGGCGCTCGCGCGTCGAGGTCGATTCGCGGGCTGGGCGCCCGATCATGCGCACGCCCAGCGCCCCCAGGACGGTATGATCGGCCCCGATCAGCCGATGCGCGCGAAGGTGATCCAGCACCGCTTTCCAGTCGCCGTCGCCAAAGGTGTGGACCACGACGCGGTCACCCTCCAACAGCAGGGACACCGAGCGGTCCTGGGCGCTATGCCCGGGCGCCGGGATGTTGGCGCGGCGGCCGCGGTCGTAGAGGTCTCCGCCCAACGTCTGGACGATTGTTCGCAAACTCATGGCTGATCCTCCGCAGGGTCAGCCCTCCGGTCCCTTCCTCCCGCTCCCCTGACGGGGCGTTGCGGGGTGTCCCCGCTGGAGGGGGTCGGGCGAGACGCCGAAGGCGGCTGGCGCGCAGGGGGCGGGCGCTCACCCAAGCTAGCCGCCCAGCCTCTAAGCGCCGTCTTTCAGAGAGAAGGGCAGCGCCTCAAGAAAGCGCACTTCTTCTTCGATGACGATCTCCTGAAGTTTGAGATGAGCAGCCATATGGTGTGGTTCGACTTGGCCGGACCTCGCCTTCTCAAATATTCTCTCTATGTGACCCTGATCTTCGACCTCCCAGAGGTTCCAGACTTCGTATAGCGGGCCAACTCGGGTCACGAGACCGTGCGCCAAACGGGCGCCGCCTTTCTCGAAGAAGTCGCGAGTATCTTTCATTGCCTCATTGTATTGGTTGAGGTTCTGAATACCGTACTTGAGCTTCAACTTCGCCAGCATGAATGTCGCCATGAACCGCCTCCCGATTTTCAACAATACGCCGGCGCCGCCTGGCTACCCCATGCTAACCGCCGTCCGTTCGCACGGCTATGGCTAACGATCAGCGTTTTGGCCGTATGTTTCCGGCGCCTCGCCTTCGGCGCCGGGTCTGTGCGTTTGGTTCGATAATCCTGCCCCACGGCGAGGGAAACGACTGTTTCCGCGTCGTTCACTGCATGGAACGCCGCGGCCGTTCAATACTGAGACAGGGCCCGACCGGCAGCTCATGCGCCGATCCGGCCAACCTTTTTGTCAGCCGACAACCAGCACGATCTTGCCTTGGATATGTCCGTCAGCGGCTCGAGCATGAGCCTTGCTGGCATCCTCCAGAGGATATGTGCTGTCAATTGCCACGCGGAGCGCACTGGCTTCAACTAGACCTTCAAGTTCTGCTAGCTGGGTTCCGTTCGAACGCACCTGGGTCGTCGAGCAGCTCTGTCGCCTGACGGCATGTGCCGATCTGGCCGGCTTAGCGCCGCCCATATAGCAAACCTTGGGGACCCCCTAGACCAGGGCGATTTCCAGATCGTCGAGGATCGCCGCCAGCTCCGCGTCGCAGTCGATCAGGCGCGGGGTCGCGGTCGCCGCGACATTCCCGAGCGCGCGATCATAAAGGGCGATGCAGCGCTCCTCGTTGAGCCGCGAGGGATAGTAGACGCCGTCCGGCGCGTCCTTGTGGCCGTGAAAGGCGGCCGACCATAGCCGCGAAAGGGTGTGATCGCTGGCGCCCGCGACGTCGGACGGCACGCCCATGCGCAGGCCGCTGTCGCCAGTAAGATCGACCAGCCGCAGCCGATCCTTGACCCGGATGCTGGCCAGCGAGCGCGCCTCGATCGCCGCCAGCTGCAACACGCAGTCGGCGCCGCGGCCGTCGGCGGCGTCGCGCAGCAGCGTCTCGACGAAGACCACCTTGGCGCTGGAGCCGAGATAGACCACGCCGAACGTCCGTCCCGTCGGGTCGCTGAAGCGGTTCAAGGCCGGACCCCAGCCCAAAGGATTGGGATGGCGGCTCTCGTACATCCGCCGCCAGACCTCGCCGGCGGCGATGGTCTTCAGCACCAGCGTGCGTCCCGCGAGCGCCGGGCCTGGCAGAGCGGGACCGGCTGGCATCTCAGCTAAAGGCGCCGGCGGACTGGTTCTCGGCCACCCCCACCACGGCCTCGACCTGTCCCGCCTTCAAGGCTTCGAGCGCCGTCTTCCCACCCAGCTCGGCGTGTTCGGTGCGCAGGAAGCGGTAAACGGTCCAGGGCTGCTCGCCGAGGACGCCAAACAGCCGGGCCAGGCCTGGCAAAGGCAAGCCATTATCGGTCACCTGCCAGCGTGGATATCGCACGGCGCGGGTCGCCCCCTGCAGGCCCAACAACTCGTGGCGCTTGCGCTTGGTGTTGACGGTCTCGTGCGAGGCGCCGATCAGCTCGCCGAAGGCATGCGCCGTCAGCATATCTCCACCCTTGAGAATCTCAGTCGCCTTGACAGCGCCGCGCGCCTTGGCCCGTGCGATAGCGCCGCCCAGGACGCCGGCGGGCGCCTCGGCGGGCGTTTCCGAGACGGCCTCGGCGCTGCCGTCGGGTGTCACCTTATAGGTGATGAAGAGGGTCCTTCCGGTGCGCTTGGCCTTGGCGGCCGCGTCGGCATAGCCCGACACGACCCTTCCCACAGGGCGCGTCTTACCGACGAGCTGATCGAGCCGGACCTTGGTGATCGGCGCCTTGGCGACGACGTCGCCGGCGCGCATCACGACGAAACCGCCGCCGGTGTCAGAGCGCAACACAGACAGCTTGCGGTTCCGCGCGCGCTTGGCGGCGGCGGGTCGATCCTGTTCGCGGGGCTGAGCCATGGGTTCTCCAGGCTCAAAAATGGGTCAATCCGTCAGGTTCGTCAAGTTCATCAAGTCTATCCGGACCCAAAACGCCGCCCCTCAGCCGCGCCTGTCCAGCGCTCGAGGCTCACGCCGGCAGAAGACCCGCCGACCGATAGCTCTCGATCAAGGCGTCATAGAGCGCGATATCCGAACGGCTCCTCGCCATGAGCTGAGCGCCGGCGACGGCCGCGAAGATGGCGCGAGCCCGGCTTTCGCTCTCCTCGGCGCCCGCCACGGCCGCCGCGGACAGCAGTCGGCTGAGCCACGCCACATTGACGTCGGCAAAGGTCTGGACCTCCTTCTTCACCGCGTCCGGCAGATCATCGGCTTCGGCGGCCATGAAGCTGCAGAGGCATATGCGATTGTCGCTCTCGAGCGCTTTGCGAAAGATGTCAGGGTACCGCCGCAGACACCGCAGCGCATTCGGGGTTCGGGCCGACAAGGACTCGAGGGCGCCGGCGGCGTCCTCCCAATAACGCCTCGCGACCGCGGCGCCGAGATCCGCCTTGGTGGGGTAGTAGTAGTGAATGCTCGCCGCTTTGATGCCCACCTCGGCCGCGAGGTCGCGGAAGTTCAAGCCGCCATACCCATGCGCCTGCGCAGTCGTTCGGGCGGCGGCCAGGATGGCCTCGCGCGCGTTTGACCCCATATCGCCCCCTCACCGCCCCTAGGCCATCTACCTACCAACTGACAGATAGACATTGACGGGAGAATTCAAAGCTCTATCAGCCTATCAAGTGGCAGGTAGACGCGAGGCAGCGACGTTGAAGATTTACGACTGGCATACCGGCCCTTATCCGGCCCGCGTCCGCATCGCGCTGGCTGAGAAGAACCTGCAGTCCCGGGTCCAGTTCGTGTCGGTCAACCTCTGGAAGGGCGAACACAAGACGCCCGAGTTCCGCGCCAAGAACTACTCAGGCACGCTGCCGGTGCTCGAACTCGACGACGGGACCTGCATCGCCGAATGCACGGCCATCACCGAATACCTCGACGCCCTGGATGGCGCGCCGACGCTGACCGGCCGGACGCCGCGTGAAAAGGGCCGGATCCACATGATGAACAAGCGCGCCGAGCTGGAGCTGCTCGACGCCATCAGCGTCTATTTTCATCATGCCACGCCGGGACTCGGGCCCGAGGTGGAGGTCTATCAGAACGCCGAGTGGGGCCGCCGTCAGCGCGACAAGGCGCTGAACGGCATGCGCTATTTCAACGGCGTTCTGACGCACCAGTCCTTCGTCGCCGGCGAGGCGTTCTCGATGGCCGATATCACGCTCATCGGCGGCTTGATCTTCGCCGGGCTCGTCGAGCTGCCCGTGCCGGCGGCGTGCGAGGCGCTTCAAGCCTGGTACGCAAGAATGCAGGCGCGCCCCAGCGTCCAAAACCGGGTGGCGATTTCAGCGCCCGCTGACGCCTCGGTTTGAAGCCGACGCGGGCTGCAGCCGCGGGATCCCGTCACGATCGGACACTCAACACCGCCGCGCCGGAATCTCACCGCAGGTCGCCGAACATGCCGAGTCCGTCACTAACCGAGCCCCGAGGGGGCGGGGAACGGCGCTCCTGGCCCCGCCGGCGCCCGGCCCAACGCTTGATTGAGGGGACGACTTGGTGTCGATTTCGGTCTAGCTTTCGCCG
>Ga0302314_10008890_pt1 | contig 17821 bp, 15 predicted proteins | sample III_Palsa_N2_3_FD_200533 | JGI IMG/M metagenome (GOLD analysis project Ga0302314, IMG submission 200533) | Peat permafrost microbial communities from Stordalen Mire near Abisko, Sweden - III_Palsa_N2_3 | ecosystem: Environmental > Terrestrial > Soil > Palsa > Peat permafrost | place: Sweden...
GTTCGGCACGTCGAGAACGAAGGTCCCCTTGCTCAGGCCGGTGTTGGTCCTGAGGTCCGTGAAGACAATCGCGTTCTCGCTGCCGTCGGGGTCCACCACCACCGTCTTGCGCACTTGGGCCGTCTTCGGGTCGAGCTCCAGGCGGAGCTCGCGGAAGCGAGTCTCGGGCTTCTTCGGGGTAAGGGTGAGCAGCACGCCCTGGCACTCGGCGCAGGGCGTACGGACGATGGTGAATTCGTCCGACAGTCGGCCTTTCCCCCAGAGGAAGGTGACGGACGTGGACAGCTCGCTGGTCGGCGCCGCGGCACGGGTGAGCGTCTGCGCTGCGGGGTCCCAGGCGTACGCGCGCTCGCCGGAGAGGACGAAGGAACGCTGGGAGGGCGTCAGGTAGTCCCAGCGCATCAGCCCAGGCTTCTTGAAGGCCACTGTCCCGGTCGACGTCGCGGTGCGGCCAAAGGTCTTGTAGGCGTAGTCCTGGCGAAAGGTGGCCGTGAAGTCCTGCGTGTGCTCGTAGAAGCCCTGCATGCGCTCGACGAGCGCCTTCACCTCGGGCGTGGGCTCGGGCGGCCGGGCTGGCACCGCCCCGCCTGCGTCTGGCACTCCAGCGAGCAGCACCCAGACCAGCGGGAGAGCCGTCATGGTCCGACACCTGACACGTCGGAGGCTTCGACGTCCAGCGTCATGGTGCCATGCGTTTGGGAGTGGCGCCGGAGTGCGGCTCGGCTTATCAGGGCGCCATGCCCCAACGCCTGCTTCTGTCCATTGCCCTTCTTTTGCTCACCGCCGTCCCGGCCTCCGCCCAGGACCAGGACTACTCCAAGGTGGAGGTGACTACGGTACCCGTCGCCGGCTCCGTCTCCATGCTTCAAGGCGCGGGCGGGAACATCGCCGTCCTCGTCGGCCCGGACGGCGTTCTCGTCGTGGACGACGAGTTCGCGCCGCTCGTCCCGAAAATTCTCACCGCCATCGGCCGGCTCAATACGAAGCCAGTCCGTTTCGTGGTCAATACCCACTGGCACGGTGACCACACCGGAGGGAACGCGGCACTCGGTACGGAGGGCGCCGTCATCGTCGCGCAGGACAATGTCAGAAAGCGGCTGAGCACCGAGCAATTCAACGCCTTCACCAAGAAAAGCATCCCGCCCTCGCCGGCCATCGCCCTGCCCATCGTCACCTTCGCCGAGGGCCTGACGTTCCACTTCGATGGCGAGGACATCGAGGTCACCCATGTCGGTCCGGCCCACACCGATGGGGACTCGGTCGTCTGGTTCCGCAAGGCCAACGTGCTGCACATGGGCGACAACTTCTTCAACGGCCTCTACCCCTTCATCGACGCAGGTTCGGGTGGCAGCGTCGACGGGATGGTCTCTGCCCTGGACACCACGCTGGCCCGCATCGACGACCAGACGAAAGTCATCCCCGGCCATGGCCCTTTGGGCACCAAGGCCGATTTGAAGAAGTTTCGCGACATGCTCGCCGCCACTCGCGACCGCATCAAGACGGCCATCCGCGACGGCAAGACCCAGGACCAGGTGGTGACCTCGAAGCCCTCCGCCGAATTCGATGCGGCCTGGGGAAACGGCTTCCTGAAGCCGGAGGCGTTCGTGGCGATGGTTTACGCTGGCCTGAAGCGCTAGTCGCGCACGGCCGGCGACCCAGTGCCGTCCGCTGGACCCGGGATGGCGTGGCGCCAAAACCATCAATCGACGGTCAAGACCACCTTGCCCTGGGGATGCTCCTTTTCCAGGAATTGCTGGGCGGCGGCTGCATCCTTCAAGGCGAAGGTTCTCGAGACCATCGGCTTGACCTTCCCCGCATCAATCAAACCGCCGATTTCGGCGAGCTCGGAGCCACTCGGCTCGGCCCTGTATCCCGCCGCTCGCACCCCATGGGCCGTCGCCTTTTCCTGCGGCGGAGGACCCAGTGTCGAAACAAGGATGCCTCCCTTCTTCAGGGTGCTCCAGGAGCGGTCTTGTGTTTCACCGCCAATGACGTCGAACACCATGTCCATATCGTGCACCTCGTCCTCGAAGCGCGTCTTCTTGTAGTCGATGACGACATCGGCCCCCATCTGCCGGACGAAGTCGATGCTCTCCGCGCCGGCGGTGGCGATGACATAGGCGCCTTTCGCTTTGGCGAATTGAATGGCCAGATGACCCAGCCCACCCGCACCGCCGTGGATGAGGACCCGTTGTTTTGCCTTCAGGCCCCCGTATCGGAACAGGCCTTGCCAGGCGGTGAGTCCCGCCAAGGGGACGGCGGCTGCTGCCACGGAGTCGATGGAGGTGGGTTTGCGGCAGGCCTCGCTCTCTTTGACGACCACGTACTGGGCATACCCACCGCGGTCGATGCCAAGAAGGGCATAGAGCGCATCGCCCTCGGCGAATGCTGAGGCCCCCGGGCCGCGACTCTCAACGTCACCACAGACGTCACGCCCCAGCACATAGGGCAGCTTGTCGGCCTGGACTGGGGGGTACTTCCCCGAGCGGATTTTGTAGTCGACCGGGTTGACGCTCGCCGCGCGAACCTTCAGCAAGACTTCCCCCTGCTGGGGTGTGGGGAGGGGAATTTCTTGCAAGCGCATGACTTCCGGCCCACCGAACCCATCAATCCGCACTGCGTTCATCGTCCGCATCACCGTCGTCCATTCGTTGCGCTCGACCGTCCGCGCGCCTTCACCCGCTCAATGGGTAGTGTCGTCAGAGGGCCGCGGCAACCCGGGCGAGTCAGCGCCGTCCAGGTCGCCAGATGCGCTTGCGCTGCTTCACCGACAAGGCGTGGAAACGCTGGCGCAGGGCGGCGGCCTCCTCCTCGAGCAGGCCGGCTTCGTCGCTGCCGTTCTCGGCGCGCCAGGCCATGGCCTGGCCGAGTGTCGCGGCCACCGCCGCGGAGACGTTGAGGCTTCGGGTGAAGCCGCGCATGGGAATCCAGAATGTCCCATCTGCACCGGAGAGGGCCTCCTCGGAGACACCCGTGCGCTCGTTGCCGAAAACCAGCGCCCGCTTGCCGTCAAAGCCCAGCGTCCAGAGCGAGGTCGCGGTGGGGCGCGCGGCCGAGACCCAGAGCTGGAAACCCCGCCCTCGGAGCGCGTCCCGAGCGGCAGCAAAGCTTTCCCAGCGCCGCACGTCGAGCCACTTGTCGCAGCCCTGCGTCACGCGCTCATTCGGGGAGAAACGAAACTCCGGGTGCTCCACCACGTGGACTTCCTGGATGCCCAGGGCCTCGCACGTCCGAAGGACGGCCGCCATGTTGAAGGGGTCCTCGATGCGGTCGAGCACCACCACCAGGCTGCGCGTCCGTTGCCGTACCACCTGCTCGATTTTTTCCCGCCGGGGCGCCAGGACCAACGTCTCGGCGAGGGGCACCGCCAGGGGACGCGACGCGGCGCGCTTTGGAAGCCGGGACACTAGCGCTTCCTGCGCAGGGCGCCCTTGGGCGCCTTGCGCTTCCGCGCCGCGGGCGCCGGCCTGGAGGCCGTGCGCCGGCGCGGGCGCGCCGAGGGCCGGAGCGTGGGCGCAGCGCCTCCGAAAACCACCGTCGCCACGGCGTCGAGGAGCGCCGGAACGCCCTCGCCGGTGGCCGCAGAGACCGGGAAGACAAGGATGCCACGGCGCTTCAGCGCGGTGCCGAAGCGTCCCAGGCGCGCCCGGGCCTCGGGCAGGTCGACCTTGTTGGCCGCCACCACCTGCGGCTTGCCAGCGAGCTTCGGGCTGAAGCGCTGGAGCTCTCGGTTGAGGACGTCAAAGTCCTTCAGCGGCGAGCGTGCCGGGCCCTCCGCCGAGAGGTCCACCAGGTGAATGAGCACCCGGCAGCGTTCCACGTGCCGGAGAAACTGGTGGCCGAGGCCGGCGCCGTCCGCAGCGCCCTCGATGAGTCCCGGGATGTCCGCCATCACGAAGGACAGTCCATCCTTGTAGGCCACCATCCCTAGATTCGGGACGAGGGTGGTGAAGGGGTAGTCGGCGACCTTCGGACGCGCCCGGGAGACGCGGGCGATGAGCGAGCTCTTCCCGGCGTTTGGAAAACCGACCAGCCCCACGTCGGCGAGCAGCTTGAGCTCCAGCACCAGGTCCCGCTCTTCTCCCTTGGTACCGTCCTGCGCGAAGCGCGGCGTCTGCCGCGTGGAGGTGGCGAAATTCATGTTGCCCAGGCCGCCCCGGCCGCCCTTGGCCGCGATGAGCTCCGCGCCGGGTGTCGAGAGGTCAGCCAGCACCTCGCCGCTCTTGGCATCCTTTACCAGCGTTCCCGCCGGGACGCGGAGGACCAGGTCCTCGGCGCCGCGTCCATTGCAGTCGCTGCCCATTCCGTGCTGGCCACCGGCAGCGTGCTGAAGCGGCTGGTAGCGGTAGTCGAGCAGCGTGGTGAGCTGCGGGTCGGCCACCAGGCGCACCGAGCCGCCGTTGCCGCCGTCGCCGCCGGACGGGCCACCCTTCTCGATGAACTTCTCCCGACGGAAGGCAACCGAGCCATTTCCGCCGTCACCGGCCTTGACGTGGATGCTGACCTGGTCGACGAACTTCATCCCGCTCGCGCCTCCTGGGAGGAGCTCCCGGGGGAAGACTCTCGTGTCCTAGGCGCTCGCGACGGGGTCGACGGAAACCTTCTTCCGGTCGCGCCCCACCCGCTCATACTTCACCACGCCATCGGAGGTGGCATAGAGCGTGAAGTCGCGCCCGAGTCGGACGTTACGGCCGGGGTGAATGACGGTGCCCAGCTGGCGCACCAGGATGCTTCCGGAGGGGACCGTCTGCCCGCCGTAAACCTTCACGCCGCGATGCTGCCCCGGCGAGTCACGCCCGTTCCGCGAACTGCCCTGTCCTTTTTTGTGAGCCATGAGCCTGTCGTCCCTTCAGCCGGCGACCTGGGTGACTTTCACTTCGGTGAAGGGCTGGCGATGGCCGCGGCGACGGGTCCAGCCTTCCTTCTCCTTGCGGAAATGCAGAACGCGGGGGTGCTTGTCCTGGGCGGTGATGGTCCCCAGGACGCTCGCGCCCTCAACCAGCGGCTGGCCAATGCGGGGCGCGGCATCCCCACCGACGAGCAACACCTCGTCGAAAGTGATGGTCGACCCGACCTCGCCGGGGACTTTCTCGATGCGGACCACGTCCCCCGTGGTCACGCGGTACTGCTTTCCGCCTGTCCTGATGACCGCATACATCGGTGGTAAACCCCTGTTCTGAAAGGGCCAAAGCGTGTAGTAGGCCCTCCTGACGATGTCAAGCGAACGGCCCTTCGCCCGCCGGCTGGCCTCATTGACTGGCGTGCCCCGTCTTCCGGAGGTTTCAAAGATGCGCTTCCTTGCCGCCCTCACCCTCGCCGGTACCCTCGGGTGTGCCTCCTCCACGCCAGCGCCCACCGCTGCCACTGCCCCGCTTCCTCGGTCGACGGCGGATGCGGGGCCAGCATCCACGGCGGTCCGGGCGCCACAGCCCCCGGTTCCCCTGGCCCAGTACCTGGATACGCGCCGGCTTTTCGGTGGCACCTTCTCCCAGGACGACAGGTTGGTGGCCTACATCAGCGACGAGGGGGGAAGGCCCGACGTCTGGGTCCAGCCCACCGGCGGCGGCCCGGCGACACAAATCACCCACGTCCAGGGCCGTCTGGAAGACGCCGCATTCTCCCCCAAGGGAAACCGCCTGCTCTACGTCGCCGACACCGGAGGGGACGAGTTCACCCACCTCTACCTGACAGACAGTGAAGGGACGGGCCCTCGGGACCTCAACGCTGATTATCCGGCGCAGCGGCGGGCGGAACTCGTCGACTGGTCCGTCGACGGCAAGACGTTCCTCTTCCTGTCCAATCTGCGGGACGAAAAATTCATGGACCTCTGCGAGTACGACGTTCGCAGTGGCAAGGCGCGACGGCTCTGGGAGGCCTCCGGGGCGATTGGTTTCGGTGCCACCAGCTGGGACCACCAGCACTTTGCGCTGGTCGAGACGTTGTCTGACGTCAACACCAACCTCTACGTCGTCGACCGCGGTGGAAAGAAGCCGCGCCTGGTGACCCCGCACTCCGCCGACGTTTTCTATTCGGCAGTCGACTTCTCGCGCGACGGAAGGACGCTCTTCTTCACGTCCAATGAAGGACGAGAATTCACGTCGCTGTACGCAATGAAGCTGGCGACGGGAAAGTCCCGTGCCGTTCTCGAGACGCCCTGGGACGTGAATGGAGCCGGACTCTCCAGGACCGGCCGCTACTTCTACACCCAGGTCAACGAGGACGGGGCCCCTCGTCTTGCACTCACCGTGGCCAAGACAGGAAAACCCGTGGCCCTACCGACGGCTCCCGGCGGCGGCGGCTGGCATGTCAATGCCTTCTCCCCCGACGACCGCTACCTGGCAGCCGAGCTGACGAGCGACGTGACCCCGGGCGTGCCGTACGTCATCGACCTCAAGAAAGGGACCGCCCGTCCGGTGGCCGAGGCCCTGCCACCCTCGCTGCGCAACCGGAAGATGGCGGTGGGCGAGTCAGTCGCCATCCCGAGCTTCGACGGGCGCAAGGTCCCGGCCTTCCTCTACCGCCCCGAAGGCGCCGGGCCCCACCCCGCGGTCGTCCTGGTTCACGGTGGCCCGACGTCCCAGTCCCAGCGCACCTTCAGCCCGCAACTTCAGTACTTCCTCTCCAAGGGCTACGTCGCCCTGGTTCCCAACGTCCGGGGCTCGACGGGGTATGGGAAGGCGTACACCAAGCTCGACAACAAGGACTTTGGCGGCGGTCCGCTCAAGGACGTCGTGGCCTGCAAGAACTGGCTGGTGAAGGAGGCCAGCGTCTCAGCGGACAAGGTGGCCATCATCGGCGGTAGCTACGGCGGCTACATGGTGCTCGCGGCCGCCACCTTCACGCCGACCGAGTTCGCCGCACACGTCGACTACTTCGGCGTCTCGGAGTTGAAGTCCCTGGTGGAAGGCTTCCCCGCCTACTGGGCCTCAGGAGCGAGCTTCATCTACGCCAAGTTCGGAAACCCCAAGGACCCCGCGGACCAAACCTTCCTTCACGACCGGTCGCCACTCTATTACGCCGACCGCATCGAGCGACCGCTGCTGGTCGTCCAGGGCGACAGGGATGTGCGTGTGAAGAAGGACCAGTCCGACCGCATCGTGGAGGCGGTGAAGAAGAAGGGCGTGCCCGTCTACTACCTGGTGCTGCAGAACGAGGGCCACGGCTTCAGTCGCAATGAAAGCCGCCTCTCGGCCTTTGGGGCGACCGACCGTTTCCTGGACCGCTACATTTTCGGAGACACCTCGGTCACCGTCCTGCCGGCAGGTCCCTGACCCGAAAGCGCGTCTCTGCCCCATCGCGTGCGCCGGGCCGGCTTCGCCGGCGCGACCCCTACGCCCGTCAGGCGAGGCGGCCGGCGTCAATCAGCTCGATCAGGCCGCGGCGCGCGACGCTCCAGTGGCGCGTCAGCGTCGGGGACGGTTCGCCCACGACGCTCGTCGCGTCGAGCAGCGCGAACCGGGACGCCGGCTGTCGCGCCCAGGCGCCGTTCACACGCTGGAGGGTGGTCGAGCCGTCGAACGCGGCGGCCGATGCGGATGACGCCGTCGGGGTAAGCACGAGCCAGGTGCATCGCGGCCAGCGAGACCCCGGCCAACGGGATGGCCTCGCCACTCACAAGCGCCCACCGGACGAGCGCGCTCGTCCCACGCAGCACGTCGTAGAAATAGAAGCGCGGGAAGCAGGGCAGGCGCCAGGCGGGTGCGCTCGTACGCTCGTCGGCGTTGTGCTTCGTCGGTGAGCCGAGCACGAGGCGCCGCGCGACGAGGAATCCCGCGGCGCGGGTGAGGAACAGGCGCCGCTCTTCGCTCAACGCGCCGTCCAGGACCGCCTCGAACGGCGCGACGGTGCCGACCATCGAGCTCGGGCACTCGTCGGCGACGAGGTAGGCCGAGGTATCGCAGCTGAGCCCGCCATCGGGCATCTGGTAGCGCGCAAACCACGGCACGGTCCAGGGCAAGGCAGTGCCGACGTCGACGCCACACGCGGTGAGGAGCTGCGTCATGGAGCCGAGCGCGCAGTGGCACAAACTGTCGCGGTACGAGTCCGCGCCCGGTGGCGTGTCCTCCGGGCGGACAGGAAAGACATGTATCCGCAACCGCGCCAGGCCCTCCATCATCGCTCGCACGGCGCGCTGCGGAATGCGGCCTGCCTCTCCGAGCTCGTGCAGGAGAAGCATGTGCCACCATGGCGAGTTCCACTTCGGCCGGTAGGTGTCGGCGGCGATGCTGGCAAGCGCTTCGTCGCTGGCGAGGTAGCGCAGCGACTCGTCAATCCCATCCGCGACGGCGGGGCTCGCCAGAAGGACCGGCGCCGGGATGTCGCCGAGCAGCTTGCGAAGATGTTCCGGCGCCATGAGCGCATCGTGCCGCGCGCGGGGGTCGCGCACCAGCGCCCTGCGGTCCACTCGGCTGGCCCTAGGCGAGCGGATGCGCCGACGGAAGCGCTTCTAGGCCAGGGCACGGCGAGGCGCTGCCTGGAGCGTCTGCAGGGGCCTGGCCTCCGAAGAGGCCCTCGCTGAGCTCTGTCACATTGCGGACAACCGACCGAGCGGCTCCTGTCAAAGAAGGGCCGAAGCCCATGGAAACCGTGGCTTGCGCCAGTGCGGGGGCCGAACCACTCTTGAGAAGCTTCACCAACCCCCAGGGAGCTTCCTCATGGCGAAAACCAAGCACGCATCGAGCGAACACCACCACAACGCTGCTGCCCATCACGAAGCTGCCGCCCACCATCATCGGATGGCCGCGCACCATCACGAGCACGGGAGGCACGACGAAGCCAAGGAGCACGCCATGTCCGCGCACGAGCACAGCGAGCACGGGCAGAAGCACACCGCTGAAGCGCACAAGCACTCCCACAACCGCTAGCGCACGCGCACGAGCGCCAGCGTCACCGGACCAGCGCGGCGGCACGGGAGGCAGCGACTCCCGTCCAAGTCCATGGGCTCGGCGCGTCAGTCGCCGAGCCGCGCCTTGAGAAGGGCGTTCACCTGGGTCGGGTTCCCCTTGCCCTTCATGGCCTTCATCACCTGTCCGACGAGGAACCCCAGCACCTGCTTTTTCCCGGCTCGGTACTTCGCGACCTCTTCGGGATTGGCCGCGAGCACCCCATCCACCGCCGCCGCAACGGCACCCGCGTCCTTTTCCAGCCCCAGGCCGCGCTCATCGACGATGGTGCGGGGCGCCTTCCCGGTGCGGAACATCTCGGCGAAGACGTCCTTGGCGGTGTTGGCGGAGACGTCTCCACCATCGAGCAACTGGAGCAGCTGTGCGAAGTGCAAGGGCGAGAACTTGAGAGCCGTGAGCGAGGCGCCCTCCTCGTTGAGAAGCCGCTGGAGCTCGCCGGTGAACCAGTTCGCGAGCTTCTTTGCGCTCCCGCCGTAGAGCTTCCACACCGCCTCGAAGAAGTCCGCCAGCGGACGCTCCGCGACCAGAATTTTCGCGTCGTAGAGGGGAAGCCCGAATTCGGACTGGAAGCGCTGCAGCTTCTCGCGCGGCAGCTCGGGCAGCTCGCCACGGACCCGGTCGACCATCCCCTCCGGCACCAGGAGTGGCGGGAGGTCCGGCTCGGGGAAGTAGCGGTAGTCGTGCGCCTCCTCTTTGCTGCGCATGCCTCGGGTCTCCCCTTTCTGGGGGTCCCAGAGCCGCGTTTCCTGAAGGACCTTTCCCCCGGCTTCGAGGACGCCCACCTGCCGGGCAATCTCGAAGTCGATGGCCTGTCGCACGAAGCGGAAGGAATTGATGTTCTTGAGCTCCGCCCGGGTCCCCAGCACGGTGGCGCCGCGAAGCATGACCGAGACGTTGGCGTCGCAGCGGAAGCTTCCCTCTTCCAGGTTGCCGTCGTTGACGCCGATGTACACCAGCACGTCGCGCAGGGCCTTGAGGTACTCAGCCGCTTCCTCGGCGCTGCGCAGGTCAGGCTCGCTGACAATCTCCGTGAGGGGCACGCCAGCGCGGTTGAGGTCCACCAGGCTCTCGCCGCCGCCCGCGTCATGGACATTTTTCCCGGCGTCCTCTTCCAGGTGGATGCGGCGGATGCCCACCCGCTTCTCCGCTCCGTCGACGTCGAAGACCAGCGCCCCGTGCTCGCAGAGGGGCTGGTCGTACTGACTAATCTGGAAGCCCTTGGGCAGGTCCGGGTAGAAGTAATTCTTTCGCGACCAGATGCTGCGTCCGTTGATGCGGCAGTTCAGAGCCACGCCAGCCCGCACCGCGAATTCGACCACGCGGGCGTTGAGGACCGGCAACGAGCCGGGGAGCCCCAGGCACACCGGGCAGGTGTGGGTATTGGGTTCGGCACCGAAGCGCGTCGAGCACCCGCAGAAGATTTTACTCTTGGTGAGCAGCTGCCCGTGGACCTCGAGGCCGATGACGGGCTGGAAGTCGGAGAGGGCCATGGAGTCAGCCCTCCCCGAGCGGCGGTGCGCGCACGAAGTCATGGGCGCGCTCGAAGCTCTGGCCCACCCGCAACACGGTGGCCTCGTCGAGGGGCTTGCCCAGAATTTGAAGCCCAATCGGCATGCCGGCTCGACTGAAGCCACACGGGAGGCTGAGCCCGGGAAGCCCCGCGAGGTTGCACGGCAGGGTGAAGACGTCGTTGGCGTACATCGCCAGAGGGTCGTCGACTTTCTCGCCCAGCCTGAAGGCGGTCGTCGGCGTGGTTGGCGAAAGGATGGCGTCCACCTGGCTCCAGGCTGCCGCGAAGTCCTGCCGGATGAGCGTTCGGACTTTCTGCGCCTTGAGGTAGTAGGCGTCGTAGTACCCGGCGGACAGCGCGTACGTCCCGAGCATGATGCGTCGCTTGGCTTCGGGCCCGAAGCCCCGGCGACGCGTCTGGGCATACATCTCGCGGAGCCCCCCGGCCGGTACCCGCAGCCCGTAACGGACACCGTCGTAGCGGGCCAGGTTGCTGGAAGCCTCGGCCGGGGCGAGCAGGTAGTACGTCGCCAGCGCGTACTTGGTGTGCGGAAGCGAGATGGGGACGAGCGTCGCGCCCAGCGTCTGGTAGGCCCGCGTGGCAGCCTCGACGGCGGCGCGCACCTCGGGGTCGAGGCCGTCGAGCTCGAAATACTCGCGGGGCACTCCCAACCGGAGCCCGGCGACGCCCGCATCGAGGCGGCCCAGGTAGTCCGGGGCAACCGAGGCTGACGACGTCGCGTCCAGCGGGTCGTGGACGGCCAGTACCTGCAAGAGGGCCGCCGCGTCCGCCACGGTGCGCGCAATGGGCCCCACCTGGTCCAGGCTGCTGGCAAATGCCACCACGCCGTACCGGGAGACGCGGCCATAGGTGGGCTTCAGCCCCACCGTCCCGGTGAGGGCCGCCGGCTGGCGGATGGACCCGCCGGTGTCGGTTCCCAGCGCGGCGAAGGACAGCCGTGCGGCCACTGCGGCAGACGAGCCGCCCGAGCTACCGCCCGGTGACCGCGTCAGGTCCCAAGGGTTGTGGGAAGGGAAGTACGCAGAGTTCTCGGTGGAGCTGCCCATGGCGAACTCGTCCATGTTCAGCTTGCCGAGGATGGGCAACCCGGCCTGCTTCAGGAGCCGGACGGGGGTGGCGTCGAAGGGGGGGACGAAGCCCTCGAGGATGCGAGAGCCCGCGGTGGTGGCCAGCCCCTCGGTGCAGAAGAGGTCCTTGAGCGCCACCGGCACACCGTCCAGGCGTCCCTGGGCCGTCCCCGAGCGTCGACGCGCGTCCGAGGCCTCGGCAGCGGCCAGTGCGCCTCGGCCATCGACGAGCAAGAAGGCCTTCACCTTCCCATCCAGCCGCTCGATGCGGTCGAGCGAAGCCCTCACCGCCTCGACCGAGGAGGCCTCGCCGGCCGCCAGCTTCCTTGCCAGCTCCACCATCGAGAGGTCGGTCAGCTGCATGAGTGTCACTCGAGGATGCGCGGGACGGCGAAGCTCGTTCCCACGTGCGCCGGTGCGTTGCCCAGCGCTTGGTCCACGCTGAGAGAGGGCCGCACGGTGTCATCGCGCCAGCCCTCCACGGGACTGGCGGCATGCGAAGTCGGCTCAACCGAGGAGGTATCCAGCTCGCGCAGGGTTTCCACCGCCTCGAGGATGGCGGAAAGCTGCTCCTGCATCTTCGCCTCCTCCTCGGGGGTGAGGGCGAGGTGGGCGAGCGTCGCTACCTGGTGGACCTCCTCCCTGGAGAGCTTCATGGCGTCAATCGCGCTTGAAGAGGTCGAGGATGGAGCTAATCAACGGTGTCTTCCGGTGTTCGTGGGTCGCCTCGGCCTTCAGCTTCTGCAGCTCTCCGGCTTCCATGAAGACACCCTTGCAATTGAAACAGCTGTCCACGTGCACCTTGCCTTCGTTCAGCGCGTGAAGGTCAAAGCCGCACTTCGGGCACTTCATAAGATGCAGCTTCTTCAGGGCCTCGCGCTGCTGCGCAGCCAGCACCTGGCCCTGGTGAAAGGCCAGCTTGCGCTTCGCTTCGACTTCCTCGGCTGCGAAGTATTCATCCTCGGGCTTCGACGGCTTGTCCAGCGACATGCCTTCCTCACTCCTTCAAGCTGTCCAGCGCCGCACGCGCGGCACGGGCCTCCGTGCCCCCGGGCCAGCCACTGAGGTAACGCTGGTAGGCGCGACGGGCTTCCTCGGAACGCCCCAGCGACCGGTACGCTTCGGCAAGCCCCAGCACTGCTACCCCATCCCGAGGGTCGAGTTCCAGCGCCCTTTGGAACTGGGTGAGGGCCTCCGTGCGCCGGCCCAAGTCGAGCAGCGCCAACCCTCGTCCGGCGTGGGCGTCCGAGCGCGAGGGTTTGAGCGCCAGGGCCCTGTCATAGGCGGCAAGCGCCGCCGCTGCCCGCTCGTGGGTGCGCTGGCGGTCCGCTTCCGCCATCCACTCGTCGAACGTCTGCGGGGCGCGCACCAAGGGCGGCACCGTCGGCGGCCCCGCGGCTGGGCTGTCTCCTGCGCCGGACAGGTCTCCTTGCTGGCCGCCGGCGCTGGCAGCGGGTCCCGGGGCGGCCACCAGGGTGGGCGTCGGGACGCTCGCAGGGGCCGGCACCGGCGCCGGCACCTCCAGCGAGCCCCGGGGCGACCCTCCAGCGTCGGGCGCAGCCCCGCTGCCCGCGTCCCGGCCAGCGGCCAAGGCCAGGGACTGCAGCAACTCGTCCTTGGCGCGCTGTTCTGCAGCGCGCGCGCCGGCCTCGTGGTCCGCCTGCTCGCGCTCGAGTTGGCTGTTGCGGGCCTGTTCCTCGAAGGCCCGCAACGTCTGGGGCTTCCAGACGTAGAAGTAGGCCCCGACGAGGGCAGCGGCCACGAGCAGGATGGCCAGGAGCACCACCACCCGGACGCCCACGCCCCGGTGAAGCTTGGGCGGCTCCCAGTCGTCGGTGGGAGCCAGCCCCAGCCCGGCCAGCGTCCGGGTGAAGGCCGGCTCCTCCGGAGTGATGGTGGCGGGCGCGGGCGCAGCAGGGGCGACTGCTTCTTGCGGTCTCGGCGGGGAAGCGGGCGCGGCACTCGAAGCCGTCAGCATCGGTGGGCGCGGGCGAGCAGGCACTGGAGGACGCGGGGCCTCGGGTGCAGAAATTCCATCCGCCGGCGTACGCGCCGGGTGCTTCTCCTCGGCCGCCGGTGGCATCGCCGCCAGCTTGAGCCGGGCCACCTCCTCCTCGAGCGCCGCCACCTTGGCCCTGGCATCCGCCGCCAGGAAGAAGGCCTCCAAGTCAGGGATGCTCCCCAGCGGTCGCCAGTTCTCGCCGTCGAGGCCGACCTCGTCCTGCCGCCCGAGTGTCCCCTCGACAATCCACCGTTGCAGCGTCGTCAGCTCGCGCAGCGAGGAGACCGAGCCGTCGCGGCGACGCACCCTCCACTCCCGCCTGGGGGACTCGCCCGCGGGGGGCAGACTGGCCGGACTGGCCGGCGCAGCGGGGGGCCCACCAGTGGACTTTGGCACCAGGAAGACGTGGCCACAGCGGGCACAGCGGACGCGCGCGCCCCCCTCGCCAATGCGCGTCTCATCGAGCGAATAGCTTGTTCCGCACCGCTCGCAATGGACGTCCACGACTGATGCGATTCCCACAAAAGTGTGGGGCTGTCGAATTGCTCGCGCTGCAAAGACAGTCCACGGCTGGCGAAAAATTGACCGCCCCCCCACCCCCCCTACACTCGGTCGACGCTCCAGAGCGGTTGCGAGCTGTAACAGACGAGGTGGTACCAGCCATGGCGGCGCGGAAGGTTCGAGCGGAGAAGGCCGTCTTGTCGCGGCAGGACATCGCCTCGCGGCGGCGGGCGCTGGAAGCCAAGAAGGGCGAGACCGAGGTCGGCGGCTGGCGCCCCTTTGGGGGACTCGCCCTGCTCGCGCTCTCGGTGCTTGCCCTGGTGGCCCTTTCCACGGACGGCGCCGGGGCCAAGGCCACCAACGCCGCCGGGCCGGTGGGGCACGCACTCGCCGCCTTGCTGTCCGGCTGGCTCGGGGTCTGCGCCGCAGCCATCCCGCTCGCTGGCTTCTACGCCTCGGGAGCCCTTCTGGTGGGCATGCGTGGCCGGCGCCGGTGGGCCCAGGTCGCCTCGGCAGTCGTGCTCCTCCTCTGCGTGGCAGTCCTCGCCGAACTCTTCGCCGGAAGCCCGCGCACCCCGCACCCACCCGGCGGTGCCGTCGGCGCCTGGCTGGCCGACGGGTTGAGGGACTGGTTCTCGGTGGTCGGCACTCTCATCGTCGTCGCCGCCGTCGGGTGTGCAGCATTGCTCGTCGCGACGCGCTTTGCGCTGCTGCGGTGGCTGACCTCCGCCGGTCGCGCTTTCGCCTCGCTCGGCGCTCTGGCAAAGGAGATGTTGGCGGCCCTCATCGCTGCCAAGCAGCGAGCGCTCGAGACGCGTCGTCGCACCCGGGCCGAGGCCAAGCTCGAAGAAGCGGCGTTCCTCGCTCAGCTCGAGGCCGATGACGAGGAGCTGGCGGACGCCGAGCGCGACGCCGGGGAAGCCGAGGCAGTGGCCGAGGAGGCGATGCGGCTTCACCGCGCCGCCGAGGCCGAGCAACTCCGAGCGACCCCTTCGGAGTCCCGGCCCTCCGACCCGGCCTGGGCTGCTTCGCTCGCCTCGGGCGTCAGCGCGCCAGCCGAGGAGCCCTCCGGGCGTCGACGCCGCCGGGCCGACGGCGGAAGTCCGCAGGAGGCGCCGGGCGCACCGGTGGTGCTCCCCGAGGAGGCACCGCCGCTGGCTCCGGCACGGACACCCCTCATCGTCGAGCCCAAGGCACCACCGAAACCGACGACGCGGAAGGACCAGGAGCAGTTCCAGTTCGTCGGTGGGCGGACGCGCTTCACGCTCCCGCCGCTCGACGTGTTGACTTGCGACCGCAAGGAACGGACGGCTCTGGACAAGGAAGTCTTCCTCAGCACCGCCGCGAAGCTGCGCGCCAAGCTTGCCGACTTCGGCATCGACGGTGAGGTGGTGGAGATTCGTCCCGGCCCGGTGGTGACGATGTACGAGTTTCTTCCCGGTCCAGGCATCAAGGTCTCGAAAATCGCCTCGCTCGCCGACGACCTGGCCATGGCCATGGAGGCGATGCGGGTCCGCATCGTCGCCCCCATCCCCGGCAAGGGCGTCGTCGGCATCGAGGTCCCCAACCGGGACAGGGAGACTGTGTACCTGCGAGAGATTGTCGAGCAGGACGTCTTCCAGCGTTCCGCCTCGAAGCTGACCATGGCACTGGGCAAGGACATCGAAGGCATGCCCTACGTCTTCGACCTGGCCAAGGCCCCGCACTTGCTCATCGCCGGCACCACCGGGTCCGGTAAGTCCGTCGCGGTGAACGCGATGATTATGAGCATCCTCCTCAAGGCGACGCCGGAGGAGGTCCGCTTCTTGATGGTGGACCCCAAGATGCTCGAGCTCTCGGTGTACGAGGGCATCCCGCATTTGCTCTTGCCGGTGGTCACCGACCCGAAGAAGGCGGCGCTCGCGCTGCGCTGGGCGGTGGAGGAGATGGAGCGACGGTACGCGCTCCTGGCGGAAGCCGGGGTTCGCAACATCGCCGGGTTCAACAAGCTGGTGGAGGGTGCAGGCGGAGACGCCCGGGCACTCCTCCAGACGAAAGAGACCGAGGCGGCAGCGAAGAAGTCCTCTCGCCCGGCTTCAGCGCTCATCGTTGACGTGGCCGAGGGCGAATCCGAGGAAGAGGCGTTCTCTCGGGCGCGCACCGAGTCGCTGGGCGTCCCCATTCCAAAAGAGAGCCCGGAGGACCTGCGCTCCAGCCTCGAGGCGGGCCCGAGCGCTCCGGACGACGTCGCGGCCACAGGTGCCCTGGTACCCGCAGAGACGCGTGAGCTCCGGAAGCTTCCCTACCTGGTGGTCATCATCGACGAGCTGGCCGACTTGATGATGGTGGCCAGCCGAGAGGTTGAAACGTCCATCGCCCGGCTCGCCCAGATGGCCCGCGCCGCGGGCATCCACCTCATGGTGGCCACCCAGCGGCCCTCCACCGACGTCGTGACAGGCGTCATCAAGGCCAATTTCCCGACGCGCATCACTTTCATGCTTCGCACCAAGCCGGACTCGATGACCATCCTCGGGACCACCGGCGCCGAGGCACTCCTGGGCATGGGCGACATGCTGCTCATGCCTCCCACCAGCGCTCATCTCACGCGGGTGCATGGGGCCTACGTCTCCGAGGCTGAAATCAAGTCCGCGGTCGACCACCTCAAGGCCCAGGGCAAGCCTGTCTACGACGAGTCCATCCTCAGAGCCCGGGAGGAGGACGCTGGCGACGGCGCGGTGGAGGACGAGCTCTCGGATGAGCTGTACGACCAGGCGCTGGCGACGGTGAGCGACATGCGCCAGGTGAGCATCAGCATGCTCCAGCGCAAGATGCGCATCGGCTACAACCGCGCCGCACGGATGATTGAGCGGATGGAGCGCGACGGCATCGTTGGCCCGGCGGACGGAGCCAAGCCGCGGGACGTGTTTCTCCGGCCTCTGGGCGAAATGCCGGGCGCCGGCGCTCCGTAGCTCGCTAGCTCCGGAGTCCCTCAGGCGCGCTCGGGCAAACCTCACCCGAGGCTGTCCCGGACTAGCATGGCAGCAGCCTTCCTTCGCCGATGCCGCCTCGTCTGCCACTCTTCGCTACCGCCGCCCGAGGGACGGAAGCGCTGCTGGCCGACGAGCTCAAGGAGCTGGGCGCGATTCACATCCGCCGGGACCCGGGCGGCGTCCGCTTCCAGGCCAACCTCTCCGAGGCGCTCCGGGTCTGTCTGTGGACAAGGCTTGCCATGCGCGTGCTGTGGCCCGTGGGCGAGGGGGAGGCCCCGGGGGCAGAAGGCCTCTACGCCGTGGCCGAGGCCATCCCCTGGGAGGACTACCTGACGCCGGCCACCACCTTCGCGGTGGAGGCCAATCTCCAGAAGTCCGAGCACTCCCACTCCGGCTTCGTGGCCCTCAAAATCAAGGACGCCATCGTCGACCGGATGCGAGCGCGCGCCGGCAAACGGCCGGACGTCGACAGCCGCTCGCCCGATGTGCGGGTGGTGGCCCACCTGGCGGGGACCTGGCTCCAGCTTTCCCTGGACCTCGCCGGGGAGCCACTGAATCGCCGCGGCTACCGCATTCGTCAGACGACTGCGCCGCTCAAGGAGACGCTCGCTGCGGCGGTGTTGCGCGCCGCCCGGTTCTCCGGCGAGGAGCCAGTCCTGGACCCGATGTGCGGCTCGGGCACCTTGCTCATCGAGGCGGCATGGATGGCGGCTCGGCGGGCCCCATCGCTCGGACGCACCTTTGCCGTGGAGCGCTGGCCGGAGCTCGGTCCTGCGGCCCGTCCTCTGCTTGCGGACTTGCGGGCCGAAGCCAACGCCGCCCAGCGTCCCATCGCCATTCCGCTATGG